>Ga0134128_10001894_pt1 | contig 26418 bp, 9 predicted proteins | sample KB31754_FD_96462 | JGI IMG/M metagenome (GOLD analysis project Ga0134128, IMG submission 96462) | Terrestrial soil microbial communities with excess Nitrogen fertilizer from Kellogg Biological Station, Michigan, USA - KB3-175-4 | ecosystem: Environmental > Terrestrial > Soil > Unclassified ...
CGTGACCGTCGAGCGGGCGCGCGATGACATGGAGCTCGGCGGATGGACCTCTGGTCCCCAAAAAGCGAAAGTTACGATCGGCGTCGATTTGAAAGACGCCGACGGGCGAGAAGTTTGGAGCGCCGAACTTCAGGGATCCGGTCATGGAAAGGGTGTGCTCGACACCGGAGGAGCGTGGAACGCCGCGCTCAACGATGCGATCCCGCGCCTCGGGCCAATGTTGGCGGAAGAGCGGCCTTGGGAGCGTCTCCCGCATAATCGACCCCTCGTTGCGAGCGTAGCCGCGCCCATTTCAGCGGACGCGCCTCCTCCGTCGGACATTGATACCTTGCCGCCCGCGGGGCCGGAGCATCCGAGGTCGTACGCCGTCGTGGTCGGCGTCGAGCATTACCGCGCGAAGCTTCCTAACGCCGACTTCGCGGCGAACGACGCCCGCCTCGCGGCCGAGTACTTCAAGCGCGTCCTCGGCGTGCCTGAGGCGAACGTCGCACTCCTGACCGACGATCAGGCGACGAAAGGTGACTTCGAGAAATACTTCGAGCGCTGGCTGCCGAACCAAGTCCAGCCTGGCGACGTTGTCTACGTGTACTATTCTGGCCATGGCGCGCCAAACCCGGCGAAGGGGGACGCCTATCTCGTGCCTTATGACGGCGATCCAGCCTACGTCGATCAGACCAGTTTCGCCATGAATCGTTTGTACGCCGATCTCGCGAAGCTTCCCGCCAAGCAGGTCTACGTCGCGATCGACTCCTGCTTCTCAGGAGCCGGCGGCCGGTCCGTCCTCGCCCAAGGGGCGCGTCCCTTGGTCAGCGTGGTGCCGTCCGCGGTCCCGGCGAACGTGACTGTGGTCTCCGCGTCCGCGGGCAACCAGATCAGCAATACCTATCAAGAGAAAGGTCACGGTCTGTTCACCTACTACCTGCTCAAGGGTCTGCGTGAGACGAACGGCGACCTGAGAGCTGCGTTCGACTACCTGAAACCCGAGGTCGTTCGCCAAGCGAAAACCGCCTATAACTCCGAACAGGTGCCGCAGTGGCGGCAGGGCCAGTGAGTCTCTCAACGAACTGAAGGCGATTTCTGCATCTTCCGCCGTAGTTCTGCGCCAAAGGCGGCTCCTGGCGACCAGCGACCCGCTCCGGTAAAAAAATGGTAATTGGGTCGCTATTCCTTGACAAAGAATTGGATGGGGGCTACACTGAGCCCAGTCGTGAAAAGCGCCTCAAGACCGATTTTTTGACCGTCACGCGGAGCGACCATGGACACGCAGAATTCCTCGGTGGTTGATGTCCCCGACTTGAAACTTGCAAGAGTCGGGGCTAAACGCGAGAAGAAGCGCGGCGGGGCCGGTTGGTTCGGAGGCCGCGGCGCCGCCTCGGCTTTCAGCGGCGCCGCTGGCGGTGCGGGCGGCGCGGGCATGTCGCTTGCCAAGATTCTGACGATCCTTCTCGTTTCCGGCGGCCTGAGTGCCGGGGCATGGCAACTCGGAAACATGATGTCGGGCGGCTCGACCACCGGTAACGCCGCACCGAAGGTGTTCGCCGATAAGGGCGGCTCGCAGAAGTACGACGATCTTTCCGGCGTCATCAAAGGCAGCGATCGATCGATTCCCAATTCTCTCGGTTACGTCAACAACGACGGCCTGACGGACGAGCAGCGCGCCGCGAAAAAGGCGGCGGACGACGCGGCCGCGGCGAAGGCGGCCGCGGACGCGCAGGCCAAGGCCGACGCGGACGCGAAGGCCAAGGCGGACGCGGACGCGAAGGCCGCTTCCGCGACGCCCGATCCGACGGCGGCGGCCGGTGATGCGGCGCAGGGTCCCGCGAAGCCGAGCCTGGGCGGCAGTCGCTTCGGCTCGATGGCCTCCTCTTTCGGCGGTGGCGGCGGCTTGTCGGGCGGCGCCGGTTTGTCCGGCGGCATCAACCGCGGCTTTTCGAGCATGGGGAACATGGGCAACAAGCCTCAGGGTGGAGCGCTCGCGGCCTTCCGCACGCCCACGGCGGCCGCCTCGAGCCGGGCCTCCAGCCCGACGCGTGGACACTCCAACGCCAAGGGTTTCGCCAAGCAGCAGCTCGACATGGCCAACGGCCTGTCCCGCACCGCGGCGGCGACCGGGAAGAGCGAGACGGCGTCGGTCGGTGCCGCGACGCCCTTCGATAACAACGCATCTCAGGGCAGCGTCATCTCCGGACCCGGCCTGGGCAACGGCACGCAGACCGGCCCCGCCGACGGCGGCGGCTCGAACAATCCGTCCACGGGCGGCTCTGGCCCGATCAGCGGCGGGGCTGCCTGCGCGAACGCGAATTTCGAGCCGGACGCCAGCGGCAATTGCGTCACGACGACCGCTCCTCCTCCCGGCCAGGACGCGGCTCCTTATCAGGGATTGCTCAATGCGGCGATGATCCTGATCGGAATCGTCACCGTCTTGTCTTTAGTCGCGCTGATGCTTAGCGGCACGCAGTACCTAAAGACCATCGCTCTATACTTTTTGGGTATCGTCGCCGCGCTCGGGGCCGCGATCGCGGCCATCGGAGTTGCCATCGCGACCATGAAGCATGGCGATTTCATGATCGGCGGCATCCTCGGTGTGGTCGGTGGCTTCATTGCTTATAGCGCACTTGCTTCTTGGGGTGCCGCGACCACTGCGGAGGTATTGGTTGTTCAACCTGCCGGCGTCTTGATCGCCTCCGCGGTCGGTGAATTGGCGGCGATGTCCGGCAAAGCGAAGATGAATCAAGCCGCGATGCAGTAGGTCCGGGGAAAAACCATGGCTAAAGACAAGGACGACATTCTTCAAGCCAACACGGGAGCGCCGGCGGCGAACATCCCCGACCTCAAGAAGAAGGAGAAGGAGCGCAAGAAAGCGGGCGCCGCGTGGAGCGGCGCGCGCGGCGCGGCGAGCGAATTTTCCGGAGCGACGGGCGGCACCGTGGCGCGCGCGGCGGCCAGCGCGGCCAGCGAGGGCGCCGCGGAGCTGGCGGCCGAAGCCGCCGCCGAGAGCGGCGGGCTGTTCTCCAACATCGCGCGCTTCTTCGCGAACATCGCCGAGTCCCTCGGCATGGGCGACGCCTGGGCGGCGTTCACCGCGTCGAGCTTCGGCCGCATGGCCATCGCCGCGGCGGCGTTCTTGATGGTGGCCGCGGCCGGAATCCTCGGCTATGCCCTGCTGAAGGGCAACGGCAGCGCCAACCTCGGCAATCCCAACCTCGGCGGCATCGCGGACTCCATGCACGTCCGCGCCGGCGGCGACGACCGTTTCGGCGCGAAGGGCGGCGAGCTCCGCTTCGATCCCCTGACCCAAGCCAAGCCCGCGCCGGCCGCTCCGCCCAAGGAGGAGAAGGCGGCCGACGAGAAGCCCGCGCCGAAGCCCGACATGGACGCGGAGAAGGCCATGGCGACGGGCCAGCTCGCGCACAACCTGAGCGGCGCTCAGCTGTCCAGCAGCCTGGGCGGCGGCGGATTCGGCAGCAAGGACATCTTCGCGGGCAACAGCAACGCCCCCAAGTTCGGCGAGGGCATGCTGGGCCTGAAGAAGTACCCCGGCGCGGCCGGCAAGCTCGGCAAGATGCAGGCCAGCTCCATTCACGCGACCCCCTCGGCGCGCTCGGTCAACAAAGCCTCGGCCAACAAGGCGTTCGGCCAGCTGCGGCTCGCGAAGGGTCTTTCCCAGCAGGGAGCCAGCTCGAGCAGCGCGGAGCAGGCGGCGGCGGATTCGCAGGGCGCCTTCGACCAGCAGCAGCCCACGAACGGCAATCTCGCGACCAACGGCGCCCCCGGCGGCGACACTCCGCCTTCGCTCGGCCAAGGCGCCCCGGACACCAGCATCCCGAACGCCCCCTCGGATCCGACGGGCGGCGGCACGAACCAAGCCCTCCAGAACGCCATGCAGCAGATCTCGGACATGGCCAACAAGGGCATGCAGGACATCCAGAGCGGCACCATGATGATGACGATGGGCGCGCTGCTCATCGGCGCCGGCGTGGCCCTGCTGTTCTGGCCCATGACCGCGGTCGGCCTCGCTCTCATCGCGGCGGGCGCGGCCCTGGTGATGATGGGCATGATGAAGATCTCTCAGGGCAAGCAGGAGATCGCCCAGGCCGAGCAGATGGGCCAGCAGCTCGCTCAGCAGATCGGCAACCAGCAGCAGGCCACCGCGATCAACGCCTGCACCTCGCAGATGTCCGCCGCGGCCAACTCCGGCTCGAGCATGACCGCCAGCCAGTGCCAGACGGACCAGGCCGTCGGCGCGCAGCAGGAGAGCACGCAGGACCAGTCCGATATCCAGAGAGTGCACCAGATCCCGGTCGGGACGGCGAAGGTGATCACCAACTAAGAGAACGAGCCCAGATGACCACGGCCACGCCGAACAAGAGCACGTTCCTCCAGCGCAACAAGAAGAAAAGCGCGCTAGGGCTGCTCCTTTTGTTCCTTCGCGAGAAGAAGGTACTGGTCCTGCTCGTTCTGCTGGTCTTCGTCGCGTCGACCGTCTTCATCAGCCCCTCGTCGTGGATCACCGGGCTGCCGGGCGGCGAGCGCTTCGCCGCCGGCGTCGCGTGGATGGCGGGCAAGCTCGGCGTCGACGTGTCCAAGTGGGGCCTCGGCGGACCCGGCAAGCGCTCCTACGCCGATCTTCTGGAGGCCTTCCGCGAGGCGAAGGCCTCGCACAACGGCGGAGGCATCGGGTGGGGGCCGTTCTTCGGCCACGGCGGCGCGAACGGGGCGGGCGCCGCGGGCGCCGGCGGCGGCGAGGGCTCGCTCGGGTTCGTCAAAGGCAGCAAGTCGGATCTCGATCACGGCGTCGGCGCGGACGGAGCGGGCGGCGGACCGCAGTCGGTGGCCGGCGTCGTCGACCCGGCCGAGCCCAAGAGCCGCGACGGCAACGCCGTGACCTTGACCGCGGACGATTTGGGCGGACAGCGCGCGGGCTACGCCAACGGGCTCAACGGCAACGGCTTCATCGGCGCCAGCCATTTCGCGAACGGCTCGGGGCCCGGCGGCGGCGGTCCGCTGTCCGGCGGCGCCTTCGCGAACAAGGGATTCTTCAACGGCAACGGCGGCGCCGCGGGCACCTCGAACAGCCTGGCCAAGGCGGGGCTGGCCAGCCTGGGGCCCGTCGCCACGCCGGCGAGCGTGAAGGGCGGCGCCGCCAAGGGCTCGCTGTCGGCCTTCGCTTCCCGCGGCGTCGAGTCGCGGGCGACCAAGGGCGTCATGGGCGCGGCCTCGCTGACCAACAATCTCGCCTTCGCCCAAGCCGCCGAGGGCAAGGCGCGCGACGACATCGGAACCCAGTGCGTGCCGCCCAGCTGCCCGCTCGAGTACGCGTCGACGAACTCCGGGGCGATCTACGACGGCAACAACATCACCTCCGGCTTCCTCTCGAGCTCGGACCCGGGCGCGGGAGGCGTCGGCCTGGACAACTCGGCGGTGCAGCTGCCGCCGGACTCCGTCGGCGCCGGCGGCGGTGGTTCCGACACCGAGGCTCAACAGGTGCAGACCTGCTCCACCATGGTGCAGCAGTGCCAGGCGCAGAAGACCGCCACCATGCCGAACGTCGGAGCGGACCAGAGCCAGCTCAATACGCTTTTTAATCAGCTCCCCGGCGCTTGCGGCGACCCGTGCAACTGCGATCCGTGCACCAGTCTCGAGAACCAGATCAACGCCACGTGCGCCGACATGAAGACCCAGCTGGCGGCGGCCGACGCGCCGTGCCCTCCGCTGCCGGATTACTGCGCCGCTCTGGGCTTCACCCCCGCTCAATTCGATCCGAACGCGCTGGGCCAGAGCTGTCATCCCTCGTTCGGCAAGTGCGGCCCCAACGGCCTCCTCGGCGCCATCGCATGCCTTCTCGGCTCTTAAGAGCCGCGGTCGACGTTCCCTGGGCGCTGGCGTCGTCGATCCTCCTCGTCCTCACCGCTCCGCCGACGAACCTGACCTTTCTCATCTGGATCGCCTGGGTCCCGGTCTTTTTGGCCCTCGATCGCGCGCGTTCCCGGCGGCAGGCGATGCTCGACGCGGCCGCCTTCTGCGCGCTGTATCACTTCCTGATCTTCCGCTGGACGCTGATCATGCCGGTCGCCGTGATCGTGTTCGTCCTGCTGTGCAGCGTCGCCTACGGCGCCTACTTCGGCGCCGCCTGCTACGCCGTCCGCCGTCGTCCGGCCTGGCTGCGGATCGCGGTCGTGCCCGCACTGTGGGCGGCCCCCGCCGTGATCGCCGGCAACCCGTGGCATCACTTCCTCGACACCGTCATCCTCCTGCTCGGCATGCACAGCCCCCTGCCGCTGCCGTTCCTGCAGCTGGCGCATCCGTTCGGGGAGCCCGGGCTGGCCTTCTTCGTCGTGCTCGTCAACGCCGTCTTCTGGCAGGCCGCGGCCGCGCGCAACCGGCCGCGCGAGGCGGGGGCGATCTTCGCGTGCGCGTGCGTTCTGCTCGCCGGAGGCTGGGTCTGGGGCGCCGGACAAGTCCGGAGGTATTCCGAGTCGGCGCCGCCCGAGAAGCCCTTCCGCGTGGCCTGCGCCCAGCAGGACCTGCCCTTTCCGTGGGTGTGGCGGGCCGCCCATCAGGACGAGATCTACCGGACCTACGAGGAGATGACGGCCTCCGCCGCGGCGCGCGGCGCGGAGCTTGTGCTGTTCCCGCAGTACCAGATCCCCGAGGACATCTACCGGCATCCTCAGCGGTGGGGGGACATCGCGCGCAAATCTCACGTCTACATGGCCCTGGGGACGTACGCGCCCGTCATCCCCGAGCATTACGCCGAGGACGCGTGGGTCGTCTCGCTCGTCTTCGGCCCCGACGGGCGGATGATCGGGTCGCATCGCGCCCTGCATCCCTCGCCGTTCGGCCGGCCCATGGTCGTCGCCGGCGAGGACGCCGAGCCCATCCCCATCCCGTCGCTGGGGGGACTCGCGATCCTGCCCTGCTTCGACGACGTGACGCCGCGGCCGGCGCGGATGTTCAGCCGGGCGGGCGCCGACTTCATCGCCGCGATCGCCAACGACGGGCTCTTCAAGGGGACCATCCATCCGAGCCTGCATCTGATCCGGTCGCGCCTGCGGGCCGTGGAAAGCCGCAAGTCCTTGGTGCATTGCACGCCCAACGGGATCTCCGCGGTGATCGACCCGGCGGGGAGGGTCCTGGACTCCCTTCCCGGCGGGAGAGGACTGCTGATCCACGACTTCGCGAATGCGAAGATAAATTAACGGTAAAAAACCGTCGCCCCATTGACAAGCCCCAGGGGGCCCCCTAAACTATCTCGATCGAGGAGAGAATCCCATGGACACGCAACCCAAAATCCCCACTCTGAAGGACTCCCAGAAGCCCCAGGTGAAGATCCGCGGCCTCGAGACGGGAATGACGCTCTTCGATCGCCTCAAGCAGTTCAAGAAGAAGGACCTGGCCTTCATCCTCGCGGGCCTGGGCACCCTCTTCATGGCGCCGCTCGCCGAGCATTTCATGATGAGCCCGGAGTCGGCCGACGGCCAGCAGCTGAAGGCGGGCTGGGGCCAGGGCGGCGGCAAGGGCATGTTCGACGGCAGCGGCTCCAGCCCGTACGAGCCCGGCACGACCGGCCTCGCGCCCGGCTCCGCGGTCGGCGGCGGCTCGGACATCATCACGCCGCTCAACGTGCGCGACCCCAGCGCCTTGGTCATGGGCCCCGGCGCCACGCAGCAGCCTCCGACCAATTCCGTGATGCCGGCGACGCCTCCGCCCACCGCGCCGGCCTCGCACTCCGATTCCGATCTGAAGGACGCTCTCGCGGCCTCGGCCCGCGGAGTCGGCGCCGCGGCTCACGCGGCCAAGGCGCTTCTGCCCGTGCCGAAGATCGCTCTGGCGGGCTCCGGCGGCCTGCGCGGCCTCGGCGTGGTCAGCGGCGGCACCAGCGCCGTGGCGGGCGGAGCGCCGAGCTCGGCCGGCCTCGTCAGCGGCAAGGCCGCCACCGGCGGCGGCATGGCGGGCGTCACCGGCGGCAACAATATCAAGTCCATCGCGCGCAGCCCCACCGGCGGCGGCAGCGGCGCCGACGCCGCGCTCAAGGCGGCCGGCGACGCGGCGGCGAACATGTTCAACAAGGGCGGCACGACGGCCGCCACCAGTCTCGATAACGCCGCGGCGCAGCAGATCCCCGCGGGCGGCGCCGCCGCGGGCGGCCTCGGCGCGGGCCAGACCGGCGCCACGGACAAGGCGTTCGGCGGCGACCAGAACAAGGACGGCAAGAGCGTGGGCGAGTCCCTCGCGTTCCTGAAGCAGAAGGCCATCCAGGAGGCGCAGATCGCCTTGTGGTCCAAGGAGCAGGAGGCCGGCGACAACAAGCTCGAGGCTCTCAAGATCCGCAACTCCATGGCCGAGGCGTTCACGTCCAAGATCGCGGGCGCGGCGGCCGACCAGGCGGTCTGCTCGTTCACGGGCGGCGCCGGCTCCAACTGCCCGGCCGGCGCGGCTGGCGTGACGAACTATTGGTGCAACATGCCGGGCAGCTCCTCGCCGCAGCCGATCTCGGCCTCGTCCGTCGGCAAGAACAGCGGCGCCTGCATGGCGACGCCGGCCGGAGCGGGCGGCGCCGGGGGCGCTTCCGCGAAGATGTACTACACGACCAACGGCGGCTCGACTCTCATCTCGTGCACCAACGGCACGGCTCTCACGTGCACGCCGGACAACCCGTCCAGCGCCTCCGGCGGCTCCTCCGATCCGCCGAAGAAGAACGTGGACGATCTCAAGAGCGGCGTCGCCGGCGCCGGCGTTTCCGGCGACGCGGTGAAGTCGCCCTCGAAGGACATGGGCACGAACTGCAACACGCTGAAGGACCTCAAGTCCAAGGTCGCGAACTCTAAGGCGACGGTGGACCAGATCGATGCCTTCATCAAGGCGGCGGGCGCCGTCGTGGCCGTGCGCGACGCCATCGAGAGCACCGATCCGACCAAGGCGTCCGGTGACTGCGACAACACCTCCGTGATTCTGAGCGGGAAAAACCAGAAGTCTCTGATGGAGCAGCTGCGCAACATCGCCGGCAAGGCCGACGGCGTCTTGACGAAGACCAGCGGCACGCTCGATAAGATGGACGCCCTGAACTTGATCAAGAAACCCGACGACGATCGCATCAAGCAGATCGGTCAGGACGTTAACGGCGACGGCCAGGACACCCCGGGAGCCGCGAAGGCCATCGACAACTTCGTCTCCGACGAGGGGAAGGTGAATTCGGCCCCGGGCGCGCAGGGCCTGAACGCGGACGTCAAGCTGGATCCCCAGCCGCTGCTCGACGCGCACTACGCCGCCAAGGACATCAAAGACCTCACCGACCAGATCAACGCCGCGGTGAAGACGGTGAAATTGGGAGCCGAGACGACCGGCAATTCGCTCGCCCACCTGAACTCGGCCGCGCAGGGGCTCGCCCCGCAAGCCGCGGTCTTGCGCGTGGCGGCCGGCAAGGACCCCAAGGGCACGGACGGCACCGTCGGCCTGCTCGTCCAGCGCAACGCGGACTTCGACAATATCGGCGGCGCCGCGGACCAGGCGAAGATTCCCACGCCCACGTTGACGAAGCCCGACGCGTCCAAGACGTCGAACACCGGCGGCGGCGACATCAGCGCTGCCAACGCCTTGGCGAAGCAGCTCGCGGACAAGGGAGACGTCGATTCCGGCATCCAAGACGCCGACAAGAAGGTCCAGAAGCTCAATGGGGACTTGACGAAAGACTCCGCCTGCGCCTCCGCTCCGTGCACCACGGACAAGCAGCCGGCGCAGGACGCGTTGGATAAGGTCGGACCCGGGATGTCCTCGGCGCGCTCCGCTCAATTGTCGATCGATAAGACGGTGCGGAACGCGGCTCAGACCGCCGCCGGGCTGGTGAATCTCTAGGTCTTTAGGCCCAGGCGAAGGATCGACCGGAGGCGCTAAACTGACAGACGTCGGTCGTGCGTGATATTTTGGAGAACGCCATGAAACCCCTGAAGCCCGTCATGGCGGCCATCTTGGCCGCGTCCTCGTTTTCTTTCCCATTGGCGATGAAGGCGGCCGCCGATGAGGCCCCGCAGCTCTCGGACGCGGACGCGCACGCTCGCGCCGCCAATCACGACGACGAGTTCGTCCAGCGACTCATGTCCTTCGTCGGTTCCAAGCCGGAGGTGCGCCAGGACATCGGCGCGCGCCTGCAGAAGTTCGTCTTGAATCGCGCCAAAGGGCGGCAGTATTTGACCACCGGCCTTCTCGACGATAAGACCCTCATCAAGATGGTCGTCAAGGCGGCTCAGGATTGGCCCGAGACGAACAAAGGGAACGCCGAGAAGGTCGCCAAGCTGTACTACGTCCTGGGAATGGACGCGGACAAGCTGCCCGCGTGGGCGCCCGCGGGCTACGAGGACGAGTTCAAGCCGAACGCCGTCTGGAGCAAACGCCTGGCCGCCGCGCTGTCCGGCGACAAGTGGGACTCGACGAAGCAGGTGGCCCAGGCCCAGGCCGCCAACGGGACGGTCGCCCTGCTCGACTCCGCGGCCGACTGGGCGGTGAAGATTTTGAAGGACGCGCGCGACAAGCGGGAGATCCACGGCAGCATCGACTCCAACGCCACGACCGCGCTGAAGCCTCCGACCGAGGCGGCGCCGGCCCGCAATCCCCTGGATACCACCGGCTCCGGCTTCGACTCGAAGGCGCTCTATGAGGACGGCGCCGTCGTCGCCCACGTGTACGGGCCACACGACAGCGGCTTCCGGAACTTGTCGATGAAGGTCTACACGATGAAGGACGACAACGGCAATTTCTACAACAAGATCGGCGTCGTCGACATCACGCAGCCCGACGTGGGGTCGCCTTCCGCGACGCAGTGGATCGACGCCTCCAAGGCCGGCGACACCGACATCGTCTTCCGCGACGGCGGGCGCCACTACACCGCCACCGTCAAACCGGACGGGACCGTGACGCTCAAGCGCGCCGGGACCAATGACGGCGAGGGCGGCTCGATCTCCACCAACAAGGACGAACTCTCCTTGAAGCGCGACGACCAGATCGCCAGCGGCGGAGTCGTCGGGATCGGCCAGCCTCCGCAGCCCTACTACGTCCTCGGGCAGGGCGGGCAGAAGGGGTCGTTCTTGTTCTTCCCGAAGTCGCAGATCGACGCCATGCGGGCCGCGCACGACGCCGGGAAGCATCCCGACCTGAACGCGCATCCGGACCTGATGGGCGACGTCGTGCAGGCGGGTAACGACGGCGCGGTGCCGATCAAGGGCAAGCCGGACCTCGGCTCCCTTCCCAACGGCGATCCGTACCACCTGGAGTTCGATCCCTCGACGCGCATGTGGAAGGTCATGCCGGGCAAGGGCGACCCGCCGGCCGGGGCGAATCCGGCGGGCTCGACGGCGACGGTGACGGGGAGCGGCGGCAGCGGCGGGACGACCGGCACCGTCGATCAGGGGACGCCCAAGACGCTCAACGACGCCATCGCCGCCGCCAAGGCGGGCAGCCCGGCCTGGGTCGAGGACGACGGCAACGGCGGCTTCGACGACGCCAGCCTCGGCCTGATCCGCATCATGAGCCGCAAGGACAACGACGGCACGCATTTCAAGGCGCTGTTCGACTCGTCACTGGGCGTCAGGGGGAACCCGAAGAAGGGCACGAAGGACAACGAGTTCGAGTTCCAGGTGATGAACGACAACATCCGCCTGAACCAGATCCGCGGCTTGAAGAACTACGTCGTGCTGGACTACAGCGTCGGAGCCCAGTACTACGACGTGCAGAACTTCGCCAACTACGTCCAGCACTCCAATAACGCGGACGTCTCGTACTCCTCGTCCGGCGGCTACGACGTGGGCAAGAAGCAGATGGCCGAGGTCACCAACGCGGACATCGTCCAGGACATCCTGACGCATTACATGGGCGTGAAGCCCAGCGACGCGATGATCGCGACGGTCCAGTCCCGGATCGCGGAGCACTCCAAGGGAAAGGGCTTCGTGATCAGCGGCAGCGTGGCGGACAGCCTCGTCATGGGCGTGGGCGAAAAAGATCGGCAGATCTGGCCCGACGACATCGACGCCGGCGACAAGGGAAGCAACGAGACGATGACGGGCCTGCGCGGCCCCGGCACGGCCGTCCAGGTCACGGGCGGCGAGCGGGGCGAATACGCGACGGATCCGGAGATCGGCAACGGGCGCACGGCGCACCTCGAGAGGACCGAGAACAACGCCGCCCTCTACTCCGCCGAAGAGGACGAGAACCAGACCCGCGACGGCAAGCCCACGGTGGTCACCGTGCCCGTCTGGTCCATCATGATCGACTACGTCAACGACACCGGCCGACCGTCGCGCACGAAGGCCCTGCCGGTGTTCGGCGGCGGCAAGAACCGCTACCCGCTGCCCGACAAGGAGACTTTTCACATGCAGGGTCTCCCGAACGTCAAGCTTCCGGCCTCGACCCAACTGGCGTTGGTGGGCGGGTCGACCGCGAAGAACGGCGCCATCGCGGCCTATCGCTTCGCGGTGCCGGACAAGCAGGGCGCCGCGAACGTGAAGGACACGAAGGGCAACTGCGGCGGAGTCGTCCTCTGGTGGGGCGGCGTCACGAAGGAGAAGGCCCAGGCGGCCTGCGAGAAGGGCGGCAAGCTGTAGGCGGCCGCCGGACGGCCCGGGACTTTAGGCCCAACTGGCGGGGGTCCCGGGCCTCGCTTTTGAGGGGGACTTTGGGCCCTGACAGGAGCGCCTTCCTCTGTTAAACTACGCCTAGGCCTAAGGTCCCATCCGATGAAACCCCTCGCGCGCAAGTCCGCCGCGTCGCTGCTGAGCGCCGCGCTTCTCCTCGGGACCATCCCGCGCGCCGCCTTCGCCGATCCTCCAGGCGACGTCGACGCGCAAATCCGCGCCGCCGTGGCCCCGCACAACGGCCCGGCCGCCAAGGGCGTCGCGCCGCGGGCTCCCGCCGCCGGGGGCCCGCCGGTGAGCCCGGCCTCCGCGCTCAAGGACCTGAAGGCGTGGGGCGTGATCAAGGGCGACGACGACGTGCTCCGCACCTATCTCGGCGACGGCAAGGCCTTGACGCCGCTGGGCCAATCGCTGTACCGCTCGCTGGTCGACGCGCACGACCCCAAGGTGGACCAGGCCGCCCTCATCGACGAGGTGATGGGCCTTCAGCCCGCGCTCGACAAGCTGCGCCAGAGCGGCCCCTACGACGCCAAGAAGGAGGCGAACGTCGCGCGCACCCTCTCGCTGTTCGAGAAGAGGTTCGGGAAGATCGACGAGCGCTCGGACGGCTCGGTCGAGGACGAGTTCATGCGCGGCGCCCAGCGCGAGGCGCTGATGACCGGCGCCGCCGTCGCGGACCCGCCCAAGCAGAGCGACATGGTCCAGGTGAAGGTCAAGGACGGCTACGAGTTCTGGGACAAGAAGGGCCTCGCCTATCGCATCAACGCCGGGGACGCCAACGGCCAGAACGCCGCCACGACCTACAACCGCGAGCTGCAGAAGGCCCAGCGAGCGATGAACCAGTCCCGCCCGCCGGAGGTCCCGTTCATCCCGGAGACCGGCCGCTACAGCCCGGAGATGTTCGAGTACTCGTACTACCGCCTGAAGGGCCAGTACGACGCGCTGATGGAGGGCATGCGCCGCGACCGCGTGATGGCGCTCGCCGACCTGCTCGGCGAGTCCGGCAAGTACCGCGAGGACATGTGGTTCACGGACAAGCGCATCCAGGCCGACCTGGAGGCCGAGGCGCGCTCGAAGACCTACAGCCATCACGGCAAGGACTACAACATCCTCGATCTCGTCAACCAGAAGTTCCTGCAGCGGATCTATTACTTGGACAACGCCAAGAAGGGCGTCGACCGCTTCAAGGCCGACATGGACGGCCTGATGGCCGGCTTCAAGGCGAACCCGGTGGTCAGCGACGCCCAGGTGCAGGACCTCTCCCTCGACGAGCAGGGGACTTTGCGCTTCCTGAGCCTCGGCGTGCTCGAGACGCAGAGCTTCTACGTGAAGAACCAGGTCGAGCGCCTCGACCCGTCGTCGCCCGACTCCGAGCAGGTCATGAAGGCGATCGACGGCTCGGACCTGACGCCCGAGCAGAAGGCCAACTACAAGCTCCAGGCGAAGGGCATGGTCGGGCGCCTGCACGCGCTCGACGGCGTGCTCGAGAAGACGCGCGCGACGTTGAGCGCCGCCGACTACTCGGCCAGCCTCGACATGGCCAACGCCGCGCTGACCTCCAGCCAGCGCGAGCTCGGCATGCTCGGCGCCGACTACTCGATGTTCGTCGAGATCCCCACCGTCGGATTCTCGTCCCACGAGCAGGGCGATTCCTCGTGGAAGCACTACTTGCGGCGGGGCTGGATGGCCATCCGCTCGGGCTCCGACTACTCCGAGGATATGAGCGCGATGAGGGCGAATCAGCCCAAGTACGCCGAGATCGCGCGCCTCATCGCCGACGGCAAGACCGCGCAGGCGCGCCAGGCCGTCATCGACATGAACCCCGACGCCGTCAAAGGGGCGTTCTCGGCCGCGCTCGGCGGCGATCCGGCGCGGATCACCGAGGCGGCGCGCCTGGCCGCCTCGCTGAAGGTCAACCGCGACCGCCTCGCCACCGTATTCGAGACGAACAAGTGGCTCGACTCCGCGCAGACCTTCGTCACCTGGACCATCAGCATGGCCGTCGCGGCGCCGATCCTGCGCGCGGGCTTCAACGGCATGGCCGGGACGCTCGCGCGCTTCACCAGCGAGTCCACGCCCTGGATGGTGCGCCGGGCGGCGATCGTGACCAGCGAGACCCTGCTCCACACCGCGGCGCGCCTGCAGTCGCTGGACCCCGACGCGGTCTGGGTCCAGAGCCAGGCCAGCAACGCGGTCACGCGCTACATGCTGGCGACGACCATGCGCGCCGGCAGCGTCGCGATGCGCCAGGCCTCCTTCACCGCCATGTCGGCCGGCATCTCGGGCGCGTTCACGCTGGGCCAGCACCTGTGGGACGTCGGCTCGGAGAAGATCTTCGCGCCGGGCCAGTCGGCGACCGTGACCATCGCCCCGCACGACACCCTTGGTTTCCACTGGGGCGGGACCAGCATCGGCATCCGCCCCAACGATTCGATGTTCAATTCCGACTTCCGCGGCGCGGTGGACGCGTTCTGGACCGGCGCGAAGGGCGGCATCTGGTGGGCCAATAGTCCCATGGAAGTCGGCGGCGTGCCGGTGCTCATGCCCGGCATGCTCGGCTACGTGGGCCTGCCCGCGACCGCCTTCCGCGGCACGGCCTTCATGCGCTACGCCGAGCTCGTCGGCTCGCGCGGCGTGGTGGGCTCGGCCGTCACGGGGACGAAGTGGATGTTCACCGGGGCCGGCGGCGCGGCGGCCGAGGGGGCCGTCTCGCGCGGCTTCCTGGAGAACCTGGCCGAGAAGGGCGTCGCCGGCAAGGGCGCGGCCTTCACCCTGGGGATGGCGGACAACGTGGCGAAGTACGCCGTCTTCAGCGACGTCGTCGGCGCGGCGGGCAACAGCTTCGCCTATCACTTCACGTACCGCGACGAGGACAACGTCGAGCGGCGCATCAAGGGCGCCAACGCCTCCGGCCAGAAGTGGCTGGCCTCGCCGGCGTGGATGCTGATCCCGACCTACGCCGCCCACCCCGCGCGCGACGCCGCGATCTATCAACGAGGCGCCGAAGGCGCCTCGCAGTACAAGGCGGCGGGCCTGGACCACGAGATCGCCAACGCGGAGGAGGGCGCGCGCCTGCGCTTCCTGAAGACGCCGGAGATCCCGCTCTCCCAGCGAATCTTCGAGACCAGCCTCAAGGGGCCCGAGACCGGCGACTATTTCATCGTGACCAAGGAGATGCGCCGCGAGGCCATCAAGAGCCAGATGGTCAGCTCCTTGGGCGGCGAGAAGGCCACGCCGGCCGACATCAACCCGATGGAGTTCTACCGCGCGACGAAGATGGCCGACGGCGAGAACTTCGTCAACCTCAAGGTCAACGACGAGGTCCGCCTCATCGCGCACCAGGACTTCGTCGAGGCCCTGCTGGCCGATCCCGTGCGCGCCCAGCGCGTGCTCGACGCGCCGCTGGGCTCCAACGTCGAGGGCTTCGGCCGCGTGACCCCCGAGGTCCAGAAGGACGTCGCCGTCGCGCTGTACTCCTCCGAGATGCAGGCCGGCAAGCCGATGCCCAAGGAGCTCTCCGGGCGCGTCGAGGCCATCCTCAAGCCGTACCTGGAGGCCAACGAGTCGGTGAAGCCCTCCGCGGAGACTCTCATCAAGGCCCTGGACTCCGCGCCGGCCAAGTCCGAGGCGCTCGACGCCGCGCTGAATGACGCGATGGCGAAGACCTCGGATTGGAAGCAGAACAGGGCCTCGCCCGATCATCCGTACACGGAGCTCGTCACCGAGCTGCGCGCCGCCGCCGATCAGCTGAAGGCCGACGGCAAGCTCAACGCGCAGGAGCACGCGGTGCTCGGCGGGATGTACGACTACATCGAGGCGATTGAGAAGCGCTTCAACGCGTTCAACAACGTTGAGAAAGCCCACGGCCTCGCCAGCGAGACCCTGGCCGCGCTCAAGGTCCAGTACCAGGCGAACCCCGCGGTGCTGCGCGTCCTCAACGAGTTCTCGGGCGCCGTCGACCGGTGGGCCGGCGCGCACGGCCCCGGCGACTTCGTCAGCGGCCCGCGCGCGGACGGCGGCCCGCGCTCCAAGAGCACTTTCGAGAAGATGGTGGAGTCGCTCGCGACGGACCTTGAAAATTCCAAGCGCGGCCTGTCTCCAGCGGATTTCGCCGCGCTGAAGGGGGCGGTCGACGACATCTCCGCCTCGCCGTGGGTGCTCCACGATTCGAAGGGCACGGCGCTGCCCAGCTGGCGCCCGGAGCAGTTCGAGAGCTTCATGGGCGCCCTGACGGCGATCGGGGAGACGGGCCGCGCCGGCAACTCGGTGCGGCTGTTCCAGATGCTCAAGACCGGCGGCGGCAAGACCATGCTGACGTTCGAGGGCCTGCTCCCGATCGTCGAGGCCGACGCCGCCAAACGCGACATGCAGCCGATGTTCCTGACCGTGCAGTCCAACCTCGAGGCGCAGGCGCGCATGGAGTTCATCGCCTACAAGAAGATCGGCTCGAGCCTCAAGTTCGACACCTACGAGGGCTTCAAGACCAAGATCGCGGAGGGCAAGACCCAGGGCAAGAACGCGCTGCGCAAATACTGGATCCTGGGCGACGAGATGGACGGCGCGGCGCTGCAGCCGGCGCTGACCATCGGCCAGGTCAGCGGCGGCGTCCCGAAGCGCTCGCCGATCTACAATCGCGTCGACGAAGTCGACACGGGACTGGCCAACCGGCTGACGGCCGGCCAGTCCTCGCGCGACACGCGCGTGCTGACCGAGTCGCGCCGCGCGCAGAACGCGCTGGCGCGGCTGGAAGGCCAGGAGGGCGCGGACCTCGTCGCGCAGGGCGCGCGCCTGGAGAACGCGGCCGGCCGCTTGAAGGACGCGGGCGGGCCGGAGTCGCGCCGCGCGGCGCTGGCCGACGTCCGCGACAGCGCGGCGCGCATCGAGAAGCTCCTCGACGCGGTCCCGTCGCGCGAGTCCGACGCGGTCTCCACGGCGCGGCAGTCCCTCGGGCGGCTGAAGGAAGCCCTGAATCAGCCCTCCGGCGACGCGTCCGCCCGCGCGTCCGCGATCAAGGAGCTCGAGGCGGGCTTCACGCGCGAGGAGAACCTCCTGCGCCTGACCGGCAGCGAGCAGGGCTTGCGCCGGCTGGCTCTGGAGGCCGGCGCGCGCGGCTCGGAGCTCGAGGGGCGCATCGCCAAGCTCGCCGACGACGTCGAGGCCGCGCGCGCGTCCAAGACGCCGGGCTCCGCGGAGCGCGCGAACGCGCTGGCCGACGAGTTGGCTCTCGCCAAGAAAGAGCTCGCGATCGTGGACCGCTTCCGCTCGGAGGACGCGGGCCAGCGGCTGGCGAACCTGCAGGAGAAGATCGCGGCGGCCAACGCCGACCCCGCGACCGCCAAGCCGGGCGGCCTCGCCGGTTGGAAGAAGCAGGCCTCGAAGTACGAGGCCGCGCTGCGCCCCGAGGCGCGCCCGGCGGCGCAGGCTCACGCCGACGCGCTTGCCCGCGTCTACGACCTCGGCGGGCAGATGCGCGAGCTGGACGATCAAATCGCCGACGCCGCCCGCGAGGGACGCCCGGCCGACGAGCTCAAGGCCCGCCGCGCCGCGCTGCAGGGCGACTACGAGACCGTCCGCTCCGAGGCCGCGCGCCTCAAGGACGACCTCGCGGCCGGCTCGTCCTCCGGCGACCTCGGCGGCATGCTGCGGCGGCTCGAGGTCCTCAAGGGCGACGAGTCGTCCGCGGCGCGCGCCGAGCGCGCGGACATCCTGAAGAGGGCGCAGGGCGAGGTCCGCCGCCGGCTGTCGGCGTCGGCCGACGACGTCTCCGCGCTGGCGCGCGGAGGCCAGCCGGGCTGGGAGGACGCCGCGGTGCGGCTGCTCGAGCGCCGCCGCCAGATGATGGAGGCCTTCGCCGGCGACGAGAACCCGATGTACACGGCCTTCCGGGACATGAAGGACGACATGCAGGCCTTCGCGATGAACGAGGCGCTGAAAAGCCCCGACGAGGCCGTCTACAAGCCCGCGCAGGAGCGCCTGTTCAAGCTCGTCGACGGCCGGCCGCTGTCGCGCGTGCCGCTGAAGGTCGCGAAGCTGGCCTACGAGGTCTTCACGGGCCGCGACGTCGACGTGCCGCTCGACCAGGTCGGCCTGACGCGCCTGCACGCGGCCAAGATGCTCAAGGCGCTGCTGTCGGACCCCACGTTGCCCGCCCACCAGCGCGACAACCTGTTCTGGAGCCTGTCGTCGTCGCTGCTGTGGCCGGGCCGCACGGGCCGCAGCTCGTGGGTGCGCACCGAGCTGCTGCGCCAGCTGCACGGCTTCGGCGAGGACCCGGCGGGCATCCGCATGGACAGCCGCACGGGCCGCATCAACGTGGTCCACAACGGCCAGTGGTTCGAGTCGATGGACAACGAGACGCGCCGCTTCTGGGAGCTGGAGTACGGCGTCGACTTGACCTTGCCTTACACGAACCAGTCCATCAGCACGATCAAGGACGTGACCACCGACAAGAAGGCGCGCTTCATCTCCTTCTCGGGCACGGCCGGCGAGAAGCTGCGCGAGCACTTCGAGAAGAACACGATCCGCATCGCGGGCGAGGGCTCCAAGCCTCCGCAGGACCCCGACCGCGTGGTCGTGGGCGCGCTCGACGGCCTGGCTCCCGAGGCGCGCGAGGCCGTCGAGGGCAAGCTCGGGCGATCGCTCGCGGAGGGGGACGTCCTGAGGCTGTCGCAGTTCGCCGACCTGGACTCGGGCGCGGCGCGCGACTGGCTCGAGGGCCTGCCGCACGCCGCAGACGTCGCGATGGACGTCGTCTCGGGCCCGACCAGCCGCTTCGGCCGAATCGGCGAGGCGCTGGCGCACGTCAACGCGAGCCGCGGGAAGGCGATCCTCGAGCCCGAGATGCTGGCGGACGCCCCTCAGCCGGTGCGCGAGGCGATCGAGAAGAAGCTCGGCGGCCCGGTGACCGAGACGCGCGTGATCAAGCTCGCCGATTTCGCCGATCCCCATCTGGCGGAGACGCGCGACTGGCTGACGGCCCTGCGCGAGAGCCAGGGCGACGCCGACAACGTGGTCGTGCGCCGCGGCGACGCGGTCCCCGCCGACGCCAAGCCGGCGGTCGACGCGTATCTCAAGGAGGCCAAGCTCGCGGGCAAGGACGACGCGGTCGTGCGCATCAGCGAGGTCACGGGCCCCGACGACCGGTCGACGGCCGCGGCCCGGAGCTGGCTGCGGACGCTGCGCGCCAACCAGAAGGACACCGGCCTCGTCGTGCTCAGCGTCTCCGACACGCGCGTGCTCAAGATGGTGCGCGAGTACCTGACCCGCGTGCAGGGCATCAAAGAGAACGAGATCTCCATGGTGTTCTCGGACACGGAGTACCTGCGCAACAACGTGCCCGAGGCGAAGGTGGCCGAGCAGATGAACCTCGACGCGCTCAACGACGGGCAGGCCCGCGTGCTGATCCTCGACACGCGCGTCGGCGGCCGCGGCTTGGACCTGAACTTCAAGGGCGAGCGCGGCAGCCTCGACCCCAAGGCCTTCCGCGGCTACACCAGCTTCGAGATGCTGATCGTCGACCCTCAGAAGATGTCCCAGGTCCACCTGCTGCAGGCCGAGGGCCGCATCGACGTGGGCCGCGTCCTGCCGGGCGCGCATCGCGACTTCTCGCTGGTCATGGACGTCCAGTCGGTCCAAGGCGAGCGCGTGTTCCGCGACATGATCGCCAGCGACCCGTTCTTCGCGGGCCTGCGCAACGACCCTCAGTTCGCGGCCTTCGAAAAGGCGCGCGGCGGGAAGGCCGACTGGGCCATGTTCCACGACTACGTCCGCCAGCGCGCCGCCGACGGCACGGCCGACGGCGCGCTCCTGGCCGAGCAGTACCAGGACGCGGTCAAGAAGAACCTCGAGATCCAGCAGGGCGAGGTCGAGGAGAACCAGCTGCGCTCCTCGTCGGTGCTGACCGACCAGCTCAAGACCGGCGGCAAGTACCCTGGTCTCGAGGGCATGCGCTAGAACTCGCTCCGGAGCGAGCGGAACGGGCGGAAACGCGATCTCCAACGATCCGGGATAGTTGAGTAGAATCTGGCGGTGGAAGAACTCTCGCGCACGCGGGACCGCCTGCTCGGCGTGGCGGCCATCCTCGCGGGCTGCCTGGCGGCCGGCACTCTCGGCTACAAGCTGATCGAGGGCTGGTCCCTGTTCGACGCGCTGTACATGACGGTGATCACCGTCGGCACCGTCGGCTACGGCGAGACGCATCCCCTCTCGACGGCGGGCCGGGCGTTCACGATGCTGCTGATCCTGGGCGGCATCGGCGCGTTCACGTACGGGATCTCGACGATCGCGGCCGTCATCATCGAGGGCGACCTGTCGGACGCTTTGCGGAGGAGACGCATGGACAAGAAGATCGACGCGCTGTCGGGGCACTATGTGGTTTGCGGAGCGGGACATACCGGCGGCGTAATTTGCGCCGAGCTCCGCAAGACCGGCCGCGCCTTCGTCGTCGTCGACCTCGAGCAGGCGACGATCGACAAGCTCGCGGAGAGGCTCGGCGCGGAGTTCCTCCACGTCGTCGGCGACGGCACCGAGGACGAGGTCCTGCGCCGCGCGGGAGTCGAGCGCGCGTCCGGCGTCTTCGCCGTGCTCGCCACCGACCAGGACAACGCGTTCGTCGTGCTCAGCGCCAAGGGCATCAACCCCAAGGCGCGCGTGCTCGCCTGCCAGAAGTCGCTCGGCGTGCGCGAGAAGCTCCTGCGCAGCGGCGCGGACGGCGTCGTCGATCCCGAGTTCATCGGCGGCCTTCGCCTCGCCTCGGAGATGATCCGTCCGGCCACCGTCGGCTTCCTGGATTCCATGCTGCGCGAGAAGGGCACGCACGTGCGCTTCGACGAAGTCCTCGTCCCCGCGGGCTCCGCGCTCGTCGGCCGCGAGCTTTCGGAAGTGAAAGGCTCGCAGGGCGGCGCGCCGCTCGTGGTCGCGGTCGTGGCCGCGGGCACGGACCGCTACGAGATCAACCCGCCCGTCGCGCGCGCGCTCGCGGCCGGGGATCGGCTCGTCCTGATCGGCGAGACCGAGGGCATCGCCGACCTGCGGCGCCGCGTCGAGAGCACCTCCTAATCATTAAAAGCCTGGCACTCCGGCCCGATTCTGTGGTAGAATCGCTTCACCATGGGACGACCAAAACGAATCCAGTTCGCCGGCGCTTGTTATCTCGTCGTGCTGCAGGGCAATAATCGGCAGGACCTCTTTCTCTCGAATCAGGACCGCCGCCAGTTCCTCTCTTTGCTCCGTTCCTACAAGGAGCGCTTCGGCCTTAAGGTCTACGCCTACAGCCTCATGGCCAACCACGTCGACCTGCTGATCGAGACCGGCCAGGCCAACCTCGCGGCCGTCATGCAGGGCTTCAACACCCAGTACACCAAGTACTTCAACGGCGCCCACAACACCGTCGGCCACGTCTTCCAGGGCCGCTACAAGGCCTGGCTCGTGGACAAGGAGACGCACCTGGCCGAGATGACCCGCTACGTCCACCTGGCCTGCGTGCGCGACGCCCTGAAGGACAAGCCGTGGCGCTACCAGTGGACCTCCTGCGCCGCCTACGTCGAGGCGGAGCTCAAGGAGCCCCTGATCGACTCCGACCTCGTCCTGCGCAAGTTCGGCGGGACCCGCCTCAAGCAGTCGGTCCGCTACCTCCAGTACATCAAGGACCGCATGAAGGGCGCCGGCGAAGAGGTCCTGCCGGTGGTGGGCGGCGTCGCGATCGGCGGCGAGGCCTTCCTGAACAAGCTGGCCGCGCACCGCGACGCCCCGGCCATCGCCCGGCCGGTGCCGGTCGAGGCCGCCCGCAGGATCATCGCCGAGGTGTCCGCCCGCCACGGGATGACCGAGGAGAAGATCCTGGGACGCGTCCAGTGGCGCGAGGTGTCCGCCGTGCGCCGCGAGGCCATCCATCGCGTCTGGAAGGAGACCCGGATGGGGGTTTCCGAGCTCGCCCGCCTGTTCCAGCGCACTCCCAGCGCCATCAGTCAGCTCATCCGGAACCTCGAGGAAAGCCCCGTCTCAATGAATTAAAGCCTGGCACCTGCGGGTCTTTTTACCCAAAGGGCCGTGGGCCATTTCCCCTCCGAAAATAGGTCCCCGGAGGGGGGTGACATCCATCGGAACTCGATGTATGCTCTAGGGAATGAGCCCTCACCCGCAGCACGGGTGGCCCTCTCGAGCGATGGCGGCCTTCCTCTCGGCCGCCGTCTTCCTGTCTTCATTCGGTCCCGGCACGCCCGCTCTCGCCGCTGACCTCCACATCGGCGCGTCCGAGGCCGGCGCCGCCGAGGGCGGCGTCTCGAAGGTCCAGCCGCTCGCGCTGGCTCCGTCGTTGTTCTCGCCCGCGCTGTCGCCGATGGGCGCTCCCGCGCTCTCGGCGCCGTCGCCCGCCCCGTCGGCCGCGCCGCTCGTCCTGGGCGGCCACGCGCTTCCGCAGGCCGCCGCCGCGGCGCCGAGCCTGTTTGCCGCTCCCGCCGTCTCCCTCGCGCCCGCGCCGGCCGCGGCCGCGGCCGTGCCCGCGCTCGCCGCGCCCGCCGAAGGGCCGCTCGAGCGCGTCGGGAGCTGGCTCACCGGCGCCTTAGGCCGCGCGGCCGCGCCGGCGGACGGCCCGTCCCGGGACGGGGCCTCGCCCGCGAAAGGAGGAGCCGCGGCCGACAAGGCGCGGGCGGGCGTGCCCTTCGGCGAGGACGCCGCGGGGTCCCGGGCGGAAGCCGACGACGCGGTCCTGCCCGGCGGCGAGAGCGCGGCCGCGTCGCGCCCGTCTCTGGCTCCCGCGGGCCGCCTGGCGGGCCTCGCCGGCGCCGAGAGCCGCGCGCGGGCCTCGCTCAAGGGCCGCGCCGAGCATCTGCGCCTGATCCGCGCCTCCGCCGACCTTCGCGGCGCGGCGCCGCGCTGGACCTTCGGCTACCACGCTCCGGCGAAGAAGCTCATCCTGACCGCCGGTCCCAACGGCGTCGAGAGCCGCAAGGCCGGCGGCGAGAAGCCCGTCATGCTGCGCCAGGAGGCGCTCGCCTCCGCCGATCTCGACCGGGCGCTCGCCGCGATCAAGGAAGAGCACCCCGGCTTCAAGCCCGTGCGGGCCGACGTCGTGCCTCGCGCCAAGGGCGGCTTCAGCGCCCTGTTCGTCGACGCGCGCGGCGTGACGATCAAGGCGCCCGATGCCGCCGCCGTCCGCCCCGTGAGCCCCGCGGCGCCCGCCGTCGAGACGCCGGCTCCCGAGGCGCCCGCCGCGGAGGCCGTCGAGCCCGCCTTGCCGGGGAACTGGACGCGCCTGCCCGCCGAGGCCCGCGAGGCCGACTCCGCCGCCTTGGTCAAAGCGAAGGCCGAGGCCCAGGAGCGCGCCCGCCGCCTCGCGCCCGACGCGCGGCTGGTCGGCGTCGCGATCAATCTGCAGGACCCGCGCTCGCATTGGATCTTCGTCTTCCGCTCCGACAAGAAGCGGCAGGAGCTGACGGTCTGGACGAAGCGCGTCGCGGTGCGGCCCCTGGGCTTCCGCCCGGCCAAGGCCCCGACGCTGCACGAGACGCGCTTGGCGGCGATGGGCTCGCTCGAGCGCGCGCACGCCGCGATGGAGAAGGCCGCGCCGGCGTTCCGGCCCGCGCGCGTCGAGGTCGACCCGGCGTGGAACGGCCCCGCTTCTTATCGCTTCGTCGACGCCGACGGCCGCGCCGTCTCGGTCGGGGCGGACGGCAAGGCCCGTCTTCCCGCGGCGCCGCTGAAGCTGGACGCGTCCGCCAAAAATCCGCCGAGCTTCGCGAACCTGCCCGAGGACGCCCGCGGCGCCGACGGCGCGTCGCTGCTCGCGCTGAAAGCCGACGCCGAGGCGCGCGCCCGCCGGATCGCGCCCGACGCCCGCCTCGTGCGCGTCGCGATCAATCTCGACGAGCCGCACGCGCACTGGATGTTCATCTTCCGCTCCGGCAAGAAGCGCGCGGAGCTGACCGTCTGGACCAAGCGCATCCAGACCCGCCGCCTGTCGCCGCGCGCGCGGCCCGCGCGCACGCTCGACGACGCCGCTCTCGCCGCGGCCGCGCCCGTGGCGCAGGTCTACGCGACGCTCAAGAAGGCCAAGCCCGGCCTCGTCCCCGTTCGCGCCGAGCTCACCGCCGCCCGGAGCCCGGCCGCGTGGTCGTTCCTCGACTCGCGCGGCCGCGGCACCGAGGTCGAGTCGGCCGCGGAGGTCGCCGCGCCCGCGCCCGAGCCCGCGATCCCGGACGAGCGCGGCCCGCCGGCGGAGGTCCCCGCGCCGCCCGCGACGGTCCCGCCCGAGACCCCCGCGCCGCCGGCGCCTCCGGCCGAGACCAAGCCCGCCCCGGCTCCGGCGCCGGCGCCCGCGATCCCGACGAAGTACGTCTACGAGGACTTCCTCGGCTTCCGCTCAGTGCGCGGCGTGCGCCGCGACGCGGCGCTGGGCCGCCTGCCCGCGAACGCCGACGTGCCGCGCGTCATCGCGCAGATCTCGGGCCAGTTCGGCATCCCCAAGGACGAGATCCTCAAGATGGCGTCGAAGTTCCGCCTGGACGAGACCAGCTCCCGCGAGGCGTGGCTGGCGGTCTTCGACCGCCTTCAGGAGGCCAACCGCAATCAGTTCAAGCGCTTCGACTCGAAGAAGTACGAGGGCTGGTCGAGCTTCCGTCAACTCGCCAACAAGGAGTACCCCGCGGGCTGGAAGGGGACCTTGCTGCGGGCCTCCGAGCTGCACAAGCATCTCATCGGCGCCCTGATCCGCTTCCCGTACCACCTGTTCGACATGTTCCTGTTCGGCTACTTCCGGCAGGCCGTCTCCTTCGAGTTCTTCCACTCGACCGAGGACTTCCTGAGCCTCTCGAAGGAGAAGGACATGGCGCGGCAATGGCTCGAGGCCTCGATGCGCCAGCAGGGCTTTAAGGGCTCGGGGATGCTCGGGGGACTGCGCGCGCAGACGTGGTATCGCCAGGCCGAGCGCTGGTTCCTCACGCCGCTGGCGAAGCCTTTGGCCACGTTCGTCGTGCGCCGCCTGACGCTGGCGGTCATGAGCGCGGTCGCGATGGGCCTGCTCGGCGCCTTCGCCCCGGCGCTGCCGCTGTCTTTCGCGCTGACCTCGATCCCGCTGCTGGGCCCCGGCATCGTCTACGCGCTCAACGGGCTCCCCGTCATGGCGGCCGCGATCCCGTTCGTCGGCCACTTCTTCGCGCCCGTCGTCGCCGCCGCGCTCGGCGCGCTGGCCAAGGACCTCGTGCTCGGCCCCCTGCTCAACACGATGATCCTGTCGACGCTGCTGACCTTCCCGAACGCCGCCCGCGAGCGCATCGCTCAGGAGCGCGACAAGCACCCGCAGACGCGCCTCACGGCCGGCGAGTACGCGCGCGCGATCGGCGGCACGGCGCTGACGTGGGACTTCTGGCGCTCCAACCTCAAGTCCTTCGCCGGCCTGACCACCGTCGGCGCCGAGATCGCGGGCATCATGACCTACGCGGGCCAGATCGACAACGTGGTCGACCCCGGCTTCAAGGCGTCGCACAAGCTCGGCGGGCAGAACGCGGGCGTCGTCGAGATGATCGGCGCCGCGGTGGAGCGGCCGAAGGGGCAGAGCTCGATCCCGTTCGGCGGCGCGATCACGTGGGGCAGCGTGCTCCTTTATAAGTTCGAGTCCGCCGTCCACTTCAACATCTCCGATACGATCATGAGCTGGACGCTCGGCGTGAAGAGCCTCGCCGGCGCCGAGGGCGGCGCGGACGGCGTCAAGGCGCCCGCGCAGGCGGTGGTGAGCGCCGCCGAGGCGCGCCCCAACGCCAAGATCGAGTTCGACGAGAACCTGTGGAAGAAGTCGCCCGCGGAG
>Ga0134128_10001895_pt1 | contig 26389 bp, 22 predicted proteins | sample KB31754_FD_96462 | JGI IMG/M metagenome (GOLD analysis project Ga0134128, IMG submission 96462) | Terrestrial soil microbial communities with excess Nitrogen fertilizer from Kellogg Biological Station, Michigan, USA - KB3-175-4 | ecosystem: Environmental > Terrestrial > Soil > Unclassified ...
AGCTTCATCAACGGGCTGACGCGATGGCTCGCCGAGATTTGGGTGAAGCCGATCTCGCGCGCGAGCTCGGCGAGGCGCGCCTCATGCGCGGGAAAGCGATAGCCATGCATCAGCACGATGGCGATGGCGCGGATGCCCGCGGCGTAAGCCTCCTCTAGCGCTTTGCGCGCCGTGCCGAGATCGAGCGGGGTCAACACCTCGCCGGTCGCCGTGACGCGCTCCGTTATCTCGGCGACGCGCTCATAAAGCAGCTCGGGAAGGACGATATGGCGCGCGAAGAGCTTCGGCCGGTTCTGGTAACCGATGCGCAGCGCATCGCCGAAGCCCTTGGTGATGGCAAGAAGCGTGCGCTCGCCCTTGCGCTCCAAGAGCGCATTGGTCGCGACGGTCGTCCCCATCTTGACCGCGTCGATCGCGGCTGACGGCAGCGGATCGTCCGCCGCAAGACCGAGGATCGCGCGAATGCCGGCGATCGCCGCATCGCGATAGCGCTCAGGATTCTCAGATAGCAGCTTCTTGGTGACGACCCGACCATCGGGCGCGCGCGCCACGATATCGGTGAAAGTGCCGCCGCGATCGATCCAGAATTGCCAGCCGGAACCGCTGCGGTCCATGCGCCGGCGCGGCTTCGCTCAGCGGCCGCGGAATTGCGGCTTGCGCTTTTCCGCAAACGCGCGCCGCCCTTCGGCGAAATCCTCGCTTTCCATGCAGCGCGCCGCGAGCGCCTCGCATTTGGCGCGATCCATCTCGGCGCGCGGCTTCACCAGCTCGGCGATGATTTCCTTGGAGGCGGCGATCGAGAGCGGCGCGTTCTCGGCGAGCGTTGCGCAATAAGAGCGCGTGAAGGCTTCGAGCTCGCCCTCGGCCACCGCGCGATTGACGAGGCCCATTGCCTGCGCTTCGACGCCGCTGAACTGGCGCGCGGTGAAAAGCATCTCCTTGGCGAAGGCGGGCCCCACCAGATCGACGACCTTCTGCATGCCGGAAAGCGTGTAGGCGATGCCGAGCTTCGCCGCGGGAATGCCGAGCCGCGCCGTCTCGGCCGCGAGCCGCAAATCGCAATGCATCGCCACCAGCATGCCGCCGCCGAGGCAATAGCCGCGGATCATGGCGATGGTCGGCTTGGTCGCGTGCTCGAGCCGGCTCAATGCGGCGCGCAGATTGGCATTGTCTTGCGCTGCAGCCTCGGCCGAGGCGCGCCGCTCCTCGAAGCGGTTGATATCGGCGCCGGAGATGAAGGCGCGCTCGCCCGCGCCCTTCAACACAATCGCGCGAATCGCGGGATCGCGCTCGAAGGCGTCGATGATCGTCGGAATCGCCGCCCACATATCGGCCGACATGGCGTTGAGCTTGGCCGGGTTGTTGAAGACCATCCAGCCGATCGCCCCATCGGCTTCGGCGATCATGCGCTCGGTCGGCGATATCATGCGGCTCTCCCCAGTGACGGCGGCAAAAATAGACCTCGCGCGAAAGCCCGTCCAGCAAGCCGCTCCCGCTTGAATTCCCGCGGCGCGCGACCTAGGCTTTGTTCGTCGGGAAGGGCAGACTCCCGGCTCACCCAAGACGATCCTTCGTCCAAGCTCTGCGCAACTCTCGCTGTGCGAGGAGTGCGCCGTCATGGACCCGACCCGTCATCGCTTCTTCCTCTCTCCGAACCCGCTTTGTGCCCATCTTGGCAGGGCGCTATTGCCGCTGCCCGTCCATAGCCGAAGGCTGATCGCATTGGGCAGCGCGCTTTTGGCGATGGTCGCCCCGCTCGCAAGAAGCGCTTCGGCCGCGGAGCCGCCTCTCATCCTCGAAGCAAAGATCCCGCTCGGCGCGGTCAAAGGCCGGATCGACCACCTCGCCATCGACCTCGCGCGTCAGCGCCTCTTCGTCGCCGAGCTTGGCAATAACAGCGTCGGCGTCATCGACCTCCAAGCCCGCACGGTGATTCATCGCATCGTCGGCCTCGCGGAGCCGCAAGGCGTCGGCTACTTTCCGCCGGCTGACACGCTCTATATCGCCAATGCGGGCGACGGCTCGGTTCACCTCTATCGCGGCGAGGATTTCGCGCCGCGCGGCCGCATCGAGCTCGGCGACGATGCGGACAATGTGCGCATCGACGTGGCGCACGCTCGGGTCTGGGTCGGCTATGGCAGCGGGGCTCTGGCGGCGATCGACGCGGCGAGCAACCGCACGGCCATCGACATTTCACTGAAGGCGCATCCCGAGAGTTTTCGCCTGGATCCCGCGGGTGAGACGATTTTCGCCAATGTGCCGGGCGCCGGACAGATCGCGATCGTCGATGTTGCTGCGAAGAGACAGCGATCCGCGATCGAAACGCATGGCGATCGCGGGAATTTCCCCATGGCGCTCGATATCGATCGCGGGCGGATCCTTGCCGTGTTTCGCCGCCCGCCCAAACTCGTTGCCTACGACATGTCGAGCGGGCGCCCTGTCGCAAGCGTCGAGACCTGCGGCGATGCGGATGACATCTTTCTCGATGCCAAGCGCGGGCGGGTCTATGTGAGCTGCGGCGAAGGCTTCGTCGCGGTCCACAAAGCTCAGGACGATTATGTCCGGCTTGGCCGTGTCGCGACCGCGGCCGGCGCGCGGACCTCCCTCTGGGTTCCGGAGCGCGACCGGCTTTATGTCGCCGTCCGCGCGAGCGGCCCCGAGTCGGCCGCGATCTGGGTCTTCCGCCCGTCGCCATAGGGAATTGCGGCTGCACCCGTGCTAAGCATAGCGCCATGAAGCTGCGCGACCGGCCTTCGCCCAATTTCGACGCGCGACCCGGCGCGGGCGGGGTCGAGATGCTGATCCTCCATTACACCGGCATGCGGACGGCGGCGGAAGCGCTCGATCGTCTGTGCGATCCCGCCGCCAAGGTCAGCGCGCATTACCTCATCGACGAGGATGGCGCGGTGTGGCGCCTCGTCGATGAAGCGCGCCGCGCCTGGCATGCCGGGCTGTCATGCTGGCGCGGCTGCCGCGACGTCAACGGAGCCTCGATCGGCATCGAGTTGGTCAATCCGGGCCATGAATTCGGCTATCGCGCCTTTCCCGAAGCGCAGATGCGTGCGCTCGAGGAGCTGGCGCGCGGCATTCTGAAGCGTCATCCGATGCCGCCGCGCGCGGTGCTCGGCCATTCCGACGTCGCGCCGCAACGCAAGCAGGATCCGGGCGAGTTGTTCGACTGGCCGCGTCTCGCCCAGGCCGGCATCGGCCTGTGGCCGGATTTCGCGGCGGATACGCCGGATGCGGCAACGATAGAGGAGCTGCAGTCCCAGCTGCGCGCGATCGGCTATGACTGCCCGGTTTCGGACGCGCTCGATGCGCCGACACAGGCGGTCGTTACGGCGTTTCAGCGGCATTTCCGGCCAGCACGCTGCGATGGCGTTGCCGATGATGAGACGCGGCGCCGCATCGCCATTCTCGCCCGCAGTGTTTGACATCGCCGCGGCGCAGACCCTTATTGAACCTGCCAGACGGCCGGATGGCCGCTTTTCGCCGCAAGGCGGGGAGAGGAAAGTCCGGGCTCCACGGAAGCACGGTGCCGGGTAACGCCCGGCGGGGGCGACCCTAGGGAAAGTGCCACAGAAACATACCGCCAACCCCTTCAAGGGCTTCGTGCCTTTGCGGGGCGGCAAGGGTGAAATGGTGCGGTAAGAGCGCACCGCGCCGCCGGCAACGGCGGCGGCAGGGCAAACCCCACCGGGAGCAAGACCAAGTAGGGACGGCGGGGCCGCAAGGCCCGGGCGAGTTTCCGCGCCGCCGTCCGGGTCGGTCGCGCGAGGCGCCCGGTGACGGGCGTCCCAGATGAATGGTCATCCATCGCCTTCGGGCGAGGACAGAACCCGGCTTACAGGCCGTCTGGCGCTTCCCAAGCAATGCGTTTCTTGCATGGCTTACGCAGGTTGCGTTTCATAGAGAACAAATAAAGAACTTTGATCTCGCCCTGTGATTACTTGAGGACGGGCGATTTCTTTCGGCTATGTCGGCCTCTAAGCGTCGAATTTGCCTGCCAATTCGTTGACAGCCCATGATATCCCATGATATCCCAATTAGTCCCATCACGGGGAGCTTAGGCATGGCGGCGAATGCCGAGCGCCGGGACGTTTCGCGGGGCGTCGTCGGATCTCTGGGGAAGCGGTTTTGGCGTCGTTTGCATCGACGTTCATCAACAAGATCGACAGCAAGGGTCGGCTTTCCGTCCCGGCGGGGTTCCGCGCCGCCCTCGGCGACCAGGGTTTCCATGGGATCATCGCTTATCCGTCCTTCGACCTTCCGGCGCTCGAAGCCGGGGGGATGGAGCGCGTCACCGAGCTGATGGCGCAGGCGGACGCGCTCGAGGAATACTCGCCCGACTATCGCGCCCTCACCTCGCTGCTCTCCGACATCGTCCAGCTCCCCTTCGACAGCGAAGGCCGAATCATACTCCCGCCGCCGCTTTTGGAGCATGCCGGAATTACCGAGCACGCCGCTTTTGCCGGCCGTGGCCACACCTTCGAGATCTGGGACCCGGCGCAGCTGCAACGCCATCAGGAGGAGATGCGCCGCTACGCGCGCGAGAACCATCTGCGGCTGCCGCCGCGGCGGGTGACGAAATGACCGCGCCCGCGACCCATATCCCCGTCCTTCTCGCCGAGGTGATCGCCGCCCTAGCGCCGCGCGACGGCGGAGTTTATCTCGACGGCACTTTCGGACGCGGCGGTTACAGCGAGGCCTTGCTGCGCAGCGCCGCCAGCCGCGTGATCGCCCTCGACCGCGATCCTGAGGCCATTCGCCAAGGCGGCGCGCTGCAAGCGCTTTACGCCGAGCGCCTCACCTTGATCGAAGCCCGTTTCGGCGAGATGGAGGAGGTGCTGCACCGCCTCGGCTTCGAGCGACTCGCCGGCATAACTCTCGATCTCGGCGTCTCATCGATGCAGCTCGACGATGCGGAGCGCGGCTTTTCCTTCCGCGCCGACGGGCCACTCGATATGCGCATGGAGCGATCGGGCCGATCCGCCGCCGATCTCGTCAACACGGCATCCGAGGAAGAGCTCGCATCGATCATCCGCGATTTCGGCGAGGAGCGCTTCGCCCGGCGCATCGCCCGCGCCATCATCGCCGCCCGGCCTTTGAGCCGCAGCGGCGAGCTCGCGGCAATCGTGCGCCGCATCGTGCCGGAGAGCGGCGGGATCGATCCCGCGACCCGCACCTTCCAGGCGCTGCGCATCGCCATCAATGACGAGCTCGGCGAGCTCGACCGCGGCCTCCTCGCCGCCGAGCGCATGCTCGAGCCGGGCGGAAGGCTCGCCATCGTCGCCTTTCAGTCGCTCGAAGATCGCCGCGTCAAATCCTTCCTGCGCCTGCGCAGCGCCGCGGCGCCCGGCACCAGCCGGCATCTCCCGCGCGAGGCGCGGCGCGCGCCAAGCTTCCGCCTCATCGACCGCAAAGGGGTGACGCCGCGCGCCGAAGAGATCGCGCGCAACCCGCGCGCGCGCTCGGCGCGGCTGCGCGCCGCCGAGCGCACCGACGCTCCCGCATGGGGAGAAGCCGCATGATCCGCCCGGGCACGATCATCCTGCTGCTGCTGGTCCTCGCCGTCGGCTACGCGATGTTCCAGGTCAAATACGAGGTGATGCAGCAGGAAGAGACCCTGGCGCAGCTCAACCGCCAGATCACCGACAGCCGCGAGCGCCTGCGCGTTCTCGGCGCCGAATGGAGCTACCTGACGCGCCCCGCGCGTCTCGACGGCCTGGCCCAGCAATATCTCGACCTCACCCCGATCAGCGCCGCGCATATCGTGCCGCTCAGCGCCGTGCCGCTGCGCGCCGACGCGCCGCAAGCGCTGGTAAGCGGCGGCGCGGCCGCCGCCGCTTTCGCCCCCGTCACCGCGGGAAGCGCGCCATGAAGCCCGTCACGCCGCCCGATCCCAATCCCTGCCGTCCGCGTCACTTCCGGCCCGGCCCCTGCGGACCCGCGCCGCAAGACGGGCCCGGCACCCAGGTGCTGGAAACGAGCCATACCAGGCTGATCATCACCGGCATCCTGCTCGCCCTCGCCTTCGTCGTGATCGGTGGACGGCTCGTCGAGGTCGCCGGCTTCAAGAGCGAGGATGCGCGCCTTGCCCGCGTCGTTCCCGCGACCCGCACCCTCGCCGGCCGCGCCGACATCATCGACCGCAACGGCGCGCTGCTCGCGACGACCTTGCGCACGCCCTCGCTCTATGCCGACCCCAAGGAGGTGCTGAATCCGCGCGAGACCGCGAAGAAGCTCGCTTCCGTCCTGCCCGATCTGCCCGAGGCCGATATCTATGCGAAGCTCATCGCCGACAAGACCCGAAGCTTCGTCTGGCTGAAGCGGCGCTTGACCCCGCGCCAGCAGGACGCGATCAACCGGCTCGGCCTGCCCGGGATCGATTTCGAGCCGGAAGATCAGCGCTTCTACCCCCAGGCCAACACCGCCGCGCATGTCGTGGGCTATGCCGGGGTCGACAACAAGGGGCTCGCCGGCATCGAGCGCAGCTTCGACGATCGGCTGCGCAACCAGCGGCAGCCGGTACAGCTGTCGCTCGATTTGCGCGTGCAGGCGATCCTGCGCGAGGAGATCGCAAAGCAAGTCGCCGAGTTCAAGGCCGTCGGCGGCAGCGGCATCATCATGGACGTCAACACCGGCGAGGTGCTCGCGCTGGTCTCGCTGCCGGATTTCGATCCCAATGATCCCTCGGCCTCGCCCGCCGAGAATCTGTTCGACCGCGTCACCCTCGGCACTTACGAGATCGGCTCGGTGTTCAAGATTTTCACCGTCGCCATGGCGCTCGACGAGCATGTGACCTCGATGACCGGCGGGTACGACGCCACCAACCCCATTCATATCGGCCGCTTCACCATTCACGACGACCACGCTCAGCGGCGCTGGCTGTCGGTGCCCGAGATCTTCATGTATTCGTCGAATATCGGCGCCGCCAAGATGGCGCTCGACGTCGGCGCGGAGCGGCAGCGCGACTTCCTCCAGAAGCTGGGACTCCTCACCGAGCCGAAATTCGAGCTTCCCGAAATCGCCGCGCCGATCGTTCCCGCGGCCTGGCACCCGGTCAATGTCATGACGATCGGCTTCGGCCACGGCATTTCGGTCAGCCCCTTGCAGATCGCCACCGCCGTCAGCGCCGTCGTGAATGGCGGCATCCTGCATCCGGCGACGCTCTTGAAACATGCGCCGGGCGAATCGGTGCCGGGCCGGCGCGTGCTTTCGCCCGAAACCTCGATCGAGATGCGCAAGCTGTTGCGCCTCGTCGTCGAGAAGGGCACCGGCAAATTCGCCGAAGCGCCCGGCTATCTCGTCGGCGGCAAGACCGGCACCGCCGAAAAGGTAGTCGGGCATCGCTACGCCGCGCATTCGCTGATGTCGTCTTTCGCCGGTGTCTTTCCGGTCAATGATCCGCGCTATTTCATTATGATCTCGATCGATGAGCCGCATGGCGACAAGAAAACCTTCGGCTATGCCACCGGCGGATGGGTCGCGGCGCCCGGCGTCTCGCGCACGGTCGAGCGGATGGCTTCGCTGGTCGGAATCCAACCGATTGACGAAGATTCGCCCGAAATTCGCCGTTCTTTGATGGTGGCGTTGCCCACACCATCGGGGCGGAAATTTGCGTCTAACTGAGCTCATGGACGGGGGAACCGCTCCGCGCATCCCGGCCTCGGCGCGCGCTACCGACATCCTTGGACTCGCCGCCGATTCGCGCGAGGTGAAACCCGGATACCTCTTTGCCGCGCTCAGCGGCAGCCGCGCCGACGGCAAGCGCTTCATCGCCGACGCGATCGCCAAAGGCGCTGCCGCGATCCTCAGCGACGCGGAAACGCCGGGCGAGACGCGCGTTCCACTGATCGTCGACGCCAATCCGCGCCGCCGCCTCGCGCTGATGGCCGCGCGATTCTACGCACCGCAACCCAAGACAATCGCCGCCGTCACCGGCACCAACGGCAAGACCTCGGTGACCGTGTTCCTGCGCCAGATCTGGGAGCGACTCGGCATCAAGGCCGCAAGCTTCGGCACGATCGGCATCGTCGCGCCCGGTTTCGAGCGGCCAGGCAGCCTCACCACCCCTGATCCGGTTGCGCTCCACCGCGAACTCCACGCTCTGGCGCGCGCGGGCATCGATCACGTCGCTCTCGAAGCCTCGAGTCACGGGCTCGATCAATTCCGACTCGACGGGCTCGCCGTGACGGCCGCCGCCTTCACCAACCTGACGCGCGACCATCTCGACTATCACCGCGACATGGAGGCTTATTTCACCGCCAAGGCGCGGCTCTTCACCGAAATCCTGCCGACCGGCGGCGCGGCCGTCTTCAACATCGATTCGAGCTACACCGCGCGGCTGTCGATGCTGGCGCGCGCCCGCGCGCTGCGCGTCTTCACCTATGGACGCAATCCCGCGGCCGATCTCTGGCTCTCGGACGCTTTGCCCGAAGGTTTGGGACAGCGCATCCGCTTTTCGGGCTTTGGCGAAAAGCGCGACGTGGTCGTGCCGCTGCTCGGCACTTTCCAGGCCTATAACGCGCTCGCCGCCGCCTGCCTAGCGATCGGCAGCGGCGCGCCGCCCGCCGCGGTGCTCGATCAGATCGCCGGGCTCAGCGGCGTTCCCGGACGGATGCAGCGCATCGGCGACGCGCCGGTCTTGGTCGATTACGCGCACACACCCGATGCGCTGGAGACCGCGCTCAACGCTTTGCGCCCGTTCACGACCGGCAAGCTCATCGTCGTCTTCGGCTGCGGCGGCGACCGCGACGCCGGCAAGCGGCCGCAAATGGGCGCGCTCGCCGAAAGCCTCGCCGACCGCGTGATCGTCACCGACGACAATCCGCGCGGCGAGGATGCAGCGCTGATCCGGCGAGCCATTCTGACGGCGTGTCCCAAAGCGCAGGAGATCGGCGACCGCGCCGAAGCGATCCGCGCGGCCATCGGCATGATGGCGCCGGGCGATGTCGTGCTGATTGCCGGCAAGGGGCATGAGCGCGGCCAGATCGTCGGCGGACGGACTTTGCCTTTCGACGATGCCGAGGTGGCGCGCGCCGTGCTCGGCGGCGGGAGAGCTGGATGATGCCGCTCTGGAGCGCGACGGAAGCCGCCGCCGCGACCGGCGGCGAGGCATTCGGCAACTGGCAGGCCGCCGGCGTTTCGATCGACAGCCGCAGCCTCGTTGCCGGCGATCTCTTCGTCGCGTTGGTCGGGCCCAATTTCGACGGCCACAGCTTCGTTGCGGCGGCGCTGCAAAAAGGCGCGGCCGCGGCGCTCGTCGCAAAGCGCCCCGAGGGACTGGATGCGTCGGCGCCGCTGCTCGTCGTCGGCGACACGCAGCGCGCGCTCGAGGATCTGGGCCGCGCATCGCGCGCGCGGACGCAGGGGCGGATGCTCGCCGTGACCGGCAGCGTCGGCAAGACCGGCACCAAGGAGGCCCTTCGACTCGCGCTCGAGCGCCAAGGCCGGGCCTTCGCCTCTTCGGGCAGCCTCAACAATCAATGGGGAGTGCCCTTGTCCTTGGCGCGCATGCCGCGCGAATCGAGCTTCGGCGTGTTCGAGCTCGGCATGAACCATCCCGGCGAGATCGAGGGTCTCAGCCGGCTGGTTCGTCCGGAAGTCGCGATCATCACCACCGTCGAGCCGGCGCATTTGGGATTCTTCCCTTCGGTCGACGCCATCGCCGACGCCAAGGCGGAAATCTTCATCGGCACCGAGCCGGGCGGCGCCGCCATCCTCAACCGCGACAACCCCCATTACGAGCGCCTCGCCGCCGCGGCGCGCGCGCGGCGGATCACGCGAATTCTGAGCTTCGGCGCGCATGAGGCGGCATCGGTGCGTCTCATCGATTGCCACCTCCACGCGACGGCGAGCGCGGTGACCGCCGCGGTGATGGGCGAGGCGATCGATTATTCGGTCGCGCTTCCAGGCCGGCATTGGGTGATGAACAGCCTTGCGGTGCTCGCTGCGGTCAAAGCCGTCGGCGGCGATATCGGCGCCGCGGCCGGCGCGATGGCGACGCTACCCGCGCTCGAAGGCCGCGGCCGGCGGCACCGTGTCGCGATCCGGGGCGGCGCCATCGAGCTCATCGACGAAAGCTACAACGCGAGCCCCGCGTCGATGCGCGCGGCCCTCGCTGTTCTCGGCGCAATCGCGCCCGAAACCGGTGGACGCCGCATCGCCGTATTAGGCTCGATGCTCGAGCTCGGCGATCAATCGAAGAAACTCCACGCCGCGCTGTCGAAGCCACTCATCGAAGCCGATATCGACCTCGTCTTCACCTTGGGCGAGGAGATGCGGGCGCTCGATACGGCGCTTCCCGCCAAGCGCCGCGGCGGCCACGCCGAGACCATCGCGGCCCTCGTTGACCTCCTCGCCGATCGTCTCCGTCCCAACGATGTCGTGACCGTCAAAGGCTCGCATGGCAGCCGGCTTTACGAGCTCGTCGCAAAGCTCGTTTCGGCCCAGGCGCCGGCGTTTGCGGCAAAGGACTAGTCAGCATGTTGTTCCATATCCTCCTGCCGCTCGCCGACAAGTTCGAGCCGTTCAACATCTTCCGCTACCTCACCTTCCGCTCGGCTGGGGCGGTCGTGACCGCACTCTTCATCAGCTTTCTCTGCGGCCAGCCGGTCATCAACTGGCTGCGCTCGATTCAGCGCGAAGGCCAGCCGATCCGCACCGACGGGCCGGAAAGTCATCTGCTGTCGAAAAAAGGCACGCCCACCATGGGCGGCTTCCTGATTCTTCTCGCCGTGGTGATCTCGACCCTGCTCTGGGCCGATCTCAGCAACATCTATGTGTGGATCACGCTCTTCGTCACCGTCGGCTTCGGCGCGGTCGGATTTCTCGACGATTACCGCAAGCTGTCCAACCGCTCGCACAAGGGCGTGCCGGGGCGCGTCAGGCTCATTGCCGAGATCGCGATTGGGACGGCGGCGGCCGTCGCCGTGGTGTTGGCGACGCGCGCGCCGCTCGCCACCGCCTTCGCCGTGCCGTTCTTCAAGAGCGTGCTCATCCAGTTCGGCTGGTTCATCGTGCCCGTCTCGGTCCTGGTCGTGGTCGGCGCCTCGAACGCCGTCAATCTGACCGACGGGCTCGACGGGCTTGCGATCGTGCCGACGATGATCGCCGCGAGCTGCTTCATGCTGATCGCCTATCTCGTCGGCAATGTGGTGTTCTCGACCTATCTGCAGATCCAGCACGTGCCGGGCACCGGCGAGCTGGCGGTGTTTTGCGCGGCGATGGTCGGCGCGGGGCTGGGCTTCCTCTGGTACAACGCGCCGCCCGCGATGGTGTTCATGGGCGATACCGGCTCGCTGTCGATCGGCGCGGCGCTTGGCATCGTCGCCGTCATCACCAAGCACGAGCTGGTGCTGGCGATCATCGGCGGGCTCTTCGTGCTCGAGACGGTCTCGGTGATCGTGCAGGTGGCAAGCTTCAAGCTCACCGGCAAGCGCGTCTTCCGCATGGCGCCGCTGCATCATCATTTCGAGCGCAAAGGCTGGCAGGAGCCAACCATCGTCATCCGCTTTTGGATCATCGCCTCGATCCTCGCGATCGCTGGCCTCTCGACCTTGAAGCTGCGGTGAGCGCGCGATGATCCCGGTTCCCGCCTTCCGCAATCAAAGCGTCGCCGTGATGGGGTTGGCGCGCTCGGGCCTTGCCGCGGCCGAGGCCTTGAGCCGCGGCGGCGCGCGCGTCCTCGCTTGGGACGATCAGGCGGCGCGGCGCGAGGCAGCCAAGGCGCGGGGCATCCCCCTCGCCGATCTCGCCAGCGCCGATCTCTCCGGCGTCCAGGCGCTGGTGCTCTCGCCCGGGATTCCCTCGACCTTCCCCAAGCCGCACCAGGTCGCGGCGCGCGCCCGCGAAGCCGGCATCGAGATCATCGGCGATATCGAGCTTTTGGCGCGCAGCTGCCGCGACGCGCGCTATGCGGGGATTACCGGCACCAACGGCAAATCGACCACCACGGCCTTGCTCGGCCATATCCTCAAAGAGGCGGGGCTCAAAACCGAAATCGGCGGCAATCTCGGCATCCCCGTGCTGCTGCTCGATCCGCTCGGCGCCGAGGGAACCTATGTGCTCGAGATGAGCTCCTATCAGCTCGAGCTGACGGCGAGCCTCGTCTTCGATGTCGCGGTGCTGCTCAACATCACGCCCGATCATCTCGACCGGCATGGCGGGCTCGCGGGCTATGTCGCCGCCAAGGAGCGCATCTTCGCCGGTCAAAGTCCGCGCCAGGCGGCAGCGATCGCGGTCGATGATGCGCTCTGCCGCGGCATCGCCGAAAAGCTCCGCGCCGCCGGGCGGCGCGTCGTGCCGATTTCCGCCGAGGGTCCGGTTGCGGGCGGGGTCTATGTCGAGGCGGGCGCCTTGGTGGACGATATGGAGCATGCGCGCAGGCGCGTGCTCGATCTTGCCGAAGCGCCGCGCCTTCCCGGCCAGCATAACGGCCAGAACGCGGCAGCGGCTTTCGCCGCGGCGCGCTGCCTCGGCGTCGAGCCGGGAGCGGTCGTGCGCGGCATCAAGAGCTTCCCCGGATTGGCGCATCGCCAGGAACTGGTCGCAACGATTGACGGCGTGCGCTACGTCAATGATAGCAAGGCAACCAATGCCGACGCGGCGGCGAAAGCGCTCGCCTGCTACGACGCTATCTTCTGGATCGCCGGCGGTGTTGCCAAGGAAGGCGGCATCACCTCGCTCGCACCCTATTTTCCGCGCATCCGCCGCGCCTTTCTCATCGGCGAGGCCGCGCCTGCCTTTGCCGAAACCCTCAACGGCAATGTTCCCGTCTCCCGCTCAGGCGATCTCGCCACGGCGCTCAGCGAGGCGCGTGCGGCGGCGAAACCGGGCGTGACGGTGCTGCTCTCACCCGCCTGCGCCTCCTTCGATCAGTTCACCGATTTCGAAGCCCGCGGCGATGCGTTCCGCCGGCTGGTCGAGGCGCTGAAAGCCGAGGCGCGCGCATGACGACGACCTTCGCCCGCACCGATCGCAGCCACATCGCCCAATGGTGGTGGACGGTTGATCGCTGGTCGATCGTCGCCGTGCTCGCCCTGGTCGGGTTCGGATCGCTTCTCATCATGGCGGCGAGCCCAGCCGTCGCCGAGCGCATCGGCGCCGACCGGCTGTTCTTCGTGCGCCATTATTTCGCCGTGCTGCCCTTTGCCTTGGCGGCAATGTTCCTCGTCTCGTTTCTCAGCCCGCGCGCGATCCGCCACATCGCGATGATCGGACTTGTCATCGGCCTCGTCTGCGTCGCCTACACCCTCATCGGCGGCGTCGAGATCAAAGGCGCGCGGCGCTGGATCGACCTGCCCGGCCTCTCGATTCAGCCTTCGGAATTCTTGAAGCCGTGCTTTGCCGTGGTCGCGGCCTGGCTCTTTGCGCAAAGCAAGCTGCGGCCGGGTTTCCCGGGCCAGGCGATCGCCATCGCCCTCTTCATCGTCATCGTCACGCTGCTGATGCGCCAGCCCGATCTCGGCATGACGGTGGTGGTCTGCGCGGTGTGGTTCACGCAATTCTTCCTTGCCGGCCTGCCGCTCGTCTGGGTGGTCGTATTCATGCTAAGCGGCGCGGCCGGGCTGGGCGGCGCCTATCTGCTGCTGCCGCATGTGACGAGCCGGATCGACCGCTTCTTCGATCCGGGGAGCGGCGACAGCTATCAAGTCGACCGCGCCATGGACGCATTCATGAATGGCGGCTGGTGGGGCCGCGGCCCCGGCGAGGGCACGGTCAAGCTGAGCCTGCCCGACGCGCATGCCGATTTCGTCTTCGCCGTGGCTGGCGAAGAGCTTGGCCTCATCGTCTGTCTCGTCATCGTCGCGATTTTCGCCTTCATCGTGCTGCGCGGCTTCGCCCGGCTGCTGCAGGAGAGCAATCTCTATGTCGTGCTCGCCGGCACCGGGCTGCTCGTGCAGTTCGGTCTCCAGGCGATCATCAACATGGCCTCGGCGCTGCATCTGATGCCGACCAAGGGCATGACCTTGCCCTTCATCTCCTATGGCGGCTCGTCGCTGCTGGCTCTGGGCCTCGGCATGGGCATGACGCTGGCGCTGACACGACGACGATTCGGAGATGCCGACACATGAGCGCGCCGCTCGCCATCCTTGCGACCGGCGGCACCGGCGGCCACATGTTTCCCGCCGAGGCCCTGGCGCGCGCCCTTTTGCAGCGCGGCTGGCGCGTCGCGCTCATCACCGACCGGCGCGGCCAAGCCTTCAGCGAGAAATTCCCCGGCGTCGCGGTGCACAGCATTCCCGCAGGACGCCTCGGCGCCGGGCTGGCGCAAAAGGCCATGGGGCTCGTCGAGCTCGCGCTCGGCACGCTCGCCGCCGGCAAGCTGTTGCGCAGCCTGCGGCCGGCGGTCGCCATCGGCTTCGGCGGCTATCCCTCGCTGCCGACCATGCTCGCCGCGACGCGCCAACGCATCGCCAGCCTGGTGCATGAGCAGAACGCGCTGTTGGGCCGCGCCAATCGCCTCCTCGCGCCGCGCGTCTCGCGCATCGCCACGTCTTTCCCGAGCGTCGGCGGCATGCGCGAAGCGGATGCGGCGCGCGCCGTCTGCACCGGCAACCCGGTCCGCCAAGAGGTGGCGCAGCACCGTGCTTCGCCTTACGCGGCGCCAAGCGAGACGCTCAATCTTCTCGTGACCGGCGGCAGCCAGGGCGCACGGATCCTAAGCACGGTCATTCCCGAAGCCCTCGCTTCGCTGCCGCTCGAGCTGCGCGCGCGGGTAAAGCTTGCGCAGCAGGCGCGGCCCGAGGATGTGGAGCGCGTGCGCGAAGCCCACCGCGCCAGCGGCATCGACGCCGAGGTCGCGCCCTTCTTCCACGATCTGCCGGCGCGGCTTGCCGCCGCCCATCTGGTGATCGCGCGCTCGGGCGCCTCGACCGTCGCCGAGCTTTGCGTCATGGGCAGGCCCGCGATCCTCGTTCCCTATGCGGCGGCGGCGGATGACCATCAATCGGCCAATGCCCGCGCCCTCAGCGAAGCGGGCGCCGCCTGGGTGATGGCGGAAGCCGATTTCACGCCTGCAGCGCTGGCGGCGCGGCTTGCCGAACTCATGACCGCGCCCGACAAACTCGCCGCGGCGGCCGCCGCGGCGCGATCCCTCGGCCGGCCCGAGGCAGTCGAGCGCCTCGCCGATCTCGTCATCGACTGCGCCGGCGCCAATGGCGCGGCGCGGGAGCGTGCCGCATGAGAGCCCTGCCTCTCGACATCGGCACCTTGCATTTCGTCGGCATCGGCGGCATCGGCATGAGCGGGATCGCCGAGATCCTGCACAATCTCGGCTACAAGGTGCAGGGAAGCGACGCCGCCGATGGCGGCAATGTCCGCCGCCTGCAAGGACTCGGCATCAAGATCGCGATCGGCCACCGCGCGGAAAATCTCGGCGATGCGCGCGTCGTCGTCATTTCCTCGGCGGTGAAGCCCGACAATCCCGAGGTACAGGCGGCGCGCGCACGGCTCCTGCCGGTGGTGCGCCGTGCCGAGATGCTCGGCGAGCTGATGCGCCTCAAATGGGCGATCGCAATTGCCGGCACGCACGGCAAGACGACCACGACCTCGATGGTCGGCGCGCTGCTCGAAGCCGCGGGCCGCGACCCGACGATCATCAATGGCGGCATCATCAACGCACATGGCACGAATGCGCGGCTCGGCACCGGCGATTGGATGGTGGTCGAGGCCGATGAGAGCGACGGCACCTTCGTCAAGCTGCCCTCGACGATCGCCATCATCACCAATATCGATCCCGAGCATCTCGATCATTACGGCAGCGTCGAAGCGCTGCACCAGGGCTTCGAGACTTTCGCCAGCAATGTGCCGTTCTACGGCCTCGACATTCTGTGCATCGATCATCCGGTTGTTCAGGGCCTGATCCCGCGCCTTTCCGAGCGGCGCGTCGTGACCTATGGCTTCAGCGCGCAGGCCGATATCCGCGCGGTCGATATCGAGCTCGGCCGCGATGGCGCCCGCTATGACGTGGTGATCGCCGACCGCCGCAGCGGGTCGACCCGCACCATCAAAGGCCTGACGCTGCCGATGTTCGGGCGCCACAACGTCCAGAACTCGCTTTCCGTGGTCGCGGTCGCGCGCGAATTGCAGCTCGGCGACGACGTGCTGCGCGCGGCCCTTGCCGGGTTCAAGGGCGTCAAGCGGCGCTTCACCAAGGTCGGCGAGGCGCGCGGCATCACCATCATCGACGATTACGCCCATCACCCGGTCGAGATCGCGGCGGTGCTCAGCGCGGCGCGCGACGCCACCGCCGGCTCGGTCATCGCCGTGGTTCAGCCGCATCGCTACACGCGGCTCTACAACCTCTTCGCCGAATTCTGTACCTGCTTCAACGACGCCGACGCGGTGGTCGTCGCCGATGTCTATCCCGCCGGCGAAAGCCCGGTCGAAGGCGCCTCGCGCGACGCCTTGGTCGAGGGGCTGCGCGCGCGCGGCCATCGCAAGGTCGTGGCGCTGCCTGGGCCCGACGCGCTCGCCGCCACCATCGAGAGCCTTGCGCAGCCCGGCGACCTCGTCGTCTGCCTCGGCGCCGGATCGATCACCAATTGGGCGCAGGCGCTGCCGGGCGAGATCGCGAAGCACGCGGCACCGGGAGCGCGCCGATGATGGCCGCATCGAGCCGCGCGCCGCATCTGATCGATCGCCTGCCCAAGGTGCGCGGGCGGCTGACCGCCGATGCGCCGCTCGCCCAGGTCACCTGGTTCCGCGTCGGCGGGCCGGCGGAGGTCCTCTTCCGCCCGGCCGATCTCGACGATCTGAGCACCTTCCTGGCCGAGAAGCCTGCAGATGTGCCGGTGACGGTGATCGGCGTCGCCTCGAACCTCCTGGTGCGCGATGGCGGCATCAAGGGCGTCGTCATCCGCCTCGGCCGCGGCTTCGTCGAGATTGCCTCCGAGGACGAGACGGTCACCGCCGGTGCCGGCGCGCTCGATGTGAATGTCGCGATCACCGCGCGCGAGGCCGGGATCGCCGGGCTCGAATTTCTCTCCGGCATTCCTGGCACGGTGGGCGGCGGGCTGCGGATGAACGCCGGCGCCTATGGCAGCGAGTTCAAGGACGTGCTCAAGAGCGCCGTCGCGCTCGATACGCAGGGCAAGCAGCACGCGCTCGCGCCCGCCGATCTGAAGCTCTCCTACCGCCATTGCGGCCTTCCCGAGGATTGGATTTTCGTCGCCGCGCGGTTTGCCGGCGCCAAGGGCGACCCGCTCGCCATCGCCCGCCGCATGAACGAGATCCAGAGTGCGCGCGAGGAGAGCCAGCCGATCCGGTCGCGCACTGGCGGCTCGACCTTCGCCAATCCGCCGGGCCGCAAGGCTTGGGAGCTGATCGATGCCGCCGGTTGCCGCGGCCTCAAACGCGGCGGCGCGATGGTTTCGGAAAAGCACGCGAATTTCCTCATCAACACCGGCGATGCGACAGCGGCCGATCTCGAAGCGCTGGGCGAGGCGGTGCGCGCGCGCGTCCTCGCTTCGAGCGGCATCGCGCTCGACTGGGAAATCCGCCGCGTCGGCGCCCCGCTGGAGGCCGCGCGATGAGCCGCAGCGTCGCCGTGCTGATGGGCGGCTGGTCCGCCGAGCGCGAGGTCTCGCTGGTATCGGGGCGCGAATGTGCCGCGGCGCTCGAAAAGCTTGGCTATGCGGTGAAGCGCATCGATGTGACGCGCGATCTCGGCCGGCTCGTCGCCGAGCTTTCGCCGCCGCCCGATGTCGTCTTCAACGCCTTGCATGGCCGCGGCGGCGAGGACGGCACCATCCAGGGCGTGCTCGAGATGCTGCGCCTGCCCTATACGCATTCAGGCGTCTTCGCCTCCGCGGTCGCGATGCACAAGCCCTTGGCGAAATGCGTCTTCGCCGTCGCCGGCCTGCCGCTTGCCGAAAGCAAGGTGGTGAGCCCCGCGGCGCTGGCGAAGGGCGATGTCATCGCCCGGCCTTTCGTCGTCAAGCCGATCAATGAAGGCTCGAGCGTCGGCGTGCGCATCGTCCATGAGGGCGATACCGGCTGGCGCGAGGAAGTCGCGCGCTGGCATCATGGCGATGAGGTGATGGTCGAGCGCTATGTGCCCGGCCGCGAGATCACCGTGGCGGTGATGGGCGACCGCGCCTTGGGCGCCCTCGAGATCCGACCCGTCGCCGCCGCCATGTACGACTACGAATCAAAATACGCGCCCGGCGGCTCCGAGCACATCATGCCGGCGCCGATTCACCGCAAGGCCTATGCCGCCGCGCTCGATATCGGCTTGCGCGCCCATCGCGCGCTCGGCTGCCGCGGCGTCAGCCGCGCCGATCTGCGCTACGACGACACCAAGGGCGAGCCGGGGCGGCTCGTCCTCCTCGAGATCAACACCCAGCCGGGAATGACGCCGACCTCGCTCGTGCCCGATATCGCGCGCCACCAGGGCATCGATTTCGCCGAGCTGGTGCGCTGGATGGTGGAGAACGCCGCATGCGATTCCTGAGCCGCAAGGACGAGGAGCCCGCGGCGGTGCGCGCCCGCCGCCGCCGTCGCGCGCGCCGGCACGCGCTCTATCTCGGCGCCGGGATCGCCGCCGCGGTTTGGCTTCTTGCGACGGGCTGGTACGCAGCGCGCAGCGGCATTCTCGCAACCGCCCTCGCCCCGCTCCAGGCGCGCCTCACCGCGGACAGCACCGCGCTCCACCTCACCGTCCAGAGCGTCGAGGTGATCGGCCGCGAGCGCGCCGACCGCAACGCGATCCTCGCGGCGCTGCGGGTGCGGCGCGGCACGCCGATCCTCGGCGTCGATCTCGATGCGGCCAAGACGCGGCTCGAGGCGCTGCCCTGGGTGCTCTCGGCGGCGGTCGAGCGCGAGCTGCCCGAAGGAATCCTCGTGCGCCTCGTCGAGCGGCGGCCGATGGCGATCTGGCAGCATCAGCGCCGCTTCGACGTCATCGACCAATCGGGCGCCATGATCCCGGACGCGCGCGCCGAGGATTTCCCCACCCTGCTCCAAATCGTCGGCGACGATGCGCCCGCCTCGGCCGGCGATCTGCTGGCGCTCATTGCCATGGAGCCCGACCTCGCACGCCATGTCACGGCCGCGACCCGGGTCAGCGGCCGGCGGTGGAACATCGCCCTCGACAACGGCATCGAGATCGAGTTGCCGGAGGACAATCCCGGCGCCGCCTGGCAGCGCCTTGCCGCGCTCGACCGCGACGACCGCCTGCTCGAGCGCGAGGTGACGGTCATCGACATGCGCATGGCGGATCGCCTCGTCCTGCGCCTGCCGCCGGACGTCGCCAAGTCGCTCATCAAAAAACCCGGGCCAACGAGGCCAAACGCATGACAAAGCTCAACCTGCGCACCCGCAACGGCGTAGTCGGCGCCGTCGATATCGGCACCACCAAGATCTGCTGCTTCATCGCCCAGATCGACGAGAACGGCCCGCGCATCACCGGCATCGGCCACCAGGTCGCCAAAGGCATGCGCAACGGCGTGATCGTCGATATCGAGGCGGCGAGCCGATCCATCCTGCACGCGGTCCACACAGCCGAGGAAATGGCCGGAACCACCCTCAACGACGTGGTGATCAACATTTCCGGCGGCTATGGCGCCTCGCGCCTCGTCAAGGCCGAGCTCGCGCTCAACGGCCGCGAGGTGAGCGACGGGCTGCTGAACCGCGTGCTCGACCAGGGCCATCGCATCAAGGACGCACCGGACCGCACGTTGGTCCATTCGATCCCGGTCGGGTTCTCGATCGACGGCGGGCGCAGCCTGCGCGATCCGCGCGGCCTCTTCGGCCAGAAGCTCGCCGTCAACATGAACATTGTGACCGCCAGCTTCGGCGCGGTGCGCAACCTCTCCAACTGCGTCGCGCGCTGCCATCTCGAAACCGCGGCGATCGTCGTCAGCCCCTACGCCTCGGGCCTCTCCTGTCTCGTCGATGATGAGAGCGACCTTGGCGTCACCGTCATCGACATGGGCGGCGGCACGACGACGATCGGCGTCTTCTTCGACGGCAATCTCGTCTTTGCCGACAGCGTGCCGATCGGCGGCAGCCACGTCACCAACGACATCGCCCGGGGCCTGTCGACCCCGATCGCCCAAGCCGAGCGGATGAAGACGCTATATGGCAACGCGATCGCCTCGTCGGCCGACGAGCGCGAGATGATCACCGTTCCCCTCGTCGGCGAGGACGATGACGGGCACGCCAATCACGTGCCGCGCTCGCTCCTTGTCGGCGTCATCGCGCCGCGCATGGAGGAAACCTTCGAGCTCGTGCGCGACCGTCTCGAGGCCTCGGGCTTCGACAAGATCACTGGCCGCCGGGTCGTGCTAACCGGTGGCGCTTCGCAACTCCCCGGCGCGCGCGATCTGGCCGGGCTCATTCTCGACAAACAGGTTCGCGTCGGCCGGCCGTTGCGCATCGACGGCTTGGCCGAGAGCACGCAGGGTCCGGCCTTCGCGACAACGGCCGGCCTCATCCACTTCGCCCTTTCCGAACGCGCTGAAGTCCCGCGGCGGGGCCGCGCGCTGACGGAGCAATCGAACGGTCTGATCGGCCGGTTGGGACTTTGGGTCCGTGAGTATCTTTGACGCCTTAACCCCGCCCGACGCCGATGGGGCATCCAAAGTTACGCAGCATTTCCGGAGGGAAGCATGACGATCAATCTCACCATTCCAGAAGAAGAACAGGAATTGAAGCCCCGCATCACGGTGGTCGGCGTCGGCGGCGCCGGCGGCAACGCCGTCAACAACATGATCCGCTCCAATCTCATCGGCTGCGAGTTCGTGCTGTGCAACACCGATGCGCAGGCGATGAAGCAGAATCTCTGCGAGAACCGCATCCAGATGGGCATCGGCGTCACGCGCGGCCTGGGCGCGGGCTCGCGGCCCGAGGTCGGGCGCGCCGCCGCCGAAGAAGGGCTGGCCGAGATCATGGCGGCGCTCGAGGGCTCGAACATGGCCTTCATCACCGCCGGCATGGGCGGCGGCACGGGCACCGGCGCGGCGCCGGTCATCGCGCGGGCGGCGCGCGAGAGCGGCATTCTGACGATCGGCGTCGTCACCAAGCCGTTCCAGTTCGAGGGCACGCACCGCTTGCGGCTCGCCGAGGCCGGCATCCTCGAGCTGCAGAAATACGTCGATACGCTGATCATCATCCCCAACCAGAACCTGTTCCGCGTGGCGAATGAGCGCACCACCTTCGCTGACGCCTTCAAGATGGCGGACGACGTGCTCCATGCCGGCGTCGCCGGCGTCACCGATCTGATGGTGAAGCCCGGCCTCATCAATCTCGACTTCGCCGACATCCGCGCGGTGATGAGCGAGATGGGCAAGGCGATGATGGGCACGGGCGAGGCCGAAGGCGACCGCCGGGCGATCGATGCCGCCGAGGCCGCGATCTCCAACCCGCTTTTGGAAGACGTGTCGATGAAAGGCGCGCGCGGCGTGCTCATCAACATCACCGGCGGTCCCGACATGACCCTTTTCGAGGTCGACGAGGCGGCAAACCGCATCCGGGAAGAGGTCGATCCCGAGGCCAATATCATCTTCGGCTCGACCTTCGAGGAAGAGCTCGCCGGCCGCATGCGCATCTCCGTTGTGGCAACCGGCATCGAGGTCGACAAGGCGGTGCAGCCGCGTCCGCTGATCTCGCTCGTCAGCGACCGCAGCAAGGCCGAAGCGGGCGCGAAGCCCTCGCCCGCGCCGGCGGGCGCGTCCTCGCCGATGCCGGCCGCCGAAGCCCGGACCGCGGCGCCCGAAGCGCGCGCCGCCGAGCCGCGCTTCGAGACCAAGGCCGAGCCGGTGCCGCCACAAGCTCAGAGCATCGAGGCAAAGGCCATGCACCAGGACGCCTTCGTGCCGCCGCGCGCGGTCGAGGCCACGGTGCGGGCCGCCGTGCCGCAGCCGGCGCCCGCGCCCAATGCGCTCGCCGCCGCGGCGCTCGAGAATGGCGGGCGGCCGCCGCAGAAGCCGGCACCCACCCGCGCGCCGAGCATCTTCGAGCGGATGACCAAGGCCGGCCGCCTGCTCCACCGCGAAGAACCTGCCCCTCCCGCCCGGGTCGCCCCGCCGGCGCCCGCCGCCGTTGCCGCACCGGCCCAGCCCAAGCTCTCGCCGCTCGAGCCAATGGAGCGGCCCGGCGCGAAGGAGGAGGATCTCCTCGACATCCCGGCCTTCCTGCGCCGCCAGGCGAACTAGCCGGGCGACTCGTCTTCCGGGGCGCGGCCGAAATCCCTTTGCGGGGGTTTCGGCCGCACTGCCCCGAGTCGCCGTAAGCTTTTGTTAAGAAAGAAAAATCCCTGTTACATTCAGAAACAAAGTTTGATTTGTGGGTTGCCGGGACGATGGTAAACCTGAGCTCCTTGATGCATTGCAGCAACAGCCGGTGAAGCGTGATTCCGTCCTCTGAAATCGCGGCACAAAAGACCCTGAAGAAGCCGATCCATTGTCGCGGGATCGGGCTTCATTCCGGCGCCAGGATCAACATGGCGCTTTACCCGGCCGCGCCCGATACCGGCATCGTGTTCCGCCGCAGCGATCTCGACCAGGTCGAGATTGCCGCCAATTGGCGCAACATCGTCGACTCGACCCTTTGCACCACCCTTGGCGATCGCGCCGGGGTGACGGTCGCGACGGTCGAGCATCTGATGGCCGCGCTGGCGGGTCTCGAGGTCGACAATGCCATCGTCGAGCTCGATGGACCCGAAGTTCCGGTGATGGACGGCAGCGCCGCGCCGTTCGTCTTCCTCTTGGAATGCGCCGGCCTCGTCGAGCAGCGCGCGCCGCGCCGTGCCATCAAGGTGCTGAAGCCGGTGAGCGTCGGCAGCAAAGGCAATTCGGCGGCGCTTCTTCCCGATGACGAGTTTCGCGTCAGCTTTGCCATTGATTTCGCGAGCGGTGCCATCAACCGGCAGGAGCTGTGCTTCACCCTCGATGCGCTGAGCTTCAAGCAGGATATCAGCCGCGCCCGCACCTTCGGCTTCCTCCACGAGGTCGACCAGATGCGCGCGGCGGGCTTGGCGCGCGGCGGCTCGCTCGACAACGCCGTCGTCATCAGCGGCGATCAGGTCCTGAACGAAGGCGGCTTGCGCTACGGCGACGAGTTCGTGCGGCACAAGGTGCTCGACGCACTCGGCGATCTTTATCTTGCCGGCGGCCCGATCCTCGGGCATTTTCACGGCGTGCGCTCGGGCCACGCCACCAACCGGCAATTGATCGAGGCGCTGTTCGCCGACCCGTCGGCATGGTGCGCCACCACGATTGCTGGTCCGGTCTGGGACGAAGCGCCGCAGCGCGCACGCGCATAGGCTCGGCGCCTGCGCCTGTGCTATAAGGCTTGTGGTACAAGATTGACGCCGTCTCTCTGGGGGGTGGTTCGGGATTCATGAGCGCGGGATATCGGCGCTTTGCCGTGCTTGCATTGGCCGGTGGATTAACGCTGGCGGGATGCGCAAAGCCTAAAGACACCTATGTCGAGCGCCCGGTCGAGACGCTCTACAATACCGCGATGGATCAGCTCTTCGACGGCGACTACAAGGACGCCGCCAAGAGCTTCGACGATGTCGACCAGCAGCATCCCTATTCGGTCTGGGCGACGAAAGCCCAGCTGATGAACGCCTATGCGCTCTATGAGGACAAACGCTACGACGAGTCGATCGTCGCGGCCGAGCGCTTCATCCAGCTGCATCCCGGTCATCGCGACGTTGCCTATGCCTATTATCTGAAGGCGCTCGACTATTACATCCAGATCACCGATGTCGAGCGCGACCAGAAGACGACGCAGCAGGCTTATGACGCGCTCGCCGAGGTGGTGCGCCGCTTCCCCGGCACCAATTACGCCCGCGATGCGAAGCTGAAGATGGACTTGGCGCGCGACCATCTGGCCGGCAAGGAAATGGAGATCGGCCGATTCTATGAGACGCGCGGCGAATATCTCGCGGCGATCAATCGCTTCCAGACGGTGGTCAATAAATACCAGACCACCACCCATGTTCCGGAAGCGCTGAGCCGGCTGGTCGAGTGCTATTACGCGCTCGGCCTCAATGACGAGGCCAAGCGTACGGCGGCCGTGCTCGGCTACAATTATCCGGGCAGCTCCTGGTACAAGACCACCTACGCTCTCGTCACCACCGGCAATGAGACGCCCAAGCCGCCGGGCCGAGGCTGGTTTGCGCGGGTGGTCGATCCCTTCGGCCTGTTTTAGGCAGGTCTTCCGCCGCAGGTCAGCGCGGCGCGGCTGAAGACCGTGCGCCCGCTGGTTTCGTTGCCCGCCGGCGATTATCATCGCGCGCCATGCTGCTCGGGCTTTCCATCCGCGACGTCGTGGTGATCGACCGGCTCGACCTCGCCTTTCGACCGGGCTTGTGCGTTCTGACTGGCGAAACCGGCGCCGGAAAGTCGATCCTGCTCGACGCGCTCGGCTTGGCGCTCGGCATGCGTGCCGAAAGCGGCCTCGTCCGCCCGGGCGCCGACCAAGCCTCGGTCTCCGCCGAATTCGACCTGCCAAGCAAGCATCCGGGCCGCCGCCTGCTCGCCGAGGCGGGGTTCGCCTCGGAGGACGTGATCGTGCTGCGCCGCGTCCTCAACAGCGACGGCCGCAGCCGCGCCTTCATCGACGACCAGCCGGCGAGCATCGGCCTGCTGCGCCAGCTCGGCGATACGCTGATCGAGATCGAGGGGCAATTCGCTCAGACGGGGCTGCTCGATGCCGGAACCCATCGCGAGGCGCTCGATGAGTACGGCGTTGCGCGCACGGCGCGCGATGCGCTGACACGAAGCTGGGCGGTATGGCGGCAGCTTGCGGCAGAGCGCCAAACGGCCGAAACGGCGCTCGCTCGCTCGCAAGCGGATGAGGATTTCCTGCGCCACGCGACGGCGGAGATCGAAGCGCTCGATCCTCAGCCTGGCGAAGAGTCATTGCTCGCCGAGGAGCGCGCCCTTCTCATGAATCGCGAAAGGTTGAGCGAGGCGCTCGCCGCCGCCACCGAGGATCTCGCCGGCGAGAAAGGCGGCGAGCATGCGCTGAACCGCGCTGCGCGCGGCCTCGAGCGTCTTCGCGACAAGGCCGGCGGCAAGCTCGACGCGGCGATCGCCGCGCTCGAGCGCGCGATCGTCGAAACCCGGGAGGCGATCGCCGAGCTCGACAGCGCGGCGCAAGCCCTTGGCCATCGCGGCGGCAGCCTCGAGCAAATCGAAGAACGGCTCTTCGCGCTCCGCGCGCTGGCGCGCAAGCACGGCGTCACGGTCGAGGCGCTTCCGCGGCTGCGCGCCGAAATCGCCGCCAAGATCGGCGCCCTCGATGATGGCGGCGCGGCGATTGCCGCTTTGCGCCGGCGCGAGGACGAAGCGCGCCAGGCCTATCTCGCCGCGGCCGAGGCGGTGACCAAGGCGCGCGCCGCCGCGGCTAAGAAGCTCGACGCCGCCATTGCCAAAGAGCTGCCGCCGCTGCGGCTGGAGAAGGCGCGGTTTCACACGGCGCTTGCGCCGCTTGCCGAGGCGGAATGGGGCGAGCATGGCCGCGAGACGGTGCGGTTCGAAATCGCGACCATTGCCGGCGCGGTGCCCGGCCCCTTGGCGCGCATCGCCTCGGGCGGCGAGCTGTCGCGCTTCATGCTGGCGCTCAAAGTCGTCTTGGCCCGCGGTGCGGCGGTTCCGACCCTCGTCTTCGACGAAGTCGATAGCGGCGTCGGCGGCGCCACCGCCGCGGCGGTCGGCGAGCGGCTGTCGCGGCTCGCCGAGGAGCGGCAGGTTCTGGTGGTGACCCATTCGCCGCAAGTCGCGGCACGCGCGGCGCATCACTGGCGCGTGATGCGCAGCGAGGGCAAGAGCCGGACGGTCACCCGCGTCGACGAGCTCGATGAAGGCGCGCGGCGCGAAGAGATCGCGCGCATGCTCTCGGGCGCGGCGATCACCGCCGAGGCGCGCGCCGCCGCGGCAAGCCTGATGGCGGGCACCCGCGCATGAAAGCCGAACCACGGAGACACGGAGTTCACAAAGTAACAACATCGGCGCGCTTTGCGCGCCAGGAATCTTTCTTCGTGCTCTCCCGTGTCTCTGTGGTGAATTGATCCACGATGAACGCTGCACGCGCAAAAGCAGAAAAGACCGAAAAGCCGGTTAAGGAACTGACCGCCTCCGAAGCAAAGGCCGAGCTCAAGCGCCTTGCCCGCGAGATCACCCGTCACGACCGCCTCTATTACACGAAAGACGCGCCCGAGATCTCCGACGCCGAATATGATGCGCTGCGCCGGCGCAATGCGGCGATCGAGGCGCGGTTCTCTTCCCTCATCCGCGCCGATAGCCCTTCGAAGCGCATCGGCGCGGCTCCGGCCACGGGTTTCGCCAAGGTCAGGCATCCGCATCCGATGCTCTCGCTCGAGAACGCCTTTAGCGAGGAGGAGGTGCGCGATTTCTTCCAGGGCATC
>Ga0134128_10001896_pt1 | contig 26370 bp, 19 predicted proteins | sample KB31754_FD_96462 | JGI IMG/M metagenome (GOLD analysis project Ga0134128, IMG submission 96462) | Terrestrial soil microbial communities with excess Nitrogen fertilizer from Kellogg Biological Station, Michigan, USA - KB3-175-4 | ecosystem: Environmental > Terrestrial > Soil > Unclassified ...
CACATATTCCTCATCGCGTCCATCGCGAAGGGCCAATGAAGCCGTTTGAAGCGAATGATGGTAGCGGTCAATCGGGAAGCCACCGAAATCACCGTCGAGCAATTTCAGATGTGCCAGCACGCGCTCGGGCAAGCCCTTGGCAAAGTGCATGAATTCACCGCCGATGGCGCGCCAGTCTTCCTGCGTGCTCTGGTCCATTCGTGCGAAGGTGGCACGGTCATTCATGGATGTCTCCTTGATGTTATTGCAGCCAGGCCCGGCTGTCCTGCCTTCATTATATGACGGTGCGAAGAAAGGCTCATGCAAGCTCGATCAGCGCTTCCGCCGGCCCGGGACGGCCGAACAGGTAACCCTGGAAGGCATTGCAACCGGATGCGATCAGGAATTCCTTCTGTTCGCGCGTTTCCACGCCTTCTGCAATGACCGACAAGCCCAGGCTTTGACTCAGCGTCACGATCGCGCGCACGATGGCCACGTCGTTGGAATCGGTAAAGATATCGCGCACAAAGGATTGGTCTATCTTCAATTGCGCCAGCGGCAATTGCTTCAGGTAAGACAGCGATGAATAACCGGTGCCGAAATCGTCGAGCGAAAAACTGACGCCGCGTTCCTTCAAGGCATTCATGATGGCCACTACGTTGTCCACATCCTTGAGCAACAAGCTCTCCGTCAATTCCAGCTTTAGCTTGCCGGCACCGATGCGGTATCGATCCAGAACCGACAGCACCAGATCAACGAAGTGTGCGTCATGGAACTGGCGCGCGCTGATGTTGACGGCCAGGCTCAAATGCGCGGTATGCGCATGGCGCGACCAAGCCTGCAACTGGCTGCAGGCGGCATCGAGTATCCATGCTCCCAGTTGCACGATCAGGCCGATTTCTTCTGCCAGCGGGATGAATTGTCCCGGCGGGACGGTGCCTTTTTCCGGATGCAGCCAGCGCACCAGTGCTTCAGCCCCCGTCACGCGGCCCGAGCTTTCCACCTGCGGCTGATAAACCAGGAAGAACTCACCATGTTGCAGGGCGCGACGGAAATCCGCTTCCATGGCCGCATGTGCACTGACCGCGGCCTGCATCCGCGGATCGAAGAAACGTATCGTGTTGCGCCCTGCCCCCTTGGCCTGGTACATTGCCAGGTCAGCCTGCTTCAAGACCTCGTCGATGGTCACATCCTGGCCCTTGAAAAAGCTGACACCCAGCGAAGGCGTGCTGAAATGCTGCGCACCTTCGAGGATGTAGACCTGGTTCAGGCTGGACAATATTTTGCCGGCCACGGTTTCTGCACGGTCGGCCGCATCCACCGCGCTGCGGCCCAGGCCTTCGAGCAACACCACGAATTCGTCGCCACCTAGCCGGGCCACAGTATCACCGTCGCGCAGACAGTTGGAAAGCCGGTGCGCCACCTCGGCCAACAGCAGGTCACCGATGTCGTGGCCGCGCGTATCGTTGAGTTTTTTGAAATTGTCGAGGTCGACGAAGATCAGTGCCCCCATTTCGGCGCTGCGTTCACTCTTGACCAGTGCGTGGCGCAAGCGGTCCATCAAAAGCCGCCGGTTCGGCAGATTGGTCAGCGGGTCGTAAAACGCCAGGCTGCGGATTTCATCTTCGGCCAGCTTGCGCTCGGTAATGTCGATCAGGGCGAACACATAATGCGTAACGCTGCCGTCTTCGGCATTGACCGCCGTGATCGACAACCATAGCGGAAAAATATGGCCATCCTTGTGCAGGGCCCAGTATTCGCCCTGCCAGGCGCCTGTGGTGATCACCGACTCTTGCAGGGCCTCATAAAATTCGGGCGGATGACGTACCGAGCGGAAGGTTGATGCCGGCCTCCCGGTAACATCGTCCGCCGTATAGCCCATGATGTTGGTGAAGGCGCTGTTGACGCGCAAGATGGCTTGCGCCCCGTCCGAAATAAGCATGCCTTCCTGCGACTCGAACGCCACCGCAGCAACACGCAATTCCTGTTCCTGCAAGGCCGACTTGCGCCGCGCTGCCTTCACCACGTTATAGGCAGTGGCATTGTCGAGCGCGATTGCGCCATAGGCGCACAAGGTCCCGATGATCGACAGGGCACGCTCTCCATAAGCCTTGGGAGACTCCGACTGCACGGCAATCACCCCCAGGAGCCGCTTGCCCGCCACCAGCGGCGCAAAGAGCCCGCTTTGCACGGTCGGCAAAATGGCATCGGCCATGCCCTGCCCCGTGACGATGAATTCGTTCCGTTCGCGCGCGCAGCGGGCGAGATTGGAGTGGCTGTCGGCCAGCGGGACACCCATCACGGCATCACTGCGGATCTCTCCGCCGCGCATGCAAAACGCCTGCTGCAATATGTCCTCGCGCATGAGGTAAATGGCGAAACAATGCGCATCGAGCAGGCGCCCTGCATGGCGGTAAAGCGCACCGTAGACGTCACTGCTGTCGAGGCTGCCGGTGATTTCGCGTCCCATGGTACCCAGCGCTTCCAGGGTGACGTTGGTTTCCTGCAGCGTGGCAGCCAGGGCGCGATGATGTTCGGTGTCGGCGCGCGCCCGATCAATCTCGTAGCGGATTTGCATCGCCAGCGCACGCCTTTGCGCCTCTTCGTTGCTGGAATGGTTGCGCGCCCTCGAGGCGGCGGCCTCGTTGCGATAGGCTTCCTGGTAGTTGCCGGCGGCGGCGTGAGCGGCAGCCAGTTGGGAAAACAGATCGGCCGGGACCACATAACCTTCCATGCCTTCACACAGGGCTTGCGCCTGCTGCAGGAAGGGCAAGGCCGAGGTACTGCCATTGGAAGAAGCATGGCCCGCGTGCAGATCGGCATAGACCCGCAAGGCCTGGATCTGGTCTTCGATGCTGCCCTTTTCGCGCGCCAATTGCAGCGACTTTTCGACCCATGTGAGCGCATTATTGAACTGGCCGAGATGGGCCAGGGCCGTGGCCTTGCCGCGATACACCTTGGTGCGCAATTCGAAGTCGCTTTGCGCGCTGTCGGTCTGCTCGAATTCAAGGAAACGCTCCAGTGCAGTCTTGTGGTCACCGGTATCGAGCGCCCATTGGCCGAGGCTGGAAACAATGGCGGCATAGCTGCGCGAGCCCGACAGCACGGAGAGTGTTTCATACGCTTCACGCAAATAGGGGCCCGCCTCCTCCAGCCGCCGCAAGAGGCGCAAGGTCTCACCGGTCTGGCGCAGGCACAGGCCGATGCTGACCGGCCAGCCGGTGCCGCGCGCCAGCATCAAGGCCCGTTCATCCCAATCCAATGCCGTGGTCAAGTCGCCCAGCGTGGAAAAACCTTCCGCGATATTGACGGCACTGATCAGGGCTTGCTTGATTTGCCCGGTGGCCTGCGCTGCGTTATACGCGCTCAGGTCGTGTTTGATGGCGCCACCGGGGTCGTCCGTCAATGCGGCAACGTTGGCACGCGCAGTGGCGACCCAGACTTGCACCGATTGATCATACGTGACCGATTCATCGAAGTATTGCGTCAAGCCGATGCTTGCCGTGCCGGGGTCGCTGAATGCGGTGTAGGCCAATTGGCGGGCCCGCGCCACCTGCACACGCGAAGCGGCTCCGGCTTTCTCGTAATAAGTCAGCGCCTGTTCCAGTTCCCGGTCGCGCGCCTGCCGGTCGCCGCGTTCATTCCAGGCCGAACTGAGCAGCCATTCGGCATCGCCCGCACCGGCGTAGTCGCCCGCGTCGACAAAACTGGCCAGTGCAGCTTGCAGCAATGTGCGAGCCCCGTCGATATCGGCAAACAGGGCCTTGATTTCGCCTCTGACCAGTTGCAGCCGCGCCATGGCAACAGGTGAATATTGCGTATAAGCCATGGCCGCTTCGGCACGCTCGGCCAGGGCCAGGGCACGCGCGCAATCGCGCTGACGCAAATGCCAGGAAAGCCCCACCAGAACGCGAACCTCGACAGCGTCCCCGGCCTTCTCCAGTAAGGTCTCGAGTGCAGCCAGATCCTTGTCCAGGGCAAACAGGTGCAAGCTCATGAAATCATTCTTACATTGCGTCAATTTCTAGTCAATCGAACGAAACGATGCCATTGTTTTTCCCGGCGACAATTTCCGCCAATGCGAAATTTTCACAGTTTCGCGGCCACGGTCTCGTGTTACCCTAATCAAGCTTGGCATTCCCGTTCGGTACAATAAAACAGATTCATGCAAATCAGAAAAGCAACAGAAGCAGACTTCGTGGCGATGTGGGGAATTTTCCACGCCGTCGTAGCCAGTGGCGACACTTACGTATTCTCTCCCAATACCAGCCGCGAGGAAGCCCATATTTATTGGCTGGGGCCGGACATTGCCAGTTACGTTGCAGAAATAGGCGGCAATATCGCCGGTTTCTACAAGTTGATTCCAAACCAGCGCGATCTCGGCTCCCATGTGGCCAACGCCTCATTCATGGTCAACCCCGCAGCGCACGGCAGGGGCGTGGGCAAGGCCATGGGCCAGCACTGCCTGGTTGAAGCAAAGAAAGCCGGCTACCTCGCCATGCAATTCAACTTCGTCGTCAGCACCAATAAAACCGCGGTGCAGCTGTGGAAAAAACTCGGCTTCGCCATCGTTGGCACCCTGCCGAAGGCATTCAAGCACGCTGCGCTGGGCTACGTCGACGCCTACGTCATGCATCGCTTCCTCGAAGACGTCGTGGTCGACTGATTTAGCGACTGATAGCGACTGATTTAAGGCAGCAAATGCAGGCCATCTTCGCGCCGGGCGAAATGCGCTTCGCGCAAATCGTCGTCCAGGCCACCCGGCTTGCCGTCCAGGCAGGTGCCGAGAAACCGTTCGGCCAGCAGCCAATTGACCCGTTCATTCACGGCATTGTTGAACATATGCCCTGTGCCCTTGTAGACGAATAGCGAGAAAGTACCGGTCTTGCCGGCTTCGTCGAGTTTGCGTGCGAAATCAAGCGTCCCCTGCAAGGGAACGACCGGGTCGTTTTCCACGCCGGTCAAAAGCAACGGAACATTCAACTGCGCTGCCGCGTTGATGGGCGAGCGCGCGGCCAGCATGGCGCGGTCGTCCTTGCCGCCGGGGTCGCCGATTTGCGCAATCAGGTCCGCTTCCATTTCGGGCATGGCGCGCGCGCGCTGTTTGACGAATTCGGCCAGGTCGGTCATGCCGGACATGCTGAACGCGCAGGCATAGGGATGTTTGTCCCTCAGCACCGCCTCCAGCGCAGCATAACCGCCGTAACTGCCACCCATGATGGCAATCTTCCGGGCGTCTGCCAGGCCATGTTCCACGGCCCAATGTGCGGCATCGTCGAGGTCATCCTGCATTTTGCCCCCCCATTCGCGACGCCCGAGCATCTCAAGCGCGCGGCCCACACCATGCGAGCCGCGAAAATTCACAGTCAGCACCATGTAGCCGTGCGCCGCAAGCCATTGCACGGTCGGGTCGGCAACCACGCTGTCACGCTCGCCGGGACCGCCATGCACCAGCAAGACAGTCTTGCAACCTGCATCGGGACACATCTCGGGCGGCATCGTCACATACGCCAGCAAGGGGGTGCCGTCACGCGCCTTGAACGCCTGCGGCAACTGGGGTAGCACACTCCCGGCAACAAGATCGTCGCGAGCAGTATAAAACAGCGAGAGCTTGCCGTCGCGCCACGAATAAACCGAATCGGCCTGCCCCTTCATTGCACCGGACAGCAGCATGGAAGAACCATCCAGACTGCGCGACAGCAAGGCGAAGCCGTTGGCAAAGCCAGGGCCGACTGCACCGAGGACACGCTCCCCCTCCTCGCTCAAGGCTTTCATCTGCGGCTTGTCATACATCGTCGTATAAAACAGTGGCGCTCCGCCTTTGCGGTCGAACAGGATACCGACTATGTCCCCGGCATCCGTGCTGACGGACTTCAGTTGCAGGCTGTCGAGATCGTAGGTCGCCAGGGAAATGAAGTCGCGCGCGTCGGCGTCAAGAAAGTAGATTTCGCGGCGCCCCGCCGAGCACGAGGCCAGGGCAGTACCTGCGGCGCGGGACGCCTCGCCGATGCGGCGCACGGTTTGCCACTGGCCCTGCCGTTTGACCAGATAGGACACGGCCGCATCCTTGGCCTTGCGTTCGAAGCGCAAACCGAATGACACGTCCGGGCAGGCACCGGCGCTAAAATGGATGACATCATCTTCCTGCGCGATGGCGCGCAGGCTGCCGTTCGTCATGTCAAGTTGGAACAATGATTGCTGCACCGGGCGTTCGGCGTCGCGGTAGATCGCAATCGGAAACGCGAGGTTGTCGCGCGGTCCCGCAGCGACATACAGTGATTCGGGTGCGCGCAGCGAGGCCAGCAAATCGGTGCGCTCGCGCGTGGCCACGTCATAGACGTAAGCCATCTCCAGCCCTGAACCGCGGCCGCCGGCACTGACGACAGCACGATTCGTGTCGCGCGCCCACTGGGCAAAATAGATGGCGAGGTTTTCTTCCGGGCTTACCACATAGACAGGATCGCTGCCATCCGCCCGCGAAACAATGACCGCCATGCGTCCGGCATTGCGCTGGACACGCAACAAGTAGTTGCCGTCTGAACTCAATTGGCTGCCAGGATTGGAGAGGTGTCCAAAGGTATGCGGAGTAGAAATTTGCGCATCGGCAAAACCGATACACGAACACCAGGCCAACAATAGGGCCGTCAATACGGTCATCAAGCGCAACAAACTCACCATCGATTCCATGAACCTCGTTTTGATCATCAAAACTTTCCCACCACAGACAAAAGCCGATACAACCTAGTCACAAAATCCACAAAAAAGCCACCTGTCAGTTTTGACATGGATTTGTTAAATTGATCAGAATAGAATAAATCATTATGAGGTCGGCGACACGGGCACCTCTTGATGCGTTTGTTCCGGCAAGCGGCGCCCGAGGATCACCTGGCCATTGTTGCCGTCGCGCCGCCGAGGCAACGTCCACGATGAGGCTGTGCAAAAAGATGACACGAGATGAATGTCTGGGTGCCGCAAGTGCTGCATTCGGCGGCGCTTTCGCCTGGGCGAAACGCGGCTATTGGCAAATCAAAATAGAAACCACGCCGCTGCGTACCTTGGTGCTGTCGAAAGATTTTGTCCAAAAGAATATTTTCGAAAACGCCATGCCCGCCGATACGTTTCTCGGCGTGCTGCAGAGCATTCCCTCCGAACACTGGTCCATCGATGAAGAAGGTTGCCTGCTGTATCTGATGCGCTGATCGAAGCAGCGTCACCCTCCTCTGCCATTGAGCCGGCCACCAAGCCTGCGATACGTCTTGCCACGGCATGCGGCGGCCGCCTGTATGCCTTTATCGAGACACAAAATCACTGACTTTCTCTATAATCAAACGACAAAACCGGTTGAATCATCTCATGCGCATCACACTAAGGCAATTGCAGGTTTTCACCGCCGTTGCCGAGTTGGGCAGCACGGCGGCAGCGGCCGACCAGATTGCGCTATCCCAGTCGGCGACCAGTGCCAGCCTCAATGAACTCGAAAACGTACTGGGGACCCCCATGTTCGACCGGGTCGGCAAGCGGCTGGTGCTCAATGACGACGGACGCCTTCTGTTGCCGCAGGCACGCCAGATGCTCGATGGCGCAGAGACCATCGTACGCCAGTTCAACAGTACCGATCACATTTCGAGTCTGCGCCTGGGAGCCAGCACGACCGTCGGCAATTATCTGCTGCCGCGCATTCTGGCGGCAGCCGGCGCCCATCGAACCGGGCTCCATCCCGTCGTCACCATTGCCAATACGGGGGATATCGCCACGGCAGTGGCGAATTTCCAGCTCGACCTGGGCCTGGTCGAGGGGCCGAGTCACGAACCGGAACTGGCGGTCGAACCCTGGCTCACCGACGAGCTCCTGATCGTGGCCGCCCCCTCCCACCCCATCCTGGAAAAAGGAAGGCAAGCCAAGGTGAAACTGCAAGCCCTGCGCGAGACTTCCTGGCTCTTGCGCGAGAGCGGTTCCGGCACGCGCGAAACGGTCGAACACGCCTTGCTGCCCCACCTGCACGAATTGCGTCCGGCTGCCGAATTCAGCAATGCCGAGGCGATCAAGCATGCCGCGGCAGCCGGGCTTGGCCTGGCCTGCCTGTCCCGGCTTGTGGTGCAGGATTTGCTTGCCACCGGGGCCTTGGTCAGCCTCAATACGGCCCTGCCGCCCCTGTCACGGCATTTCTACCTGGTGCACCATCAACGCAAGGTGTTGTCGGCCCGCCTGGAACATTTCCTGGCGCTATGCCGAAACTGGTCACAAACCGGCTGAATTTCCTCAATGAAACGCTTGCACGATGGTATTTTCCATTATGATTAAGCCACCTTCATGCAATCCGGCGCCACCCGCCAAATCTGCTCCCGCTGCCCAACACTGACCATGAGTCTGATCCACACGCAGAACAAGAACACGGCGAACCTGCTGATGACGGCAGCCGTCGCGCTTGTCGTGTCGCTGTTGATCCTGCTCTGGTATTCGAGCAATGAACTGGCCGGCAACTACCGAGCCGTCAACCACTCCCACGCCATGACAGGCAAGCTCGAGACCCTGATGAACCACGTGACCGACGGTGAAACCGGGGAACGCGGCTTCGTCATCACCGGCGTCGAAACCTATCTTGAGCCTTACCACAACTATCTTGCCCATATCGACAACGACTATCGCGACCTGCTCGATCTGACTGCGGACGATGCGGACCAGCGGCGCGAAGTGGAATTGCTCGCGCCACTATTGAGCGAGCGCAAAAAGCAATTGGCGGAAATCATCGGCTTGCGGCGCGACCACAACCCGGCCGACATTGCAAATATCTCGACCTTCGCCGCCGGCAAAGCGGTACACGACCAGGTACGCGAAGTCGTCGATACCATGATTGCGCACGAGCGCGCCACCATCAGCCAGCGCGATGCCGACGTCACCGCGGCAGCCAACCTTACCCGGCGTGCGCTCGGCGCGGTGGTGCTTGGCGTGGCTTGCTTGGGCATTGCCCTGTTTTTCAATAGCTGGCGCGGCCGTGCCGAACGCGCCAAAGCCGATGCAGCACTCCAGGCCGAAAAGTCCGAACGCGAGCGCCTACAGGCCCAGTTGCAGCAAAGCGTGGACTTGATGAACCGCATGAGCGAACTGTCGCACGTCGGCGGCTGGGAATTCCTCGCCGAAAACCGCAAGCTTTCCTGGTCGCCTGAAGTCTATCGCATCCATGAAGTCGATCCGCGCGAAACGCTGGATATTGACAAGGCCTTGCCGTTTTATCCCGGCGAAGCCGGGCCACTGATGCAAGCCGCATTCCAGAATGCGCTGAGTCACGGCACGTCCTGGGATCTCGAATTGCCTTTCATCTCAGCCAAAGGCCGACGCATGTGGGTGCGCACCATCGGCGCAGCACATCAGCGCGACGGCGTCACCTGGAAGCTCGACGGTTCATTCCAGGACATCACGGCACGCAAGCGCGCCGAAGAAGCCTTGCAGGATGCAAATGGCCAGTTATCGGTCGAGCGCGACCGTGCCGAAGCAGCCAACAAGGCCAAGAGCCAGTTCCTGGCCAACATGAGCCACGAAATCCGTACCCCGATGAATGCCATTCTCGGCATGGTGCAATTGCTTGGCCAAACGGAATTGAGCAAGCGCCAGCTGGATTACGTTGGAAAGACCGAGCGCGCGGCCAAGTCGCTGCTCGGCATCCTGAACGACATCCTCGATTTTTCCAAGATCGAGGCCGACAAGATGGAACTGGAAACCCAGCCGTTCTCGCTCGACAAGGTAATGCGCGATATTGCCGTAATCCTTTCGACCAGCCTGGGCAAGAAAGACGTCGAAGCGCTGCTCGATATCGATACCCGCCTGCCCTTGCACGTCGTGGGCGATTCGTTGCGCTTGCAGCAGGTGCTGATCAATCTGGCCGGCAACGCCGTCAAGTTCACCGAGCGCGGCACCATCATCGTCTCGTTGAAGCTGGTACGTGAAGACGACAAGGGCATCGTGGTCGACTTTGCCGTCAACGACACCGGCATCGGCATTTCACGCGGACACTTGCAGCAGATATTTGTCGGCTTCTCCCAGGGAGAGGCATCGACGACGCGGCGCTATGGCGGCACCGGCCTGGGCCTGGCCATCAGCAAGCGGCTGGTGGAATTGATGGGCGGCGAACTCCAGGTGGAAAGCGAAGTGCACAAAGGCAGCCGCTTTCACTTTTCCCTGCCCTTCAAGCGTTCCGCCACGGAAGGCAACATCCAGGACAAGTACAACGAAGTCACGCTCCCCGGCGTCACGCGCAACCTGCGCACGCTGGTCGTGGACGACAACGACATGGCACGCAGCGTATTGCGCGCCATGATCGAAGCGCTGGGATGGCATTGCGACACCGCCGACAGCGGTTACCAGGCAATGCGGTCCATCCAGGCCGGCATGGACCGCGGGCGCAACTACGACGTGATCTTCATGGACTGGAAGATGCCCGGCATGGATGGCTGGCAGGTGACGCAGCATATTCGCCAGGTCTACCCGGCCGCCGCGGCTCCCATCATCATCATGGTGTCGGCCCATGGGCGCGAATTGTTGGCCGAACGGCTGCAAAAGGAACCGACAGTACTGGACGGCTTCCTGGTCAAGCCGGTGACGGCTTCCATGCTGTTCGATGCAGTGGTCGATGCCAAGGCAGGCAATGACGCCGCATCCGGCCCGGTGGCCCCGCAGCGGCCCGTGTCGCGGCGCCTTGCGGGCTTGCATCTTCTGGTCGTGGAAGACAATGCCATGAACCAGCAAGTCGCGTGCGAATTGCTCACCAGTGCCGGCGCCCAGGTCAGCCTCGCCAACAACGGCCGTGCTGGCGTGGATGCAAGCCTCTCGGCCGAACCGCGCTTCGACGCAGTCCTGATGGACGTGCAAATGCCTGAAATGGACGGCTACACGGCCACCGCCGAAATCCGGCGCCACCCGCGCCTGGCGGCCATGCCCATCATCGCCATGACCGCCAATGCCATGGCCTCGGACAAGGAAGCCTGCCTGGCCGCCGGGATGAACGACCATATCGGCAAGCCCATCGATATCGATACGCTGGCCGCCACCATTTTGCGTCATTGCAAGCCGCAAGGCGCGGTGTCGGAGCCGGCAGTACCGGTCGTTGCCGCTGCCTCCGGCACGGATGAACAAAACGAATTGGCCAAGGCCTTGCAGCGCATGGGCAACAATGCCACGCTTTACCTCAGCATGGCCAACAGCTTTGGCCCGACCGCCGAAGCCATGCACGACGAGTTGCAGTCCCATATCCAGGCTGGTGAAATCACGGAAGCCACACGCGTGCTCCATACGCTCAAAGGCATCGCCCGCACCATGGGCTCGGCCGAGCTGGGCGACTATGTCGAGCGTGAGGAAAAGCGCATCAAGCAAACCGGCACGCTCGATTCCCCCGCCCTGGCGCGCGAAGCGCTGCAGCCGCTGATTTTGCGTCATTGCGAAGCCGCACAGCAATTTGCATACAGCTTGAACGGGCAAAACTTGAATCACAGCGAAAAAAGAGCGAGCATCTCCCCTGTAGCCCAGAATAGCCCAGCCATCGGGGAGGAAGCCAGCCACATGCTAGAGGAATTGAACCAGCTTCTGGAAAGCAGGAACATGCGCGCGCTGACGCTGTTCGGCGACTTCAAGGAGCGATATGGCGCTGCGCTGGACCATTTGCTCCCCCCTCTGGAACAACAATTGGACAAACTCGACTTTGCGCAAGCCCAGCGGGAATTGCAAGTGCTCAAGGAGAGCCTGGCATGAGCGACGCATCGGCCGCATCCGCCGGGCTTCAGCCGCCGGCGCCAGCAGCCCGGGAAGCCCGCCCCAAACTGCTGATCGTGGACGACCAGCCGATCAACATCCGCTTTCTGCACGAAATATTCCAGGCCGACCACGACGTCTTCGTTGCCACCAGCGGCGCCGATGCGCTGGCGTTTTGCGCCGGCAACCTGCCCGACCTGATCCTGGCCGACGTCATCATGCCGCACATGGACGGTTATGACCTGTGCCGCAAGCTCAAACAGGATGAGCACACGCATGAAATCCCGGTCATCTTCGTCACGGCCCAAAGCGACACGCCCGACGAGGAAGAAGGCCTGGAAGCCGGTGCCGTCGACTTCATATCCAAGTCGGCCAGCCCGCGCGTAATCCGTGCGCGCGTCAAGACGCACCTGACCCTGAAGCACCAGACCGACCTGCTGCGCTCGCTGTCCCTGATCGACAGCCTGACCGGCATCGCCAACCGGCGCAATTTCGACGAAACACTGCGTGCCGAATGGCGCCATTGCGCGCGCGAATCCAAGTCCTTGTCGCTCCTGATGATCGACATTGATTTCTTCAAACGCTATAACGACGAATACGGCCACCAGGCCGGCGACACCTGCCTGCGTGCCGTCGCCACCTGCATCAAGTCCTGCATGACGCGGCCGCACGACCTGGCGGCGCGCTATGGCGGTGAAGAGTTTGTCTGTGTCCTGCCAGATACCCCGCACGAAGGCGGCCTGGCCAAGGCCCAGTCGCTGCTGGCTGCAGTGCGCGCCCTGGCCATCCCGCATGCGGCGTCGGATGTGCCGGGCGGGCTGGTATCGATCAGCATCGGCCTGGCCTCGGTCACGCCGCACCACGAACACATCATGGAAAACCTGACCCTGGCAGCCGACCAGGCCTTGTACCGCGCCAAGCAGGACGGACGCGGACGCATCAAATCGACACAATTCGAACAAGGATGACAATGAAGATCCGGATCACCGCAGCCGCCATTCTCGCACTCTTCCTGGCGCAACATGGCGCCCTTGCCAAGTCTCTCCGGCCCGTTGCCGAAAACGACACCCGCACAACCGCACGCTACTATGACTCGCTGCTGGCGCACGACAAGCCCAATCTCGCAGAACTGAACCTGCTGCTGGGCAGCATGCCCAAGGGCGGCGACCTGCACCATCATTATTCGGGAGCGATCTACGCCGAAACCTATATCGACTGGATCGGCAAACAGGGCTACTGCGTCTACCGGCGCGACGAACCTGCCAACTGTGCAGACGCTTATCCGCCCGCGAAGGATTGCCATGCCGCCTTCCGCATCGAAACCCGGCCGGTGCAGGGCAAGAGCGACCCGAATTGCCTGGGCTCGCAACAGATCACCGACGACAACGGTTTTTACCGCGAACTGCTGATGCGCTGGTCCGACAAGGACTTTTACAACCACTCGCACGAATCCAACCCGCCTGACCAGCAATTCTTCGACACCTTCGGCTACTTCGGCGCGGCGTCCGCCTATTCGCCGCAGACCGGCCTGGAGCAGTTGAAGCAGCAAGCCAAGGCCGACAATCTGCAATACCTGGAAACCATGCTCAAGGGTGCGCCGGCAACCGAAAACGCCGACCTCTCGCGCAAGCTTGATGCCCTGCCTGCCGATGCAGAAGGCGCCGAACTGCAGCAGGCAATGCAAGCCTACGCCGGCTTCCTCGACCACGACGCCACGGCCCAGAAAAAGATTGCCGACTACCGCGACAGCCTCACCGCCTACGCCAAGGGCATGGACGACGCCGATTTCACGCTGCGCTTCCAGACCTATGTCTCGCGCAACAACCCGCCCGGCATGGTCTTCGCCGGCCTGTATTCAGCCTTTGCCGCCGCGCATGGCAACCCGCTGCTGGTTGGCGTCAACATCGTCGGGCCGGAAAACGGCGTGGTCGCCATGCGCGACTACCGTTTGCACATGAACATGTTCCGCTTCCTCAAGGCGCGTTTCCCCGACGTCAGGCTGGCCATGCATGCCGGTGAACTGACGCTGGGCATGGTGCCGCCCGCAGGCCTGCGCAGCCATATCCGCAACGCCGTGGAAATTGCCGGCGCAGAACGCATCGGCCACGGCATCGACATCACGTATGAAAGCGATGCAGCGGGCCTGCTGGAAGACATGGGCAAGCGCCACGTTGCCGTGGAAATCTGCCTCTCCAGCAACGCCTTCATCCTGGGTGTGGAAAAGGAAGCCCACCCTGTCACGGTATATCTGCGCCACCATGTGCCCATCGTCATCGCCACCGACGATGAAGGCGTGTCGCGCAGCGACATCAATGCCGAATACCTGCTTTTCGTCAGCCGTTACAAACCGAGCTACGCGCAATTGAAAGACACCGTCTATAACAGCATTCGTTACTCTTTCCTGACTGCAGACGAAAAGAAATTGCAGATCAAGCAACTCGATACCCGCTTCGCACGTTTCGAAGCCGCCACAGCAAAGCTGGCAGCCGATGCCACCAGGGAAACGAAATAAACCAGCGAACGCCGAAACATGAAAATTCCAGCTCCAGACATGGTGTGACGGGGAAAAGCACTGTTATTATTTAAGTCTGATTTTGCTTGTGACCTGCATCCGATTGCACCCGATTCCTGATCTGCCTTGGCGGCCATGCTCAAACTGCTGAAAAAGAAAAAGAAGATCGACGTCGAGGCCTTCATCACCGATAGCTACAAGAGCTTGCAACTGGTGACCGAAGAGCATCGCAAAAACTGGCACCTCGGCCAGGAAAAGGCGTGGGCGGTCGATGAAGAGTCCGGCAAGATCAGCTTCTCCTTTGCCAACGGCGCTATAGCGTCGGCACCGGCCCAGGTGGTCGGCACTTTCCAGGTGCAGGAAAAGACCTTTACCTGGGGCTGGCAGCATCCCAACGTGGTACCGCAATTGCAACGCCACGCCCATCGCGTGCGTGAGTTCGGCATGGAATTCGGCGCCGATGAATTGATCACCCAGAAAATCCCCTGCACCGAACGGCGCGCCTGGGAATATACTGCCCTCGCGATGTTGCTGGCCGAAGCCAACGGCGCCTATTGTCTGCAAACCCAGCCAGACACCTTCGTGTTCATGACCTTCGGCGAAGTCGACCTCAAAAAGCGCGCTTGAGACCTCGCCGCAAGCCCGGGGCGCGCAGTAAGATCGTGAACAGGTTCTGAGTCGTGTTACCATCCGCGCATTCATTTACTTGCGCGTCTCTTCAGTCATTCCATGTCTTTGTCCAGACAATTCATCCGCTTCGCTGCTGTCGGTGCCTGCGGCACCCTGGTGCAATATGGCACGCTTGAAATCGGCACCACCTGGTTTTCCATGCTGCCGGAATGGGCGTCCGCCATCGGCTATATCCTTGGCTCGGTGGTCAACTACCTCTTGAATTACTTCTTCACCTTTGAAAGTGGCAAGAGCCACGTTGAAGCCGCCACCAAATACTTCACCTTGCTCGGCATCGGCTTCTGCATCAATTGGGGCTTGATGGCCCTGTTGGCGCATCACCTGGGATGGAACAAATGGATTGCCCAGATGCTTGCCACCGGCATAGGCTTGATCTGGAATTTTACGGGAAGCCGCTTCTGGGCCTTCAAGGAAGCGCACCACTGACGTGGTGCGAACTGGAGGAGCGTTGGCTAATTCGCCGGTGCTGCGGGAGCAGGCTCAACCGGCTGAATAGGCACAGTCTGCCAACCGGAAGCGCAAGTCTTTACGTAGGGGAAATACCCTTCAGGGTCGTGGCAGTAATACCAGGAAGTTGCCGGCTGAACGATACCCGACTCTTCGGGCGCCATCGTGGCATAAGTCACCGGCGCTTCGACGAAAAACGTCGTCCCATAGTAAGGCGAGGCATAGCCAAAACCTACCGGAAAATACCAGGGCCAAAAACCATAAAAGCCGTAGCCATGGTGATAGCCATGCCAGCCCCCGCCGTGAGCAAGCGGATGGACGTGGTGCGTCGATACCGACGCATGATAGACCGGCTGGGACGTATGCGCGAAGACTGGCGCAGACAAACCCCATCCCGCGGCAAAGCCGCACAACAGCGTCATCCTGGCCCAAGTCCGCATTGGTTTCATCACCCTCTCGTCACATCAAAATCCGGCACCAGCCCTGCATCCAGTATAGGACAAACAGTCTGGTGCCGAAACCGCTTTATTTACAGGTAATAATGATTGGCTGCAGTTGTTGGCTCGGGTCAGAACTGCTATTGGTGACGGTACCCGAAAGCACGCTGTTTGCCGCAGGTGTGCAGGTTTGGCCGGTGGGCTGTCCTGACAAGGCAACTTCGTAATGGGTACCCAGCGGCAGGGCAACCGGGAACGCCCACGCCACGACTGCTGCATTGTTCGTGTTGGTGATCGTCAATGGGTTGATGCCATTGAGCGACAAAGTCAAGGTGCCGGTTGCGCTCAGGCCGGAAACGGTACCATAGGGCGCATCGCTCGAAGATACCGTGGAAATGCAATTGACCACGACGCTGCTGACATTACCGACGTTTTCTTCGAGAATACCGACCGAATTCTCCACCGAGCAGGTTTCGCCTTCAGGCTGCTGGCTGACCGTCACGAAATAGGTCGTGCCCACATCGTACGCCTTGGGAAAGACAAAACTGCCGTTTTTTGTCACGGTAATGGTATCGACGCCATTAAACTGCAGTTGCAAAGGCGTATTGCCGGAGGTGCCGGTAGTCTGCAAGCCGATCACAGTACCGCCAACGGTTTCCGTCACGGTGCTGCCGTGGCAAGCGGCCAGCAGCGCGGCCGCAGCCAGTATGTAAAATTTCAGATGCTTCATTATTGCTTCCCGAATGTTTAGAGCGAATTATTGGTCTGTCCTGCCACTTGTTCAAACGATCAGTGACAGATGAAATTGACCGTGATGGGATTCGAGTTGGTGACGCCGCCCGTAGGCTTCGACGACGCGTCGGCCGTGCACGCCTGCTTCGGATTGGTCGGATTCGAATACACCGACACCGTATATACGGTGCCCAGGGGCAGCGTAACCGTGGTACCGGCAGCCGAAGTGAAATAATTCACGTTCGTGGCACTGGTGTTCGTCACGGTGGTTTGCAGCAGCGTGTCTGCATTGGTGCCGGTCGTAAGGGCAAGCACCAACTGGCCACTGCTTTCCAACCCGCTCACCGTCGCGCCGACTGCCGCGTTATTGGTGCACAGCACGGCAACATCGGAAATGTTGTCGCCGCTGTAGTTGATGACGCCTGAGCCCTGGGAAACCGAGCAAGTCTGATTGGCGGGCTGTGTCAACACCTGGACGTTGTACGCCCCCTGGCTGCCGATACTATGCGCAAATTTGAACGTGGTATTGCTCGACACGGTGATGTTGTCGCCGCCGTTATTGGTCAAGACAAGGCTCTCGTTGGGAGCCAGGCCACTCACGGAACCACCAATCGTGGCACTACCGCTACCGCCGCCTCCACAACCAGCCAACAACGTAGCCAAACCTGCGCCGGCCACCCATGCCACAGCTTTCGTTCGATTCATAAACATTCCTGGTTTTCCCGTCAACTTCCGCATTCATCAGGCAAGAGGCCGAAACGGCGCCTGCACTCGATTTTGGGCAAAGGCACAAGGATACTATTAATTTAAACAATTGATCGTGCTTTATGGCTTGGGAGCACGATTTTAGGTAAAGAATTTACCCGTCATTTGCAATTCCACGGGTGGCCGCACCCGGGATTTGTTACAAATGCCCTGCGAATGAGGAATTGCAATTATTGCCACAGAGATCGCGCTTTGCCGCACCCCGGCGCTCACGTAGAATTGCGCGGCACCAATTCAAAAGAGGAATCATCGCATGAGCAAGTCATTCGTCCGTTGGGGCATATTGGGCACAGGCCAGATCGCACGCGCCTTTGCCGAGGGTTTGCGCGATGTTCCCGATGCCACACTCATCGCCGTTGCTTCGCGCAAGATGGAAACCGCGCAAGGCTTTGCCGAAGCTTTCAGCGTGCGCTCCGGCGCCGTCAATGCCTATGGCAGCTACGAAGCCCTGGCCGACGATACGGAAATCGATGCCGTCTACATCGCCACGCCGCACAACCTGCATGCCGACAATGCCTTGATGTGCCTGCACGCCGGCAAGGCTGTGCTATGCGAGAAGCCCTTCACCATCAACCGCCGCCAGGCACGTGAAGTAATCGACTTGGCACGGCACAAGAAACTCTTCCTCATGGAAGCGATGTGGACCCGCTTCCTGCCCGCCGTGCGTGAGGCCCGGCGCCTGATTGAACGCGGCGAAATCGGCCAGCCGCGCCAGGTGCTGGCTGACTTTGGATTTTGCGCCGAATTCGATCCCGCCAGCCGGCTGTTCGCCAAGGAACTGGGCGGCGGCGCTCTGCTCGACATCGGCATCTATCCGCTATCGATTGCCACCTACCTGCTGGGCCCGGTGCAGCAGGCACAAGCCCAGGCCGTGCTGAGCGCAACCGGCGTCGATACGCAAACGGCATTCAGCCTGCGCCACCGTAACGGCGCGCTGTCTTCCTGCCTGTGCTCGATCACCGCCGGCACACAGTCGCGCTTGATCGTATCAGGCAGCACCGGCCAGATCGAATTGCACGCCCCCTTCTACATGTCGCAAGGCTTGACCATTACCGATGCAGCAGGCGCCACCAGCCGCACGGTGAATCTGCCCTTCCTCGGCAATGGCTATACGCACGAAGCCATCGAAGTCGGCCGCTGCCTGCGTAGCGACATGACGGAAAGCCCTCTGATGACGCTGGAAGAAACACTGGATTTGATGGGATGGCTTGATCAACTGCGTACGCAATGCGGCGTACGTTATCCCTACGACGATGAAAACAGCGACTGAAGGACTTCGCGAACATGATGCAAATGCGCGCTTGCGGTGACGCAAGGAAGAGTGCTATAATCTTTTTCTTCAGACGCGGGGTGGAGCAGTCTGGCAGCTCGTCGGGCTCATAACCCGAAGGTCACAGGTTCAAATCCTGTCCCCGCAACCAGATATTGAAAGCCGTTGATTTCTTTGAGATCAACGGCTTTTTCATTTGTCCCGACTCATTTACCCCAACTTCGCAGGTCCGCATCAAGCCGTGCCGCCTTCCACCGGAATCGCCTCCACCAGCAAAAATCGCTCGAAGCTTACCGCCAGCCGGCGCTGATCACCGTTCAAGCGGCCCAATTCGCGGTCATTGAAATAATCGCGCAAGACATGGCTGCCCGGCTTCAGGCCACGCAATGCAACCGGGCCATTCCACCGGTCCGCATAGAACGCGAAGTACATGCGCCCATCCTTTTCCACGGCGTGGGCCTCGGGCTTGTCGAACCCGATATCGTACAGTTCGCCGCGATAGGTGCCGGTGGGCAGCATCTTGTCGCGATAAAGCGCAATCCATTTTTTCCATGCCTGCTCACGCTCGGCCGTCAACAGGAAGGAATCCTTGGGTTTGGGGTCGATGGGCCAGGTGAATTTGGTCGATACCACCGCGCCGATGCCGACCGTGGAAGCAAAATCATCACCGTGGTCGCTCAACTCCACGTGGTCGCCGGCGTAAGGTGCGCTCGGCCCCATCAAGGCCTTGAGCGTCTTGCCCTTGTGCCGCACCTGCCACGACGACAGCGGGTCGGAAGCCGGCGCCTGGTTCATGTAAGGCATATTGTGAAAAGCGTAGGACGTGCCGCAGGGGCAGATCTCGACCACGGCTTCCGGATTGACTTCCATGGCGGTGCTGTAAATCGCATGGAAAAATTCCTGCAGCTTCTCAACCGACTCTTCCGGCCGCGCGTGATGGTGCGCGGGGTTGTAGCATGGCGCCACGCCGTTCAAATGCTGGCCATCGATCTTCAGGCCTGCAAAACCCCACTCCCCCAAGATCTTGCGCACCAGCGACTTGGTGTAATCCACCGTCGGCGCATAGCCCGGGCAGAGATAGAAGCTGTTCCACCAAGAGATGTTTTGCACTGCGCCATCGCGGTCCAGCAACAGCATGTCGGTGTGGTCATGCAACAGGTCGGTGCCCGGCCCCACGGACAGCGGCGAAAACCACAGGCGCGGCTTCATGCCGGCGGCGCGAATTTCCTGCGCCATGCGCTTGAGGTCCGCTTCGCCGCGCGGAAATTTTTTGACATCCACATACCAGTCGCCGCAAGCTGTCTGCCAGCCGTCGTCGATCACCGCCCATTCCAGGCCGAGTTCCTTGGCCTTGCCCAGCGTGCCCTCGACCAGTTGCATGGAAAAATCGCGCTCATAACCCCAGGCACACCAGATCGGCTCGTAAGCTGTCGCAGGCGCATTGGGCGAGCGCAAGCCGAAGCCTGCCATCACTTTGCGATAAACATCGAGCGTGGCGAAATAATCGCCGCGATGCACGGCAATGAAGCCCGGGCAGGTGTCCAGCCGCGCACCCGGCGCCAATTTGCCCGCCGATTCATCCAATTGGCCCGAAATGGCCAGTTCCACCTTGCCGTGCTTTGCCCGCAATGGCAGGGACAACAGGCGCGGCACCGTGTCGACATGGCCGACTGCGATGCCGGCGTCGCGCCGCCAGACGTCGACAACAGGCGTCCCGCCGCCATAGTCGGACGCTTCCATGCCCATGTAGTTGACTTGTTCGAAACCGTCATGCACCGGCTGCACCCAATCGCGGCGGTCCTGATGCGTGCTGCCGCAAAACGACCAGAACGGCACGCCGCTGCCACGTCCGGCAGCAATGCTCGCTGCCGCGCTGCGCCATGATTTGACCACGATGTCGCGTTTCGAGGCATTGCGGTAATGCACGTCGTAAAACGCAAAGCCCGGGTAGCGCTGGTAAAGCCGCACGCGCACCGTCTTTTCGATACCCTCAGCCGACAAGCCTGTCAATTCAATCGACCTGCCCTCCCCGTGCATGTCGCTCACGGCCCCATGTTCGGCACCCTGCAGCTTGAAGTCGGCAACCGGCCGGCTATCGGCCAGTTCTATCGTGTCGGCAGCATGGGTGCGGGTCATCTGCGTCAGCTTGCCGCCGATCTTGCAGGCAATGCTGCTACGCATATGGTCGTCGAATTCGATGCGCATTGCATCGTCTTCCATCACGACCTGGCGCCGGCCGTCCTGCATGGTCGCCGACGCCCGGGCAAGGCCGGGCCACAGTCCGGGCGAACTGACTGCCACAGCCGACATCATCTGGAGAAAGGTGCGGCGCTTGGGATTTTGACGGGCGTTCATGGGGAGCGTTGAATTGACGTGGCCTGGTCAGCCTTGGTTGACGGTTGACATTGCGCGCGGCTTCCATGCAGTGGGAAACGTGCGCTCGGCATTGAGCCGGTAAAGCTTGTCGACCACGGATTTGGGCAAGGCCAGCCCGGTCACGGGGTCATCGAGTTCCGGAACCGTCATCTTCTCGCTGGTATTGAAGAATTTCCAGTCCCTGAGCCAGACTGTCCGCGTATCCTTTTCAAAGGCATCGCCGCCGCTGCAGCCCGGGTTGAGGCCGCATGCAGAATCCTTGCCCGGTGCGTCGGGCTCCTGCTCCAGGTCTGTGGCATACATGATGCGGTCCTGGTAGCGAATCATGAAGTTGCGCACCTTTTGCGGATCGCGAATCGCCTGGTATTGCAATTGCCCCAGGCGCGCCGCCACATCGATCATGGCACTCGGGTAGTGGTCAAGAAAGGCCGCCAATTCGTCGACACTCCATTCCAGCGATGCCATGTGCATGCCGACGAACTTCAACCGGCTGTGCTGCGCCAGCATGTTGTCGCGTGCGCGCATCTGGTCTTCATAGCTGGGCATTTCCGGGTGCAGGTACATATGGTATTGCGGATGCGCAGCGAAATATTCGCGGTCATTCTTGACCGTCATCTGGTCCAGCGGCAGCCAGCAATTCTTCGGCTCGCCCTGGTGCCCGAGCAAGGGAATGCCAATGTCCGCCAGGTGTTCGAACACCGGCGCAAAATGCGGGTCGTCGATCATCACCATGCGCCCATCGGCGGCACGCAATTCCATGCCGACGTTCTTCCACACCTTGACCGCCACTGCGCCGTCCTTGACGGCTGTATCGATACGCTTGTTGGTCGCTTCCAGCCAACCGGGCTGGTCGTAGCCCTTGACCGGGAAAGTGGCGGCGAAGGCGAAAGTCTTCGGGTATTTGTGCAGCATGAACTCGGCAACGCGCTGCTGTTCGTCGATCGGCGGAAAATCGGCATAGTCGACATTGATCGACAACACACGAAAATGGTCGCGCTGCGCCTCCTTCATGAAGTCCGGCTTCGTGCTGTGCAGGTGCATGTGGGTGTCGACCTTTTCGACACGGTAGAAGTCGGCCATGCCATAGTGCGCATCCTGCGCAGCCGCCGCAGGCAGCGACATGACAGGAAAAACAAGGCAGGCGAGCAATTTGGTGATGTGTGTCATGACGATTCAGCTTGTTTTCCTGGTTTGTCCCAGACGCGCCAGCGCCTCGGCCTTGATGGGCTGGCCGCTGCATTTGGCGGCATACAGGGCAGCACCGATATCGGGTGGCAACAGGGGTTCGCCAAGCACAAAGAATTCAGGTTGCGCCGTCAGCTTCTGTCGCAACGGCTCCATGATCAACGCGCCGCTCTTGAACACACCGCCGGAATACGACACCGGCAGTGCCAGGCCCTGCGGCACCTGCAGATTCGCACGTACCGCGCAGACCAGGCCGACCAGGTGGCCCGCCGCATCGGCGAAAATGGCCCGGGCCTGCTCGTCACCCTGCAAGGCGGCTTCGCCGACCAGTTGCGAGATTTGCGCCATGGCGCCGCGTTGTGCACCCAGGCGGGTATAGATGTGCCCGCACAGATCAAGATCGTCGCCCAGTTCAAGCCGCTGCCGCAGCAAGGCATGGAGCGGCCCCTTGGCCGCCCGGCCGTCGCTCATGCGCGAAAACAGATTGAGGCCGGCGCAGGCAATCCAGTAGGCGGAACCCTCATCGCTGAACAATTCGCCCCACCCGCCGGCACGCGCTGCCCGCCCCTGGTATTGCCCGTAGGCGATGGAGCCGGTGCCGGCCACCACGCTGATACCGTCCTGCCCACCGAGCGAACCGGCCCAGCCGCAGATCATGTCGTTGCCGCAGACATGGCGCCCGACGGGCAGGAAGCCCGCAGGCAAGGCATCGAGCCGGGCTTGAAGGCTGCTGTCTTCACCATAGGCCGGCAAGCCGAAGAAGGCAAAACGCAACGCTCCCGCTTCCGCACCAGCCTGGGCCAGCGCAGCCTGAGTGCCGCGCCGCAGCACCTGCTCGGTCGCTTCCAGCCCGATTTCCAGATAATACGAAGTGGACTCTTCGTGGCGCGCCAGTATGCGCCCTTCGTCATCGATCAGCACGAAGGCCGTCTTGGTGCCGCCGCCGTCAACGCCGAGATACATGCTGCGCCTTTCGTATTGCCTGGTTCAAAATTGTCATGCTGCCACGCCCTCCTCGCGCATCGCCGGCGCGTCGCAGGCTGCCTGATATTGCTCGATCACGACCCCGACTGCATGCAGCAGCAACTCGCGCGGCGCCTGCCCCAGTTGCCCGGCGCGAATCGCATCGTATTGGCGCGGCAGATATTGGCTGAGCAATGCCAATGGCGGCGGATTGTGCTCCAGGTTGGCCAGCATGCGCTCCTGCACCTGCCTGATTTGCGGATGGGTCCAATAGTAGCGGATGCGGTCACTGAGGCTGAATTGCAGATCGTAACCCTCGGTCGCGGGATCGGAATAATATTTCTTCCAATGAACCGGATTGTTCTTCATGACCTCGAGCACGACATCCTTGAAACGAGAACTGCTATCGTACCCCAGCCACTCGGTTTCAATGTCGGCCAAAGCCCACAGCGCTTCCCGCAGAGCGAACGACAAGGCCGGGCCAACCTTGAGGATGGCAAAATGGTCGCGCACCAGCGCGGCAAGGTTGGACGGTGTCTGGTAATCGGTGGAATGCGCCTCGAACACCAGCCCTGTGCCGTCATGGATGTAGGCCGAAAGCCGGCGGGCCTCGGCGGAACGGTAATCAATCACGCTGCGGTGATCGAATTCCACGCCGGGCTGCACCACCAGGGCAATCACACGCGGCCAGGCTGCATCCAGGCCTTGCCGGGCAAAGGTCTGGCGATGCGCCAGGATGGTCGAGCGTGCTGCTGCCGGTGTCGTGACGGCCAGTTCGTGCAATGCTTCGTGAGCGCCACCGGGCACCGGCACTTCGGTGCCGATCTCATACACCGGTGCTTCACCGCCGACGCGGCGCCAGGCCGCTTCCGCCACGACACACAGCCGCGCCGCACGTTCGGCCGATGCTTCCTCACCAAGGGGGAACGGGTCGTCTGCGCACGACATCGAGCAATCGAGGTGGATCTTGCGAAAGCCGGCCTCGACATAGCGCTCGATCAATACTGCCGAGCGCGCCATCGCCTCTTCGGCCTGCAAGCCCTGCCAGCAATTCGGCCCCAGGTGGTCACCACCCAGCCACACGTGCTCGCGCGGCAAGCCGACCTGGTCGGCAATGCGCATCACGAAATCGTGAAAGTCGGTCGGCACCATGCCGGTGTAACCACCATCCTGGTTGACCTGGTTCGAGGTCGCCTCGATCAGCACAGCCTGGCCGGCGCGGCGTGCAGCCCGCATCGCCGCCTCGATCACGATGGGATGCGCCGAGCAGATCGAATACAGCCCGACCGCCATCCCCTCCTTGTGTTGCTGCATCAGCTTCAATATCGTTTGCATGGTCGTTTTCCAACACTATCCATTTTTCATCGCCCGTCGCGAGGCGGGTTTCGCGCAAGCCCATCTACGCAAGGCGAAAATCATCGAAAGAAATAGCAAGCGAAAGAAAACGAAAGTACAAGAAAGATTTTGAAAGTATTTGAAAATAAGATGAAATGCCGGATGCGCGATTTCTACGCACGCACGCCAGCAGACATCCCAAAGGACGCCAGACAGCAGCATAAAAATTCAAGGAAGCGCGGGCGATTGGCCAGGCATCAGGAACGGACTTCAACCCAGGTCTGGAGAAATTTCCCCAGGGCGAACCCGCCCCGCTTTCGGCGCTTTACACCAGGCGAACGTCGACGCCGCGCGTACGCAAGGCTTCGACAGTGGCAGGCTGGGCCTCGGTATCGGAGATCAGCATGTGGATGCGGTCGGCCCGGGCGATGACCGAGAGATTGCGCCGCATCAGCTTGGAAGAATCCGCCACCACCACAACCTGGCGCGAGATCTCGATCATCTTGGCATTGAGCTGCGCTTCAAGCATGTACGGCGTCATCAAGCCCAATTCCGGGTCGAGGCTGTCGCCACCGAGGAAGAGCCGGTCGGCATAGAGCTTTTCCAGGGCCTGCTCAGCCTGCGGGCCGGAGAGAGAGAAGGAATTCGGCCGCAGCACGCCACCCAGCATGATCAGGGTCACGTGCGCACATCCTGCAAGTATGGAAGCAACATTCAACGCATTGGTGATGACGTTGATCGACGTCATTTTCAGGCCGCGGATCTGCTTGGCGATTTCAGCCGTGGTCGTGCCGGAATCGAGGATGACAGTCTCGCCATCCTGGATCAGGCTGGCTGCCAGCGCTGCAATGCGCACCTTTTCGGCATGGCGCAGGTTCTGCTTGACGCTCAAGGGCAAGTCTTCATCCTCGCGCCGGACGACGGCGCCGCCGCGTATCCGCAGGATCGTTCCATCCTGGTCGAGCGCTTTCAAGTCACTGCGTATCGACACGGTCGACACACTGAAGCGGTCAGCCAGTTCTTCAACCGTCACCCGTCCCTGTTCGGCAACGAGGTCGCAAATGATGCGGCGCCTTTCATAGATAGCCAACTTGGAAAGCTCGTCGTCTTTGGTTTCTTCCGTTTGCACGTTTTTTTTCAATGTTGGGGAGTTTCGTTGGCTCATCTTCACAATGATCGGTCTGCGGCACTGAAATGGATTGTCAGCTGCCCGTCATCATTATTCTCTTCACTTTGAGAATAACACAGCATACCGCGTTGCAAGAGTACTCATTGCGCGAGCAGGCAAGCGACAAACACATCCGGCAGCAGCTTCGGCACGGTATGATGCAGGAATAAGGGCAGAACTTTCGAAGCATTTTACATCGAAACCTTTATTTACGAAATCTTTCGATTTATCTTGCGTTTACTTTCGAAATTCCTTAACATCGGTTCGAAATCAACAAAATATCGAAAATCAAGGACCGAAAAAGGAGGATGGGATGTTTGTTCGTACCCTGTTGGCAGTATCCGTGGAACTGGCCCTGGCCAGCATGAGCTCGGCCTATGCGGCCCCCGATTCACCGGATACCGCACCAATGCCGGCCAAGCCGGCTGCAACATCGAATGCCGCTGACACCGCCAAAACCGGCGCAACCGAAGACACTGGCACCAGCGAGCCAAAGCCGGAAGTCGTCACAATCCAGGGCACGCGCGCCAGCCTCGCGCGTTCGCTCGACACCAAGAAGAATGCCGAAGTCGTGCTCGATTCGATTTCGGCCACCGAACTGGGCAAATTCCCCGACGACGACGTGGCCGACTCGCTAAGCCACATCACCGGCGTCTCCATCGTTGACCGCCAAACCGGCGGCGAAGGCTTGCATATCAGCGTGCGCGGCCTGGGCTCGGCCTACAACATCGTCACCCTGAACAACCGTATTCTCGCCACCGACGACGACGGC
>Ga0134128_10001897_pt1 | contig 26358 bp, 29 predicted proteins | sample KB31754_FD_96462 | JGI IMG/M metagenome (GOLD analysis project Ga0134128, IMG submission 96462) | Terrestrial soil microbial communities with excess Nitrogen fertilizer from Kellogg Biological Station, Michigan, USA - KB3-175-4 | ecosystem: Environmental > Terrestrial > Soil > Unclassified ...
CCGCGGCAACGGGCAATGGCAACAGATGGCCGCCGAGGGCCGAGAAGCCGAGCATCAGGACCGACAGGCCGATGCCGGAGAGCGCGAAGCCGCTCATGTCGAACGCCGGAATGTTCGTCTCGCGAAGGTTCGGTATGTGCCGAAGCACCAGATAGAGACCGAGCGCGCCGATCGGCACGTTGATGAGGAAAATGAAGCGCCAGTGCAGGTAGAGCGTGATGGCGCCGCCGAGCGCGGGACCGGTGACGGGTCCGAGCAGCGCCGGAATCGTCAGGTAGTTGAGCGCGGCGACGTAGTCGTGCTTGGGCACCGCGCGCATCAGCACGAGGCGGCCGACCGGCACCATCATCGCGCCGCCGATCCCCTGGATGAAGCGCGAGATCACGAATGCGGTGAGGCTCGTCGATGCCGCGCAGAGCAGCGATCCGCCGACGAACACGACGATGGCGGCGGCGAAGACCGTCCGCGAGCCGTAGCGGTCGGCGACCCAGCCGCTGATCGGAATGAACACCGCGAGGCTCACGAGGTACGACGTCAGCGCGAGCTTCAGCGCGAGCGGATTCTCGCCGATGTCGCGCGCGATCGCAGGGAGCGACGTGGCGATCACCGTCGAATCCATGTTCTCCATGAACAGCGCGCACGCGACGATCAGCGGGATGAGGAGGGTGGTGCGTTGCATGCGCGACTAACAGGAGCAGGGGCGTCGATTGTCGCAGACCGAACACACGTCTCCTGCACGCGCTTCCACAGGCAGGGCGTTTCGCTTGTTGCGCATTGGAATAGTGCTGATGGCGCGCGCATTGGAATAGTGCCGATGGCGCGCGTCTTGCGAACGCTTACGGTTGCAATGGTCCGGCCGTTTCTTCGCAGTCCTCTCCGCGCACGACTCGTCTCCCGGAATGTCAATGCCGATTGATCACGCGGCCTGCGTTCCGCTTCACGGCTGCCGCTCGCTCGCGGTCTTTCGCGCGCTGCAACTCGGCGACATCCTCTGCGCCGTGCCTGCGCTGCGGGCGCTTCGTCAGAGCGTACCCGGTGCGCGGATCACGCTCGTCGGATTGCCGTGGGCATGCGCGTTCGCGGCGCGCTTTCGCCGCTACATCGACGACTTTGTCGCATTTCCGGGAACTGCGGAGCTGCCGGAGCAGCCCCCCGACGTTGCGCGCTTACCGGCTTTTTTTTCCGACATGCAGGCGCGGCGCTTCGACCTCGCCATCCAGATGCACGGGAGCGGCGTGCAGACGAACGCGATCGTCGCCCGGTTCGGGGCACGGCACAGCGCGGGATTTTATGCCGGCGACGGCCCCGCGCCCGATGCGACGCACTTCCTGCGCTATCCGTTCGGCTTTCACGAGGTACGACGCAATCTGCGGCTCGTCGAATGGCTCGGCGCCGCGGCGGCCGGGGAAGATCTCGAGTTTCCGCTGACGCAGGACGATCGCGAGGAGCTTTCGGCGATTCGCGACGCGCGATCGCTTTCACCGGGCCGCTATGCATGCCTGCACGCCGGTGCGCGCAATCCGGCGAAGCGCTGGCCCATCGAGCGCTTCGCGCAAGTCGGTGATGCGCTCCACGACTGCGGCCTCCAGATCGTGCTGACGGGATCGGGCGCCGAACGGCCGATTGCCGAGGCGGTCGCACGCGCGATGCGTGCACCGAGCCGTAATCTGGCCCTGCCCATTTCGGTCGGCGCCATGGCGACGCTGATGGCCGATGCGCGACTGATCGTCACGAACGACACCGGCGTGTCGCACGTCGCGACGGGATTGCACGTGCCGAGCGTCGTCGTCTTCTTCGCGACGGATCCATCGCAGTGGGCACCGCTCGACACCCGATTGCACCGCAGCGTCTATCGGCCGCATGACGTCGACGTCGCCAGCGTGCTGAACGCCGCGCTCGAGCTGCTTGACGACACCGACACGCGTGCGGCACCCACGATGCGCGGGTCGCGCGTGCCGAGGCCCCCGGCGACGCTGCGCCGCGCGTAGCGATCGCGGCTCAAAAGAGCGCGAGCGCCTGCTCGAGCACCGCGTCGACCGGCACGTCGGCGACGAACGAATCATCGTGCGCGCAGCGCGCGGACAGATTGTCGGCGCCGCACGTCGGACACGTCGTCCGCTCGGAGATCGCATAACGGTGGTGCGTGCGAAACGGGGGACCCGAGATCGACAGGTTCGTGAGCCAGTAGACGCCGACGGTCGGAGCGCCGACGGCTTCGGCGAGGTAGAGCGGACCGGTATCGTTCGACACGACGACGCGCGCCCGCGACATCAGCCCGGCGAGTCCGCCGAGCGACAGGCGCCCGCAGAGATCGACCGCCTCGCCCCGTATGGCGCCGCGCACGGCGTCGACGAGTTGCTGCTCATCCCCGGTACCGTTGATCGCGACGACTGCGCCCCGCTCACGCAACGCATCGCCGACCGCGGCGAACTTTTCCGGTGGCCAGCGGCGCCGGGGATCGGTGCAGCCGGGCTGGAGCACGGCGAGCGGCCTGGGTGACGCCTCGACGATCGCGTTGGCTTCGTCGACGTCGCGCGGCATCACGGCGAGATGCGGCTCGAGCGTGCGCGCCGTCGCGCCAACGAGCGCGACCGCTTCGAGCTGACGCATCCGTTCGTTCTGATGGTAGAAGTAAGGCATCGTGCGATCGAGCGGCGCCGCATCGACATCGCAAAGGCCGGCGCTGACGCGCGCACCAAGGCGCGTGACGAACGGGTTCGAGTAGCGTCCGCCGCCGTGGAGCTGCAACGCGATGTCGAAGCGCTCGGCCTGCATCTGCGCGAAGAACGCGTTGAGCGCGCGCTCGTCCTGCCCGGCATTCTCCGGCGTGCCGACGCCGCGCACCGGCGGCACGATCACGACGCGATCGACAGGCCCCGGCCGCTCGTGCAGAAGGTTCGCCATCCAGGGTTTGCCGAGCAGCACGATCTCGGCCTCGGGATACGCGGCGCGCAGCGCGTCGAGCGCCGGCAGCGTGAAGATCAGGTCGCCCAATGCGCCCGCGCGCAGCACGGCGATCCTGCGAGTATTCGCGACGCGCGAGTTAAGCGCTTCTCCCATGCGCTTTGCGACGCTCCCGACTCGCGATCACGCGATGGAAGAAGCCGACGAGGCGCTCGACGTGGTGGTCGGATGTGAAGCGGTCGCGGCGGCGCCAGACGTTCGCCCGCAGCGCATCCATTCGTGGCACATCGCGAAGCTGGCCGCCGAGCTCGCGCAGGTCGCTCACGAACACGCCGATGTCGAGCTCGCGGGCGAGCGCCTGGGCTGCGACGATCGCAGGCTTTCCGCGACGAGCGAGTCGAGGCTCAGCACCTTCGGCGCGTCGACGTCGCGGTGCGGCAGCGTCGTCGGCAGTTCCTGGTGGTAGGCCCCCGACGGTATCAGGCCGCATCCGCCGAAGCGCGCCATCACCGAAAGCTGCGCGAGGACGTCTTCGCCGCAATGCTCGGTCGGCAATTCGTGCCAGAACGCGAAGCCACCGCTTGCGCGGAGCTTCGCGCTGTCGTAGAGGACGCAACCGCCGACCCAGGCGACGCGGTAGATGCGCTGATTCGCGGCGGTGATGCCGAGGCCCTTGGCGACGTGATGGAGATTCGCGGCGCTGTGCAGCCGATGCCGCTGCCATTGCGGCATGTCGGGACGCAGCGTTTCCGGCATCACATCACCGTCGATGAATTCGATCGCGTGATCGGCGGGGCGCACGTCGTCGACGTAGCTCAAGCCGATGACCGCGCTGCCGACGAAGCCACAGCGGTGTGCGGCGATCGTGTCGACGAGCCGTTCGAGCAGGTCCGGCTCGACGATTACGTCGTCGTCGAGGAACAGTGCGTACGGCGCCTGCACGCTGTCGAGCAGAAACTGGCGCTGCTCGGCCATGCCGCGCCGCGGCAGGTGCTTGCGAATCGCCACGGCGTGCCCGCGCGCACGCAACACGCGCACGATCGCCGCGACCTCGCGCGAGTCGGCTGCGTCGACCACTTCCTCCTGATCGGACACGACGACGCGAAAGTCGCGGAACGTCTGCCCGAGAAGCGACGTCAGTGTCACCGCGAGCGCCGCGGCGCGCCCGAACGTCGGAATCAGGATGTCGACGGCCGCCGGGACGCGCTCATCCGCCATCGATCGACCGCGCTTACCCTTCCTCGCGATGCGGGCTGTCGAGCCGGAAGAAGTTGCTGGGATTGCCCGCCTTCATGTGCTCCTGGTAGAGAAACACGAGGTCGCGCTCGTCGAACGTGCGCAGCCACGCGTCCCAGGAAATCGGCTGCAGCTCGCGATCGTAGCCGGGAAAGTCGAAGCGCAGCACGCGCGGATTCTCCGTGTCCCCGCCCGGCGTCGTCGCCGGCTGCGCCTTGCGCTCCTCGGCCCATTGCCGGATCACGTCCGGGTTGCGCGTCGCGAGCGTCTGGCCGTTGTGGTCCTCGTGATCGTCGGGCGAATGGATCCATTTCGCGCGCTGGACGCTTCGCGACAGCTCGTCGCCGTGCTCCTTGACGAACTTCGCGTCGTCCCGCGTCGTGTCTTCGCCACCGTCGTGCCTGCGCGCGTGACCGTCGCGCCTGCCGTTCTCTCGCGATGCATGCGCGTGCTCGTCGCGCTCGCGCGCCTGCGGTTTCTCGTGGCGTTGCGACGCTTCGCCGCCACGCCCGTGCGAGCCCCTGCCGTTTCCCTGCACCGGCATCCCCTTGCGTTCGGCGAGTTCGAGGCCGAGGGCCTCGAGATCGATGCCGAGCTTCTCGACCACGGGGAAGATCCGTTCCTCCTCCTCACGGACGTGCATCGTGACGTACTCGCCGAGCACCTTCACGAGTGCGTGAAATCGCGCGGGCTCGACGTTGCGCGCGCCGAGCGCCTGCATCAGTTCCTTCGCGGTGCCGTGCTCGATCGTCGCTTCCTCGATCAGGTCGAGGCGATCGGTCGCTTCGCGTACGTACGGATAGAAGCAATCCTCTTCGAGCGCCGTGTGCGCGGCGAGCTCGGCGACGATCTCGCCGCACAGATCCTGCTGCTCGCGTTCGTCACGGCTCTTTTCGAATTTGCGCAGGAGCGTCAGCACGGTGCGATGGTCCTTACGCAGAAGTTCCAGTGCGTTGGGTGACTTAGGCATCGAGAGGCTCCTTCAGATGTTGGCTCGTGACGCGATGGGACCTGCAAGAGGCGTTCCGGCAAAGCGCAGCCTGCGGTCCGACGATCACTGCCCACGACGCCTTTCGCTGGCCGCAACTCTAACCGGCAGGCATGAAAGATTGACACCACGACGCAAGCGAATTGGACAGATCGCAAATGCGACCGACACGTTGCGCCGGCGAGACGCACGGTGCGCGATGCCGATCGCGGACGACGCGGCACGCGCCTTGCGCGCTCGTCATTCAAAGAGCGCCGCGTCGAGATGCGGCCTTTCGTGGCAAAGCCGTTTGGAAGTCGATCGGATGAAGTCGACCCCGCACGCTCCCGTCATCCTTGGCGTGAACCGGACGCAGGACGCGAGCGTGTGCCTGGTGCACGGCTCGCGCATCGTATGATGCGTGCAGAAGGAACGGCTCACGCGCCGCAAGCGTCGACGGGCAGGGCGGCGCGTCGCGCAGTTCACCGAGGACTGGCCGGATGCCAAACGTGCGCCGGCCGACTGGCGCGAAGTGGCGTCGTTCTATCGTGCAAGCCGGGCACCGCAGCGCGCCGAACAGTGCGAGCGCCAACACTGCTTGCGCCGACATCCTGTACAAGATCCCGCTCGCGACCTATCACGCGTACAACTCGACGGGTGGCGGCTGCTTCTGCTTCGCGCCACCGCGCGCGATCCGCCGGGAAGCCGCGTCACGTTGCGCCGGTCCGGGCAGCGGCATCGGAGGCGACACGGATGGAGATTACTGCACCGACTTCGATCTGCACGACGACCCCGCACGTCTGTACGCGCATCGGCTGTTGCTGAACGTCGGCCACGACGAGTACCGCCGAACGCCGCTACCGCTGCATCTTGCGGTCGTAACGGGGACCGGTGGCGTCGTAGCAGTCGGTGTCGGTCTTTCCCTGCTCGACGTCGCGCGCGCCCTCGACCGTCACCGGATTGGGGGGCTGTGCCGCGTGCGCGCTTTGATCGCGCTCGTGCGGCAGCTTCATCCTCGAATAGCGGTTGCCGCGCCGGGGCCGGCCGCTTTCGGCTGACGTGTCGGTCGCGACGTCGGCGGCGACGCCGAGGTCCTCGCGTGGCCGGGGCCGATGGCGGCTGCGCTTCACGACACGTTCTTGGCAGCCTGCTCGGTGGCGGCGTCGAAGAGCGCGATCGCGATCGTCGCGATCGCGTGGTCGTACCACGCCTGCGCGCCGCTTGCGCCGACGATCCAGCGTCCGCTCCGGACCGCGCCCTCGACGCGGATGTCGTCGTCGCGCAGCCGCTCGGGATGCTCGGCGAAAAGCGTCCGCAGGCTCATCTGCTCGCGCCAGGCGAGCCGGGTCTTGGCGCGCGCATACCACGCATAGTCGGCCTCCCAGCGCGTCGCGTCGCCAAAGCTTCGCTCGATGAGAATCGCGTCGTCGAAAGTGACGGCCGCATCGGCATCGGGGTCCATCACGACGAGATGCATCGCGTGCTCGCCGCTGACCGCCGCGTCGGCGAGCAGCCGGTCGAGCATCGGCGCCAGCGCGTCGAAGCCGCGCAGCACGGCGTCGATCGTCGACGCCTCCGTATCGGCGCCGTCCGGCATCGCGCGCTACGCCATGTTCGTGCGATCGACCTCGGACGCGAGACGGCGTCCCTGCTCGAGATGCGCACGCAACGCCGGAATCTGGTTCGCGGCGAAGCGCTGCACGCGGGCGCCATCGCGATCCGCGGCGCGCTCGAACGCCGCGAGCGTCTGCTCGGGCGTGAGAACGCCGACGTTTCGCGCGTAGGCGCGATCGAAGTCGCTGCCGGTCAACTGCTCGAGCACCGCGAGCCGTGACTGGAACTCGTCGGAAAGCCGCGTCGGCAGCACGACGCCGACGCTCGTCGCGAGCTGCTCGAGGTCGGTATCGACGGAGACGCGATCGCGCAGCGTCACTTCGGCGAACCGGCGTACGGCGGCCGAGCCGCCGCGCGCCAGCGCGACCCGGCTCGCCTCGATCTCGAACAGGCTCGACTGCGCGGCCTCGGTCAGGAAGTCGCGCTGCAGCGGCGCCAGCGAGAGCGACGCCGGCAGAATCTTCGCAACGATGCTATCGCGGATCGAATCGCCGGGAAACGTGCGGAATTCGACCTGGTCGCACGCGGCGAGAAGCGGTGTGACGACAATGCACGCAATGGCAACGCTGCACGCGCATCGTGGGATCGAATGCTTGAACACGCAACGATTTTAGCAATCGCCATGCCCTGCGATCGGGTCGTTGCACACTTGCGGCGTGCTGTGAATGACGCTGTCGTACGTTGCGCCAGCGCCGACGCCGCCGTTCTTCGGGGATGAGTGGCAAGATTGCGAGGCGCTTCGGTAAGAATTACGCGATTCGTGAGTTTCGACTGTCGGCGCTTCACCGATGGTCCGGTCGGCGAGGTGTTCGCGGCTTGGGGTTAGGACGCTGTACTCGGCCGCGGACGCCGCCGTGCCCGCACCTGGCGCGGCGACTGCTTCACCCGCCGTGCATTGACGGACTACTGGAACCTGTTGCAATGGCCGGCGATGGTCGCGACGCTCGGCTCGACATGGCTCGTCGCGTCGACGCGGAAGTCGCTGCGCATGGTCGGCTTCTACACGTTCCTCGCGAGCAACGCGCTGTGGATTGCCTGGGGCTTTCACGACCGCGCATGGGCGCTGGTCGCGCTGCAGGTCGGCCTCGTCGTGCTGAACGTTCGCGGCGTTGCGAAGAACGAGACGAGCGCGCGCCCGTTCTGACGTTCAGTGCGCCGACCGGTGCATCCGCTCGGCCAGCCATTGCGCTGCGACGTGCTGAAGCGGACGGATCAGCGGCGGCAGCATCGCGCCGGCGATCGCGCCCATCAAACGCGTCGAGCGCGAGCGCTTGTCGGCGTAGTGCGGTGCGGGCCGCGCGGGCTTGCGCACGAAGCGCGACGCGGCGAATCCGACGGCGAGTGCCGCAACGACGGCAACCGGAATCGTTTTCGTCATGCTGACGCGGCTTCGCGCTTCGGCGACGAAAAGCCGCAACTCGGCGCGGCGGCGTGCGAGGCGTTTCTCGACGTCGGCGATCTGCTCGTCGAGCGACTTATCGCTGTTGCTCATGCTCACCCTCCAGAGCCGGGACGTCCTTGCGCAATTGACGCACGGTCGCTGCGAACAGCAGGTCGGGCAGCTGCTTTTTTGCCCAGAACGCGAGGCCGACGGCGATCGCTATGTTGACGAGCGCGGCGATCAGGATCGCGAGCGCCCAGTTGGCGCCTTCGCCGATCGCGAAGCCGATGATCGCCGCGACGATCGCCATCCACGCGGATACGACGAGAATCGAGATGACGATCCCCGCGATGATCATCTTGACGAGCGAGATGCCCGCGCGCTGCACCTCGAGCACGGCGAGCAGCGCGTGATCCTGGACGAGTGCCTTCAGATTGGCCCAGGCGAGCGACAGGCGCGTTCCGGTGGACATAGGCGGCGATCGAAGCGGTGGCGCGTACGTAGGGTCCATGGTTGGCGTCCGTGTGTCGTTACGCGGCATGGACGCACCGCCCGCCTTGCCGGACGACAGGCCCACTGATCATACCCTGCGATGCAACCCGCATGCCATACGCGGGAATACGATGCCCGTCACAGCGCGGCAGTCGCAGGTTCCACAAGTGGCGGTGTCCCGCGCAATTCTTGCGTTCGCCGCGTGGCAACTCTTACAGCCGGGGGTTGCGCAATCCTATCGGCAAGGTGCGGCACAGCGCTTGCTGCTCGGCCGGCATGCAAAGAGAGACATCCGCGGTGAAGCAAGGTACGAAAAAGCGCACCGCGCTTCTTCTGATCGACTTCATGAATCCGCTTGATTTCGATGGTGCGCAGTCACTTGCGCCGCGGGCATTGCGGGCCGCATCGCGCGCAGCGCAACTGAAGCGTCGCATGCGCGCACGACGTTCGCCGGTCATCTACGCGAACGACAACTTCGGGCGTTGGGAGGCCGACTTCGACGCGGTCGTCGCCGACTGCGAGCGGCGCGGCGGCGCGTCGGCTGCGATGGCGAAACTCCTCGCGCCATCGGACGAAGATCGCTCGGTGCTGAAGCCGCGACATTCGGCGTTCTTCGGCACGCCGCTCGATTTCCTGCTCGACGAACTCGACGTCGGAAGCCTCGTGCTCACCGGACTCGCCGCCGATTCATGCATCATGTTCACCGCGCACGACGCCTATCTGCGCAAGTACGCGCTGTGGATTCCCGCCGATTGCGTCGCGTCCGAAAAGGATGCATGGCGGCGCGACGCGCTCGCGTACATGGCGCGCGTGCTGAAGGCCCGCGTGGACGCGGCGGCCTCGTGACATCAGCGTGCGGCAGCCGCGTTCGACGCGTTCGTGGCGCCGGCCTTGACGCCGGGCACGAGCGTACGCCGGAAATAGTCGATCGTTCGCGAAAGTCCTTCGTCGAGACCGACGCGCGGCGACCATTGGAGCAGGCGGCTCGCGAGCGAAATGTCCGGACGCCGCTGCCTCGGATCGTCGCGGGCCGCGGCAACGAAGACGATCGGCGAGCGCGATCGGGCGAGCTTGCGCACGCGCTCGGCGAGTTCGAGCACCGTGAACTCGCCGGGATTGCCGATGTTGACCGGTCCGGGGCAGGGATCGGGCGCCTCCATCAACGCGACGAGCCCATCGATCGTGTCGGTGACGTAGCAGAACGAGCGCGTCTGCCAGCCGTCGCCCTGGATCGTCAGCGGGTCGCCGCGCAGCGCGGCGACGATGAAGTTCGAGACGACGCGTCCGTCCGCCGGCTGCATCCGCGGGCCATAGGTATTGAAAATGCGCGCGATGCGCGTGTCGAGATCGTGCTGGCGGCGGTAGTCGGCGAAGAGCGTTTCGGCGCAGCGCTTGCCTTCGTCGTAGCAGGCGCGCGGGCCGATCGGATTCACGTGTCCCCAGTAGTCCTCGGTCTGCGGATGCTGCGCCGGATCGCCATAGACTTCGCTCGTCGACGCCTGCACGATCGGCGCACGCAGCCGCTTCGCGAGGCCGAGCAGGTTGATCGCGCCGTGGACGCTCGTCTTCGTCGTCTGCACCGGATCGAGCTGGTAATGCCGCGGCGACGCCGGACAGGCGAGGTTGAAGATCCGGTCGACTTCGACGTAGAGCGGAAACGTGATGTCGTGGCGCAGCAGCTCGAAGCGCGAATGCGCGAGAAGCCCGGCGACGTTCGCGCGCGTGCCCGTGTAGAAGTTGTCGACGCAGAGCACGTCGTGACCGGCATCGAGCAGGCGCTCGCAGAGGTGCGAGCCCAGGAAGCCCGCGCCCCCCGTGACCAGTACGCGCAACGGCTGGCTCGGCTCCGTTCTCATGAATCCCCCCACGCTTGCCGCTTCGCGGCGGCGCTGCCCCCCGCGGGGGCGGAATGACCGGCTCGGGGCGGCCCTTCGCCGCTCATCCGCATACCTCCGTGAACACGCGGTCCCAGTCGCGCGCGAAGCGATCGATTGCGAACGTCTCGCGTGCATAGGCGCGCGCCTTGCGCCCGAGCTCCTGCGCGTGGCCGCGATCGCGAATCAGCTCGCGCGACATGTCGACGAGACGCGAAAGCTCGGTGTCGACGTATCCGCCGCCGCTGTCGCGAACGATGCGCGGCAGCTCCGTCGTCGCAAGCCCGATCACCGGCAGGCCGATCATCATCGCTTCGCAAAGCGCGAGCGCGAGGCTCGTGTAGCGCACCGGGTGCGCGTAGAAGCGATGCCGCGCCATCGCCGGCAGCAGCTCGGCGTACGGCAGCTCGCAAGAGCCGCCGCTCGCCGGCGCGTCCATGCCGTAGAGCTCGAGCGGCACCTCGTGCCGCCACGCCGCGAACACGTCGGCGCCGAGGCGGCGTCCGCGGCGCTCGAGGTGGTTGATGACGACGACACCGCGCGGCAACTCGCCGCTCCACTCAATGCCGTCCGGCACGCGCACCCCATGCTCGACGACGCGCGTCGGCACGCGCCCGCAGTCCCACATCAGCGCGTTGTAGTGGGTGACGTGCACGATCAGCATCGACGGGTCGTCGACGGGGTGGTCCGTGTTCGTCGGGTGCGCGAGCGGCGGGTCGTGCTCGAGGTAGATCCGCGGCAGTCTGCGCTGCGCGTCGGTCAGACATTCGTACTGGTCCTTCTCGTAATGCGCGAGCGACTGGAACAGCACGCAGTCGAACGACTGCGTTCGCACCGAATCGGCCGGGCATTCGTGCACGTTGCCGCCCCACGGCAGCGTGCCGCCGCGTCCGCCGTATCCGGGAGGATGGCCCGGCTTCGACAGCACGAAGAATTCGTGCGGCGCGTGCGTCAGGTAGTAGAGGTAGTTGCCATGCACCTGCCACGTGAGAATGCGCAGTCGCCGCATCTTCGTTCACGCCCGTTGCGGTGGAGGCGACGCGCTGTCGCGTCCGTTCCTGGGACGCAGTTCGGGAAAGCGCAGCGGCGCCACTCTTCGCCGCGAAAGGCGTGCATCGACGTGCGCGATCACGCGCTCGGGAGAAAGCTTGTGCGCGCACGGATGGCCGATGGGGCAGTGGACGTGCGCGCACGGCCTGCACGGCACCGGGTGATGCAGCACTTCGTGCAGCACGTGGTCGAGCGGCGCGAAGCGATGCGGGTCGGCGCCGCAGCACACGACGATGCTCGGCACGCGCAGCGCCGCCGCGACGTGCGAAACGCCGGTGTCGTTCGCAACGAGGAGCCGCGCATGGCGCAGCACCGCCGCAAAGACGCCGAGATCGGTATGGCCGGCGAGATCGACGAAGCTGCCGCCCGGCAGCGCACGCGCGATGCGCCGTGTGATCAGCGCCTCTTCGCTGCTGCCGGTGAGGACGACGGAGAAGCCGCGCCGCACGATGTCCTGCGCCACCGTGGCGAAGTATTCGGACGGCCAGCGTCGCGTATGGAGCCGGGCGCCGGGGTGCACGCAGACGAAGCGGCGCGATGCGAGGCCATGCTGCGAAAGCAGTGCGTTGCCCCGCGCGATCTCGTCGTCGTCGAGCGGAAATTCGAGCCGGTCGCCCGCTCGCGCGAGCCGCAGGAAGTCGGTGAGCGCGATGCAGCGATGAATTTCGGTGCCGCTCTCCGGCCACGGCATGAAGCGCAGCGGATCGGGGCAGTTGCCGCCGGTGGGGCAGAAGCCCGCCGTCACCTTGGCGCCCAGCGTGGCGACGATCGAATTGGTGAGGTCGCCGCGACCGTGCATCTGGATCGCGAGATTGTAGCGCGCGGCCTGCGCATCGGCGAGAAAGCGCGGCAATGCGTCGATGTCGGGCTCGCGTTCGGGCAGGCCGGGAAAACCCGGAAACTCGACGAAGCGGTCGACGAGGTGGGCGAACCGGCGCACGAACTGCGCGGCCCACGGCAATCCGATCAGCGTGATCTCGGCGTCGGGATAGCCGTTGCGCACTGCGCGAAGCGCGGGCACCGCGCATAGCAGGTCGCCGAGCTGCAGCGCGCGAAACACGGCAATCCTGGGCGTTCTGTCGCGGCGTGCGGCGAGTTCGGTCACGTTCATCGCTCGCGTGCCTCAAAAGGTTCCGCGGTACAGCGAGCACGAGCGGCAGATCGGCGACGGCTCGTCGCCGGCGAGCTGCTCGCGAAAGCGCCGATACGCCGCGCCATCCCAGACCGGCAGGACGCCGTGCTCGAGCATGTTGCCCAAGTTGATCCGATCGGGCGTGCCCACCATGCAACAGGGCATCGCGTCGCCGCGGTAGCTCACGTATGCGCCACGCCATGGCCAGTCGCAGCGGGGTACGGACGCGTCGACCGCAGGCGGCTCGAGCGTCGGCAAGCGCAGGTTGACGTCGCAGCGAGCCGCCTCGGCCTTGGCGGCTTCGAACGCTGCGACCAGCACTTCGTGCGCAATCCCGTCGAGCGTCTGCTCATGGATGAAATCGCGCATCGGGCGGTACTCGTCCGGCAGCGAGCGCTCCTCGAAGTCGTGACACAGGTATTGCACGAACATGTCGCGCACACCTTCGGCGCTCACGAGCCGCACGATCGCCGGCAGCTCGTGCAGGTTCTGGCGCATCAGCACGGTCACGACGCGCACGTGCAGCGCCGAATGCGCGGCGCGCCGCGCGGCCATCACGCGGCGCAGGTTGCGGATCACCTTCGGGAAATGCGCGCCGCGGCGGATGCGCTCGTAGAGCGCCGGCGTCGCCGCATCGAGACTCACGTGCAGCGTCGACAGGCCGCTTTCGACGCACTGGCGCGCGCGCCGCTCGGACCACAGCGTCAGGTTGCTGTTCGTCGACACGCGGATGCCGCGCGCGCTCGCCCACGCGACCATCTCGAAGAACTGCGGGTGCATCGTCGGCTCGCCGAGTCCCTGCAACTGGAGCTCGTCGATGTCGCCGAAGCCTTCGACGAGGCGCTTGAAGTCGGCGAACGCGAGAAACGCGAGCGGGCCGTGCGGCGGTCCGTCCTTGCGGAACTGGATCGCGCACATCTGGCAACGCAGGTTGCATTGGCCGACGGGCTCGATCTGCACGAAGCGTGGCAGCGGCGGCATCGGCGGATGCGTCGCTTGCGTTGCGGCCGGAAAATCGAGCGGAGGCGCCATGGTCGAGCGATTGCCTCGTCAGACGAACGGCACGCGGAAATGCAGCGCGCCCCGCGTTCGCCAGTAGACGGAAAGCCAGGGAATGAGGAGCGACGTCACGATCATCTCGGCGACGTGGCGCGGCGCGTGGCTCGTGTCGGCGAGCCTTCGCCACGCGAACGCGGCGGTGACGCCGAGCCACGCGGCGACGCTCGCGATCGCGAGCGGCCAGACACCGGCAAACGCGTTGACGAGCGCGCAGATCCCGGCGACGACGGCGGCGTAGTACTCCCACGGCGGACGCGCGCGCACGTAGCGGCGATAGCCCTGCGGAAATTTCTTGTACAGCAGCGCGTCGAACATCACCTTGCGCTGCTGCGAAAGGCTCACGCCCCAGCGCGCCGGGCGCACCGGGTGCACGACGCGCGCGGCATGCGACGCACGAACGATCGCGCCGCTCGCGCGAAGCCGGAAGCACAGGTCCGTGTCTTCGCGCCATGCGCAGCGGAAGCGCTCGTCGAAGCCGCCGATCGCGCACAGGAGATCGCGGCGCACGAAGCAGTTCGCCGTGACGAACCCCGCGTTCGACAGACCCGCCGCATCGCGCTCGTAATCGGTCGGCACGGCGGGAAGCGGAACGTCGACCGCGCCCGCGACGGCGTCTGCCCCATGACGGATTGCCGCGAGCCCCGATTGGAGCCAATCGGGTTGCGGCACCGTGTCGTCGTCGGTGAACGCGATGACGCGGCCATGCGCAGCGAGGATTCCCCAGTTGCGCGCGGCCGCCGGTCCGCGGTTCGTCGGCATCCACAGATAGCGCAGCGTCGGCGCGCGATGGCCCCGCCGGCGCGCGAACAGGTCGGCCATCAGCTGCTCGCGCGTCTCGCGCGACGAGCCGTCGTCGACGATGACGATTTCGAACTGGGTGCCCACGAGCGTCTGCGCCAGCAGCGCGTCGACACAGCGCAGCAGCAGCTCGCGGCGTTCGTAGGTGGCAATGACGACGGAAATCTGTGGGTTCACTGCGCGGCCTTCTCGATGACGAATGGACCGATCGCGAGCACGTCGATCGGCGACGCGAAGAAGCATTCGAGCGCGTCGCGCGGCGTGCAGACAATCGGTTTGCCGCGCGTGTTGAAAGACGTGTTGATGACGACCGGAACGCCGGTCCGCTCCGCGAACGCGGCGATCGTCGCGTGGTAGAGGGGGTTCACGCGGCGCGAGACCGTCTGCACGCGTGCGGTGCCGTCGGCGTGGCATGCGGCGGGAATCGCTGCGCGACGTGCGGGCGGCACGCGATGCACGAACAGCATGAAAGGCGATTGCGTGCAGTTCTCGAACCAGTCGCCGGCCGCTTCCTCGAGCACCGCCGGTGCGACCGGCCGGAAATCCTCGCGGTCCTTGAGCTCGTTCAGCCGCGCCTGCATCCGCGCATGCAGCGGCGAGGCGAGGATCGAGCGCGCGCCGAGCGCGCGCGGACCGAATTCCATCCGGCCCTGGAACCAGCCTACGATCCGATCGAGGGCGAGATGGGCGGCGATCGTCTGCGGCAAGTCGTCCGGCCTGTGGTAGGGCGCGCGCGCATGGCGAAGCGCCGCCTCGATCTCGCGTTCGCCGAACTGCGGACCGAGATACGCGTGCTCCATGCGAAACGCCCGAGTGCCGTGATCGCCACCCCGCGCTTCGCGGTCGACCCAGAGTGCGGCGCCGAGTGCCGTGCCGGCATCGCCGGCAGCCGGCTGAACCCAGATCGCGTCGAACACGCCACTGTCGCGCAGGAAACCGTTCATCACGCAGTTGAGGGCGACGCCGCCTGCCATCGCGAGATGCGAAGACCGCGTCACGCCGCGCAGCCACTTCGCGATCTCGAGCACCGTTTCCTCGAGCACGCGCTGCACGGCGTACGCAACGTCCGCGTGCACCGGAAGGAACGGCTCGCCGCGCTTGCGCGGCGGGCAGTACTCGCGGAACGGCACATCGTCGACGACGTAGCGGCCGTCGCCCTGCCAGCGTACGCGACGGCGCAATGCGTCGACGAAACGCGGCGTGCCGAACGACGCGAGTGCCATCACCTTGTATTCGTCCGACGAATGGAGGAAGCCCAGGTGGCGCGTGACATCCTCGTAGAGCAAACCGAGCGAATGCGGCAGCGGGACTTCGGACAGCCGCTCGTAGCGGCCGTCGCGATAGACGCCGTATTGCGTCGACGTGTTCTCGCCGCGACCGTCGAGCGTCAGCACCGCGCATTCGTCGAAGGGCCCCGCAAGGAAGGCGCTCGCCTGGTGCGCGAGGTGATGCGACACGTAGTGCCACGACCAGTGCGGAGCATCGCCGCTTCCGCGAAGGCGCGTCTGCAGGTGGTGCGGCGCGCCGCCCGCGAGTTGGCGCGGCGCATTGACGACGTACGACAGGAACAGCGGATCCCAGGGCGCCTTGCCCGCGGGAACGCGAATGGCGCTCGGCTCGAGCGGCAGCGTGATCGTCGACGGCAGCCCGCTGCCGTTCACGAAAAGGCCCGGCTCGAACGAATACGCGACATGATCGACATCGTCGATGCCGATGTCCGCTTCGGCGAGGCAGTAGTCGATCGCGTGGAACGGCAGCTCCCACGCCGAGAACGGCACGGGACGCTTGCCGTGCTTGACCTGCGTGAAGCGCTCCTCCTCGGCGGCGGCGACGACATGCCCGTCGTCGACGAGGCACGCCGCCGAGTCGTGGAAGGCCGCGTTGATGCCGAGCGTCTTCATCGCCGACTCAGGCGCTTGCCGCAACGCCCGCCGGCGTGCGCGACTTGCGCCTGCGCGACGGCATCTCGGGCACCAGCGCATCGACGGCGGCGACGATCTGATCGGGCGCGACGCCGTCGAGGCACAGCTGATGACCGTGCGGGCACGCGCTCTTCAGGCAGTACCGGCAGTCGACGTCGTGCGACAGCACGCGATGCGCGACGCCCCACGGCGTGTGCTGCGGGTTCGTGAGCGCGTAGAGATCGACGACCGGCGTGCCGACGGCCGCCGCGAGGTGCGCGGGGGCCGAGTTGTTGCAGACGACGACGTCGGCCGCCTGCAACAGCGCGGCGAGCTCGGGAAGGTCGAGAAGGCCCGCAAGCACGACGACGTCGTCGACGCGCGCGGCGATCGCCTGCGCGGACGCGACGTCGCAATCGGCTCCGGCGATGCCGATCTGGAAACGCCCGCTCGCCTGCAGGCCGGCGACCGCGTCGACGAGCTTCGCTTCGGGATAGCGTCGCGATGGGGCGGTTGCGCCGGGATGCACGACGAGCCAGCGGCGATCCCCATTCATGCCTGCTGCCGCGGCCTTCGCCCGCATGCGCGCGCGCGCGTCGGCACGCACCGGGAAATGCAGCCGTTCATCGTGCACGCGTGCACCGAGGCTTTCGACGAGGTCGATCTGCCGCCGCACTTCGTGACGGACGCCGGCGCGCGCGTCCCGATCGGGATCGATGCGCCAGTCGGTCAACAGCGCATACGGGTTTTCGCGGCAGTACGCGGCACGCCGGGGGATGCCGGCGAGATGCAGCAGCGTCGCCGCGGGCAGCGCGCTTTGGGTGAAGACGGTGAATACGACGGCCGCATCGAAGGCCCGTACGCGAAGTTCGTCGGCGAGCGCGAGCGTCGCGGAGGGCACGACCGGCGCCGCTTCCGCCGATTTCATCCACGGCGCGACGAAGACGATCACGTCGTCGATGAACGGCAGTTCGCGCGCGACGCTGGCTGCGGCCGGTGACGTGAGCAGCGTCAGCGTTCGACCGCCGCCGCCGCGAGCCTTCAGTGCGCGCAGCGCGGGCGTCGTCATGAGCAGATCGCCGATGCCGTCGAGCCGCACGGCAAGGATCGAGCGCGCGCCGGACCACGGGGTCGTCATGTCAGCGCGGGGCCGCCGCAAGCCAGCGTGGTGGAACGGTAATCATGCGGGCGCGGCGCGCGGGCGCTCGTTCGCGACGTCGCGCGAGCCGTCGAGGATCATCGCCGCGGCGTCGGCGAATTGATAGACGATCGCGTTCGGCGTGCGCAACCGGCCGGCGCGCCAACGCGTTTCGTTGCCGCGATCGACGAGCACCGTCCGGCATCCGGCGCGATTGCCGGCCTCGATGTCGTCGAGAATGTCACCGACCATCCACGAGCGCTCGAGCGCGATGCCGTGTGTCGCCGCGGCGTCGAGCAGAAGCCCGGGCCGTGGCTTGCGGCACGTGCATACGACCGCCGCGCGCACGCCCACCGGCGGGTGCGGGCACCAGCAATAGGCGGTGAACATCACGCCGAACGGCGCGAGCAGCTCGTCGAGCCGTGCCTCGACGGCGCCAAGTGCCGTCGCCGGAAAGCGCCCCAGCGCGACGCCGGGCTGGTTCGAGACGACGAAGAGCAGGAAACCTGCATCCTGCAGCCTGCGTAGCGATTCGCCGACGCCCGCGATCAGCGTGATTCGCTCGGGATCGACGTTGTACGGAACGTCGTGCACCAGCGTGCCGTCCTTGTCGACGAACACGGCGCGCGCAAGCCCGTTGCGCGCACTCGCCGCTGCGTTGCCTTCCGCAACGCAACTCGTGCCTTCGGACGGCGCTTCGGCGCGACCGCGATCGTCCCACGGGCGCGGTTGCGAGGTGGGCGCGTTCATGGCCATGACGTTTCCTCCACCGGCAGCACCGTGATTTCGGCGACGACCGATTCACGCGGTTGCGTCAGTGCGAAGCGCACGGCGCGCGCGACGTCGCGCGGGTCCTGCAGCTTCGATGGATCGAGATCGGGAAAGCGCTCGAGCAAAAACGGCGTGCGCATGCCGCCCGCAAGGACGGCCGTCACGCGCACGTGGTGCGCACGCAATTCGGCGTGCAGTGCGTACGAGAGCCCGAGCAGTCCCCATTTGCTGGCGTGATACGCACTCGCGTTCGGCCAGCCGCGCTTCGCCGCCGTCGACGCCACGTTGACGATGTCGCCGCAGCTTTCGCGCAGAAGCGGCAGCGCGAGCTTCGACAGCAGGAACGGCCCGCGCAGGTTCGTCTGGATGATCGCGTCCCAGTCGGCGATCGCAAGCTCGTCGACGCCGGTGGTGCGATCGATGCCCGCGTTGTTCACGACGGCATCGAGCCGGCCGAAACGTCTTTTCGCTTCGTCGATGAAACGCTGCACGTCGTCCTCGTGGCCGACGTCGCCGCGCAACGCATAGACGCGCGCGCCATCGTTCGTCAATGCCGCGGCGACGCTCTCGATGCGCTCGCTGCGGTCGGCGGCAAATACGTTCGCCCCCGCCTGCGCGAGCTCACGGACGATCGCGGCGCCCAGTCCCTGGCCGCCCCCGGTGACGAGGACGACCTTCTTCGCAAGATCGGTATCCAAAAAAGATCCTTCTGATGCCAGTTAACGGATGCCCTGCGCGACCGCGGTGCGCGACGATGAAGCGGTCGTCGCGACCTCGCCGTACAGATCGGCGAGCGAGCGCGAGACCTGCTGCCACGTGAAGCGTTCCCAGGCGCGTCGCTTCGCGCGCTTGCCGAGCAGGCGTGGAATCGACGGGTCGCTGAAAACGTGGGCGAGCCTTCGCGCGAGCGCGTCGGCATTCCTCGCTTCGACGAGAAAGCCGGTGCGTCCGTCTTCGACCGAGTACTGGACGCCGCCGACGCGCGCACCGATGACGGGAATGCCGCAGGCCATCGCTTCGACCGGCGTGATGCCGAACGGCTCGTACCATGGCATCGTCACGAATACGTTGGCGGCACTGTAGAAATAGCGAAGTTCGGTGCGCGGCCGCTGCCCGACGAACTGCACGTCGCGCGCAACGCCTTCTTCGGCAGCGATCCGTTGCAGGCGGCCGATCTCCGGCGTCAGCACCGGATCGGGCGTCGGCGATTCGCCACCGACGATCAACAGCAGCGGCGACAGTCGGTAACGACGCTCGAGAACGCCAAGTGCGCGGATGACGGTCTCGACGCCCTTGCGGGGAACCATGCGCCCGAGTTGCAGCACGATCGGACGGTCGGGCGGCAACGACAGGTGCTCGCGCGCCTTCTCGCGGCTCACCGGCTGCAACTCGTCAGGGTCGAAGCCGCACGGGATCATCCTCATCCGCGTTGCGGGCGTCCGGTAGTGGCGGGCGAGATCGAGCTCGTCCTGCGGGCATTCCGCGACGATCGCATCGGCGGCATCGATCACCATCTGCTCGAGAATGCAGCGCTGCGGCGGAAACTCGTCGTGCGGCTGATGCAGAAGGCGCACGCGTCCGAGCGCATGGAACGTGACGACGAACGGAATGCCGAGCGCCCGCTTGAGCCTGCGCGCGACGAGGCCCGACATGAAGAAGTGCGCGTGGCACACCGCATACGGCGCACCGCTCGCGCGCGCGACCTCCGCATGCTCGATGACCGTTCGCGCGAACTGCGCCATGTACGGAAGCAGCGATTCCTTGCGCACGAACGACGGCGGCCCTGCGCGAACATGCAGCACGCGGATGCCGGGCAGCCATTCGACGACATCGGGCAGATCGTCGTTGTCGCGTCGCGTGAAGATGTCGACTGAGTAACCGAGGTTCGCGAGGTGCCGTGCCGTATGCGCGACGTAGATGTTCTGGCCGCCTGCATCGACGCCACCGATGGTCGCAAGAGGCGACGCGTGCTCGCTGATCATCGCGATGCGCGCGACGCACGTATCGCGCAGCGGATTGTTGCTCGTTACGTCAAGCATGTAGGGCGTCATGTTCGTGTGGGTTCCGCCGTTGCGTTCTGCAATCGTCGTGCCGCTTCCCGCTTGAGCGACGTTTCAAGAAAGAAGCGCGCGCACGTGCGGGCGCAAGGCGTCGCAGGCGCTGGCAATTCTTACCGGCAAGCGATGCACGCCTGCGCCGGCCGTGGTCAACGGGCCGGCAGGCGTCGCGTCATGCGCGCGATGGGAGATGCAATGCGATGCCCGGCGCAGAAACGTCGTTGTCGTGCACGACGACATCGCCGCCTTGCGCTTCGACGATCAGTCGCGCCGCGATCGCGGCCGAGTATTCCGATTCGGCCGTGCAGGACAGGCGGAAGATCGCTCGAGCGAGCGCGGGTGGCACCTTCGGCTCCGACGTCGTGATCCCGATCAACGCGGTGTGTCCGCCGTTGCCAGTGCCTACGCGCCAGCCGACGCGTCCGCCGGCGGAGGTGAGCTCGAGCACGCAGATCGTGAACGACAAAAGCGCGAGCCGCACGAGTTGTGGATCGCCGAACGCGGTGACGACACGCTGGGGCACGTCGAGCTCGAGGGCGACCTCGCGCATCGTCGCGCCGTGGCGCAGCACGCGTGCGCAATCGCGCGATATGGCGCAAAGATCGATCGCCTCACGAGACTCGTCACGGCCGATCGTCAACGCGTGGATCTCGTCGATGCACGCGGCAAGCCGCGCCGATTCGTTCTGCAGCACCTCGACGTAGCGGCTGCGCCGCGCGTTCGCCTCCGGCGTCGCCGGCGATGCGCCGTCGCGCGCGAGGCCGGCCGAAAGCAGTGCGAGCGTCAGGTTGAAATTGTTGAGCGGCCCCTTCGCCGCGTGCACGAGGCCCGTAAGCACCTGGCGGTTGGCCTGCGCTTCGCTCGCCAGCAGAAGGGCGCGGTCGCTCGGCAGCAGCTGTGTCCGGTCGCGCACGAGGATCGCGCGATGCACGCGACCGCCGTCGTCGACGGCGTGCAGCTCGAAGCGGATCGCGCGCGGCCCCGACGGCGTTGCCAGATCGGCGCGGCCATGGAACATCTGCAGGTCGAGCAGCGCGCGCGGCCAACGATCGATTCGAAGCTGCGCCGCGAGGCCGTGCCAATGTTCGCGCAGCGCTGCGAAGTCGCGCACACCCATCAACTCGCATGCGCCGGTGCTCGCGAAGCGCAGCCGGTCCTCCTCGTCGATCAGAAGCGTTCCGGCCTGCAGCAGTCCCGCGAGCAGCCGGCTGTCGGCCGGGCCCGAATCCTGCAACGGATCGGCAGCGATCATCGGGTCGCTCTCCAGGGGGAACACTCATCCATCGCCATGCATACGCTACCGCGCGCGAACCTGAAGCTTCTGATCGTAGACGATGATCCCACGACGCGGGCGATGCTCGCCGAAGCGCTCGAGACTCGCGGCGCCTGCGTACGCGCGTCGGCGTCCGCACGCGAGGCGCAGCAGACGCTCGCCGTCTGGCATCCCGACCTGATGATTTCGGACGTCTGCATGCCGCGCGAGAACGGCTACGAGCTGATGCGCCATGTGCGCGACCTGCCGGCCGAGCAAGGGGGCAGCACGCCGGCGATCGCCTGCACCGGGTACGCGCGTGCCGAAGACCGCACGCGCGCGATGAACGCGGGCTTCGATGCCGTCGTGCCGAAACCGGTCGATCTCGAGTTGCTGATGCAGACGATCGCCGGCGTGATTCCGCCGCGTTAGCGGCGGATCGCGACTCGTCGTCGACGTCATGTCGCCGGTGTGCGCGATCCCGGTGCCGGCGCGGTTGCCGGCGGCTTTTCCGACGATGCGTTGGCGCGCAGGTCGGCGCCGGATTCGTACGCACGCAAGCGGTTGTAGAGCGTCTTCACGCTGATGCCGAGGATTTCCGCCGCGGCTTCCTTCGTGTGCGTGTGCTGGACCGTCGCGAGGATCAGCCGTTTCTCGACGGCATCGATGCGGTCGCCGACGCCGACCTGGAACGAGCGGCCGCTGAAATCGGCGGACAGCGTGGGCTCGGGTGCGAGACCCACCTGCGTGATCCAGTCGCTGTCGGTCATGATGTAGGCGCGGTGTACGGCGTTCGACAGCTCGCGCACGTTGCCCGGCCAGTGATAACGCTTCAGCCGATCGATCGCGGCCGGTGTGAACGCCTTGCTCGTGCCGCTGCGACGGTTTAGATCGGCGAGGAAATGCGCGGCGAGGAGCTCGATGTCGTCGCTGTGCTCGCGCAGCGGCGGTACGTACAGCGGAAACACCTGCAGCCGGTACAGCAGATCCTTGCGCAGCTTGCCCGCGGCGACCGCGTCGTGCGGATTGCGGTTGCTCGCCGCGAGCACGCGCACGTCGATCTCGATCAGCCGGTCGGAGCCGACGCGGCTCACCGCCTGCGTTTCGAGCACCCGCAGAAGCTTCACCTGCAGGTCCATCGGCATCTCGGTGATCTCGTCGAGGAAGAGCGTTCCGCCGTGGGCGCGCTCGAAGTATCCACGATGCTGCCGGTTCGCGCCGGTGAAGCTGCCCTTCTCGTGGCCGAACAGCTCGCTTTCGATGATCTGCGGCGAGATCGCGCCGCAATTGACCGCGAGAAATGGACGGAGCCGCCGGCGGCTCACCTCGTGGATCGTCTGCGCGACCATTTCCTTCCCGGTGCCGCTCTCGCCGGTGATGAACACGGTCGCGTTCGTCGGCGCGACGCGCGACAGCTGATCGTACAGACGCTGCATCGGCGGCGACGCACCGACCAGGCGCCCGAAGTGACCGAGCGAGCGCAACTCGGTGCGGAGATCCTTGACCTCGGCCGACAACTCCGGCGGGCGCGCGACCCGCGACAGCACGCCGCGAAGGTGCGACAGGTTGATCGGCTTCAGCAGGTAGTCGGTGGCGCCGTGGCGCATCGCCTCGATCGAGCTTTCGAGCGTCGCGTGGCCGGTGATGACGACGACCTGCGTCTCGCTTTCGCGCGTCGCCGCATCGCGCAACAACTCGAGTCCGTTGCCGTCGGGCAGGATCAGGTCGAGCAGGATGACGTCCGGGGACGTCGACAGAAGGTCGCGTGCGCCTTGCAGCGAATCGGCGCAGGCGGTCGTGAAGCCGTTGTCGGCAACGAGTTCGGCGAGCGCTTCGGCAGCGTGCGTATCGTCGTCGACGATCAGGGCGTGAGGCATTGCGGTGGATGGGTCGCAGGTGTGTGACGGCTATCGCGCAAGGAGCGTACCGGTGGCCGCGGCCAATCCATGTGCATGAATCTCCATGTTAAACGGAGGTATCGCGCGCCGGCGCTCGAGGCCCGCGTAATTATTACCTGCCGTGGATGAAATTTGCGCGTCGGACGTGGGCGCTTCGGACAATTATCGCGCGCAACCTGCACTGTAGTCGATCGACGACAGCACTGATTTCACTCGGCATTTTCCACTGCGCCGCGCGTTCGCGTTCGCGTTCGCATGGCACCGAATCTGCTAAATCCGGCGGGGGACATCCCATCACCACGGAGATTCACAATGAAGAGCGTATTGGTCACAGTGCTTTGCACCGGGCTCGTTCTCGGGATCGCGGGTTGCAATCGCGAGTCGTCGACCACGTCGACGACTCCGCCGACCGTGACGCCGTCACCGTCGACATCGTCTTCATCGTCAGCGACCCCGCCGTCCACGTCGACGACGCCAAGCACGTCGTCGAGTTCCTCCGCCATGTCGCCTTCGACGGGAACCGGCGCGTCGTCGAGTTCGGGGACGCCGCCCGCGTCGTCGGATACCAGCACGTCGTCGTCGAGCACAACGCCTTCGAGCTCGTCGTCGAGCGCGAGTCCTTCGTCGACCACGCCGAACGAGAACAACAAGGGCAAGTAGCGCAAACGACCCGACCGGGTTGACAGATTGCGGCGCTCGCAAGATAGTGCACGAGGATATGCATGACGCCTCCGGCCGCCGCGCCGGCGGCCTCCGTTGCACGGGTCGCGCGCGAACCATGCGCTGCCGACCCGTGGCGGTTCTGCGGAACGCCAGGAAAGCCTCGACGGATGCATCTGCTCGACGTCACGATGCTCTATGCGCCGCAAAGCGGCGGCGTGGTCCGCTACCTGCGGGCCAAGCATGCGTGGCTGCGCCGGCACACGTCGATCCGCCATTCGCTGCTCGTGCCCGGCGCCGCCGACGCCCGTGGGGCGAGCGGCGAGATCTATCTGCGAACGCGCTCGCTTTCGCCGCACGCGCATCGGTGGCCGCTTGCCGGTCGCCGCTGGTCGCGCGCGATTCGTGACGCGAATCCCGACCTGATCGAGGTCGGCGACGCGGGACCCGAGGCATGGGCCGCGCTTCATGCGGCGCGCACGCTCGACGTCCCGCTGATCGCCTTTTGTCACAGCGACATCGTCAGGATGGCGGCACGCCGTCTCGGCAAGCTGCCCGGCACCGCGACGCGGTTCTATGGGCGTGCGTTCTATCGCCGCTGTGATCTGGTGATCGCGCCGAGCGCGTTCATGCAGAGGGAGCTCAATGCATGGGGCGTCGAGCGCGTCGTCGCGCGGCCGCTCGGCGTCGACACCGACCTGTTCTCGCCGCGCCGCCGCGTGCCCGGGTTGCGGCGCGAGCTCGGACTGCCGCCGCGCGTGCGCCTGCTCGGTTACGCCGGACGCTTTTCCACCGAAAAGAACACGCACGTGCTGCTCGATGCATTCCGCAGGCTCGGCGCACGCTATCACCTGGTGCTCGCGGGTCCGCAGATCGGGGTTCCGCTGCCACCGAACGTGACGTCGCTGCCATTTCTGCACTCGTCGCTCGAGCTTGCGCGCGTGCTGGCGAGCGTCGACGGCTTCGTGCATGCGGGCGATCAGGAAACGTTCGGGCTCGTCGTCGTCGAGGCGATGGCTTGCGGGCGGGGCATCGTAGCGCCCTGCGCCGGCGCGTTTCCCGAGATCGTGACGCCGCAAACCGGCGTGCTCGTGGCCCCCAACGACGCCGACGCGCTGGCGGAAGGCGTGCGCGCGTTCTACGGCCGCGACCCCGCGGCGCTCGGGCGTGCGGCGCGGGCCCGTGCCGAGAGCGAGTACGGCTGGGACAGCGCGATGCACGGACTTCTCGGCCTTTATCGCGGCGCGCTCGCTTCGACGTGCTCGGATGCGCCGCGCTATGCCGTTTCCTGAGGCCACGACGCCCGCCGTCGTCATCGCCGTCCACGACGTGTCGCCGGCGACGCAGCGCGAGTGCCGCGAGCTCGTCGCGATGCTCGACGATGCCGGCGCGTCGCCGCTCTCGTTGCTGGTCGTTCCGCACTTCCACTCGCGTGGCGATGTGTTGCGCGAGCCGGCGTTCGTGCGCGCGATGGAGGCGCGGCTTGCGCGCGGCGACGAACTGCTACTGCACGGCTACTTTCACGTCGACGACGCCGCGTCACCGCGCACGCCTCGCGACTGGTTCAGGCGACGGATGCTGACGCGTCGCGAGGGCGAATTCGCGGCGCTCGACGAAAGCGAAGCCGCGCGCCGCATCGAAGCGGGCATTGCGATGTTCGACCGCCTCGGCTGGCCGCTCGCCGGATTCGTCCCGCCCGCCTGGCTGCTCGGCATCGGCACGCGCGCTGCGCTATCGCGCTGCCGCCGCTTCGACTACGTGACCGTGCGGAGCGGGATCTTCCGTCTCCCCGACTGGCGCTTCGAGCGGACGGCGAACCTGTGGTACAGCCCCGACTCGGCGCTGCGCCGCGCGATTTCGACGTGCGTCATCGCACGCGAGCTGTCGCGCGCGCGCCGCGTGCCGCTGCTGCGCCTGTCGCTGCATCCACAGGACGCGCGCGTGCGTTCCGTGCTCGACCACTGGCGACGGCTCGTCGCCGGCGCGCTCGCCGATCGGACGCCCGTCACGAAGGGCGAATGGGTGCGTATCAGATCGGGGGCGGCGCGGAAAGCGCCATCGCGCGTCGTGCACGACGGCGCGGACGTGGACGCGAAGTCGGTGCGCGCAGCTTCCTGAGCAACGCGAGCGTGCGCCGTTCGCCGGCGCGAAGGCCCGATGTCGCGAGGCGCACG
>Ga0134128_10001898_pt1 | contig 26356 bp, 22 predicted proteins | sample KB31754_FD_96462 | JGI IMG/M metagenome (GOLD analysis project Ga0134128, IMG submission 96462) | Terrestrial soil microbial communities with excess Nitrogen fertilizer from Kellogg Biological Station, Michigan, USA - KB3-175-4 | ecosystem: Environmental > Terrestrial > Soil > Unclassified ...
CCAAGACGTCATGGACGATCTTGATCACTTGCTGGCCGGGCGTGACCGAGCGGATCACATTCTCGCCCACGGCGCGGGGGCGGACCTTTTCGACAAAGGCCTTCACCACCGGCAGCGCCACGTCGGCGTCGATCAGGGCGGTGCGCACTTCCAACAGCGCGGCATCGACATCGGCTTCGGAGAGCGCGCCGCGCCCTCTGAGCTTGTCGAACACGCCGGTGAGGCGGGACTGAAGATTTTCAAACATTCAAACCTCATCCTCACCCTGAGCTTGTCGAAGGGTGAGGCCAATTCATTCTCCTCATGCTTCGACGGGCTCAGCATGAGGAGTTGAAACTCAAACAGGTACGCCCCAGGGGGCGCCACGCGCTGCCTGAGGGCGATCCCCGCCGCCTGGGCGGGGACCGGAAAGGCCTTCGGTCTTTCCGGAAACGGAGGGGGTTTTATGCCCTCCCCACGGGAAAAGCAAATTCTCTGGAGTTCCTAAGACTTAAGGCCCACCTTCCTGGCCAGATAGACGAAACTCAGGGCCCACATTTCCGCCGCCTGCTTATGATCGGCCGCCGCGGCGTGGCCGCCGTCGGTGTTCTCGTAAAACAGAACATCGTGGCCCTGCGCTTCCATCTTGGCCGCCATCTTGCGCGCATGGGCCGGCGTCACCCGGTCGTCGCTGGTGGCGGTGACGAACAAGACTGGCGGATAGCGCGCGTCCTTTTTCACATTCTGGTATGGCGAATAGGTGAGGATGTAATCGCGCATCTTGGGATCGGCGGGATCGCCATATTCGCCCTCCCATGACGCGCCCGCACCGATATGGGTGTAGGCGATCATGTCCACCAACGGCACCTGGCAGACCACCGCGCCGAACAATTCCGGCCGCTCCACCATCACGGTGGAAACCAACAACCCGCCATTGCTGCCGCCCATGATGCCCAGCTGTTTTGGCGTGGTGAGGCCGCGCTTTTCCAGGTCCATCGCCACGGCGGCGAAATCGTCATAGGCGCGCTGGCGGTTGAGCTTGGTGGCTGCCTCGTGCCAGGCCGGTCCGAACTCGCCGCCGCCCCGGATATTGGCGACCACGTAGATGCCGCCATGGGTGAGCCAGAGCCGGCCGAAATTGGCGGAATAGCTGGGGGTGAGCGAGATTTCGAACCCGCCATAACCGTAGAGCACCGTGGGCGCCGGCCCGTGGAGATTTTTCGGCCGGGTCACGAAATAGGGAATCTTGGCACCGTCCTTCGATGTCGCCTCGAACTGCTCGGTGACAAGGCCTGATGCGTCGAAGCGCGCCGGCAGCGACTTGATCGCGTGGGGCGCGGCGGCATTGCCGTCGGTGAAAAAGAGCGTGGGCGGAATCAGATAGCTCTGGAAATTGAACAACGCCTCGGGTCCTGACTCATTGACCGAGACCACGTCCGCCGCGCCGCCCAGCGGCAGGTCCAGCTTGCGGTTCGACCAGGATTTTCCATCCGCGGTAAAGACATGGATCGAACCGATCACATTCTCGGTGATGGCGGCATAAATGGCATCGCGCCCCACCCCCACCGACTCGATGGCCGCGCGCGGACCCGGCGCATAGATCAATTGCGGCGTCTGCCCGGAACGGAACGCCACCAGCGCGCCCTTGGCGAAATGCGCCGCCCCGGCGGAATAATCCTCTCTCAAGGTCGCAATCAGGGCGCCCCCGATCATGCCTTTGAGATCGGCGGACAAGGGCATGTCCAGCTTGCCGACCGTGCCCTTGGCCCCATCGAGTCCGTAATATTCGCTTTCGAAAAAACTCACCCCGCGGATCACCACGCCGTAATCGCCCTGGCGCGTATGGAAGGTCGCAGGCGCGACCGACACGTCGCTGACCTGACCTTCATACAGCGTCTTTGCCGACGCGATGGGCGTGCCGCGCTTCCACAGTTTGACGATGCGGGCATAGCCCGACTTGGTGAGCGTGCCTTGGCCGAAATTGGTGGCGAACAAGACCGTATTGTCGTCGAGATACGACACATCGCTCTTGGCTTCGGGCAGCGTGAAACCGTCCGGCGCTATGTGGCGGGCTTTCAGATCATATTCGCGCACCACCACCGCATCGCCGCCACCGCGCGAAAGCCGGATCAGGCAGCGTGTTTCCTTGGGCGCGCATTCCGCCCCTTCGAACACCCAATTCTCTTTTTCCGCCTTGGCCAGCGCGTCCACGTCCAGCAGAACGTCCCAATGCGGTGAGGGATTGGCATAATCGGCGACGGTGGCCCGCCGCCACACACCTTTGGGATTTTTGGCGTCTTGCCAGAAATTATAGACAAAGCCGTGGTCCAGGCTGCCGGTGGGGATGCGGTCGGGTGCGTCCAGCACCTGCAGAATGCTGTCATAATTTTTCTGATAGCGCGGATCGGCCTTGAGCACAGCGAGCGATTTCCGATTCTGCTCCTTGACCCAGGCCAGCGGCTTTGCGCCATGAATGTCTTCCAGCCAGGCATATGGATCGGTCATGGGGGGATGATTTGTCGGACGATCGGGCACGGCTTGAGCTCCGGCAAAGGCAAAACATACAAGGGCCAGGATAAGGGGAAAGCGCGTCATGGCGGCTCCGGGAAGGAACATCCAGCTTGGCGAATTTCGCTCCAATCGGGCAATGGCAAAAACACCGGGGTCACCCTATAAGGCGGCCATGATCGAGCTTACGCCATTCCGCAAAATGCAGGGCCTGGGCAACGACTTCGTCGTGTTTGACGCACGCGAGCGCGCCATCCCCATGAGCGGAACCCGGGCCCGGGCGATCGCCGACCGCCATTTCGGTGTGGGCTGCGACACTTTGGTCTTGATCACACCCGGCACCGCCCTGGTGGATGCGGCGCTGCGTTTCTTCAACGCCGATGGCGGAGAAGTGGAATCCTGCGGCAACGCCACGCGCTGCATCGCCCGGGTGCTGATGGACGAACGCGGACTTTCCCGCGTCAAGCTGGGAAGCCGCGGCGGCGTGCTGGTCTGCAGCGATGCCGGCAAGGGCCAAGTGATGGTGGATGTGGGCATCCCCAAGCTGGAATGGAACGAAATTCCCCTTACCGAAGCGGTCGACACCGTCAAATTCCCGCTTCCGCTCGAAGGAACCGACCTTCCCGCCGCTGCCGTACTGATGGGCAATCCCCATTGCATCCTGTTCGTGGATGATATCGCCCAGGCGCCCCTGACCCAACTGGGCCCCAGGATCGAGCGCCATCCTTTGTTTCCCAATCGCGTCAATGTCGAATTCGCCCAGGTGGTGGACCGCAACCATATCCGCATGCGGGTATGGGAACGGGGTATCGGCATGACGCTCGCCTGCGGAACCGGGGCTTGTGCCACTTTGGTGGCGGCGTCGCGCCGCGGCCTTGCCGACCGCAAGGCCGAGGTGCAACTGGATGGCGGCCCGCTTATGATCGAGTGGCTCCCGGACGATCATGTGATGATGACGGGTCCCGCGACCCTTTCTTTTACCGGTGAGATCGACCTGAACCAGTATGGCGCTTGATGTCGTCACTTTCGGCTGCCGCCTCAACGCCTATGACAGCGAGGCGATCCGCTTGCGCGCGGGCGAGGCGCAACTCACGGATGCGGTGGTGGTCAATACCTGCGCGGTGACGGCGGAAGCGGTGCGCCAATCGCGTCAGGCCATCCGCAGGCTCAAACGCGAACGGCCCGATGCGCGCATCATCGTCACCGGCTGCGCCGCCCAGACCGAGCCGGAAATTTACGCAGCGATGCCGGAAGTGGCCGCGGTGTTGGGCAATGAGGACAAATTCGATGCCCGCGCCTACGCCGATTTCGGCTTGGGCCAGCTCGAGCGGGTGCGCGTCAACGACATCATGGGTGTGCGAGACGTGGCGCCGCAGTTGGTGGACCATTTCGAAGGCAAGACCCGCGCGTTCCTCCAGGTGCAAACCGGCTGCGACCATCGGTGCACCTTTTGCATCATCCCTTATGGGCGGGGAAATTCGCGCTCGGTGCCGATGGGCGCGGTGGTGGCCGAAGCGCGCCGCCTCACGGAAAACGGCTTTGCCGAGATCGTGCTGACCGGCGTCGATCTCACCTCTTATGGCACCGATCTCCCAGGCAGCCCGGGCCTGGGCCAGTTGGTGGGAAAACTTCTAAAACTGATCCCGGAGTTGAAGCGGCTGAGACTTTCCTCGATCGATTCCATCGAGGCCGATCCAGAACTGATGCGCGCCATCGCCGAAGAAGGAAGGCTGATGCCGCATTTCCATCTTTCCGTACAATCGGGCGACGATCTGATCCTCAAGCGGATGAAACGCCGCCACAATCGTGCCCATACGGTTGCCTTCTGCGAATCCGTGCGCCGGCTCCGCCCCGAGGCTGCGTTCGGCGCAGATTTCATCACCGGTTTTCCCACCGAAAGCGAGGCGATGTTCGAGAACAGTCTGCGCCTGGTGGATGAGGCGGGCCTGAGCCAGCTTCACGTCTTCCCCTATTCCGCCCGCAAAGGCACCCCCGCTGCGCGCATGCCCCAGCTGGGCCACGGGATCGCCAAGGCGCGTGGGGCAAGATTGCGCGCCAAGGGTGAAGCTGCGCTTCAGGCGCGCTTCGCTGCCATGACAGGAAGCAACCGCTTCGTGCTGGTGGAGAAAGCCGGCTTCGGCCACAGCGAATGTTTCGCCCCGGTGGCCTTTGAAGGCGCGGCGCCGGTTGGCAGCATCGTGCCTGTACTGGTCACCGGTACAGATGGGCCAAGGTTACTGGGTAGAGCGGCATGAGGACATTCGGCGAAGCCCCACCTGAAGAGACGGGCCTGTTCGCGCGCCTGAAGAAAGGCCTGGCCAAATCCAATGCCGGTCTTGCCGGCAGCATCACCGGCCTCTTCACCAAGAAGAGGCTGACGCCTGAGATCATTGCGGGATTGGAAGAGGCTCTGATCCGGGCCGACATGGGCGTGAGCGAAGCCCATCGCCTGGCGGGATTGGTTGCCAAGAACCGCTATGACAGCGAGATCAGCGATGCCGAAGTGCGTGCCATCCTGGCCCATGAAATCGCGGTAACGCTCGCGCCCTTGCAAAAGCCGCTTGCCATAGACGCCGGCAGGAAGCCTTTTGTGGTCCTGGTGGCAGGCGTCAACGGCACCGGCAAGACCACCACCATCGGCAAGCTGGCGCGCCGCCTCGCCGGGGAAGGCAAGAAAGTGGTATTGGCGGCGGGCGACACCTTCCGCGCCGCCGCCATCGAGCAATTGGGGGTCTGGGCAGGTCGCGCGGGCGCGGAGTTTGTCCACGGCAAGGCCGGTGGCGACGCCGCCGGACTCGCTTTCGAGGCGCTGGAAAAAGCGCAAACCGCGGGCGCCGACATTCTTTTGATCGACACCGCAGGCAGGCTTTCCAACAAAGCTGATCTGATGGCCGAACTGGAAAAGATCGCGCGCGTTTTGAAAAAACGCGATCCTTCCGCGCCCCATGCCGTGTTGTTGGTGCTGGACGCCACCACCGGCCAGAATGCGCTCAACCAGGTGGAGGCCTTCAAAGCGAAGGTGCCCCTGTCGGGCCTGATCATGACCAAGCTGGACGGCACCGCCAAAGGCGGCATCCTGGTGGCGCTGGCGGCTCGCTTCGGCCTTCCGGTGCATTTCATCGGGGTGGGCGAAGGCGAGGCTGACCTCCAGCCTTTCGATGCCCAGACTTTCGCCCAAGCACTTATAGGAACGGCATGAATCCGCAAATCCGCCGCCTTCTGCTCGATCTCGGGCCGCTCTTCCTGTTCTTCCTGTCCTTCGAATTCAGAGGCATTTTCGTGGCCACCGGCATCTTCATGCTGGCGGTGCTGGTGGCGCTGGCCGTGGGCTGGCATCTGGAGAAGAGGCTCTCGCCCATCCCCCTGATTACCGCCGTGCTGGTGATGATCTTTGGCGGCCTCACGCTTTATCTGAAGAACGACGTCTTCATCAAGATGAAGCCGACCGTGCTCTACACCATCTTCGGCGCCACGCTGCTGGGCGGATTGTTGTTCAATCGCCTTTTCATAAAATACGTCTTCACCGAAGCGTTCGATCTCACCGAAAGGGGTTGGCGCGGCCTCACCTGGCGCTGGGGTGTATTCTTTTTGATCCTGGCGGCGATCAACGAGGCGGTGTGGCGCAACACCTCCACTGCCACCTGGGTGTCATTCAAGGTCTGGGGCATCATGTCCCTGATTTTTATCTTTGCGCTTGCACAGACCCCTTTCCTGCTCAAGCATCACGTCAATCCGGAAAGTTAAGCCGACGCCGGTTGTGCCTTACCATTCCGTCTAGGGAATATCACGCCGCCGCAATAGATATGCGGCCGGCCCATCCATATACAACGCATTGTGTCTTCTCATCATTTGCAGCGGAACGACGCAGGCGATGCCATTGCTGATGGAACGTCACGGCAACAGCGGAAACAAAATATCCGGATACGTAGAATGCCGGACTTCATCGCACAAAATCTTTTTTACACTGGCATTGGGCGGCGCATTGCTGTTTAGTGCGCTCTCTATTCCATCGGCTTCTTAAGCATCCATCGCGCCTTTAGGTCCGTTTTTTCGTCCGCGTCGTTCTCGGGGGTTTTCATGTTGAAGGGTCAGCGCAAGGCGAATGGAGGCTTTGAATTGTCCGAAGCGCCGTCGCACCTGATCCGCCGCTGCCAGCAATTCTATGGCGATCTTTATGCGCGCGAAGCGGGCTCGCGCGAATTGACCAAGCAGCAATTCACGCTTCTCTGCGCGCTGGAACACAATGAAGGCGCGAGTCAGACCACCCTGGTCGAGATCACAGGGATCGATCGCTCCACACTCGCGGAAATGGTGCGCCGGATGCTGGAGCGAGGCCTTCTATCGCGGGAGCGGACCGAGGAAGACCAGCGCGCCAACGCTATCGCCATCTCGCCGGCCGGCCGCAAAGCCCTTCGTGGCGCACGCAATGCCGCCGACCGGGCGGAGCGGGCCCTGCTCGACGCCCTGCCCGCGCCGGAGCGGCAGAAGTTCGTGAAGTCCCTGTCCCAGATCGCCTCGGCCGCGGATGTCTATGCCGCCAATGGGCTGGCCAAGACCCACAAGATGGGCCGCCGCAACGGCAAGCGGTTCTGACCACCCTAAATCTTGATGTCGATGGCCGATCCCAGCTTCTGGGGCCCTTTGGCCGCGGACGGCTGAACCGCCGCGGAGATATTCTCGACAGAAGCGGTCTGTCTCAGCGGCAATGGCTGAAAACCCGAGCCCTTTTCCAGCGCCTGGGCGAAGTCCAAGGCTGGCTTGGCCTGGACTTGGCCTACCTGTTGGCTGGCAAGAAGCGTGGACGCACTGATCTGCATGCGGCCAGCTTAGAAAAGCAGGGTTAGCAAATAGTTTCAGTCGGCTTGTCAGCTCGCCTGCCTGGCCTTTTCGACTTCCGGCAAGAGCTGCTGGGTCAAGGCCTGCGCCGTGAGCCCGCCTACCAGCTTGAACCGGACAATGCCCTTGCCATCCACCACATAGGTCTCGGGTACGCCATAGACGCCCCAATTGATGCCCGCCGCGCCATGGGGATCGGTGACGATGCGCGAAAAGGGATCGCCCAATTCGTTCAGGAAAGAGCGGCCGGCGCCGGCCGCGCGCTCTTCGTAATCCACCCCATAAAGGGTGATCCCCGGCATCTTTGACAGCGCCATCAATTGCGCGCTTTCCATCCGGCAGGGCACGCACCAACTGGCGAAGAAATTGACCACCGTGACGTGACCGGCAGCAAGATCGGCGCGGGTGAAGCCGGGCGTCGCCGCATCCATGGCGGTGGGGCCGATGGCGGGCGCCGGCTTGTCGATCAAGGCCGAAGGCAGCAAGTCGGGGGCGCCCCCCCAGAGGCTGCGGAAAAGAAAGAAGGCCAGGACGGCAAACCCAACCACCGGCAGGGCATAAATCCAGCGGCTCATCTTTTGTCCTCTTCCAGCGCCGCCAACCGCTTCTTGGCCGCGCGCCACCCCGCCCAGCTTTGCCAGACCATCGCCAGCAAACCCAAAAGCGACACGCCATAGGCTGGCCATATGAAGGCGCCATAGCCTCCCATGGCGAAGAAACTGGTCACGCCACCTTACCCCGCTGCATCAAGGCCCCGTTGCATCAAGGCCTCGTTGCATCAAAGAACGGGCGCGGCGATTGACGATCTCGGTGCGGATGCGGACCAGCCAAAGTGCAACAAACAACAGCACGTAGCCTAGCGCCATGGTCAGCAGCGGCCAGAGAAAGACCGGCGCAATCTGGCCCGAGAGAATGCTTTCGCCCTGATGCAGCGTGTTCCACCAATCGACCGAGAATTTGATGACGGGAAGATTGACCGCGCCCACCAAGGCCAGGATAGCGGCGGCGCGGGCGGCCCGCGTCTCATCCTCGAGCGCGTTCCATAGCGCGATGTAACCCAGATAGAGAAACAGCAGCAGCAAAAAGCTGGTGAGCCGCGCGTCCCATACCCAATAGGCGCCCCACATCGGCCGGCCCCATAAGGAACCCGTGATCAGGCCCAGCGCCGTGAACATCGCGCCCAATGGCGCAGCCGCGCGCGCGGCGGTGTCCGCCAAAGGATGACGCCAGACCAGCGAAAAGATAGAAGCCACCGCGATCAGCGCATAAGCCGACTCCGCCACGATGGCCGCGGGCACATGCACGAACATGATGGTGACCGTCATGCCCTGCTGATAATCGGGCGGCACGCGGAAGCCCAGGAACAAACCGATGGCCAGCGCGATCACGGCCAGGATCGAAACCCAGGGCAACAGCAGCCCCGAAAGGCGCATGAACTGGGCGGGATTGGCGTAGCGGAACATGGACTTAAGTATATTCCTTTTTGCTCGCCTTACCCTGCGAGATTAAGCCTCACACATGCGGCGGTGACAAAGGGCGACAGCAGAACCGCCGCAACGGAAAACGCCGCCAGCAACCCCAGGGCCCCATTGGCCAGCCCATCCAGCGCCGCGCTCACCGCGCCAGCCCCGAAGATCACCACTGGCGTGAGCAGCGGCAGGATCAGCAACGGCAGGATCAAGCCGCCCCGCTTCAAGGACAGCGTAAGGCTGGCGCCGATCGCGCCCACCGCGCTCACCGCAGGCGTGCCGATCAGAAGCGACAGCACCAGCATTTCAGTGCCCAGCGGGGAAAGCCCAAAAAAAAGCGCCAGCAACGGCGAGAGCAAAGTCAGGGGCAGACCGGTGGAGAGCCAATGGGCGAGGAATTTGGCCAGCGCCACCTCTTCCAGCGACAAGGGCGACAGCGCAATCAGATCCAGGCTGCCATCGTCGAAATCGCCCTGGAACAAACGGTCTAGGGACAGAAGGGCCGCCAGCACCGCACCCACCCAGAGAACCCCTGCCGCGACCCGCGCCAATAGGTGCAGATCCGCGCCCACACCCAAGGGGACCAGCGTGGCCATCAACGCGAAGAAGGCCAGCGCCAAAAAGGCGCTGCCGCCGGAGCGAGCGGCGAGCCTGAGATCGCGCATGAGAAGACTGCGGAAAGCGAAGCTCATGGCGCCTCCAGGCGCATCGAACGGGCGGCAAAGCCGAACGGATCATGGCTGGCGGCCACCACAATGCCGCCGGAGGCGCAATGCGCTTGCATCAACGCGCTGGCCAACGTGCGGCCCGCGGTATCAAGCGCAGCGAAAGGCTCGTCCAGCAACCACAAGGGCCGCGCCGAAATCATCAATCGCGCCAAGCCCAGACGCTTTTTCTGGCCGGCGGAAAGATAGCGGCACGGCAGCAAGCGCTGGCGCGAAAGTCCCACTTGGTTCAGTACACCTTCCAACTCGGTTCGCGCGCCATAAAGGTGAGCGAAAAATTCCAACTGCTCGCCCACGCTCAATTGCGGCTTGATGCCATCCTGATGGCCCAGCCAACCCGCCTGGCGGCCTCTCTCCTCGCCATCGCTTATGACATTCTTGTCGGTGGTGATGGCGATTGAGCCTGTAGCGGGCGGAAGAAAACCTGCAATCAGACGCAGCAGCGAGGTCTTGCCCACGCCATTGGCCCCTTCCACCACCAGAACCTCGCCGGCGCCGAGCTGGAAATCGAGCGCGGTGAAGACTTGCCGGTCGCCGCGCACGCAGGCGAGCTTCTCGGCGGTGAGGGAAACGATCATACGCCGTATCTAACCCGCGCGCGCGGATCAGTACATATGTTGCCCACCGTTGATCGAGACAGTCGAGCCGGTGATGAAGCCGGCCTCGTCATGCACCAGAAACAGCACGCCGCGCGCGATCTCGTCGGCCTTGCCCAGGCGCTTCACCGGGATGCGGGCCACGATCTTCTCCAGCACATCCGCGGGCACCGCCGCCACCATGTCGGTGTCAATATACCCCGGGGCGATGGCGTTGACGGTGATGCCCTTGGCGGCCCCTTCCTGGGAGAGCGCCTTGGTGAAACCGTGGATGCCGGATTTCGCGGCGGCATAATTGACCTGGCCATATTGGCCGGCCTGGCCGTTGATCGAGCCGATATTGACGATGCGCCCGAAATTCCTGGCCAGCATCCCGTCCCACACCGCCTTGCACATGTTGAAACAGCCGCCCAGATTGGTGTCGAGCACCTGGTCCCACGAGTCGCGGCCCATCTTCTTCATGGTGGCGTCGCGGGTGATGCCCGCGTTGTTGACCACGATTTCCACCGGACCAAGCTGGGCTTCCACCTTGGCGATGCCGGCCACGCAGTCCTCATAGACCGCCACATCCCATTTGAAGGCAGGGATGCCGGTCTTGTCGCTGAAGGCCCTGGCGCGTTCCTCGTTGCCGGCGTAATTGGCGGCGACTTTGTAGCCGGCCTCCTTGAGCGCCGCCGAAATCGCCTCGCCGATCCCGCGCGTTCCCCCGGTGACCACTGCAACCTTTGCCATCGACCCACTCCCTGCTGTTGTTGCCGCCCCTCCTGGGCTTTTTATTTTTGTAGCAGGGTCTAGCGTTCGACGCACATAGCGATGCCCATGCCGCCGCCGATGCAGAGCGTGGAAAGACCCCTTTTTGCGCCCCGCCGCCCCATCTCATAAAGCAGGGTCACCAGCACACGGGCACCGCTGGCGCCGATGGGATGGCCGATGGCGATAGCGCCGCCATTCACGTTCACTTTGGTTGTGTCCCAGCCCATGTCCTTGTTGACGGCGCAGGCCTGGGCGGCAAAGGCTTCGTTGGCCTCGATCAGATCGAGTTCGTGTGCCTTCCAGCCTGCCTTCTCCAGCGCCTTGCGCGAGGCGGGAATGGGACCGGAGCCCATCACTTTGGGATCGACGCCGGCTTGCGCCCAACTGACGATACGCGCCAACGGCGCCAGGCCGCGCGAGTCCGCATCCCGGGCAGCCATCAACACCAGCACGGCGGCGCCGTCATTGATGCCCGAGGCATTGCCCGCGGTCACGGTGCCGTCCTTGGAAAAGGCCGGCTTCAATCCCGCCACCGCGTCGTAAGTCGCGCCGTCACGGATATATTCGTCATTCTCCACCACGGTCTCGCCCTTGCGGCTTTTCACCGTCACGGGCGCGATCTCGTCCTTGAACTTGCCGGACTTGCGCGCCGCTTCCGCCTTGTTCTGGGAGGCGACGGCGAAACGGTCCTGTTCTTCGCGGGTGATCTGCCACTCGCGCGCGACGTTCTCGGCGGTGTTGCCCATGTGATAGCCGTTGAAGGCGTCCCACAGTCCATCCTTGATCATGGTGTCGATCAGATTGAGGTCACCCATCTTCTGTCCGGCCCGGAGATAGGCGGCATGGGTGGACTGGCTCATCGATTCCTGTCCGCCCGCCACCACGATGCGGCTGTCGCCATTCTTGATCGCCTGCGCGCCCAGCGCCACGGCGCGAAGCCCGGAGCCGCACACCATGTTGATCCCCCAGGCCGGCGTGGCGATGGGAAGGCCGGCGGCGATCGTCGCCTGGCGGGCAGGATTTTGTCCCTGCGCCGCCGTCAGCACCTGGCCCAGAATGGCTTCGCTCACTTCCCCCGCTTCGACACGGGCGCGTTTCAGCGCCGCCTCGATCGCAACGCGTCCCAATTGATGGGCCGGCACGCTGGCAAAGGCGCCATTGAAGGAACCGACCGGCGTGCGCGCGCCCGCCACAATCACCACCTCTTCCACCGGAAAACTCCCAAGACTTGACCTCCTCCGCAAAATGCCGCGAATGCGAGGCTCGGTAAACGGCGATGAATTTCCCAACGTCCCCAAGGCGTTATTCGCCATTTCGGCGAGAGGGACATGCTGCGATTGCTAAAATGGCGCTGGACGGGCCCTTCGCCATGATGTTGTCTTTTGCGAGCCAAGGCCCAAAGGGCGATCAGCATAGTGGGGAACGCGTGTCGGACGAAAAAGCCAAGACCGAGCCGGTGATCATCAAGAAATACGCGAACCGGCGTCTCTACAACACCCAGACCTCCAGCTATGTCACGCTCGACCATCTGGCGAGCATGGTGAAGGAGGGGACCGAATTCGAAGTGCAGGATGCGCGCACCGGCGAAGACATTACCCGCTCGGTCTTGACCCAGATCATCTTCGAGGAAGAAGCCAAGGGGCAGAATCTGCTGCCGATCAAATTCCTGCGCCAATTGATCCGCTTCTATGGCGACAGCCTGCAGGCGTTCGTGCCCGGCTATCTCGACATGAGCATGGAGAGCTTCACCAAGAACCAGGGCGCGATGCGCGACCGCATCGCCGAGGCGATGGGTGGCGGCAATCAGATGATCGAGAATCTCACCCGCCAGAACCTCGCCATGTTCGAGCGCGCGATGCAGATGTTCTCGCCGTTCGGCGCGGCCTCGGCGGGCCGCAAACCCGAGCAGCCGTCCGAGGAAAAGCCGTCTTCCAGCGACGTGGAAAACCTCAAGCGCGAGATGGAGGCGATGCGCCGCCAGCTCTCCGAGCTCAGTCAGCGGAACAAGTAGCCTCTTCGTCCCAGCCGGGCTGGAGTTCGGGCTCGCCGAAATGGAAGCCCTGGAAATAATCCACTCCGAAACTTTCCAGCAGCGCGGCGTCCTGATCCGAGCCCACCCATTCGGCCACGACCTTCATGGCGAAATTCTTGGCAAGGCCGGTGAGCGTGCGCACGAACACCTGATTTTCCGGATTGGCGGAGAGATCCTTGACGTAGGACCCGTCGATCTTGACCACATCGACATGCATCATCTGCAGATTGCGGAATGAGGTGAAACCCGCGCCGAAATCGTCGATCGCCACCTTGACACCCATTTCGCGCAATTGCGAGACGAAGCGGGCATTCTCCTCGAACTGGGAGAGCGAGGCGGTTTCGGTCAATTCCACCACCAGACGGTTCGCCACCTCGCCATGCTCCTTGATGTAATCGACAAAGCCCTGCAGCCATGCCGGGTCGGATGCCGCCATGCCCGAGACATTCACGCCCAGGACCAGCTCGGGATGGCGGGTGAGCACGCCGACGGCTTTTTCCAGCGCGAACCGGTCCACCAGATGGACGATGCCCATCTGCTCGGCGGCGGGCACGAAATAGCCCGCATTCATCAACTGGCCGTCCGGGCGCACCATGCGCAAGAGACACTCGTGATGGGTGGCTTTGCGGCTGCCCGCTTCGATGATGGGTTGATAGGCGAGCCGGATGCGATCGTCCTTGAGCGCCTGCACCACCTCGTCGGCGATGCCCATTTGTCTTAAGCGCGCGGTCTCGCGCTGCTGGGATTCGGCATAGACCGCGAACCCGTCGCGGCCATTGGCGCGGGCCTGTTCCAGCGCCTGTTCGGCGCGCAACATCGCGTCCTGGCTGTTGGCGGCGGCGAGCGGCAGCCATACCGCGCCCACCGAGATGGTGGCGAACACGACACCGGCCTTGGTCTCTACCGCATGGTCGCGCACCGCGCGCCTGAGCCGCTGGGCGACGATGGCGATTTCGCTTTCCTTGCAGTTCTTGAGGATGACGCCGAATTTGTTGCCGGCGGTGCGGCCGATAATGTCGTGGGTCCTGAGGCCCTTGGCGACGCGTTCGCCCACGCCCACGATCACTTCGTCGCCGGCATCGAAGCCGTAACCGTCATTGATCATGGCCAGCCGGTCGATCGATGCCACCAGGAAGGCGCAGTTCCGGCTTTCCTGCACCGCGCGCGAAATCACCATCTGCAACTCGATGCGTAGCGCATTGCGGTTGAGATGGCCGGTCAATTCGTCGCGGGTGGCGAGATAGGTGAGACGCTGCATCTCACGCTGCTTCTCGGTGGTCTCGCGCAGCATGCCGATCACGCGCTCGGTGCGGCCTTCTTGATCGGCCACCCGGGTGCCGGCGAAAGTGAAGCCCACCGCGCCCATGGCGGAGGCCACTTCGAGATTCAGTTCGAATTGGGTGGAATAGGGCGAACGGTCTTCCAGCAATTGGGTAAGCTCGTCGCGTCCGGCGCGCGTCACCGTTTCGAGCAGCGGCCGCGCCGTATTCTCCATTGTGGAAAAAGGCAGAATGTCGGTGGCGCCATCCCATTGCACGCGGTCTTCGGCGACCTGCCAATCCATGACGACGACCCGGGCCGCCTGTGAGGCCAGCCTGAGCCGCGCGTTTTCATGGACGGTGCCCATTTGGGCGCGCGCGTCCGCACCCCTATGCAGAGTCTTCTGAAGCAAAATCCACCATCCTGGCCTTTTTGGCCTTAGGCCTTTTTGGCCTTACCCGGGCGTGACTATGGCGGAGCACCACTTAAAAAAGGGGTAAGCAATACTAAGACACCCCTGATGGTCCGGGTGATGGTCCGGGCTTTGCGTTTTCTTCTCCATGAGCCTGATCGGCCCCATCGGATCGCCTACGGTTAACGCTGCAAAGGCGGCGGCGAAGCGCGCCCGCGCATCGCAAAAGCCAAAACCTGCCAACGGCTTGCACGCGGGCCTGCCGGAGCAGACGGAGCCGGACGGCAAAAATTCGCACCGGCAAAATGAAGATGCGCTGCCTCATTCCGGGACAGTGATCGATGTCCCAATACGGCACGCGCAATCTGATTTTAATTTTACTCCAACTTTCATCACCCAACTCCTGGGCCAGCTCCTGCCCGATCCCGAGCGCAAACGCTCAGGCGCGCTTTCCGCCTACAAGGAGCTCTATCAGCGCATCCGCGCCTGCGACCGGCTTCTGTAACGCACGTCCGACAAGGCCAAGCGCCGAAGCGAAGAACAAGGCGGCCTGAACCAGGCCGCCATCCATTATCGCCAAGCCGCCCAGAAACAGCGACACTGCCCCCACCATTGCGGCCAGGCTGGAGCCGGGATTGTCCTTGGCGCGCGCCAGGTTGACCCACAGGATGGCAGCGGCGGCGCCCACGATCGCGGCAAACGCCAACAGCGGCAGCGCCGCCAATGACGCGATCAGGCCCATCGCGAACGCGATCACCAATGCGGTGGCGGAAAGCCAGGATGGTGCACCCTGGCGGAAACAGAACGCCAAAGCCAGGGCTGCGCTTGCCACGCTTGCCGTGAGCAGCATCACATTGAAGGCGAGCCCGGGCGATGGCACCGTCAGCGCCACCGCCAGCGCCGCCAACAGCACGGCGGCAAAGCGCAGTTGGACCCGGAGGGATGCGCGTAATTCCCGCGCCGTTCGCCAGCTCCAGATGGCGACGGCGAGGAGCACCAGCGCGCCCAGAAAACCGAATGAAGGCGAATCAGATGAAAAAGCCATGCGTGGCCGATTATGCGCCCCGCGTGGCTTTTTTTGAATCCGCTCCGCCTAGGCGGCGATGAGCTTTCTGAGAACGTAAGACAGAATGCCGCCATTCTTGAAGTAGGCCACCTCATCGGCGGTAAGGATCATCAAGACCAGCGGCAGTTTCTCGGTCGAGCCGTCGGGACGATGGATGGTCGCCATGGTCCGCATGCGGGGCGTGATGTCGCCCGACAGGCCGGGAATGTCCACCGTTTCGCGCCCGGTGAAGCCGTAATCCTTGCGGCTTTTGCCCGCTTCGAAACAGAACGGCGCCACGCCCATCCCGATGAGGTTGGAGCGGTGGATGCGCTCGAAGCTTTCGGTGATTACCGCGCGCACGCCCAGAAGCTTGGGGCCCTTGGCCGCCCAGTCGCGCGATGAGCCGGTGCCATATTCCTTGCCGCCCACCACCACAGTCTCCAACCCGTCCTTCTTGTAGGCCTCGGCGGCATCGAAGATGGACATTTGCTGCCCCTCGCCACTGAGGTCACGGTAATAGAGCGTGTTGCCGCCCTCCTTGCCGCCCATCATCTCGTTCCGGATGCGGATATTGGCGAAGGTGCCCCGCTCCATCACTTCATGGTTGCCACGGCGCGAGCCATAGGAATTAAAATCCTTCTGGGCGACCTGGCGTTCCTGCAGATAGACGCCGGCGGGCGACGTGGCCTTAATGTTGCCGGCAGGCGAGATGTGGTCGGTGGTGATGGAATCCCCGAACAAGGCCAGCACGCGCGCGCTCTTGATGTCCTTGACCGGCGCGGGCTCGCGCTTCATGCCGTCGAAATAGGGCGGGTTCTTCACATAGGTCGAGCCAATGTCCCATTGATAGGTCTGGCCCTTGACCAGCTTGACCTTCTTCCAATTGGCGTCACCGTTGAAGACATCGCCATAGCGTGACTTGAAGTTCGACGCCTTCACCGCCTTGCGGACGGCGGCAGCGATTTCCTTCAAGGAAGGCCAGATATCCTTGAGATAGACCGGCTTGTCCTTTTTGTCATAGCCCAAGGGTTCGTTGGCAAGATCGACATTGACCGAACCTGCCAACGCATAAGCCACCACCAGCATGGGCGAGGCCAGATAGTTGGCCCGCACCAGAGGATGGACGCGGCCTTCAAAATTGCGATTGCCCGAGATCACCGCCGCGGTCACCAGATCGGCATCGGTCACGGCCCTGGCAACGGGATCGGGCAACGGTCCGGAATTGCCGATGCAGGTGGTGCAGCCATAGCCCGCCAAGGTGAAGCCAAGCTTGTCGAGATCTTTGTCGACGCCGGCCTTCTTCAGATAGTCGGTGACCACCTGGCTGCCGGGCGCCAGCGACGTCTTCACCCAGGGCTTGACCTTGAGCCCGCGCTTGACGGCTTTTTGCGCCACCAGGCCCGCGCCGATCATCACCGAGGGATTGGATGTGTTGGTGCAAGAGGTGATCGCGGCGATCACCACATCGCCATGACCGATCGAAGCGTCGGAGCCTTCGAGCTTTGCCCTTTTGTTGGCGTCGCCTTCCTTTTTGTAAGTGCCGATCAGATGGCCGGCGAAATTCGAGGCCACGTCGGAGAGGGCGACGCGATCTTGCGGCCGCATCGGCCCCGCCATGGAGGGTTCGACCTTGGTCATGTCCAAGGACAGCGTGTCGGTGAAGACCGGATCGGGACTCTTTTTGGTGCGGTAGAGGCCCTGGGCCTTGGCATATTTCTCCACCAGGGCGATGCGGGGATTGGTCCGTGCGGTGTTCTTGAGATAATTGAGGGTCTCGCCGTCCACCGGGAAGAAGCCGCAGGTCGCGCCATATTCCGGCGCCATGTTGGCGATGGTGGCGCGGTCCTCAAGCGACATCTCATCGAGGCCCGGGCCGTAAAATTCGACAAAGCGGCCGACCACGCCCTTCTTGCGCAGCATCTGGGTCACGGTTAGCACCAGATCGGTGGCGGTGACGCCTTCGCGCAATTTTCCGGTGAGCCGGAAGCCCACGATTTCCGGAATCAGCATCGAGATGGGCTGGCCCAGCATGGCCGCTTCCGCCTCGATGCCGCCCACGCCCCAGCCCAGCACCGCCAGGGCGTTGATCATGGTGGTGTGGCTGTCGGTGCCCACCACCGTGTCGGGAAACGCGTATTCGACCGACTTGCCGGCGTCCTTGCCTTTGCGCGTCCATACCGTCTGGGCGAGATATTCCAGATTGACCTGGTGACAGATGCCGGTACCGGGCGGCACGACGCGGAAATTGGCAAAAGCCTGCTGGCCCCAGCGCAGGAAGGCATAGCGTTCCTTGTTGCGCTCATATTCGATGGCGACATTCTTCTTGAACGAATCCCTGGCGCCGAAACTGTCCACCATAACGCTGTGATCGATCACTAGATCGACTTCGGCGAGCGGATTGATCTTCTCGGGATCGCCGCCCAGATTTTTCATGGCGTCGCGCATCGCCGCCAGATCCACCACCGCCGGCACGCCGGTCAAATCCTGCATCAGTACGCGGGCCGGGCGGAAGGCGATCTCGCGGTCCGAGGTTTTGGTCTTGAGCCAGGCATGCACGGCCCTGATATCGTCGGCCTTGACGGTCCGCCCGTCTTCATGCCGGAGCAGATTTTCCAGCAGCACCTTCATCGAGAAGGGCAGTTTGGAGATGCCCTTCAGCCCGTTCTTTTCCGCGTGCGGCAAGCTGAAATAGACATAGGTCTTGCTTCCCGCTTTCAGGGTGCGGCGGCATTTGAAACTGTCGGGATGGCTCTTGGCTTCGATTGTCATGGGACACTTCCCTCTGGGCGGACTGACCTTGTTCGGCTGGCGCGGATTTAGTCAAAATCGCCGCGAAAAGATAGCGTTTTGGACGCGATTGCGGCCCGTTCCGGCTTAAAATCGCCCGATTCGCGCGCCATTCTCTGTGCAAGGGAAGATGCGGGGCCGGGGCAAGAAAAAGAGATGAGAGCCAACGCGTTTCCCGTTCTGCTGGGCCTTGTGCTGTTGGGGGCTGCACCGGCCGTTTTCGCGCAAGAGCCATCCGATCCCATGGCAGCCAGATTGTCGGCAGAAAAGGTGAGCGATGTGGCGGCCGGCAACTACAGCGCCGCCGACAACATCAATTTCACCCTCATTCCCTATGGCGACAAATATCTGCTGCATTTCGACGGTGGTCCGGAGAATTTCGTCCTTTATAGCGACCGTATCGCATTGGGCGGCCGCGAGCTCAAATACGACACCGGCGCCATCGCCATGAAGATTTCCGTGTGGGGCGGTGTCACGCTCTATACCCAGGATGCGCCGGGCGGGCTGCCCGCCACACGCATCGGCGATCCCACCGTGCCCCCGAAATTCACCGTTCCGGCCCCGAGCCTGACGGCGGCCATGGCCGACGAGGAGAGCCATCTCGCCTATACCCAGCATCTCAAGCTGCGTTTCTCGGCCGACGCCGCGGTGCTCAAAGGCGATGACGATGCACGCGCCTACGCCTTCGACACGTTGGTCAATAGCGGGATGGGGATCGAGCGCATCATCGCGACGCCGGCAGGACGGGCCGCCTTCACCCAGCGTTTCGATTCCGTGCGCATTGTCGAAGGTGACAAACCCACCATCGCCATTTCCGGCCGCACCTTGCTGGTGAGCTTCGTGCCGTCGGCCGGTGCGGCGGGACGTGCTTCATCGCGCGCCATCGCCTATGCGCTGGGGAAGATGCTGGCGGTGCCGGAACCGGCCTAACAACTTTTCTTGACGCTTGCTGTGGCCCGCCTCCCTTGCGCGCGCGTCAGCGCGCTGGCAGGGGAGGGCGGCGGGGTAATTAAAAAGATAGCTTCGCGCCGCGTTTGAGCAACACCGCCATCCCGCCGCGATCGAGCGGGCATCGCACAGCGCGTCATGCATCTGGCCTTGGAACGGAACACCCAGCAGGGGTCCCACGTCGCAGGAATGAAGGCCTTTGGGATCGATGCCCTGCCGGGCAAACCATCCCCGCAATTCCAGGAAACGGGGAAGCGCGGGTACATCTTTCAAGCCATAGAGTCGGATATTGTCGTCCAGCACCCATTCGTCATGGCCGAACGACCCGGCCATCTCGTCACCGACAAAGGCAACAAAGCGGCGATAGGCGGTTTTGAAATCCATGCCATCGTCGGCCAGGCGCGCATTGGTGATGCCGGTGAGGTGTTGGAAATAATCCGACAGCACAGGATTTATGCGGGGCCTCACCAGGCAGTTGAAACTGGCGGTGACGGCGAGACTCTCCCAGTCCAGGCGCACCGCGCCGATCTGCACCACTTCCTTGAATTGGCCAGGCGCCAGCCAATGCCCGGTCATGGAATCGGACCAGGCTGTGAATTCCAGATCGAAAACCACCAAAGCTTGTATCATGCGAAGGCGCGAATCACGGCGTCAGGCCCTGATTAAGGGCTTGTTGGCAGGGCCGGTCGAGCCTGGAAATGCCCGTGATTCTCCGGGGCTGCCGTGGCGCTTGCGGACGACGACCATTCGCGTTTTCTGCCGTCCAGCTTTTCCCTGGATGCGCTGGATGAGCTTGCCCGGCTCCATCACGAAACACGGCAAACCAACCGCCTGGCGCGTTTTCTGGCCTCTGCCGTGCAGGCCGCGTTCCTGTTCATGCTGATGGCGGTCCTGGTGTTTGTTCTGGAACGCGGCCAGACCATGGGGCGCAATTTCTCCTGGGCCTTGCTGATTTTGGCCGGCGTGCTGATGCTTTTGCATCGTCATATCCGCACCCATGCCGCGCTTTTTTCGCCGGCACCGCTTGAGCGGGTGGCCGGCGAGCTGCGCCTGGTCTTTTTCTATATGGGTGTTGCCTGGGGTGCAGGGGCTTTCCTGGTCCTGCCGGCCGATCCAGGCGTCCTGGCTGTCGTTCTTTTCATGATGCTTCCCGGTGTGGCCCTGGCATTTTTCCTCCCTGATACCGCGGCCTTCACTCTTTTTCTTGCGCCGGCAGGCCTTGTGACGATGGGCGCGGCGCTGGTCTGCGTCTTTCCCCATAGGGCGCTCGACATAAGCTTGATTTTGATCCTGCAATGGGGATTGTTCAGTGGTGCATTTTTGCGCAACCGCGAACCCCATCCTGTCGCACTGCGCCAGGGTTGACCTGTCGCCCCAGGGCCGGAATTCCTGTGCCCGCTTTGCTTCTGTCGCGCAAGCATGCCTTCCCCTTACAACGCCCGTGAGATGTCCATGACCGTTCACAATCTCCCTCATTCCGAAGATCAAACGGCCCAGGCATTGCTGCGCGAGGCTCGCGGCCTCCTCAAGAAAGATGACGAGCGGAAATTCTTCGACGCGCTGTTCGCGGGCGCCGCCAGCGAAGACGTCACCCGCAGCAACGCCAAGGCGCTTGCAGCGCTGGCGCGCGCGGCATTGGCACAAGCCGAGACGCACAAACCCGGTGCGATCGAAGCGAAGCTTATCCCTTGCGAAGACGCCCAGGATCCCGAATGCATTGTGGTTGCGGTCAACGACGACCGGCCCTTCCTGTTCGACACGGCGCTGGCGGCTGCGGTGGCGTCGGGCGCTCGCGTCCGGGCCGCCTTCCATCCCATCCTGGAGTTGCACGGCAAGCCGATCAGCGTGATCGCCCTGGTGGTGGATGCCAATTTGAGCCAGACCGCTGCCTCGGCATTGATCGACAATCTCACCGCCAGTTTCACCCAAGGGCGCGACGCGGTGCGCGACTGGAAGAAAATGCTCGCGCGGCTGAAAGAGGCGCGCGACGGCCTGGCGGCTCACCCGCCCCATGATGCTAACAAGGGGGGCACAGACATCGGCGAGGATTTGGCCTTTCTCGATTGGCTGGGCGACAATTACTTCACCTTCCTGGGCGCGCGCGATTATGCGCTCCACCCGGATGGCGAGCATGGCCGGCTTGATCCGGTGCCTGGCAGCGGATTGGGCGCGCTTTCCGACGAAGATGCGCGCGTGATCCGGCAAAGTGCCGAGCGTCCTGCCCTCACCCAAGAGGTGCGCGCCTATCTCGACCAGCCCGAGCCCCTGATCGTCACCAAATCCAATGCCCGCAGCCTGGTCCACCGGCGCGCCCATATGGATTATGTGGGGGTCAAGACGTTCGACGCCGAAGGCCGTTTCAACGGCGAGCGCCGTTTCGTCGGCCTCTTCACCTCCAGCGCCTACAGCCTTCCCACCCGCGAAGTGCCGCTGCTGCGCACCAAATGCGCCGCGGTGATGGCGCGCGCGGGCCTTGCGCCGGCCAGCCACGATGGCAAGGCGCTGGCCCACATCCTGGACACATTCCCGCGCGACGAGCTGTTCCAGATCTCGGAAGACGAATTGTTTGAAATCGCGATGGGCATCCTGCGCCTGGGCGGGCGCCCCAAGGTGAAGCTGTTCCTGCGCTTCGACCGCTTCGACCGCTTCGTCTCCGCCCTTTTGTTCGCGCCGCGCGATCACATCATGGGCGGCTTGCGCGAGAAAATCCACGCCATCCTGGCCAAAGCGCTGGATGGGCGCATGTCGGCTTCCATCCCCGCGATCGACGATGAGAGCGCGCTGGTGCGCATCCATTACATCATCGGCCGCAACCGCGGTCCCCGCCCCCATGTCGATGTGCGGCGGCTGGAACTTGAGATCGCCGACGCCATCAAGACCTGGGACGACGCTTTCCTCGAAGCGCTTTCGGCGCGCCATGGCCGGGCGGACGGCCTGCGTCGCCTCGGCGCGCGGGCCGCGCAATTCACCCCCGGCTATCGCGGGGTGTTTTCGCCGGCCGAAGCGGCCCAGGATCTGGAGATACTGGAAGGCCTGACCTCGCGCCAGGGCGGCCTGAAGGTCGAGGCGCGCGCCTATCGCGAAGCCAATGATGCGCACAGCGCGCTGCGCCTCAAACTCTATGTCCTGGGCGAAGTGCTGCCGCTTTCGGTGTCGCTGCCCATTTTCGAGAATCTGGGCCTGAAAGTGATCGCCGAGGACGCCTATGCGGTGCGCTTCAAGCGCGACGATGGCTGGACCGAGGAAAGCGCCATCCTGGATTTCCAGATGGAACGCGCCGACGGCCAGGCCGCCGGTCTCGAAGACATCAAGAAGCCGCTCGAAGACGTGTTCCACGCCGTCCTGGGCGGGGCGGCGGAAAGCGACGGCTTCAACCGCCTGGTGATCGGCGCAAGTCTCGATTGGCGCAATGTGGCGATCCTGCGGATGGTGGCGAAATTCCTGCGCCAGGCCGCCTTCCCGTTCAGCCAGGACTATATGGAGCAGGCACTGGCCCGCAATCCCGAGATCGCCGGCCTTCTCACCGCCCTGTTCCATGCCCGCATGGATCCGAAATCGCATTCCGAATCCGAGGCGAGAAAATTATCGGACGCCATCGAATCCGCCTTGACCGAAGTGCCCAGCCTGGACGATGACCGCATCATCCGCCGCTTCCGCAATGTGATCGCCAATATCCTGCGCACCAACCATTATCAGGATGGCGCAAGCGTGATCGCGATCAAGCTGGACTCGGCCAAGCTCGACGAATTGCCGGCGCCCCGGCCCTGGCGCGAAATCTTCGTCTATTCCCCGCAGATGGAAGGCGTGCATCTGCGCTTCGGCAAGGTGGCGCGCGGCGGTATCCGCTGGTCTGACCGACGGGAAGATTTCCGCACCGAGATTCTGGGCCTGGTAAAGGCACAGCAAGTGAAGAACGCGGTGATCGTGCCGGTGGGCGCCAAGGGCGGCTTCTATCCCAAGACCATGCCGGCCAATCCCACCCGCGATCAGTTCATGGGCGTTGGCGTCGCCGCCTACAAGATGCTGATCAATGCGCTTTTGGACGTCACCGACAATCTCAAGCCGGACGGCCAAGTCGTGCCCCCGCTCCAACTGGTGCGCCATGACGAGGACGATCCCTATCTGGTGGTGGCTGCCGACAAGGGCACCGCGACCTTTTCTGACATCGCCAACGGCATCGCCGAGGAACGCGGCTTCTGGCTGGGTGACGCGTTCGCCAGCGGTGGCAGCCATGGCTATGACCACAAGAAAATGGGGATCACGGCGCGCGGCGCCTGGGAAGCGGTCAAGCGCCATTTCCGTGAGATGAGCCGCGACATCCAAAACGAGGATTTCACCGTGGTGGGCGTGGGCGACATGTCGGGCGATGTGTTCGGCAACGGCATGCTGTTGTCGAAACACATCAAGCTGGTGGCGGCGTTCGACCATCGCCACATCTTCCTGGACCCTAAGCCCGACGCGGCCAGGAGTTTCGCCGAACGCAAACGCATGTTCGATCTGCCGCGCTCGAGCTGGGACGATTACAATCGCGACATGCTGGGGCCGGGCGGCGGGATTTTCGCCCGCACCCTCAACGAAATTCCACTCTCGCCTGAAGTGCAGGCGCTGATCGGGACCAAGGAGGCCAAGCTGTCGCCTCTGGCGCTGATCAAGGTGCTGCTCAAGGCGAAAGCGGATCTGCTCTGGTTCGGCGGCATCGGCACCTTCGTCAAGGCCAGTGCGCAATCCAATCTGGAAGTGGGCGACCGCGCCAATGACGCGGTGCGCATCAACGGCGCGGAGGTGGGCGCCAAAGTGATCGGCGAAGGCGCCAATCTGGGCGTCACCCAATTGGGCCGCATCGAATATGCCCGCGCCGGCGGGCGCATCGACACCGACGCGGTGGACAATTCCGCCGGCGTGGACACTTCCGACCATGAAGTGAATTTGAAAATCCTGTTGTCAGGTCCCTATCGCCGCGGCGAGATCGATTCCCAGAAGCGGGACGCCGTGCTGATGGATATGACCGACGAGGTCGCCGCCCATGTTCTGGCCGACAATTACGACCAGACGCTTGCATTGTCTGTGGCAGAAGCTGCCGCCCCCCGCGATATCGATGCCGATGCCCGCTATATCCGCGTGCTGGAAGCCAAGGGCAAGCTCGACCGGGCGGTCGAATTCCTGCCAGGCGATGCCGACATCCAGAAACTGGAAAACGACAAGAAGGGCTTCGCCCGGCCGGAGCTGGCGGTCTTGATGGCCTATGCCAAGCTCGATCTGGATGCGGAAATCCTGGCCAGCCCGCTTCCCGACGATCCCGCTTTTGCCTCGACCCTCGCGGCCTATTTCCCCCAACGCGCCGCCAAGACCTTTGCCGCCGAGCTTCCTCAGCACCGCCTCAAGCGCGAAATCATTTCCACTTCCCTCGCCAACCGCATCGTCAATCTGGCGGGCCCGGTGTTCGTGGCCCGCATGAAGGAAATGTCGGGGGCGAGCGGCGCGGAAGTGGCGCGCGCCTTCACCGTGGCGGAAGGCGCCTTCGGACTGGAGGCGCTCAAGGGCCGCATCGACGCGCTGGACGGCAAGACCGAGGCGCAGGTGCAGATCAGGCTCTATACCGAGATCGCGGAAATCCTGCGCCGGCTGGGCCTCTGGTTCCTCTCCCATGTCCAGGGCAGGGACGAACTGGCGGCATCGATCGCGCTTTATCGCAGCGGAACGGAAGCCTTGCGCGCCGGACACGAGCAATTCATGTCCCAAAGCCAGAAGGAAGAACTGGAGGCACGCACTGCCCGCCTAGCCGCGCCAGGGGTTCCGGACGAGCTGGCGCATGACATCGCACTGTTGCCGCTTCTGGGGGTTGCGCCCGAGATCGCGCAACTGGCGCGCGCGACCTCGCACGAGACCGCTTCGGTCGCCGCGCTTTATTTCGGTGTGGGCGGCGAACTGGGATTGGATCGGCTGAGGTTGCTGGCGGCGCGCATCACCGCGTCCGAGCACTGGGACCGGTTGGCGATCCGGCGGCTGGTGGACGATCTGTTCGCCGCCCAGCGCGCTTTGTCGCAAAGCCTTCTCGCCAAGCTTCCCAGCACGGCCACGCCCGAAGATGCGTTGAAGGCGCTGCGGGCCTGGGCCGCGTCACAGGCTGATGCGCTGGACCGCACCAAGAGCTTCCTGGCGGCGCTGGAAACCAGCGGCGATCTGTCCATTGCGAAGTTGACGCTAGCCAACAGTCAAATCCATAAGCTCGCGGATATTTGAGTATCCGCGCTCCAAATCTCTCGACGCTCGGCCGTGACCCGGAGGGGTCAAAAAATAGAAGCAGGCGGGGAGCCAAGTAAGAGAAGAATTTATCGCACGACGTTCAGTTTGAGAGGCGCTTCTGCTCCCCCCTGCGTCCCCACGAATTCGATATCGATACCCTTGTCGTGATGGCGGGCGACACGGCCGGCAAGTTGGGCGATCAGCACGAATTCGCCCAGACCCGGGCGGGTATCGGTGCGCAGCGACACGCCGCCGGCGGAAATATCCATGATCTCGCACTGCACGATCTGGCCGTCGGCGCGGGTGAATTTGGCGAATTCCTTGTGGTTGCCGCGCTCGCGCCTGAGCATCGCGCCCTCGACCAGCGCATCGTTGAGAAACAAAGTGAGCTGTTCGGCGATGCGCTCGCGCTTGAGCAACGTGCAGGAGAAGCGCACGCCGAACGCCTTGCCGTCGCGCCGCACCACTTCGCCTTCGAAGCGGCCGAAACCGTCCACATAGACCACCACCTGGGTGCCGGTGGCGGGGGTAAGCACGCAGGCCACATTGGCGCCGCCGGGCGAGAGATCGCCTATCTGGCAGGGGGCTTCCTCGCCGATTGCGGGAATGAAAAGCCGGCCGGGCAAATCCAGCCGCACGCGGCGGAAGCGCCGGCGCTCGGCGGGCGATTTCTTGGGTGTTTCAGCGTCCGACATGGGCTGGGCACGAACGTGGCCGGTCCTCGAATAGCGTGCCGGCAATTTGTAAGCCTTGCGCCTCA
>Ga0134128_10001900_pt1 | contig 26322 bp, 21 predicted proteins | sample KB31754_FD_96462 | JGI IMG/M metagenome (GOLD analysis project Ga0134128, IMG submission 96462) | Terrestrial soil microbial communities with excess Nitrogen fertilizer from Kellogg Biological Station, Michigan, USA - KB3-175-4 | ecosystem: Environmental > Terrestrial > Soil > Unclassified ...
CGCGAGTTCGAGGCGATCAACGAGCAGGATCCCGATGCGCACAGCCCGCGGGCGAAATCCTTCTTTGACAAGGTCAGGGCGTTTTTCGGACCTTGACTTTATTTCTGCATCAGCGCGTTTTTGGCGTGCTGAAGATCGGCCGCACGCTGTCCAGCGCGACCAGCGACACGAGCGCCGCGACGGGCGCGATCAACGCCAGCAGCCGGACGCGCGAATAGAAGTACGCGCCGCCGAGCGCGCCAGCCAGATAACACGCCCATAGTGCGGCGAGGAGCACGGTCCTTCGGAACGCGCGTTGCTCGCGCGACTCGACGAGCGCGATGCGCAGCGATGCCGCGCGCCATCGCCTGCGAAGCCAGATCAGGTATTTCGCCGCGCAGTCGCCGAGCGTCGCCAGGTTGCCCGTGACGTGCGTCGTACGAATTGTCAGCGGTCCGACGTGGCCGAGCGCCGCGTTCTGCAATCCCATCGCGAATGCCGGCAATGCGACGAGCAGGTAATAGCGTCCATCATGCTCGATCGCTTCGCCGGCGGGGAGCCGATGGCCGAACGCGATGAACGCGGCGAGCATCGCGGCTTCGAGGGCGAACAACGCGCCTGCGAGGCGTCGCCATCCGCGCCGCTCCCCGACGTGAACGAGCAGCCGGCACGTGACGAGACCGAGCACGAACATCGGAATCGCGAACCCGCGCCGCAACGCGGTTGCGACGTCGTGCTCGACGCCGCCGAGCGCGATCGCGATCGTGTTCCCCGTCATGTTCGCGGTGAACACACGATACAGCGCGACGTAACCGACGGTGTCGACGAAGCCAGCGACGCACGTCAACACGGCGGCGAGCGCGATGCTCGCGCGGACGACCAGCCTCCCGCGCAACGGCACCGAGCGCTTTAGGGAAACGCCGGTATGTGCGGATCGATTCCGCGGTCCTCGGCTTCCGGGTGCTGCGCGTTCAGAAGCGCGCGAACCTCGTCGAGGCGGTGTTCCGGCACGTCGGCCATCAGCAGGATCCTGCCTTGGTCGATCGCTTGCGCGAACTGCCGCAGCCGCGAGTTCGGCACGGCGACGCCGACCATGCTCGCGACCCAGGCGCCGAAGAGCGCGCCGATCAGACCCGACCCGAGGACCGTCACGATCTGCCAGCGATCGTCGGTGACGAGCGACATCACGAGCACGCCGCCGAGAACGAACCCGAGCAGCGCGCCGAGCGCGAGGCCGACCTGCGCGCCGTGCACCAGATCGGACTTCTGCAGGTGGTTCGCCTCGTTCAGGCCCTCCATCGGCGTGCCGCGCTTCGCGAGGAAGTGGATGTGACGCTCCTCGATGCGCGCGAGCAGAAGGTCGTCCATCGTCTTTCGCGCGCTCGCGAGGTCCGGCATGATGAAGTAGAGTCGGCGACGCATTTGATGGACTCCTGCCAGAACGTATCGGGTCACTCTACGGCCGCGCCGAAGCGCTCGCAACCCTTTTGCATACGCGGGCAATTCGGGTGACGCGCATCGCCGGCATCCTCCTCGCCGCGGGACGCGGCACGCGCTTCGGCGGCGACAAGTTGCTCGCGCCGCTGCCCGACGGCGCATTGACGATGCCGGCAGGGACGGCGATGGGCGTCGCCGCGGCGACGCACCTCGCGTCGGCGCTGCCCGGTTCGATCGCAGTCGTTCGCGTCGGCGATGCCGCACTCGCGGATGCGTTGCGCCACTCGGGCTTGCGCATCGTCTCGTGTGCGAGCGCCGACGAAGGCATGGGCAGGAGCCTCGCATCGGGCGTGATGGCGACGTCCGGCGCGGCGGGCTGGGTCGTCGCGCTCGCCGACATGCCATGGATCGCTGCGGCGACGATTCGTGCCGTCGCCGACGCGCTTGGCGAAGGCGCGAGCATCGTCGCCCCACGTTATCGAGGCGCGCGCGGGCACCCGGTCGCATTCTCGCGGCGGCATTTCGCGGCGCTTTGCGCGCTTCAAGGCGACGAGGGCGCGCGTTCGATCGTCGTCGCGCATTCCGACGAGCTGAAGTTGCTCGACGTCGACGACGCGGCTATCGTCCGCGACGTCGATACGCCGGCGGCGCTGTCGACAGACCACGAACAAGCACGACTCGGGGGGAGGATCGAATGAAGGTTTGCAAGCGCATCGTCACGCTCGTGGCGCTTCGACCGGTGCCGCCACATGTCCCATCGTCCCGATTCTGACCGGAGACGTCGTCAAGCCTCGCTCGCGGAAACTGTGGCCCTCTCTCAATCCGGGCTCCCATTTCGGCTCGCTCGACTTCTCTGGCAACGGGATCACCGCTTACACGCGCGTGCAGACCTTCCTCTCGGCAGCAGCAGCGAACGGCCCGCGCCCCGGACGAGTCTGACGTCGTGATGGCCTTGGCGCCGACGTCGTGCTTGACCGGCGACGGCCATTCCCCGACGATTGGCCTCGCGGACCCGAATTCATCCAATTCCAAGGGTCCCCCGGAACAAGCCTGCCACCTTAGGAGGAGATCATGCACACGATACGACGAAACATGCTGGCGGCCGCGCTCGGCGCAGCGCTGCTCGGCGTCGCGATGCCCGGCATCGCAGCCACCGACGACACGATCACGCTAGGCGCGGCCGTGTCGCTTACGGGCAAGTACTCGACGAATGGCAAGAACACGAAGGACGGCTACGACCTGGCCGTCAAAGCCATCAACGACAAGGGCGGCATCAAGGTCGGCGGCAAGGCGTACAAGCTGAAAGTCGTCTACTACGACGACGAGTCGACGTCGGCGCGCGGCGCGCAGCTCGTCGAGCGGTTGATCGCGCAGGACCACGTCGACTTCGTTCTCGGGCCCTACAGCTCGGCGCTCACCAAGTCGATCGCCCCCGTCACCGAGAAATACAGGATGCCGATGGTCGAAGGCAACGGCGCCGATCGCGACCTGTTCAAGCAAGGGTACAAATACCTGTTCGCCGTGCTGAACACGTCCGACTACTACCTGCGTGAAGCGGTCAACATCCTCGCCGAGCAGGCGAAGGCGGCCGGCCGCGATCCGAAGACCATCAAGATCGCAATCGCGATCGAGAACGACAACTTCTCGCAGGACGTTCGCGACGGCATCGTCGAGGACGCGAAGAAATACGGCATGCAGGTCGTCGTCGACGACAAGCTGCCCGCCGATCTGAACGACATGACGGCGACGCTCACGAAGGTGAAGGCGCTCAAGCCCGACGCCCTGATGATCTCCGGCCACGAGAAGGGCGCCGTGCTCGGCATCCGGCAGGTCGCCGAGCAGAAGGTTTACGTGCCGATGCTCGCGCTCACGCATTGCGACTCCGCGCAGATCACGCAGAAGTTCGGGAAGGAATCGGATTACGCGTTCTGCGGCTCGCAATGGGACGTCAGCATGACGTACAGCGATCCCTGGTTCGGCAACTCGCAGAAGTACGCCGAGATGTTCAAGAAGGCTTACAACTACGACCCGCCCTATCAGGCGGCCGAGTCGACGGCGTCCGTCGAAGTGTTCGCCGACGCGATCGGACGTGCCGGCTCGCTCGACAAGGACAAGGTGCGCGACGCCCTCGCGAAGACCGACCTGATGACGTTTTACGGGCCGGTGAAATTCGACGCGAGCGGCAAGAACGTCGCCAAGTCGATGGTGATGTACCAGGTCCAGCACGAGAAGTACGTCGTCGTCGCGCCGTCGAAGTGGGCGGAGGGCAAGCCGATCTATCCTGCGCCGACGTGGGACAAGCGCGAGACCGACTCGAAGGTCAGCCGCAAGTAGCGTGACGCGCGCCGGCGCTCGATGACCGGGCGCCGGCGAGCATCGCCATGTCGAACCTGAGCGTCCTGGCCGACGCGCCGATCCTGCTCGTGCAGCTCGTGGTGAGCGGCGTCCTGGTCGGCGCGATCTTCGCGCTCGTCGCGTACGGGATGGCGCTCGTCTGGGGCGTGATGAACATCATCAACATCGCGCAGGGCGAGTTCGTCATGCTCGGCGGCTACGCGGTGTTCTATCTGGCCGGCGCCGGTGTGCCGCCGCTGCTGGGCATCCCGATCGCCGCTGCCGCGATGTTCGTGCTGGCCTTCGCGCTCTACCGTGCCGTGATTCACCGCATCGTCGGACGTGACATGTTCGTATCGATCCTGGCGACGTTCGGCATCAGCATCCTGCTGCAGCAGCTCGCGAACCAGCTTTTCAGCGCGGACATCCGTACGCTGCCGTCCGGACTTCCGAGTCTTTCGTTCGACAACGGCCTGATATCGATCGCCGGCGTGAAGATCGTCGGCTTCGTCGCGGCGCTCGTCGTCGGCAGCGCGCTCTTCCTGTTCCTGCGCCACACGCGAATCGGCCGCGCGATTCGCGCCACGGCCCAGAACGCGCGCGCCGCGCGCGTGCTCGGCATCGACACCGATCGCGTCTATGCGACGACGTTCGCGCTCAACGGCGCGATCTGCGGCGCGGCGGGGGGCCTCGTCGCGATGACGTGGTTCGTGCAGCCCTACCTCGGTCTCACCTACACGCTTCGATCGTTCATGATCGTCGTCGCTGCCGGGCTCGGCAATCTGCCCGGCGTCATCGTGGCCGGCAGCGCACTCGGTGTGCTCGAGGAAGCGGCGGGCTTCGTGCTCGGCGCGGAATACCAGACCGCTTTCATCTTCCTGCTGCTGATCGCGCTGCTGGTCGGTCGCAACCTGCGGCTCTGGCGACAGCGGAAGTACCTCCGGTGAAAGCACGAATGGACATGGCAGTGCTCGCCGGAATCGGCGCGCTCGGGCTCGTCGCACCGTGGGCCGCGCCTTCGATCGTGACGCAGCTCGCGTTCCTGTGGCTGATGATCCTTTTCGCCGTCACGTGGGACGTGAACGGCGGACAGATGGGCTACAACTCGTTCGGCAACGTGTTCTTCTTCGGAATCGGCGTCTATATCTGCGCGCTGATCCAGCGCGATTCGGGGCTTTCGTACTATCCGGCGCTCTTCGTCGGCACCGCGCTCGGCGCGCTCGGCGCCGCGATCGCTGCGCTCGCCCTCGGCCCCGCGATCCTCGGCATCCGTGGCCATTATTTCGCGATCGCGACGCTCGGCCTGTCGATCGTCGCCGCCGACGTCGCGTCGGCGTGGGAATACATCGGCGCCGCATCCGGACTGACGCTGCCGCTGTTTCCCGGCGCGATCGGCAATCGCAACCGCTTCTTCTACTACCTGTTGTTCGCGCTTGCCGCGATCACGTTTCTTGCCGCGCGCGCTCTGTACCGAACGCGGCTCGGCCTCGCGATGAACGCCATTCGCGACAACGAGGACAAGGCCGAGGCGATGGGCGTGCACACGACGCGCACGAAGGTGTTCGCGTGGTGCGTGAGCGCGTTCTTCCTGGGCGCCGCCGGAGGCCCCGTCGGCAACCTCGTCGGCTTCGTCGATCCGCGCGATCTCGCCTTCGCCGGCGCGACGTTCGGCGTGTGGATGGTTCTGATGGCCGTGCTCGGCGGCAAGGGCACGCTGTGGGGCCCCGTGATCGGCGCGGTCATCTTCCACGTGACGCAGGAGCTCTTCTGGACCTATCTGCTCGGCTGGCAGCGCGTCGCCATGGGACTTCTGATCGTCGTCATCGTCGTGTTCTTCCCGACCGGCGTCGTCGGCTGGCTGTTGCGGCTGCACGGCCCGCGCAAGCGCCGGCGATCGACGACGGTTGCGACGAGCGCGCCATGATCGCGGCCGTGCAGTCACGAAGCGAATCGGCGTCGCCGTCGGCGGCTGGGGGCGAACCGTTGCTCGCGGTGCGCAGCGTGTCGAAGCATTTCGGCGGCATCGTCGCGAACCGCGACGTATCGCTCGATGCGCCGGCCGGGCGGATCACCGGTCTCATCGGGCCGAACGGTTCGGGCAAGACGACGCTCTTCAACTCGATCGCGGGGCAGCATCCGATCGATGCCGGTTCCATCCGCTTCGAAGGCCGCGAGATCTCGCGTCTGCGCTCACCGAAGATCGCGCGTCTCGGCATCATCCGCACGTTCCAGCAGACGCACGTCTATCGCGCGATGAGCTGTGTCGCCAACATGCAGATCAGCACGCCGCAGGAGGAGGAAACGCTCGCGAGGGCGCTGCGAAAGCCTTCGGCGGCGGTCACCGAGCGCGCCGACGCGCTGCTCGACTTCGTCGGATTGCGATCGAAGCGGCTGCTGCCGGCCGGCGAGCTGTCCTTCGGCCAGCAGAAGCTGCTCGAGTTCGCGATGTCGCTGATGAGCTCGCCGCGCCTGCTGCTGCTCGACGAGCCGACGGCCGGCATCAACCCGGTGCTGATCAACGGACTCGTCGATCGGCTGAAGCGCGCGAACGCCGAGCTCGGCATCACGCTGCTCGTCATCGAGCACAACATGCGCGTCATCATGAACCTCGCGAGCCACATCTACTGCCTCGCGCACGGCGAGCTCCTCGCGCAGGGAACGCCCGACGACATCCGGCGCGATCCGCGCGTCGTCGACGCCTATCTCGGAGGCCGGTGATGGCGGCGTCGACCGGGATCGCGGCCTCACGCACCAGCGGCTACGGATTCGGTGCGACGGACGTCGTGCTCTCCGTCGACGAAGTCGAGAAGGCGGCGCACGAGCTTGCGGCGCACGGGCCGGACATCCATCGGCTCGACGAGCTTTGCACCGGCGCGCCGGTCGTCGCGATCGATCAACTCGTCGCAGGCTATGGACATATGGAAATCCTGCACGGCATCGATCTTCGCGTCGGCAGCGGGCAGTCGCTGTGCCTGATCGGTCCGAACGGCGCCGGCAAATCGACGGTGCTGCATTCGATCCAGGGCTTCACGCGAATCGTGTCGGGCACCGTTCGCATCGGCGGCCGCGACGTGACGCACATGCCGGCACAGCGCAAGCTTCGAAAGGCCGGCATCGCCTACGTGCTGCAGGACAGCTCGGTGTTCCCCGACATGAGCGTCGAGGAGAATCTGCTGCTGGGTGGGCATCTGTTCGGCGGCAATCGCGAAGCCCGGCGTGCGGCGGACCGCGTGTTCGAACGCTACCCGCGGCTCGCGGAGCGTCGCCGCCAGCGCGCCGCGGTGTTGTCCGGGGGCGAGCGACGGCTGCTCGAAATCGCGCGCGCGCTGATCATGGAACCTTCGGTGTTGCTGGTCGACGAGCCGTCGATCGGGCTCGAGCCGCGCTACATCGACATGGTGTTCGAGATCCTCGCGGACCTGCAGCGGAGCGAACACAGGACGATCATCATGGTCGAGCAGAACGCGAAGAAGGGTCTCGAGTTCGCCGATCTGGGGTACGTGCTCGTGTCCGGAACCATTGCGCTCGCGGGTCGCGGACGCGAACTGCTCGACAATCCGGACGTGGGGCGGCTGTTCCTCGGGGCTTGAGCATCGCGGATCAGGCCGCGCTCACTGGAATCCCGCCGATCGGTCGCCGCCACTCGCGCGGTCCCGTCTCGTGCACCGATTCGCCCGTGGCGTCGACGGCGACGGTCACCGGCATGTCGAAGACCTCGAACTCGTGGATAGCTTCCATCCCGAGGTCGGCGAACGCGACGACGCGGGAACGGCGGATCGCCTTCGATACGAGATAGGCGGCGCCGCCGACGGCCATCAGGTACGCGGCGCGATGGCGTCGGATTGCATCGACGGCGGCGGGCCCCCGCTCGGCCTTGCCGATCATCGCGAGCAGGCCGGTCTTCGCGAGCATCGTTTCGGTGAACTCGTCCATCCGCGTCGACGTCGTCGGGCCCGCAGGACCCACGACTTCGTCGCGCACCGCGTCGACCGGCCCGACGTAGTAGATCACGCGACCTCTGAAGTCGACCGGCGGCGTCTCGCCGCGTGCGAGCATGTCGACGATGCGCTTGTGCGCGGCGTCGCGGGCGGTCAGGATCGTGCCCGACAGCAGCAGGCGCTCGCCGGACTTCCATCGCGCGACGTCGTCGCGCGTCAGCGTATCGACGTTCACGCGCCGCGATTGCGGCGACGGCGCCCAATGCACGTCGGGCCACGTCGCGAGATCGGGCGGCTGGAGCGACGCGGGCCCCTTGCCGTCGAGCGTGAAATGCGCATGGCGCGTGGCAGCGCAGTTCGGAATGATCGCGACGGGAAGGCTCGCCGCATGCGTCGGGTAATCGAGGATCTTGACGTCGAGCACCGTCGTGAGACCGCCCAGACCCTGCGCGCCGATTCCGAGCGCGTTGACCTTGTCGTAGAGCTCGATGCGCAGCGCTTCGAGCCGATTCGCCGGGCCGCGCGTCTTGAGCGCCGGCATGTCGATCGGCTGCATCAGCGCTTCCTTCGCGAGCAGCATGGCCTTCTCGGCGCTGCCGCCGATGCCGATCCCGAGCATTCCCGGCGGACACCAGCCGGCGCCCATTGCCGGCACGTCGCCCAGCACCCAGTCGACGATCGAATCCGACGGATTCAGCATCGCGAACGTCGCCTTGTTCTCGGAGCCGCCACCCTTCGCGGCGATGCGCACGTCGACCGTGTCGCCGGGGACGACATCGCAGTGCACGACGGCCGGCGTGTTGTCGTTCGTGTTGCCGCGTGTGCCGGCCGGATCACGGACGATCGATGCACGCAGCGGGTTGCCGGAATCGCGGTAGGCGCGGCGAACCCCCTCGTCGATCATCGTCGCGACGCCCATCGTCGCGTCGGCGAAGCGCACGTTCATGCCGACGCGCACGAACGCGACGACGATGCCGGTGTCCTGACAGACAGGGCGATGGCCTTCGGCGCACATCCGCGAGTTGGCGAGGATCTGCGCGATCGCGTCCTTCGCCGCCGGCGACTGCTCGCGCGCGTACGCGTCGGCGAGCGCGGCGACATGGTCCGCCGGGTGGTAGTACGAGATGAATTGCAGCGCGTCGGCGACGCTCTGGATCAGGTCTTCCTGCGCGATCGTTGCCATGGCGGGTGCGCGTCGTTGCGCGAGCGGATTTCGCGACCGATGTTAGCATCGGCCGTTGGCAGCCCGCGCGGCCGTTCGGTAGACTTTCGACATACTGCCGGCGATCGAATCGGCGCGTGGCGTGCGAGGAGGAGCAAGCAATGGCGAACATCCAGTCGGTGATGCATGAAGAGCGCGTGTTCGAGCCGTCGGCCGCGTTCGCGGCGCAAGCGAACGTGAAAAAGAGCGACGCGGACGCGCTGCACGCAACGGCGGCGCGCGATTACGGAGGCTTCTGGGCGGATCTCGCGCGGAAGACGCTCGCGTGGAAAAAGCCGTTCACTAAAGTCCTCGACGAGAGCAGGGCGCCGTTCTACCGCTGGTTCGACGACGGCGAGCTGAACGTCTCGTACAACTGCCTCGACCGCAATCTCGAGAACGGCAATGCCGACAAGGTCGCGATCATCTTCGAGGCCGACGATGGCGCGGTGACGCGCGTGACGTACCGCGACCTGCATGCGCGCGTGTGCCGCCTGGCCAACGGCCTGCGCTCGCTCGGCGTGGCGAAGGGCGACCGCGTCGTCATCTACATGCCGATGTCGGTCGAGGGCATCGCCGCGATGCAGGCTTGCGCGCGCATCGGCGCGACGCACTCGGTCGTCTTCGGCGGCTTCTCGGCGAAATCGCTGCAGGAGCGCATCGTCGACGCCGGCGCCGTCGCCGTCATCACCGCCGACGAGCAGATGCGCGGCGGCAAGGCGCTGCCGCTGAAAGGCATCGTCGACGAGGCGCTCGGGATGGGCGGCTGCGATGCGGTGCGCAGCGTCGTCGTCTATCGCCGCACCGGCGGCAACTGCGCGTTCGACAATCGCCGCGACGTCTGGATGCACGAGCTGACTGCGAAGCAGTCGACGGCATGCGAGCCGGCGTGGGTCGGCGCCGAGCATCCGCTGTTCATCCTCTACACGTCGGGATCGACCGGCAAGCCGAAAGGCGTCCAGCACAGCTCGGCCGGCTACCTTCTATGGTGCGCGCTGACGATGCAATGGGTGTTCGACCTCAAGGCGTCGGACGTCTTCTGGTGCACGGCCGACATCGGCTGGGTGACCGGCCATAGCTACATCACGTATGGTCCCCTCGCGTGCGGCGCGACCGAGATCGTGTTCGAAGGCGTTCCGACGTATCCCGATGCGGGCCGTTTCTGGAAGCTCATCGCCGATCATCGCGTGACGCTGTTCTATACGGCGCCGACCGCGATCCGCTCGCTCATCAAGGCGAACAACGTCAACCCCGCGACGGCGCCGTCGAACTACGATCTGTCGAGCCTGCGCGTGCTGGGATCGGTCGGCGAGCCGATCAATCCCGAGGCGTGGATCTGGTACTACAAGAACGTCGGCCGCGAGCGCTGCCCGGTCGTCGACACCTGGTGGCAGACCGAAACGGGCGGGCACATGATCTCGCCGCTGCCCGGCGCCACCGCTTTGGTGCCCGGCTCGTGCACGCTCGCGCTGCCCGGCATCATCGCTGCGATCGTCGACGAAACCGGGCACGACGTGCCGAACGGCCATGGCGGCATGCTCGTGATCAAGCGGCCGTGGCCGTCGATGATCCGCACGATCTGGGGCGATCCCGATCGCTACGTGAAATCGTATTTCCCCGACGAGCTTGGCGGCCGGCTCTATCTTGCGGGCGATGGCGCCGTGCGCGATGTGAAGACCGGCTATTTCACGATCATGGGCCGCATCGACGACGTGCTGAACGTGTCGGGGCACCGGCTCGGAACGATGGAAATCGAGTCGGCGCTCGTCGCCAATCCGATCGTCGCCGAGGCGGCGGTCGTCGGCCGCCCCGACGACATGAGCGGCGAAGCGGTTTGCGCGTTCGTCGTGCTCAAGCGGACGCGCCCGGCGGAAAACGAAGCCGCGGCGGTCGCGAAGGAGCTCCGCGACTGGGTCGGCAAGGAGATCGGGCCGATCGCGAAGCCGAAGGACATCCGCTTCGGCGACAATCTGCCCAAGACGCGCTCCGGCAAGATCATGCGGCGCCTGTTGCGCTCGCTCGCGAAGGGCGAGGAGATCACGCAGGACGTGTCGACGCTCGAGAATCCGGCGATCCTCGAACAGCTCAAGCAAAGGTTGTAAGCGCCTCGCGCTGTTCCTCGCCCGCGCCGCGGGTGAGGGCGCGAGCCGCTATATGCTATGCGGTTGGCGCCAGTGTGTCCGCAAACGGTGCGCGCTTGCCGAGCTTGTCTGCGAGCCGGGCGAGGTTCGGATAGAGATCGCGCCAGTCGAGCTCGGGATAACGAAGGTCGAGGTAGCCGAGCGCGCAGCCGGTCGCGATGTCCGCGAGCGAATAGTTCTCGCCATAGCACCATGCCCGCTCGCCGAGCTCGCGCGAAAGCTCGGCCGTGCCTTCCTCGATCTTGCGGCGCTGGCGCGCGATCCAGTCGTCGCTTCGCATCTGCGGTGGCCGCCGCCGCTCGTTGACGATCAGCGACGTCGCGTCGCAGACGCCGTCGGCGAGCGCCTCCCATTTCTTGACGGCGATTCGCTGGCGCGCGGGCTCGGGAATGAGCCGCGAGACGGGACTCACGAGATCGATGTATTCGACGATGACGCGCGAATCGTAGAGATGCGTGCCGTCGTCGAGAATCAGCACCGGCAGCTTGCCGAGCGGATTCCATGCGTGCAGCGGATTGCCGGGCTCGCCGCCCGACGACTCGACCAGTTGGTACTCGATCTTCTTTTCTGCGAGCGCGATGCGCACCTTGCGCGCATACGGACTGGGTTTCGAAGCGATGAGTTTCAGCACGAAAGCTGCAAAGGGGGCGCCCGAAATGGCCCGGAATTATAGCATCGGTGCATGCTAAACTCGATGCCGAGGGCCATGGACGCATCGCAAAACGCTCGCCTGACCGCGCTGTCGCCGCTCGACGGCCGGTATGCGGAAAAGGTCGCTGCGCTGCGCGACTGCTTCAGCGAATTCGCGCTGATCCGCGATCGCGTGCGGGTCGAGATCGCGTGGCTTTCGGCGCTCGCCGACGAGCCCGCGATCCGCGAGGTGCCGCCGTTCTCCGACTCGGCGACGCGACAGCTTGCCGAGATCGGCGCGTCGTTCTCGACGAACGATGCAGCGCGCGTCAAGGAGATCGAGCGCACGACGAACCACGACGTCAAGGCGGTCGAGTACTGGCTGAAGGCGCGCATTGCAAGCGTGCCCGAAGTCGCGGCCGTTTCCGAGTTCATCCATTTCGCCTGCACATCCGAAGACATCAACAACGTCGCCTATGGCATGGCGCTGGCAAATGCCCGCCGGACGGTGCTGCTGCCGATGCTCGAGGAGATCGCTTCGTATTTGCGCGAGATGGCGGACGGTTACGCCGACTGGCCGATGTTGGCGCGTACGCACGGGCAACCTGCCACGCCGACCACGCTCGGCAAGGAGCTCGCGAACGTCTTCGCCCGGCTCGAGCGGCAGATCGAAGGGTTCTCGAGAGTGCCCATCAAGGGCAAGATGAACGGCGCCGTCGGCAACTACAACGCGCACCTGGCCGCGTATCCCGACGTCGATTGGGAGAGGCTTGCGGCGAAGACCGTCGTGGGCCTCGGCCTCGAGTTCAATCCGTTCACCACGCAGATCGAGCCCCACGACGGCATTGCCGAGTACTGCGACGCGCTCGCCCGCATGAACACGATCCTCGTCGATCTCGATCGTGACCTATGGGGCTATGTGTCGATCGGCTACTTTCGACAACGGGTGCGAGAAAACGAGGTGGGCTCGTCGACGATGCCCCACAAGGTCAACCCGATCGACTTCGAGAATTCCGAAGGCAATCTCGGTGTCGCCAACGCGCTGCTGCGCCATTTCGCGGAAAAGCTTCCCGTGTCGCGCTGGCAACGCGACCTCTCGGACTCGACGGTGCTGCGCAACCTGGGTGTCGCGATCGCCCACGCGCAAATCGGCTACGCCGCGCTGCTGCAGGGGCTTTGCAAGCTCGACGCCAACCGCGATCAAATGGCGCGCGACCTCGATTCCAACTGGGAGGTGCTCGCGGAAGCGGTCCAGACGGTCATGCGACGTTACAACTTGCCGGAACCGTACGAACAGCTCAAGGCGTTGACGCGCGGCAAGAGCGACATGACGCCGGAGCTGATGCGCGCCTTCGTTGAAAGGCTTCCGCTGCCGGTCGAGGCGGTGCAGCGCCTGTTGGCGCTGACCCCTGCCCGCTATATTGGCGCTGCCGAAGCGTTGGCCAGGCGCGTCTAGCCCCGCGCGATCGGTTTCCGCGCCGTTCGACGTACGGGACGCCGCGGGGCAACGGAGGCCACGCGCCGCGATGTGGACGGCCAGAAGGGACGACGGCATGCCGCCCTGGACCTTATGCGACCGCCCTTCCACGAATGCCGGTTGCAGGAAGCGGGAATCCCGGATCGACGACCTGCAGCATTACGGTTCCCTGGGAGTTTTTCACCGACTTGTTCAGCTGTAATCGCACCGCCTCGTTTTCAGGGACGATGCATCCGTCGCTGCCATGCGGTCCTCTGCCGTGAATGTAAAACTTGTCACGGCCGTAAAAGCGTATGGTCGCGTTCGCGTCGACCCTGAACAGTGATGTCAGTGTCTGTGCCAGGAAAATACACTCGTGAAACTTTGCGTGGTTGGCGACATATCGGCAGAGATAGATTCCCGGTGGAATGGGACCGCCGTGGACGCCTTTGCCGTGGTCTTCCTTTCGGAATACGTCGTAGCTCCGGGGAGTGCTTTGCGCGCCCGGACCCTTCGCGCCGCGTCGACCGCCCGACCACGCGCGAACGAGGAACGTCGTGATTCCGATCGTCCCGCTCAGCGTCTCGGTCGCGATGGAATAGCTCAACGTATTGGAGCTCATGCTCCTTCTCCTCGGAAACCGCCAGGCAAATGCCTGCGCCTGCTGGGGACCAGCGCTTCGCACGATACTCCGCGGCCGGCCGAGCGGGAAGGCTCGGGCGCCGGCCCGGCGATGGGATGAGGGACGTGCGCGTGGTCGCGCCGGCAATCGCGTATTCCCTGGCGCTCGCAGACTTGGCACACTACGCTCGGGTGGCGCCCAACGGCACGGTGCGCCTACCCTGCCACCCGCCGCGCCGACGCGGCAGGCCGGTGGCGCGACGATGTGAGGCGACCGAGGAGTGCGGGCATGGCGTGGAGCAGCAAGGTCGTATGGTCCGAGGGGATGTTCCTCCGGCCCCAGCACTTCCAGCAGCAGGAGCGCTTCTTCGAGTTCTATGCACACAGCCGGGCCTTGCCCATGGAAGCCTTTTTCTGGGGCTTTCGGGAACTTCGGCTCGACGATGACGCGCTGGCGCTGGGGCGCGTCGCCATTGCGTCCGCGCAGGGAATCCTGCCCGATGGAACGCCGTTTCACGTGCCCGCGCACGGCGGGGCGCCCGAGCCCCTCGAGATCGCGGCGACCGACAAAGACCAGCTCGTTTACCTTTCGATTCCGCTTGCGCGCCAACAGGCAGAAGCCGTGACCTTCGCCGACGACGCGCGCTCGCTCGCGCGGTTTCGCGTCATCGAAAGCGAAGTGCCGGACGTGAACTCGACCGGCGGCGAGCCGGCGATCGTACAGCTCGGCGAGATGCGTTTGCGCCTCGTTCGGCAGAGCGACATGACCGACGCTTCGATCGGGGTCAAGTGCGCACGGATCGTCGAACGACGGCCGGACAACCAGGTCGTGCTCGATCGTGCGTTCATTCCGCCCATCCTGGCTTCGGGCCTTCACGGCGTGCTCGGCAATTTCACGCGCGAGCTCCTCGGACTTCTCCATCAGCGCGGAGAAGCACTTGCGGCGCGCCTCGCGCACCCGGGAAAAGGCGGCATTTCCGAGGTCGGCGACTTCCTGATGCTCGAGCTCGTCAACCGCTGGGAGCCGGTCGTGCGGCACTGGACGAGCGTGCAGACCTTGCACCCCGAGCGTCTGTTCGCCGGGCTGCTTCAGCTCGCGGGCGACCTTTGCACCCACACGAAACCGAACCGGCGTCCCGGCGACTATCCCGACTACGATCATGACAACCTGACGCAGTGCTTCGCACCGCTGATGGCCGACCTGCGCACGTCGCTGTCGATGGTGTTGGAGCAGGGCGTGATACCGATCGAGCTGCAGGACCGCAGCCACGGGGTGCGCGTTGCGATCATGCCGTCGCCGGACCTGGTACGCAGCGCCTCGTTCGTGCTCGCGGTTTCGGCGGCGGTGCCGCCCGAAGTGGTGCGGACACGTTTCCCTGCACAGGTAAAGATCGGTCCCGTCGAGAAATTGCGCGATCTCGTCAATCTGCACCTGCCCGGCGTTGGCCTGCGACCCCTTCCTGTCGCACCCCGGCAGCTTCCCTACAATGCAGGCTACAACTACTTCGAGCTCGATACGACGCACGAGCTTTGGAAGCAGCTCGACCGCTCGGGCGGCATGGGCATGCATATCGCTGGCGAATTTCCCGAGCTGGCGCTCGAATTCTGGGCGATCCGCCGCTAGCGTTCGCCGGGTATCGCCATGGCCAACGATCCCGCCGCCCTCGACATTCTCGCGGCTGTCGATCCGCGCGCCGCCGTGTCGGATGCGGAGGAATTCGTACACGGCGCCACGCCACTTCTGGCCGCCGCCAATCCGCTGCTGAACCTCATTGCGCAGCTTCGCGCGACGCCAATGCATCCCGATCCCGCGGCATTGCGCGAGTTCCTGATCGCGCAGGTGCATCTGTTCGAGGCACGGGCGAAGCAGGCCGGTATCCGCAACGAGACGATCATCGGTGCGCGCTATTGCCTGTGCACGGCGCTCGACGAGACGGTCGCGCAAACGCCGTGGGGAGGCTCCGGCGTCTGGAGCAAGAACAGTCTGCTCGTCACGTTCCATAACGAGGCGTGGGGCGGCGAGAAGTTCTTCCAGCTGTTGTCGCGGCTCGCCCAGAATCCGCAGCAGCACATCGAGCTGCTCGAGCTGATGAACGCCTGCCTCGGACTCGGTTTCGAGGGGCGCTATCGGATCGTCGACAACGGCCGTTCGCAGCTCGAGACGTTGCGTCAGCGCCTGACCGACATCATCCGTACCGCGCGTGGCGAAACCGAGCGCCCGCTCGCGCTCCATTGGCAGGGCGCGGCCGACGCCGGGCGTCGCGGCCTTCGCCTCGTTCCATTCTGGATCGTCGGTTTGCTCGCGCTCGTGCTCGCCGCAGGCATCTATTACTGGTTCCATGCGCGGCTCGCCGTGCGGTCCGATCCCGTCGTCGCATCGATCTATTCGATCAAGCTGCCGCCGCCGCCCGCGCCGTTGAAGGCGCCGCCGTCACCACCCGCGCGCCTTCGCAAGTTTCTGCAACCCGAGATCGATCAGCATCTCGTCGAGGTCGCCGACGAGCCGACCTACAGCAAGGTGACGCTGCTCGGCGAGACGCTGTTCGATTCGGGATCGCCTGACATCAAGCCCGGTTTCGTGCCGACGCTGCGACGCGTCGCGGCCGCGCTCGACGAAGTGAACGGTGCCGTCGTCGTGCGTGGCTACACCGACGACGTGCGCATCAACACGCGGCGCTTTCAGTCGAACGTCGACCTGTCGCAGGCGCGAGCCGACAGCGTGATGCGCCTGCTCGAGCAGAACATGAAGCGCAACGGGCGCACGCGGGCCGAAGGGCGAGGCGAGGCCGATCCCGTCGTGCCCAATACGGACGCCGCAAGCCGTGCGCGGAACCGACGGGTCGAGATCACGCTCGAGCTCGCGCCGGCCGAAATCGAGCGGCAGATCAACTCACCGCGATGAAGCGTCTCGGCGCATTGCTGCGAAGCAGGCCGTTCTGGGCGTTCGTCGGGCTCGTGCTCGTAGCCTTCCTCATCTGGTGGCGCGGCGCGATCGTCGCATTCGGCGAGACGAGGCCGCTCGCCACGGACGTTGCGCAGTGGACGCTCATCGGCGCCCTGTTCGCGCTGTACGTGCTCTGGCTAGCGATCCGTTGGTGGCGGGAGAAGGACCTCAATGCGCGCCTGCTCAGCCACATCGCCAAGGCGTCGACGGACGCCGCGCCCGCGCAAGGCGCGGAAGAGGTGGAGGAACTGCGCAAGCGCTTCGAATCGGCGGTTAACGTACTCAAGAACGCGAAGCTGCGCGGCAATGCCCCAAGCGCTGTCGCGCAATTCGGCGGACAGTACGTCTATCAACTTCCGTGGTACATCTTCGTCGGGTCGCCCGGATCGGGCAAGACGACGGCGCTCGTCAATTCCGGTCTGCAGTTCCCGCTCGCCGAGCAGTTCGGCAAGGCTGCGATACGCGGCGTCGGGGGCACGCGCAACTGCGACTGGTGGTTCACGAACGACGCGGTGCTGATCGACACGGCAGGTCGCTACACGAGCCAGGACAGCAACGAGGCCGCCGACAAGGCGGAGTGGGATGGCTTTCTCAAGCTGCTGCGGCAGTTTCGACCGCGGCAGCCGATCAACGGCGTGCTGCTGACGGTCAGCGTCACGGATCTGCTCTCGCAGACGCCGGCCGAGCGCCTCGTGCACGTGTCGATGCTGAGGCAGCGCCTCGAGGAATTGCGAAGCGGATTGCGGATCCAGTTTCCGGTCTACGTGTTGATCACGAAGGTCGACCTGATCGGCGGCTTCACCGATTATTTCGAATCGCTGTCGCGCGACGAGCGCGCGCAGGTTTGGGGTTTCACCTTTCCGTATCGCGCCGAAGGGGACGCGGGCCACGATTTCGCCTCGGCGTTTCGCAGCGAATTCGAGCTTCTCACGCGAAGGCTTTACAGCGGGGTGCCCGATCTCCTTCTCGCGAAACGAGACCTCAAGGGCCGCGCGCTCGCCTATGCGTTCCCGCAGGAATTCGCGGTGCTTCAAGATGTGCTCGAGCAGTTCCTGGCGCCTCTCTTCACGCAGTCGAAGTTTCGGGACGCGCCGCTCATGCGCGGCATCTACTTCACGAGCGGCACCCAGGAAGGGACACCGTTCGATCGGGTCCTCGGCGCGCTCGAGCGGAAGTTCAAGGTGGACGCACGCGTCGACTCGCCGGTTGCGCGCTCGACCGGCAAGAGCTACTTCCTGCAAACCCTGCTCGAGCGCGTCATCTTCTCCGAGTCGCATCTCGCGGGCCGGGATTGGCGCCGCGAGCGTACGCTCAACATGCTGCGAGTGGCAGGCTATGGCGCGGTCGCAGCGACGCTCGCCGTACTGGTGGTCGGCTGGACGACCAGCTATCGTCACAACAAGGACTATCTCGCGCGCGTGGCGACGCGAGTTGCGGCGTTGCACGAGAGTGCCTCGAAATCGGTGCCCGACGAGCGTCCGCCGGCCGTCGTGCCGCTTCTCGACGAAACGCGCCGAGTCGCGGATCCGGAGGCATTCGCCGTCGACGCGCCGCCGCTCGCGTGGCGTTTCGGTCTGTACCAGGGAAGCGGGCTCGATGCGGCGGCCGATGCGACCTATCGACAGTTGCTGACCGAAGCCTTCCTGCCACGCGTCGCGCGCTATGCCGAGGCGTCGCTTCAGGAGGCGGTCGATCGCGACGACCTCGGGCTCGTCTATCGCCGGCTCAAGGACTACCTGATGCTCCACGACGCCGACCATTACGACGCCAAGGCCCTCGTCGCCTCGTTGACGCTCGACCTGACCGACGAATACGACGTGGCGTCGAGCACCCGCAAGGACGTACGCGAGACGATTGCGCGGCATCTGCACGGTCTCCTCGACGCCCAGCCGGTATCGTCGCCGTACGTCATCGACGACGCGCTCGTGCGCGAGGCGCGCGAGCATCTCGCCCGTGTCGCACCCGCGCAGCGCGTCTACCGGAGGATCAAGGCGGAGCTCGCCAACCGAGCTTTCCCCGATTTCAAGCTCTCCGAGAATTCGGGCGACAAGGGCACGCAGGTATTCAGGCGCGCGAGCGGCGAGACGGAGCTCCGCGGGGTGCCGGGACTGTTCACGTTCAACGGCTACCACGACGGCTTCAGCAAGGAGGTTGACAAGCTCGCGCTGTCGATGGGCGGCGAGGAAGCCTGGGTCCTTGGAGAAAGCGCCGCGGGGGCCGGCATTGCGCAACGGACGAGCGCGTTGCGCGACCGCTTCGACGCGCGCCTCGCCCGCGAGGTCCGCGACCTCTACATGTACGACTACGTCGCCGAATGGAAGAGGTTCGTCGACGACATCGAGCTGCGTCCGACGCCCACGCTCGCCGACAGCATTCGCGTCACACGGATCCTCGCGGGTCCCGATTCGCCACTGCCCGTTCTGATCCGCGCGATCGTCCGCGAGACGACGCTTTCGCCCGACAAGACGGGCGGCGATTCGATCGTGCAGAGCGCCGCGGGCGCGATCGTCAACAAGGGCAAGGAGATCGCGCGCAGCCGAACGTCGATCGATCTGAACGCTGCCACCGGCAGCACACCGCGTGCCGACAAGCCGGAGCAGATCGTCGATGCGCAATTCGCCGACCTGCGCAGGCTCGTCGCACAACCCGCGCAGGGGAAGCCGCCTATCGACGACACCCTTGCGACGTTCCGCGCGCTGTCCGACTACTTCGTGCGCCTGCAAAGCGCGCGCGACGGGAACCTGACACCACCGGATCGCGAGACGATCGTGCGCGCGCAGACCTCGACGGATCCCGAGCCGATCCGGCGCATGCTGCTCACGCTCGCCGGCGCGGGGTCGGGACAGGCTGTCGAGATTGCGAAGAGCACGATTGCCGCGAGCATCGGCGGTGCGGTCGGCGATGCGTGTCATCGCCGGGTCGACGGCCGCTATCCATTCTTCCGCGATTCGTCGACCGACGTCGGCGCCGCCGACTTCGCGGCGCTCTTCCGGCCGAACGGCATCTTCGACGAATACTTCCAGAAGAATCTCGCGGACAAGGTCAACATGTCGACGCGGCCGTGGAAGCTGCGCGAGGGCAGTGGGGTCACGTCGATTCCGGGCCTCGCCGCATTCATGCAGGCCGCGCAGATTCGGGATGCGTTCTTCGCGAACGGAAGTGGCGAAGCATCGTTCCAGATCGACCTTCGCCTGCGCACGCTCGATCCCTCGATCAAGGAGGTCGTGCTCGCAGTCGACGGTCAAACGCTGAATTTTTCGACAGCGTCTCCGGGCCCGCGAACGATTCGCTGGCCTGCGTCGACCGGCGCGCATTCGGTACGCCTTTCCGCGGTGCCGGATTCCGGAGGTGCGATCGAGGCGAGCGGAACATGGGCGTTGCATCGTCTGTTCCGTCACGCGCGCTTGTCTGCGACCGATCGTCCGGAGGCGATGCGCGCGACGTTCACGGTCGGCGGCCATCCCGCCGAATTCGACGTCGTCGCGCAAAGCGTTGAAAACCCGCTGCAGCTGCCGGCGCTCGAGCAGTTCCGTTGCCCGCCCAAGTCATGAACGACGCCAACCATCACGCGGTCGCGGTCGGCTGGTACGGCAAGAGTCCGGCGGCCGGCGACTTCGTCTCGCGCCGCTTGGCGCGACCGGTCATTGCGGAGCTCGATCGCTGGTTCCAGTCGGGTATGACCGCGCTGCGCGAGCGCATGCCGGACACGTGGCAAATGCACTATGCGAAGGCGCCCGTGTGGCGGGCGCTGCTGCCGTCGCAGATGATCGCCGCGGTTCCGTGCCTCGCGGTCGTCGCGGCAAGCCGCGACCGCGTCGGCCGCAGCTTCCCCTTTTGCGTCGTCGCGCCGCTCCCCGAGGACCCGGATGGATGGATGGCCTCGCTGCCGCAAGCCGCCGAGGACCTGTCGGGCCTTGTCGAGCAGTCGCTTCGCACGTTGCGCGGCGACGATTTCGACCGGCAGCTGGACGCGATCGCTTCGCGTATCGTAAGCGCGGATTCGCGGCACGAGAGCGAGGACATCGCCAGCATGCTCGACGATCTCGCGATCGAAAGCGCCGATCTGGCCACGGTGCCGCTGAACGCGCAGACCGCGTTTCCATGGCTCGACCTCGCGCATCGCTTCGACTCGTCCGGAACGACCAGCTACTGGTGGACCGGCGCGAGCCGCACGAGCGCCGGCTTCGTCCACGAGGGTCCTCTCGACGCGAACCTTTTCGCAACGCTTTTCGGCGAGACATGCCAGGCCAGGTGACCACACCCGGCGCGAACGCCAAGTCCGGCACCGTGCCGGTGCTCGCGAGCAACGCGTTGCCGATCGCGACGCGCATCAACGAATTCGAGATCACCCGCGTGGTCGGCGAAGGCGGCTTCAGCATCGTCTATCTGGCGTTCGACCACATACTGCACCGATCGATTGCGCTCAAGGAGTACATCCCGAGCCAGCTCGCGAGCCGACGCGGCGATCAGACGGTGGCGGTGCGGTCCGCCCAGCATCAGCAGACGTTCGAGGCGGGCCTGCGCAGCTTCATCAACGAAGCGCGTCTGCTCGCACAGTTCGATCATCCTGCGCTCGTCAAGGTCTACCGCTTCTGGGAAGCCAACGGCACCGCGTACATGGCGATGCCGTACTACGAGGGACGCACGCTCAAGGACATCCTGCGCGAGCATCCGGAGCAGGCGAATGAAGCGTGGCTCAAGCGGTTGCTCGTGCCGCTGCTCGACGCGCTCACGCTGCTGCACGATCATCGCTGCTTTCATCGCGACATCGCACCCGACAACATCCAGATCCTCGACAACGGGGAACCCGTGCTTCTCGATTTCGGCGCCGCGCGTCGAACCATCGGCGACATGACGCAGGCGTTCACGGTCATCCTGAAGCCGGGCTATGCGCCGATCGAGCAATACGCGGAGGAGACTGACCTCAAGCAGGGTCCCTGGACCGACCTGTATGCGCTTTCGGCGGTGCTCTACTGGGCGATCATCGGCAAGCCACCGCCGACGGCGGTCGCGCGCGTCATCAAGGATCCGCTCGAGCCTCTCGCTGCACGGAACCTGGGCGGCTTCGATCCTGCATTCCTGTCGGGCATCGATCGCGGCCTCGCCGTGCGGCCGGAAGCGCGTCCCCAATCGGTCACCGCCTGGCGCAAGATGCTCGGCGTCGACGAGCGGTCGATCGCGCGCACGCACCGAGCTGGACTCCCGGCCGATGTATCGCACAAAAGGGGTGAGCGCGACGAGCAAGCGCCGCCGCACAAGACTCCTGACGTCGCTGCCGCTCACGGCGGCGCGGGCGGCGATGTTGCTGCAGAGTCCGACCGCACGATCGTCGTGCCCGGGCTCCAACGAACGCGGCGGCAACCCGAGGACGCAACGCCGGCGACCTCAGAGGGGATCGCGGGGTCCGGGTCCGGAGACGCGCTCACGCCGCTGCCGGCCACGCTGCCAGCGCCCGACGAGGGAGCCCGCCTCTCCGCATCGAGACCGCAGACGGCACGTTTGGCGCTGATCGTCGGCGCCGTCGCGGTTGTCGCGGTCGTCACGTGGCTGCTCGTTGCACGCCCGTTCACCGAGGTGCCCGTCGTTGCCAAAACGGATGGCGCGGCGTCTCCTCGGGATACGGCGCAGGCGCCGCAATCGGCGACGCCCCCAGCGTCGTCTACGACGCAGGCGACGACGCCGGCGGAAACGCGCATGGCGGCGCAATCGAAGCCATCGCCGCCGCTGGCCGCCGCATCGCCCGCTTCCGAGCCATCGTCCATGTCGACGCCGGCGCGCTCGCGATCACCGGGAATGCCCGACGCTCGCGAGGCGCCACTGAACGATCGCAGCGCTGCGCCGGCGAAGACGCAGGAAGCGCCGTCGCCTTCGCGCTCGAGCCCGCCTCCTGTGCCGGACGACGAGCGGCGATGGGCGGCCATTCGGAATACGAACAGCATCGACGACCTGACCTCGTTTCGCCGTCGGTTCCCGCAGTCGCCGCATGCACAGGACGCCGCGGTTCGCATTCAGCAGCTCATGCGGGAGTCGCGCGAAAATGCGCGCGAAGCGGAGCCCGCGCCGCCCGGAGTCGGCGCGTCATCGACGACGGTCGCGAAGTCCGCGCCGGCGCCATCAACGGCGGACCCCGCGGCATCGGCACAGCGAGCGGCAATCCCCGCGGCCGCGAACAACGCTCCCGCTTCCGCCGCTTCCAAGGGAACGGTCCGTATTCGCGTGCAGCCGTTCGGATACGTCTATATCGACGGCGCGTTGATAGGACCCAGTCCGCCATCGCGCGAGGTCCAGCTTTCGCCGGGAAAGCATCGGATCGAGGCCCGCAACGACCAGGAAACCCCGCCGGTGATTCAGAAGGAGGTCGACGTGACGGCTGCTGGCTCCACCGAGGTTCCGCTGCGGTTTCGGGAATAGTCGGCTTGGCCGGGGTGGTGACGCGACGATTGTGAAGGGCTAGAGTATCGACCCGCCACATCGGATGTCAGTAGGCGCGGCATGGATGCGATGAACCTCGACGAATGGCTTCGCGATACCGACGTCGAGCCGCCCTGCGGCCCGAACCTCGAGTACGACGAGTCGTTCATGTCGTTGATGAATGCGGCTGCCGGCAAGCCGGAGCAGCAGTACGGCGACACGATCATTCCGGCCGAGGACCCGGACTGGAAGGTCGTGCTCGAGCGGTCGGGCGAATTGCTGCGCAGGACGAAGGACCTGCGTGCGGCGCTGCTGCTGACGCGTGCCCTGACGAGAATCGACGGGCTTCCCGGGTTCACCCGGGGAATCGAGCTTGCGAGACGCCTCCTCGAGGCCCACTGGGATGAAGCCCACCCGAGGCTCACGTTCGACGGCGAGGCCGATCCGGTCATGCGTGCCAACGCATTGTCCGGTTTCGCCGACGAAGCCGGGCTTTTGCGCGACCTGCGCGCAGCGAGCCTCATTTCGACGCCGGTGGGCGCGATCAGCGTGCGTACGGCGGAGGGGATTCTCAAGCGCGATCCGGCTGCATCCGGAATGACGGAGGCGCAGCTGATGCAAGCGGTCAGGACCGCGGTCGAACGCAACGATGCGATCGGTCTTGCCGCCGTTCCCCAGGCACTCGAGCATTGCCGGGCAATCCAGCTCCTCGCCGTCGAACGGATGGGATCGGTCGATGCCCCGGACCTGCAGACGGCGCGCACGCTACTGGAGACGCTCGGCCGGCTCGTTGTGTCGCCGCAGCACGGCGGCGACGCACCTCCCGAAAGCGCCGCCGCCGGCGATGCCAGTGTGGGCAGCGCAAGCCTCGGCTTGCTGCAGACCCGGCAGGATGCCCTTCGCGCCCTCGATGCGGTCTGCGAGTTTCTCATGCGAAGCGAGCCGTCGAACCCGGCGCCGCTGTTGATCCGGCGTGCGCAGCGGCTCATCGGCTCCGGCTTTATGGATATCATGCGCGACATGGCGCCGGACAGCGTCGCGCAGATCGAGGCTATCGCGGGGATCAAGTCGGGAGAGGCGTAACGCAGCACAGGCTACATCGGCCACCGGCTTCCGTGCCGGCGGTCACAGCGAGGAAGGAGAGATCGATGGTCGCGAAGGGAAAGAGTGGGCAGAAGTTCATCGCGCGCAACCGTGCGCCCCGCGTGCAGATCGAATACGACGTCGAAATCTACGGGTCCGAGAAAAAGATCCAGTTGCCCTTCCTGATGGGCGTGATGGCCGATCTGTCGGGCAAGCCGGCGGACGCCCTGCCCGACGTCGCCGACCGCAAGTTCCTCGATATCGACATCGACAACTTCGACGCGCGGCTCAAGGCGATGAAGCCGCGCGTGGCATTCCAGGTACCCAATACGCTGACCGGCCAGGGCAACCTGAACGTCGACATCACGTTCGAGAGCATGGACGATTTCTCGCCCGCGGCGATCGCGAAGAAGGTCGGTGCGCTCAACCAGCTGCTCGAGGCGCGGACGCAGCTCGCGAACCTTCTCACGTACATGGATGGGAAGACCGGCGCCGAGGAGCTGATTGGAAAAGTGCTGCAGGATCCGACCCTGCTCAAGACGCTCGCCGCGGTTCCGAATGCACCGGGTGCGAATCCGGCAGGCGGCGCAGCGCCGAAGTCTTCATCCTGATCTCATCGGAGCATCGATCATGGCAGTGACCACACAGGGACGAACCGAAGGTCAAGCGCAGGCGCTCGAGACCAGCGATCTTTCGACGCTGCTCCAGAAGGAGTTCAAGCCGAAGACGGACCAGGCGCGGGAGGCCGTCGAAACGGCGGTGCGCACGCTCGCCGAGCAGGCGCTCGCGTCGAGCGTGAGCATATCGCCCGACGCGTACAAGACCGTGCAGGCGATCATCGCCGAGATCGACCGCAAGCTGTCCGAGCAGATCAACCTGATCATCCATCATCCGGAGTACCAGCAGCTCGAAAGCGCGTGGCGCGGCCTCTCGTATCTCGTCAACAACACCGAGACCGACGAGATGCTCAAGATCCGGGTGATGAACATCTCGAAGAAGGAGCTGCACCGGACGCTGCGACGCTACAAGGGGGTCGGGTGGGACCAGAGCCCGATGTTCAAGAAGGTGTACGAGGCCGAGTACGACGTGCTCGGCGGCACGCCGTACGGATGCCTGGTCGGCGATTACTATTTCGACCATAGCCCGCCCGACGTGGAGATGCTGGGCGAGATGGCGAAGATCGCGTCGGCGAGCCATTGCCCGTTCATCGCCGCCGCGGCTCCGTCGGTGATGCAGATGGACTCGTGGCAGGAGCTCGCGAACCCGCGCGACCTGACGAAGATCTTCACGAACACCGAGTACGCGCCATGGCGAAGCCTGCGCGAATCGGACGACGCGCGCTACATCGGCCTCGCGATGCCGCGCTTCCTCGCCCGCCAGCCCTACGGCGCAAGAACCAATCCGGTCGACGAGTTCGAGTTCGAGGAAGACACCGACGGCGCGAACCACTCGCGCTTCACGTGGGCGAACTCCGCCTACGCGATGGCGGTGAACATCAACCGCTCGTTCAAGTATTTCGGCTGGTGCACGTCGATCCGCGGCGTCGAGGGCGGGGGTGTCGTCGAGGACTTGCCCGTGCATACGTTCCCGACCGACGATGGTGGCACGGACATGAAGTGCCCGACCGAGATCGCCATCGGCGACCGGCGCGAGGCGGAGCTTGCGAAGAACGGGTTCATGCCGCTACTGCATCGCAAGAACACCGACAACGCGGCGTTCATCGGCGCGCAGTCGCTGCAAAAGCCGTCCGAATACTACGACCCCGACGCAACGGCGAATGCGAACCTGTCGGCGCGCCTGCCGTACCTGTTCGCCTGCAATCGCTTCGCGCATTACCTGAAGTGCATCGTGCGCGACAAGATCGGCACGTTCCGCGAGCGCGCCGACATGGAGCGCTACCTGAACGACTGGATCGTGAATTACGTCGACGGGGATCCGAAGAACTCTTCGCAGGACATCAAGGCGATGAAACCCCTTGCCGCCGCCGAGGTGGTTGTCGAGGAAGTGGAGGGCAATCCGGGCTACTACACTTCGAAGATGTTCCTGCGGCCGCACTATCAGCTCGAGGGATTGACCGTATCCCTGCGACTGGTTTCGAAGCTGCCATCGGTCAAGGGCGAGAAGCAGGCCGCGAGCTAACGACCCGC
>Ga0134128_10001901_pt1 | contig 26321 bp, 22 predicted proteins | sample KB31754_FD_96462 | JGI IMG/M metagenome (GOLD analysis project Ga0134128, IMG submission 96462) | Terrestrial soil microbial communities with excess Nitrogen fertilizer from Kellogg Biological Station, Michigan, USA - KB3-175-4 | ecosystem: Environmental > Terrestrial > Soil > Unclassified ...
AAGTTCGAGAATATGGGCGCCCAGATGGTGCGCGAAGTCGCCAGCAAGACCAACGACCTGGCCGGCGACGGCACCACCACCGCCACCGTGCTGGCGCAAGCCATCGTCAAGGAAGGCGCCAAGAGCGTCGCCGCGGGCATGAACCCCATGGATCTGAAGCGCGGAATCGACATGGCGGTGGACGCCGTGGTTGCGGACTTGAAAAACCGTGCCAAGAAGATCGCCAATAATGACGAGATCGCGCAGATCGGTACCATCAGCGCCAATGGCGATACCGAGATCGGCCGCTTCCTGGCCGACGCCATGGCTAAGGTGGGCAATGAAGGCGTGATCACGGTCGAGGAAGCCAAGAGCCTGGACAGCGAACTGGAAGTGGTCGAAGGCATGCAGTTCGACCGCGGCTTTATCTCGCCCTATTTTGTCACCAATGCCGAGAAGATGCGGGCGGAGCTGGAAGATCCCTACATCCTCATCCACGAAAAGAAACTCACCAACCTGCAGCCCATGCTGCCTGTGCTGGAAGCGGTGGTGCAGTCGGGCAAGCCCTTGCTTGTCATCGCCGAAGAGGTGGAAGGCGAGGCGCTCGCCACATTGGTGGTCAACAAACTCAGAGGCGGCCTCAAGATCGCGGCCGTCAAGGCGCCCGGCTTCGGCGACCGCAGGAAAGCCATGCTGGAAGACATCGCCATTCTGACCGGGGGCAATGTCATTTCCGAAGAGCTTGGCACCAAGCTGGAGAACGTGACGCTCGCCATGTTGGGCCGGGCCAAGAAAGTCACCATCGACAAGGACAACACCACCGTCGTTGACGGCGGCGGCAAGAAGGCCGATATCCAGGCCCGCGCCAGCCAGATCCGCCAGCAGATCGAGGAGACCACCAGCGACTATGATCGCGAAAAGCTGCAGGAGCGGCTGGCGAAGCTGTCGGGCGGGGTGGCGGTGATCCGCGTGGGCGGCTCGACCGAAGTGGAGGTCAAGGAGCGCAAGGATCGCGTGGACGATGCGCTGCATGCCACGCGTGCGGCGGTTGAAGAGGGCGTTCTTCCGGGCGGTGGCATCGCACTCTTGCGGGCGCTGAAGGCATTGGACAAATGCCAGCCCGCCAATGCCGATCAGAAGGCGGGTGTGGAGATCGTTCGCCGCGCGCTCCAGGCGCCCGCACGCCAGATCGCGCAAAATGCGGGCGATGACGGCTCGGTCGTGGTCGGCAAGCTCCTGGAAAAGAGCGAGTATAATTGGGGCTATAATGCCGCCACCGGCGAATATCAGGACTTGGTGAAGGCGGGCATTATCGATCCCGCCAAGGTGGTGCGCACCGCGTTGCAGGATGCGGCGTCGGTTGCTTCGCTGCTCATTACCACCGAGGCCTTGATCGCCGAAAAACCTAAGCGGGAAAAAGCCGCGGCGATGACCGGAGGCCCCGAGATGGACTATTGATGCATAGAGGAGCCCGGCAAACGCCGGGCTCCTCTAATGTACCGGCAAGTTTGAGCTGCCACCGTGTGGAAATGTAGGAGACTTCCACCATGCACACCTATGAGGTTCGCATTCTCCGACCTGATGGTCGGGCGGCGCTGATCACGGCCGAGTCTCATTGGAATGACGATGCCGCAATCAGGTCAGCAAAAAAAATAGCGAGAGGACGGCAGTTTGAAATTTGGCGCGGAATGGACTGTATCTATGGCCGTCGGCCCCTCGGTATGCAGTACTCGCCGAACCTGCTAAAGCCATAGTTCGCCCAGGAACATCGGCAAGTGCATGTTTTTGAAACGCAACGACCTTGTCGAGCGTGTGTCGGCCAATCACCTAAGTTGCCGACACTCTCCGTTCGCACAACAACGGCGCAATCCAAGGAGCGACTGTAGGACTAGACAGGTGGGGCAATTGCAGAAATAGGCAATGTGAAACAACAATAGAGTTTTTTTCCCACCGCAGTCTAACTATTTGAACTTATTGAATTGTTGTACACTGTCCCTGGGCACCATTGGTCCGCATTCAAAATGTCGATCAACGAGCGTGACCCGACCTGCGATTCCATTTTGGAACCCTGAAAAGCCACCGTGTTCGCTTCGGCTTGCTTTCGCGCCAATCTTTCGAAGCAAGCACGGCATGCCAACAGTCACATCCTCCTCGGCCTGGCGATCAGCTTCCGCGATCGCCAAATTAGCTTGAACCCGCTGTTCCCTCGCCTGACGAACAGCAGTTTCCTCGGCGCCGGCTTGGTATATCGGTATGGATAGTTGACCGATCACGGCAACGCCGTCTTGGCGAATGCCGGGAGCGACTTGATCGATGGTTCGGCCGTGTTGGGCTTGGACCGATAATGTGGGCATTAGCGTGCCGTAAATCTCTAATCGCCCTTTGCTTTTGTACGCACCGCCATTTGCGCGGCCATCTCATTTAATTGCTCAGCGCCTTCTCAGCTAGCTCAATGTCCAAATAGGGATCACCAATCGCAATCGGTTCCCCACCGTGGGCAGATTTGATGACAAGCCAAACTTTTTCAAAGCCTCGGCGTAGAACCCGATATTGAACCATTGTTCTTTGCTCCCTAAAGGCACGGATGTTCCGTCGTGCAAGCGGGGCTGGATGGGGGTGCTTTTCAACGCTGCAAGACAGTTCGCTCCTGAATGAATTAGCGAGTGTTTGCGGTATTCCGAGCTTGCTGAAGAAGGTCGGTTGAGGAGTGGACTCTCCCGCGCGCCCGTCGCAACCCTATCTAGAGGTGCTCCACGACGTAAAGCACATAAATAGCATCGCGATGTCGGTGGTGGTTCCCCCGGTCAACGGCGCTACAAACATTTCGGTCGTGAGCCAAGACATGTTTTTGAAGGTAATTTGCGTGGTTGCCCGCACTGGCTGCTTGCGTTCGCAGACAGCGTCGAACAAGAGCCGCCAACGACTTTCGACGTGTTTCGGCAGGAATTCCTGGAGCAATCTGCCTGTGATTGGGCCGAAGACTTCTTCCCATTTTGTGCCGGCGAGGCGAATAAAGTAATCCCTCCGATCTGGCTCTTGCCGAATCTCAACGAAACCGACGTTCGGCATGAACCCCTTCATACCCAGGGGTGACATATCGGCTCGCGACGGGAAACGGTCGCCGATGTGGCGCGAGCGCCAATATACGTTTGCAAGAAGAGTTTCCTGGCGCGTGAGGTTCAACGCCCAATCGAATTCGAGTGGGCGGACTTCCGTCTGATCGAGCGCTTCTAGCCGCATTGACATCACGTCGAAACGTACCTCCAAGCGGATCGGTGGGCAACCAGCGCCAGATCAGCCAGGACACGCGTTTTCAAAGCGGCACCAAATTAGGCCAAGCAACTGGCATCTCCTTGCAATCACGGTAACCAATATTCACCATGGACACCTGGCGCCCTATCGGCTGACTGCTGCCGCGCGTCTCGACTGCGAAAAGCCCTTATCCGACATCTGGGAGCGGGCAATGTCACGACCACGCTAGTGGTGAAACGAAAAAATCGCTGACGTGGCCTTTCAACCTGTTCACGCCTGCGTTGAGCGCTAACTACCTTAAAGTTGCGTTAACTCCACCATCATAAGCTATTTGCTTGGCCATGAGCTGTGACCGTTCAGGAGGCGATCATGGTGTTGTTCAGGCGAATGCGCATATCGGGCAAAATTCTGCTTGGTGTCGGCTGTTTGGTCCTTTTGGGCGCAACGATAACCGGCTTCGCTGCGTACAATCTCTATATCGTGGCCACCAGCATCCAACACTTCGCGCATAACAGAGCTATGCACCAGAAACTGCGCTATAGCGTCAGTTCAACGTTTCTAGCCCGCTCGCGATCTTCGGTTTCGTCGGGCCAGAGATGGCCATAAGTATCTAACGTAAGCTTCAAGGTCGAATGGCCCATAAGTTTTTGTAGCCGTTTTGGGCTCACGTTTTGAGCTATCTGGAGACTTGCGTATACGTGCCTTAGCGTATGCGGTCCGAAAGCTGGCTGCTTGAACGCTTCGTTGGCCTTGGTTGCTTGCCTAATCGTTTTCGATGCAGGCTTCTTAGTTACCAGTCCCGTTTCGTTCATCAGTGGGACCCAAAATCTGTTCCAGAAATTGTGATAGTCCCAGATTGTGCCGGCATTGCTCGGGAAAACGAGGGATGTATTGTCGGGTCGGGCGGGGAGCCAAGCTCGCACAGCCGCCGCGGTCTGCTGTCCAATCTCGATCTTTCGTAGGCTCGCGGCGCTTTTGACAGAGCCCATGACGCCAAATTGGTCAGCTCGACGAACAATTTTTACGAAGGGCACAGGACTCCCAAAGTCACAGCTCTCGAGCCAAAGACCGCGGAACTCTGAAATCCGCAGCCCCGCGAACATGAGCATCCGGATTGTCGCTTCAGCTCTGCCCGTGTTGTCGTGGCGCTTGGCAGTGTCCAGCAGCTTTTTCAGGTCGGCGCGCGGTGGAAGATAGAATTGGAGATCCTGTCCAGCGTCGGGGCGCTTGCGGCGTTCAATCTTGGATGCGGTGACTGGGTTCGAGCTGACAAATCCTCGGCGCGCACCGTGGTTGAAGACACGGGATAGCGTGCCCCGTACTTTGGTTGCCATTTTTGGGGAGACGCGGCGGCTCAGCCGATCTAGGAAAAGCTGAATGACGACGGTATCTATATGGCCGCATTTCAGTCCGGAAAATTCGGCGTCAGGTAGGATGTGCAAATCGATGTGTTGGCGCAATTGCCTCAGGCTCGACTGCTCACGCTCGCCTACTTCGACCAGATGTTCGTAGTAATCCACGAAGTTTTGGGTGAGGGCGGTAAATGCCGCCATGCTTTTGGGTCGTTCACGTAGCACGGCCGCCAGCTTGGCTTTGGCTTCGGTGTGACTGTCGAACATGGCTGTGCCGCGGCGGCGGATGAGCCCATCGTCGGTCTGTAACTCGGCGGTGTCCCATACGACCTGCCAACGGGTTTTGCCGCTGGGCAGGGTGCGTTTTCGGATGAATGGCATGCCTGCTGACCTCCCGTGATGTTCCCTTTACGTTCTCATAACGGTAGCCGTTTTGGAAGGCTTTTTTGAGCAGAGAATTCCGGTAAACCATTGATAATAATAGGGATAAGGTAGAGAACTTTGCTCTTGAAATCTGTCAGAAAAGACACTAAGTTTCTGACATGGAGAATACTATGAGCCTGACCCAACAGATATTGGCTCATGCCCAGGAATTGCCTGAGGGCGCGCTGCTCTCTGCCAAGAGCCTATTGCACCTGGGCAAACGGGCAGCTGTCGATCAAACGCTTTCACGTCTGGCTCGGCGCCAGGAACTCATGCGGGTCGCTAGAGGCACGTATGTCAGACCTGTGCGCACCAAGTATGGCGTGCGTGCGCCTCTGCCAGAAAAGATTGTCGAAGAGCTTTCAAATGTAGGCGGCGAGACAATCGTTTCCAGCGGCGCTGCTGCAGCCAACGCTCTAGGGCTGACGACGCAGGTCCCGGTCAAAACGGTTTATCTAACCTCAGGCCGGAGCCGGCATCTCGTGCTGGGAAAGCAGACGGTCGAGCTCAGGCATGCCAACCCTCGTCAACTTTTAAAGGGGCATGAAGAGGCTGGGCAGGCAGCTCGGGCCCTAACTTGGCTTGGCCGCGAGCGCGCGGGCAGGGTGTTGAATACATTAAGAGGGAGGTTGTCTCCCGAAACGTGGTCTTCTCTGCGAGAGATGCGCCCGGCTCTACCGGAATGGCTTGCAGAAGGCGTGAGCGCGAACTTCAGCGCACATGCCTGAGCAGTTTCTGAGACTGACCGCCGAGGAGCGGCTGGAGGCACTTGGCGTCGCCAGTACCGTCTTCGGCCGCCCCATTTACCTTTTGGAGAAAGACGTCTGGGTCGTCTGGACACTTCAACAGTTGTTCGAGTCATCAGATGCGGAACATCTAATCTTCAAGGGCGGTACATCTCTCTCGAAGGCATATGGCGTTATAGAGCGTTTCTCCGAGGACGTGGACGTCACGTACGACATTCGAGCCATCGCTCCGGATCTTATCGCTAAGACCGCAGACGGGTTTCCCGAGAACCGCAGTCAGCAGCAGAAATGGACGGATGAGATCCGGAAACGCTTAAACACCTGGGTTGCAGATACAATGCAGCCCTACCTTGCAGAGCGCCTGGCCAAAATCGTATCGGATGGCAAAGTTACGGCCGAGGCCGACACAATTATCCTTCAGTATCCGTCCTTCGCCATGGGAACCGGCTATATAGCTCCGACTGTGCGGGTGGAATTCGGAGCCCGATCAACTGGTGAGCCGCATGAACCACGCTCAATCGTATGCGATGCCGCCGAACATCTGGCCGAATTGGAATTTCCGAGCTGTAAAGCGCATGTCATGCGAGCAGAACGAACCTTTTGGGAAAAAGCCACGGCGATACATGTCTTTTGTTTGGAAAAGCGCTTGAGAGGCGAACGCTTTGCACGCCATTGGTACGATGTCATGCAGTTGGACTCACGGGGCTTCGCGAACCGAGCCATGTCGGATCACGCCTTGGCAGAGGAGGTTGCCAAACACAAATCGATCTACTTTGCTGCTAAGGCAGCGGACGGCACACAGATCGATTATTCTCTGGCGGTAAATGGCAGCCTTGTGCTCGTGCCGGAAGGCGAGGCACTGCAAATCCTGGAACAGGATTATGCCCATATGAAAGATGACGGTTTGCTGCCAGCTGGCGCGGAAGAGTTTCAAACGATTATGACGCGATGCGCGGATATCGAGAAACGCGCTAACGCCACTCGAACCACGTAGAATCTAACGTTGTCGCGACCTAAGTATGGCATCTGTGCCAATTTTGCTTGGCAAAGTCCGCCACTCCCTTAGCGGGCGCGTTACTGCACTCAAGAATTGGCTGTTCGAGTCTGTTTCCATCGACACACGGATAGCAGCGCAACGACGGTGCCAAGAAACTATATAAGATACTGATTTTATTTGAAAATCTGTGTTACGACCCGTGTGTTGAAAATCCGCGTGTCGGCAGTTCGATTCTGTCCCTGGGCACCATCTCCCCCGATAGCGCGACAGAACGTGCGGTTTCACCGCTTGACATTACTTTAGAATATTTCTAATTATTAGTCGCAATTAGAAATCACCGGAGTGACCTGAAAATGCTGACCATTGGCGACAAATTTCCCGCTTTTTCCATTCAGGGGGTGGTGTCCACCGACCCACGCACGGCCTTCCGCGACTTCACCCAGGAGAGCGATAAGGGCAAATGGAAACTCGTCTTTTTCTGGCCGAAGGACTTCACCTTCGTCTGCCCAACCGAGATCGCCGGCTTCGGCAAGCTGAACGGCGACTTCAATGATCGCGACACGGTGATCTATGGCGTCTCCACCGACAGCGAGTTCGTGCATCTCGCCTGGCGGCAGAACCATGCCGACCTCAAGACTTTGCCCTTCGCCATGCTGGCGGACACCAATCGTCGTCTCTCCACCGCGCTGGGCATTCTCGACGTGGATGCCGGTGTCGCCAAGCGCGCCACCTATCTGGTCGACCCCGACGGCATCATCCGCTTCGTCTATGTCACCGACATGAGCGTTGGCCGCAATCCGCAGGAAGTGCTGCGCGTGCTGGATGCGCTGCAGACCGACGAGCTTTGCCCGTGCAACTGGCAGAAGGGCGAAGAGGTCATCAAGACCGCTGCTTGATCTGTTCTTCGCCGTTCTCCCCCCGCGGCGAAGAACTCTCGGCCCCATCCCAGCAATGGGATGGGGCTTCTCATGGAAGAGAAAGACATGACCATTGAAGCTTTGAAAGACGCCCTGCCGGATTACGCCAAGGACCTGAAGCTCAATCTCTCCAGCTTGGCAGCGGAGCCCGCGCTCAATGAGCAGCAGCGGGCAGGGACCTTCGTCGCCTGTGCGCTGGCGGCGCGTAACCGAACCACCACGCGCGCCGTGCTAGCGAGCTTCGCGCCATCGCTGTCGCCCGAGGCGCTGATCGCCGCCAAGGCTGCCGCCAGCATCATGGGCATGAACAATATCTATTATCGCTTTACCCATCTGGCCTCGGCGGAGGATTACAAAACTCTGCCGGCGCGGCTGCGCATGAATGTGATCGGCAAGCCCGGCGTGGACAAAGCCGATTTCGAGCTGTGGTGCCTGGCGGTTTCCGCCATCAATGGCTGCGGCGTCTGCATCGACAGCCACGAAAAGATTCTACGCGACGCTGGTTTCTCCGCCGAGCAGATTCAGGCGGCGGTGCGCATCGCCGCCGTGATCCATGCGGTGGCGGCGACGCTGGATGGCGAAGCGCACAGCACGGTCCTGGCCGCTTGATCTTAGCGATCAGGCTTCGACCGAAGTCTTCTTGCGCGCCTTGACTGGCTTGGTCGGTTTGCCGCCGGCGGGCCAACTCATCAGCGCCATGCTGGCCACTTCGTGCAAGTCGTCGGCGGAGGCGCCGGAGGACGCCTGCACGCAGATGCCATTCGACACGGCCATCAAATAGCGGGCGAGGGCGGCGGGATCGGCGGCTTTGGGCAGATCGCCTTCTTTGCGCGCTCGCGTAAAGCGATCGCACAAAGCCGCCTCTTTTTCGGCGCGATGACGCGCCATTTCGTCGGGAATGTCAGAATCGCCGCAGGAAAGGCCGCTCTGCAGCAGAAGACAGCCCGGTGGATTCTTGCCGCTGGTGTCGATCGCGAAATCGGCAACGCCATGCAAATAGGTCTTGGCAGCTTCGGCAGCCGTCGGTGCGGCGAGCACACTCTCCATGAAGCTTTTGCGTCGTTCGTCGTACCGTTCCAGCACAGCGCGGAAGAGGCCTTCTTTGCTGCCGAAGCAGGCGTAGAGGCTGGGCGAATTGATACCCATGGCGGCTGTAAGGTCGCTCATCGAGGCGCCCTCATAGCCATGACGCCAGAACACGGTCATGGCCCGGTCCAGCGTTTCTTCCACACAAAAAGCTCTGGGGCGTCCCGTTCGCATGGGTGCCTCCCGATATTATTGTAGCAAACGTTACATAAGGTCCTTGACGGTCCCCGTCCAGATCCATATCTGTGCCGAGCATTACAGAATTAGGGGATCTCCATGTCCAATTTCGCTGACCTGGCCCGCGCCGAGAAATTCATCGGCCAGCCCGTGGGACCGACTAACGGCCTGAAGCGGCGTGCTTTTTTTGGCGCGGCGGTCGTGGCGCTGCTGGCCGGAGGCGGGCTCTTCTTTGTCCATTCCAAGACTGGCGACGCGGCCGTATCTCCGGTCCAGGCCCAGCCTGTGGCCGTCCAGGCGGTGGAACCCCAGACTGTCCATCCCTTCGCCCAATTCTCCGGCCGCATCACGGCCGTGGATTATGCCGAGATCCGGCCGCAGGTTTCCGGCCGCATCACCGAAATCCGTTTTCACGATGGTCAGAAGGTGAAGGCGGGCGACATTCTTTTTGTCATCGATCCGCGCCCCTATCAGGCTGCCGTGGCCAAGGCGCAAGGCGATGTCGCCACGGCGGTGAACAATGCCCGGCTGGCCAAGATCGAACATGACCGCGGCGACCGTTTGTTGAAGGCGCAGGCGTTGGCGCAGGAATCCTTCGACCAGCGGGTCAACGCCGACAGCGTGGCCCAGGCCGCGGTGCAGTCGGCCAAAGCGGCGTTGGCGGCGGCTGAGCTCAATGTCGACTACGCTTATATAAAGGCGCCGATCTCCGGCCGCATCAGCCGGGCGGAAGTGACGCTGGGCAATCTGGTCGGCGGCGCCGCCTCCCAGCCGCAGCTTCTGGCCTCCATCGTCTCCGACAATGGCGTCTATGCCGATTTCGAGGTGGACGAGCAGACCTATCTCAACAATGTCCGCAATCACGCCCAGACTCAGGACGAGCAGCAGAAGATTCCCGTCGATCTGGAAGTCGAAGGCGACAAGGGCGGTCATGTCTATCACGGCAGCATCGAAAGCTTCGACAACCGCATCGACACGGGCTCGGGAACCATCCGCGCGCGCGCCCGCTTCGCCAATGAGGACGCCAGCCTAGTGCCTGGCATGTTCGTGTCGGTGAAGATGGGTGGTGGTGTGCTCAGCAACGCCTTGCTGGTGCCGGAGAAGGCCATCGGCAACGACCAGAGCAAGCGCTTTGTCTTTGTCGTCAACAAAGACTCCAAGGCCGAATACCGCGAAGTGGGTTTGGGCGCCGAAGTGGATGGCGCCCGGGTGGTCACCTCCGGCGTGAAAGCCGGGGATCGCGTGATCCTGGATGGATTGCAGCGTCTGGCGCCTGGTGCGCTGGTCGCAGCTCAACCTTCCAGGGTGCAGACCGCCAGCAACTAAGACGCCGGGCAAAGCCCGGGGAGAGACACACGTGAACCTGTCGAAATTCTTCATCGACCGGCCGATCTTTGCCGGGGTGATTTCCATCGCTTTGTTCCTGGCGGGGCTGATCGCCATGCTGCAGCTGCCGATTTCGGAATATCCCGAAGTCGTGCCGCCGTCGGTGGTGGTGACCGCGCAGTTCCCGGGCGCCAATCCCAACACCATCGCCGATACCGTGGCGACGCCGCTGGAAGAGCAGATCAACGGCACCGAGAGCATGCTCTACATGACCTCGCAGGCTGCCAGTGATGGCACGCTGACGCTCACCGTCACGTTCAAGCTGGGCACCGATCCCAATCTGGCGCAGCAGCTGGTGCAGAACCGGGTCAACCAGGCCTTGCCACGTCTGCCGGACGTGACGCGCAATCTGGGCGTCACTACGGTCAAGGCGTCGCCCGATTTTGCGTTGGTGGTGCATCTGGTTTCGCCCGACAGTCGCTATGACACGCTTTATCTGCGCAACTACGCCACCCTCAACATCAAGGACCAGCTCGCCAAGATCGAAGGCGTGGGCAGCGTGCAGATGTTTGGCTCCGGCGATTACGCCATGCGCATCTGGCTCAATCCGCAGCGCATCGCCGAGCGCGGCATGACCGCCGACGAAGTGGTGGCGGCGGTGCGCCGGCAGAATGTGCAAGTGGCGGCCGGCGTCATCAATGGCCCGCCCTATAGCCAGAAAGGCGCACTACAACTTCCGATCACGGTCGAAGGACGCCTGTCCGACCCCGAGCAATTCAGCCAAATCGTGATCAAACGCGATGCCAACGGCGTCATCACGCGGCTGGGCGATGTGGCGCGGGTGGAAATCGATGCTTCGCAATATGGTCTGCGCGCGCTCCTCGATAACAAGGCGGCGATCGCGCTGCCGGTGTTTCAGGCCCCCGGCTCCAACGCGCTTCAGATCTCGGAGCAGGTTCATGCCCGCATGGCAGAGCTGAAGAAGAATTTCCCGCAAGGGCTGGATTATCAGATCGTCTATGATCCGACCAGCTTTGTGCGCGACTCCATCACCGCGGTGGTGCACACCTTGCTGGAAGCCGTGGCGCTGGTCGTGCTAGTGGTGATCTTGTTCCTGCAAACCTGGCGGGCCTCGATCATTCCGCTTCTGGCCGTGCCGGTTTCCATCGTGGGCACCTTTGCGGCCATGCTGGCGCTGGGCTTCTCCATCAATGACCTGTCGCTGTTCGGGCTGGTGCTGGCCATTGGCATCGTGGTCGATGACGCCATCGTGGTAGTGGAAAATGTCGAGCGCAACATCGAAGCGGGCTTGAAACCCCGCGACGCCACGCTGAAGGCGATGCGGGAGGTCACCGGTCCCATCATAGCCATCGCGTTGGTTCTTTGCGCGGTCTTCGTGCCGATCGCCTTCATCACCGGCCTGACGGGTGAATTCTACCGCCAGTTCGCACTCACCATCGCCTTTTCGACCATCATTTCTGCCTTCAATTCGCTGACCTTGTCGCCGGCCTTGGCCGCCTTGTTGTTGAAAGGCCATGGCGCGCCCAAGGACGCGCTGGCGCGGGGCATGGAACGCGTGCTGGGACCGTTTTTTGCTCGCTTCAACCGCTTCTTCCATGCGGGATCGGAAAAGTATGGCAAGGGCGTCAGGGGCATCTTGAACCGCAAGTCGCGCGCCGTTCTGGTCTATGGCGTGCTGCTGGTCGCGACCGTGATCGGTTTTCGCGCCGTGCCGCCGGGCTTCGTGCCGCTGCAAGACAAGATGTATCTGGTGAGCTTCGCGCAACTGCCGCAGGGCGCAACGCTGGATCGCACCGAAGCGGTGATCCGAAAAATGTCGGATATCGCGGCGAAAGAACCGGGCGTGGATCATGCCGTGGCCTTCCCCGGTCTTTCCATCAATGGCTTCATCAATAGCCCATCGGCCGGCATTGTCTTCGTGACGCTCAAGCCGTTCGACCAGCGGCGCTCGGCCGATCTCTCCGGCAATGCGATTGCCCAGCGGCTTCAGGCCAAGTTTGCCGGCGTCAATGACGCCATCATCGCCATCTTTCCGCCACCGCCTGTTCAAGGCCTTGGCACCATCGGCGGCTTCAAGCTGGAGGTCGAGGACCGCACCGACCAGGGTGATGTCGCGCTCAATCAGGTAATGGCGCAGATACAAGCCAAAGCGGCGAAGAATCCTGCCTTGCAAGGCGTCTTCTCCAACTTCAACACCGGTGTGCCGCAACTCTTCGCGCATCTCGACCGTACCAAGGCGCAACAGCTGGGCGTCAGCGTGCAGGATGTGTTCGACACTATGCAGACTTATTTGGGATCGATCTATGTCAACGACTTCAACCGCTTCGGCCGCACCTATGAAGTGATCGCCCAGGCCGATACGCCGTTCCGCACCCGTCCCGACGACATTCTGCGTTTGCAGGTACGCAACCAGGCGGGCGAGATGGTGCCCTTGGGCGCCATGGTGGATGTAAAGGAAACTACCGGGCCTGACAGCGCCACGCGCTACAACGGCTTCCGCGCCGCCGATCTTAACGGCGGGCCTGCGCCCGGCTATTCCACCGGCCAGGCCCAGGCGGAAATCACCAAGATACTGGACGAAACTTTGCCCAAGGGCATGAGCTATGAATGGACCGATCTGACCTATCAGCAGATTCTGGCGGGCAACACCGCGATCCTGGTGTTTCCGATCTGCGTGCTCTTGGTCTTCCTTGTGCTGGCAGCCCAGTATGAAAGCCTGTTCCTGCCGCTCGCCATCATCCTGATCGTGCCCATGTGCCTTTTCTCGGCCATCACGGGCGTGTGGCTTACCGGCGGCGACAACAACATTTTCACCCAGATCGGCCTGTTTGTGTTGATTGGGCTTGCCTGCAAGAACGCCATCTTGATCGTGGAGTTCGCCCGCGAGCTGGAGATGCAAGGCCGTGCCACGGCGGCGGCGGCAATCGAGGCGGCGCGGCTCAGGCTCCGTCCCATTCTGATGACCAGCTTTGCCTTTATCATGGGCGTGGTGCCCTTGGTGGCGTCAAGCGGCGCGGGCGCGGAGATGCGTCATGCCATGGGCGTGGCGGTGTTTTTCGGCATGCTGGGCGTGACCTTCTTCGGCCTCTTCCTCACCCCGGTCTTCTATGTGCTGCTCAGGGCTTTGGAGAAGCGCGTTACCGGCACGGCGGAAGTGCATCACCACGTCACCGCGTGAGCCGAAATCTTATGAGATTTTTATAATCGCGGGCGCCGCGCCGGTCGAATTCCGTACCTTGCTGTCATCGCTTCTTTGATTGCGTTATCCTGGAGGGATGGCGAGCTCGACATTGGATGACGGTCCATCGAAACGAGAAGCGGTCAGGACTGCTGCAATCGGGTCGGTCGAAAACGGGAATGCTCGGCGCCACTATGGGCTGAGCTTGGCGGCGGTGACGGCCACTGTGATCGTCGGGTTTTTGTTCCGCGCACTGTTTGCGCAAGCCTTGGGCAGCATCGGCATGCTGTTCCTGGTGCCGGTCATGGCGATCGCAGTGTATTTCGGTCTGCGTCCGGCGCTGTTCACCGCTTTCGCCAGCGTGCTTGCCTACAATTTCTTTTTTCTGCCGCCGCTTTATACGTTCAATATCTCCGATCCCAACAATTGGTTGTCCCTCGCGGCGTTGCTGTTCGTGGCGGTGATCGCCGCCAACTTGGCGGCGCGGGTTCGGACCGAGGCCGATCTTGCGGCTAGACGCGCGCGCGTTGCCGAGGATCTCTACAAATTCACTGCCAAGATGGTGGGCATCGCGCGGCTGGACGACATTCTTTGGACGGCCTCTTTTCAGATCGCCTCGATGCTTGATGCGAATGTGGTCATCCTACTGCCCGATCGGGAAGGCAAGCAGCTTGATATTCGAGGCTTCTATCCGCCCGACGACCAGCTCAACGCCGACGATTTGACCGCTGCCGTCCGATCCTGGAAGGAGGGAGATGCGGTGGGACATGGCGCGGACGCAGCGCCACAAGCACAGCGGCTTTTTCTGTCAATGCGCACGGGTCTAGGGCCCGTGGGCGTCATTGGGCTTCATCGCGCCAAACTGCTGACGACGGAAGAGCGGCGGCTGCTGGACTCCTTGAACGATCAAACCGCGCTTGCCATAGAGCGCGCGTTGCTGGCGGAGAGAGTTGACGAAGCTCGCGTGCTGGTGGAAGCCGACAAGCTGCGCGTGGCGATGCTCAGTTCACTCAGCCATGATTTGAAGACGCCGCTCGCGTCCATTCTGGGTGCAGCGACCACGCTCGCGGCCAATCTGGATCTTTATGACGTTGAACGCACCAAGGAAATCCTCACCACTGTCCGCGAGGAAGCCGAACGGTTGGACCGGTTCGTGGGCAATCTTCTGGATATGTCCCGGCTGGAGGCTGGCGTACTGGGCGCCAAGCCCGAGCCGGTCGATATCGCGGATATTCTGGCCGCGGCGACGGTGCGTTTGAGGACTCTGCTTTCGGGTCACCGCCTGTCGGAAAAGATCGCGTTGGATCTGCCTTTCGCCCGCGTCGATCCACTGCTTCTAGAACAGGCGCTGGTCAATGTGCTGGACAATGCCGCGAAATATTCTCCCACCAATTCCCGCATATGGCTCAAGGCGGCTCCGGACAAAGATATAATCGTCCTGACGATAGAAGATGAGGGGCCGGGGATTCCGCCTGTGGACCTGGCGCATGTATTCGACAAATTTCATCGCATACGCAAAGCCGATCGGTTGGCCGGCACGGGATTAGGTCTGTCGGTGGCGCGGGGTTTTGTCGAATCATTTGGCGGGACGCTGACCGCCGCCAACCGCGACGGCAAAGCGGGGGCGATCTTCACTTTTCGGCTTCCGGTCGAGCCCGAGGCCAAGGGATGAAGAAACTCCCCCGCCTTTTGATCGTCGATGACGAGCCACAGATCCGCAGGCTGTTGCGCAACAGCCTGCCGCCGCACGGCTATGATTGCATCGAAGCTGCCGATGCCGCGACCGCGCTCACGGCGGCAACGAAGGCGGACCCGGATATCGTTCTGCTCGACCTGGGATTGCCAGACGGTGACGGCTTTGCCGTCATCGAGGCGATACGAAAGTCCAGGCTGACGCCGATCATAGTCCTGTCAGCGCGGGGCGATGTGGAAGGCAAGGTCAGGGCTCTTGAATCGGGCGCGGACGATTACGTCACCAAGCCGTTCGACATGACGGAATTGCTGGCGCGATTGAAGGCGGCGTTGCGTCATGGGCTGCAGGCGCAGGGCGAGGCACCTATCTTCCGCAGCGGCCCGCTATCGGTCGATCTGGTTCACCGTCGCGTGATGCTGCGCGACCAGGAGATTCACCTTTCGCCCAAGGAATATGGGTTGCTCCGCTATCTGGTCGGCGAGGCTGGTCGTGTGGTGACGCATCAACAGATCCTGAAAGAAATCTGGGGTCCTGCAAATCTTGGCGATGTGCAATATCTACGCGTGCTGATGCGGCAATTGCGGGCCAGAATCGCGCCGGAGCCGGACGCGCCGCAATTGATCGCGACGGAATCCGGCGTCGGATACCGTCTGCTGGTATTGCCGCCCTCTTAGGGCGTCGCGCCGTAACGCCGTTCTTATGGCTTCCCAGTTCCGACTTTCGTCTTTTCGTATGGAATTCTTATGACGCCGCGCGCTACCTCCACGCCGTCCGCCGCTCAACTTTCAAGCAGCAGACAGGAGATCGGTCAACAGGAATTCTGATGTTGAGTCATGTTGACGATGCACGGCACCGTCTTCGCGCAAATGCGCGGCTTGCGCTTAATGCGGCGTTGGTGATCGGTGGAATCACTGCGCCCTCGATGGCCATGGCTGATGGCGCCAAATGCGATCCCTACAAGGATTATTCCTGCCTGGACATGTATCTCGGCGATGACGTCGGCGCCCGCTTTCTGAACTATTACAGCCCGGAATGGGGTCAGGCTGGCGCGCCGTCCGATCCCAATGCGCCGCCATCCCGGCGCGACCACTGGCCGGCAACCCCCCAGGCCACGCCGCCCATGCCGTTCACGGAATGGCCTTATGGCGCCGCCACCGCGATCGGCGTCACGCGGCCCAATGCCGTGGACAGTCCGCTGATGGTGGCCATCGCCAATACCGGTATTGGCCATTGGCTGAGTGACAACCACTTCGAGCTCTATGGCTGGCTGAATGGTGGTTTCAATGTCAGCGGCAACAGCGTCAAACCGGGCGGCAACGCGCCGATCGCTTATGCCTACACGCCCAACACCGTCCAGCTCGATCAGGCGGTGCTTTATCTCGACCGCTCTCCGGACACGGTTCAGACCGATCATATCGATTGGGGTCTGCGGCTGTCGGCGATCTATGGCGAGAATTATCGCTATACCACGGCTTACGGCATCGCCAGCTATCAGCTTCTGCGACGGAACAATGTCGACGGTTATGACTTTCCCATGGCTTATGTGGAGTTATGGGTTCCCCAGATCGCCGACGGGCTGTTGCTTAGAGCAGGTCGTTACATCTCGATTCCGGATATCGAAGCGCAATTGGCGCCCAACAATTACATGTACACCCACTCGCTATCCTATGCCTTCGACAATTATACCAATGAAGGCGTGCAGGCGACTTTGGCGCTCAACAGGAATCTGTTCGTCCAGCTGGGTGTGAATGTGGGCACCGAAGCGGCCATCTGGCATGTCGGCCAGCATGTGCCCAACCCCGTGCCCGGCAACCCGCTCTATCCCGGCACAACTTTCCCACGCGATCCCGGTGCGCAGCCTTCTCTGGCGGCTTGCATTCGCTGGACGTCAGACAGCGGGGATGACGCTTTTTATCCCTGCATGGATGGGATCAACAACGGCAATTGGGGCTACAACAATCTGCAATGGTATGGCTTCACTTACTATCACAAATTCAACGAGCAATGGCATTTGTCGTATGAGTTCTACGACCTGCATGAGCGCAATGTGCCCAATCTCGACAATCCGATCGCGGCCGCTCTCTATCACAATGGCGGCACGCCCTTTTCACCGCCCTATATTTTATTCAATCAGCCGGGGGCGGCGCAGTGCGACAGTGCCGTGGTGCTAACCTGTCGCGCCACTGCGATCGGCACCTTGGCCTACCTCAACTATTCGCCCGACAAATTGGACAATTTCTCGCTGCGGCCGGAATTCTTTGACGATGAGCAAGGTCAGCGCACCGGCACCAAGGCGCATTACTACGAGGTGTCTTTGGGCTGGCAGCACTGGTTCTCGCCGCAGCTGGAGATCAGGCCTGAAGTCGGTTGGTATGAATCTGTGGGCGGCAAGGCCTTCAATGCCGGCACCAGGAATACCAGCCTGATCGGCGCGATGGACGCCATTGTCCATTTCTGAGCCTGGCGGGCCGCCATCAGATTCATATCGAATTCATATGCGGCAAGACGCCAGGATGGTCTCGCATTGAACCGGAACATCGGCGATGTCCGTGCTTTTTCCGCCCGAGCCCAAAGCCGCCACTATCTTGGCGTTCCGCCCGCGTGCCGCCGCTGTTCAGATCTTGGCGTCGGATCATCAACCGGGTTTGGCGGCATTTCGGGAAGCCGAGACCCTGAATCGGCCGGGCCTGGTGCTGCGCGAGATCTGCTGCGCCGCCGCTGCGCCGGTTGTCTTTATCCTTGTGCTGCGGAGCGTCCTGACGCTGTGAGACTGGCCTGATCGTCGCGGTCTCGCTCTTCGTCCTTTTCCCGGTCGCGCCGTTCCTGTTCTTTCACCATCTCCTCATGGGAAAGCTCGGCAGGCTCGGTAGCCGGGCTTGCCGGAAGGGCAGATGTGTCGGTGGGCGCAGGTTGGTCCGGCTGGCTGGTCTTCGGAGCTGGGGGTGTCTGTGCCGAAGCGGGAAGGGCCAACAGGATAAGTCCAAGTCCGATGACGATCGCCAATCTCATGTCGCCTATTTTTCAGGCAGAGAAGTGCAGGGTCAACCCGCTCTTATTGCCCTGGCGTCACCTTTCAGCGAGACGACCTGTGGAACATTTACCCCATCACACAATGTGAAAATTTTTTTGTGGTGGCGATTGGCCGCGCCTCTATGGTGTAATCACCAGGGGGAAAACATGGTTGGGGAAACATGACCGACATACCCGTCGGTCGGGAGTTGTGGACCGATCTTTTGCGGCAGATTGCACGGCGCACGCGCAACAGCGGCGATGCCGAAGATTTGTTGCATTCCGCCTATTTACGCCTCGAACGCTATCGCAGTCAGAATATCGTGAACGACCCTGCTGCCTTTCTGGTGCGCACTGCTTTCAATATAAGCATCGACAATTACCGGCACGCCAAGATCCAACAGAATCAACCGGAGGCGCCGGACGTCGAAGACACTTCGCCGCTGCAAGATGAGGTAGTCGCCACCCGCGCACGTCTAGCCAGGGTAAAGGCGGGGCTGAGCAAACTGACCCCCCGGACACGCGAAATATTCCTCATGCACCGGCTCAACAACCTGAAATATCACGAAATTGCCAGCCGTTTGGACATCAGCCAAAGCGCTGTTGAAAAGCACATCGCCAAAGCCGTACTTTTCCTAACGGAATGGACCGAAGGCTGGTGAGATGACCCGATTTTCTGCCGGCGCCCCTGAGGTCAAGGAAGCCGCGCTCTGGCTCGCGCGTTTGCGCGCGGACGACCGTTCGGCCGAAGATGAGCGTGCCTTCCGGGCCTGGCTGACGGCCGACCCCCGGCATGCGGCGGCGTTCGAGTCGGTCAACAATGTGTGGGACAGTGTCGGCGCGCTTTCGCGCGATCTGCGCAACGGCAAAGTGGAGTTGGAATCCAGCTTCAATCGCCGGGCGCTTCTGATGGGAGGGGTTGGCCTGGCGGTCGCCGCGGGTGGCACGGTCGCCTTCATGCAGTCGGCCGCTGCCGAGGTCTACAAGACCGATGTCGGCGAGCAAAAACACGTCACTTTGAAAGATGGCACCGGCCTTTTCCTGGACACCGACACCAAGTTGGTGGTGGATTTCACGGATAATAGCCGCAAGGTGGTCCTGCGCTATGGCCGCGCCAATTTCCGCGTCGCGCCCGACGCCAAACGCGCTTTCGCGGTCGAGGTGGCGCAGAAATTCGTGATCGGCACGCGTTCGAATTTCGACATACGGCGCGACGGCGACAATGTCTCCGTGCTGCTGATTCACGGCCTCGCCACCGTCAAAAACGCCTCGGCGGATGTTGATGCTGGCCGCCAGCTGAGCGATGGGGAGCGGCTGAGCTTCACATCCGGTCAAGCGCCTAAGCTCGACAAGCCCAATCTGCTTCCCCTTCTGGCATGGCACACGGGACAAGCGATTTTCGAAAATTCCGCCTTGAGCGATGTGGTGCAGGAGATGAACCGCTACTCCACCATCAAGCTGGAGGTGGACGATGCGCGCATCGCCCGGTTGAAAGTCAGCGGCGTCTACCGGGTCGGCGACAATGGCAATTTCGCGCGCTCCCTGTCGCGGCTTCTGCCGATCGAGATACGGGTTGTGAATGACGCCATCCAGCTGGTGGGGGATGACGCGCGGATGCTGCAAGGCTAGGACATTCGCGGCGAACGGCTTATAAATAAGGTGGGGCGAAGAAAAGCCACCGCTCAGGGGAATCTGAATGCCCGGGTTAAGGAAGATCCGCGCAGATCTTTTCCGTGGCATCTGCATTTTGATCCTGACGGCGGGGGCAGCGCGCGCCCAAGGCGCCAATTTCGCCTTGCCGGCGCAATCCCTGTCCGACGCGCTCAAGGCGGTTGCCCAGCAAACCGGCCAGAATATCCTTTTCACGCCGGAAGCGGTCGCCGGCCTCTCCGCGCCGGAGTTGCATGGTCAAATGTCGGGCAATGACGCGGTCGCTGTCCTGCTCAAGGGCACCCATCTCGTGGCTGAGCCCGACAGCAATGGCGGACTGATCGTTCATGCGGCCAATATGCCGAGCTGGGGCAAGCCGGCGCGGCCGCCGACATCGTCACCGCCCGCCACCTGGCCAAGTGGTATGGGACAATCGGGACCCGCGCCGCCTCGCCAGGCCGCGGCGGCCGCCGAAGCCGCCCAGCCGGAAACCGCGCCGCCGCCGGAGCGTCTTATCGAGCAAGTGATCGTCAGCGCGTCGCGCATCTCCATCGGGGGCTATCAGCAGCCCACGCCAGTCACCACCGTCAACGTGGATCAGCTGCATCGCGACGCCTTCACCGATATCGGCGATGCTATCCGCCAGCTGCCGGCCTTCGGCGCTTCCTCAAGCCCGAACAACACCATCGGCGCCAATTATATCGTGAGCGGCACGCCGGGCATCGACGTGGTCAATCTTCGCAATCTCGGCGTGTTGCGCACGCTGGTTCTGTTCAACGGCCAACGTGTGGTGGCGTCGGCGCTGAGCGGCGGCGTTGATCTTTCCACCATGCCGACCAACTTGGTGGAACGCGTGGATGTGGTAACAGGCGGAGCATCCGCAGCCTGGGGTTCGGACGCGGTTGCGGGCGTGGTCAATGTCATCCTCAATCGCGATTTTCATGGCCTCGCTGGCAATATCGAAGGGGGCGATTCCTGGAAAAACGATCACCGTTCCTTCAAAGGTGAATTGTCTTATGGAACCGATTTCGATGGCGATCGCGGACATGTGATCGGTAGCGTGTCTTATCTCAACAGCCCGGATGCCCTCTTCGTCAACCAGCGCTCCTGGTACAAAAGCACCAAGCTGGTCAGCAATCCCGCCTTCGTCCCGGGGAACGGCCAGCCGCAATATATTCACGCCGACAATGTCGGCCTGTCTCAGGCCACCCAAGGTGGATTGATTACCGCCAGCCCCGCCAATGCTGCTGGCCAGGGCGCCAATGCTCTGCGCGGCATTCAGTTTGTGGGCCCGAACGGAACGCCTGCGTCGTTCGATTTCGGCAATATCTCCGGCGCCTATTCCAACGGCGGCAGCGGCGAAGCATCCGAAGCATCCGAAGGCGACCTCGATCATCTCACCATTCCGCTCCGTGCCTTCACTTTTTTCGGCTATGGCCGCTACCGGCTTGCCGACAATCTCTCCGCCTCGATCGAGCTCAATTACGGAAAGTCCTTCTCGGAGGACAACAGCTATGCCGCCAACCGTTTTGGCACCGTCACCATCCAGCGCGACAATGCCTATCTCAATCCTTCCATCGGCGCGCGGATGGATGCGCTCGGGATCACGAACTTCTCGCTCGGCACCAGCAACCTCAACAATCTCGCGACAAGCGGCGCGCATCTGATCGGGAACAGTCTTTCGGCGGAAGCCCAGAGTCTCGGCGTGCCGGTTTCGACCAACCGGCGGCAATTGTTCCGCGGCGTATTCAATCTCGATGGCAGCCTCGGCGGCAATTGGTCTTGGAACGCCTATTACCAGCATGGCGAGTCCCGGGTGAACACGGTCGTGATCAACAACATATTCACACCAAACTATAACCTGGCAGTGGATGCGGTGCAGGTGACGCCGGGCAATGTCGGAGCGTCCGGCTTGGCGATCGGGTCCGTCGCCTGCCGCTCGACCTTGACGGATCCAGCCAATGGCTGTCAGCCGCTCGACCTGTTCGGCGTGGGCGTCGCATCGCCGGCCGCCATCGCTTACATCAACGGTCTCGCGCGTGCGGGACGTGATTACCAATTGGCCGTCTTGAACCAGGACGTCGCCTCCCTTGCGGTTCAAGGCATGCTGCCCTGGTCGCTGGGAGCCGGTCAGGTCTCTGTCGCGTTTGGCGGCGAGTATCGCAAGGAGGGGGGGCGGGTGACGGTCGATCCACTGGCGTCGGCCAAGCTTTTCTCGGTGGGGAATTTCTCGGGCTTTTCCGGCCAGTACAATGTCGAGGAAGGTTTTCTGGAGATCGAGGCGCCGCTCCTCAAGGACAGCTTCGTGCAATCGCTTGAGTTCAACACGGCCGGCCGACTGACCAGCTATTCCACATCGGGCCTTGTCGAAACCTGGAAGCTCGGCTTCACCAGCCAAATCACCGATGATATTCGCGCGCGTACGACCTGGTCGTTCGACATCCGCGCGCCAGACCTGCAAGAGTTGTTCAGCGGCGGATTCTCCGTGCTGGGCGCCTATACCGATCCGCGCACCGGCGCCAATGTGCAGACTTTCACACAGACTTCGGGCAACCGAAACCTGAAGCCCGAGGAATCCACTACCTTCTCTGGCGGCATTGTGTTGACACCGCACTGGCTCCCAGGACTGAGCCTTTCCGCGGACTGGTATTCCATTCATATCAGTAAGGCGATCGCCACCATCAACGCCAGCACGGTGGTGGCCCAATGCGCCGCGGGCGTTCAGATTTATTGCGCCCAACTGGTGTTCGCCGGCCCCGGCGGCGCTCTGTCGCAGATCAACACCATACCCATCAACGCGAACCGGCAAACGGTTTCGGGTCTGGATTTCGAGGGCGATTATCGCACGCCGTTCCAAGCGGGGGTGATCGATCTGCATTGGATCGCCAATTACACGGACGAGCAGACTCAGACGGCGCAAGGCATAACAGTCGAATATGCCGGGGGTATCGGCGCGGATTCGCCCGTGCGCGGCGTGCCGCAATTCAAGACCATATTGGCGGCGACGTATTTGGAAGGGCCCTGGCAGGGAACCGTGCAGGGCCGTTTGATCGGCGCGGCTCGGCTCAACACTGCCTGGGGGCCGCTCAATGTCGACGATAACAGCATCCCGTCGATCGCCTATCTCGATCTGCGTGCTGCGTTCGATTGGACGCGGAGCATTCAACTTTATGCCGCCATCGACAATCTCTTCAACACGGCGCCGCCGGTCGTGGCAGGCAGCACAAATTCACTGACACCATATGACGCATCGATACGCGACGATATCTATGACGCGATCGGCCGCCAATATCGCATCGGTCTGCGCTTCCAATTTTAAATCTCGCGCGCACGCGGTTGAAACCCGCGCGCGAGAGGCCAAGTTTTTTATGGCCGCTGGACCAGAATCACACCCAGCGCGATCAAAACCGCGCCCAGGCCTTTTTGGGCGAGATTGCCGGCCGACAAATCCTCGCGTCCCAATTTCGGGAAAAAGCGGGTAATCGCGACGCCGAAAGCAAAGACGAAGAAGGTCGTGGTCGAGGAGATCGCCGACACCAGCGCCACTGGCGCCAGCAACGCGGCGTAGCGCACGCCAAGTCCCGCGCCGAGATTGATCAATTCGTTGGCCGCATTGATGCCCGCCACCGCGCCCGGATTGCGGCGAAACAGCTTGGCGAATTGCCGGCGGTAGGCGGGTCGGAGAAGGAGCAGGCCGCCAAAGAATCCTTCGCCGACAAAGATCCAGAATGTCGTGGTCCAGAAATCATCGCGGATGGCGAAGAATTTGAACAGCACGGTCGAGAGCGCCAGAATGAAGGTCGCGCCCAGCATGAGGGCGATCAGTCGCGATTTGATGCCTTGTTTCGTTGCGCCGCGTTGGACGGACAGGCTCAACGCGCCGCCAACCACCAGCGCGCCGCCCAGAAGCTGTAGCGGGCTCAGCTTCTCGTGCAGGAAGATATAGCCCAGCAAGAAAGTGAAGAGCGTGGACGCCTGAAACAGCGGCGCCACCACCGAGGCTTCCTCGCTTTGGATGGCGCGCAAGTAAAACAGCATCGCGCCCATATAAAGGATGCCGGAACCGGTCATGACTGCGATGGCGCCGAGTGATGGTCTAAGAATAGCGGGCTCGATCCACCAGATGACGGGGAGTAGCGCCAGACCGGCGAGAGCGGTGAACAGCATCAGAACCGCCGTGTCGCTGTCGTGGAAGTAACGGTCCACCAGATATTTGTCGATGTGCGTGGAGACCGCCCAACAGACGGGCCCGGAGAAAGCCAGAAGAAGCCACATGCGAGACGACCTTAGCCTGTCGTCGCGCCGGCCCCAACCGCAGCAGCGCCCGGCTCATGACCGGTCGCGTCTTGTGCCAGCCCGATTCACGTGGCGCGCGATTTCCGGGTCGGGACCTCGATCCGATATATCTTCAGCGCCAACCAACCCTTGGGCTCGAAGCAGAGCGCATCCGTACCGTCGGCAAGGGCGCGCGCCTTGACCACGGCGCCCAGCCCACACGTGATGCCATCGTCCCAACCGATGAACCGATAGCCGGCTTGGTCCATGCAATCGCGGACGGATTTGAATGGCTCGCCCGCGCCGGTTCTGGGCGCGGCATATTCGCACTTGGCGAGCTGGGCTTTCTGGTCGGCAAAGCAACCCACCAACGGCAGGACCAGGAGGAGCGGGAGGAACTGGCGGAGATGAGCCATGAATGCCCCGAAATCGAGGAAAATCCTACTCTAAACAGGGTTACCGAGAAAGGTTGCCTCGCAAAAACTTTATATTTTTTGGTCGGTTCCCAGCTTGGCGGGGGCGTCCTGGCTGTGGCTAGAATCGACCATGCGCAAAAGGACGACAAGCGGGTACGTCGAGGCAGGCGTGGGCGGCAGGCTGCACCTCACGCCCGACTGTCTGGAGAACGCCTATGAATATCTGCGCACCACCTTGCCGTTTCGGCGGATGAATCTTCCGCATGCGGACAATCTCGTTTTCCGGGTGATGGGCGCCCGTGACCGTTTCGGCCACTTTCGCGGCCGCATCAAAGGCATGCCGGATCTGAATGAAATCGGCGTCTCGGTCCGTGTCGTCAAATCCACCGATCTTCTCATGGCGACGATGGCGCATGAGATGATCCATCTTTTCCAGCATGAAAAGGGCAGCGCGAGCCGAAGCTCCCACAATATGGAGTTCGAACGCATCGCCTCGCGCGTCTGCCGCATCCACGGTTTCGATAGGGAAAGTTTCTAGGCGACGATGCGCATCGGCGCCCGGGCAGCGGCCTCGTTGTCGCCTCTGTCTTCCATCATGTAGTCGCGCGTCAAGGGCAGGGCGTCGATCCGCCTGGCGATCTGGATCTGATAGACCACTTGGCCTTCGTGGCGGAACGCCATCTCGGCGCCGGCGAGATAGAATTCCCACATCCGGCAGAAGCGTTCGTCATAAAGCGCTGCGACCTCCGCACGGCGCGCTTGGAAGCGCTTCTGCCATTCCGCCAGCGTCCTGGCATAGTGCAATCGCAAGACTTCAATGTCGGTGACGATGAGGCCGGCGCTTTCGATCACCGGCACGATTTCCGAGAGAGCGGGGGCATAACCGCCCGGAAAAATATATTTCCGAATCCAGGCATTGGTGGTGCCGGGCCCGTCGCTTCTGCCGATCGTGTGCAGCAGCATCACGCCGTCATCGGCAAGCAACTCGCGTGCCTTGGCGAAAAAATCCGGATAGTAGCGCGCACCGACATGCTCGAACATGCCCACCGAGACGATGCGGTCGAACTGTCCCGTCACGGCGCGATAATCCAGAAGCTCGAAGCGGGACTGGCTGGCAAGGCCGGTCTGCTGCGCCCGCGCCTGCGCCGCCGCAAGCTGTTCTGTGGAAAGCGTGATGCCCAGAACATTGGCGCGATGAAGACGCGCCAGATCCAGCGCCAGTCCGCCCCAGCCGCAGCCAATATCCAACACCGAAAGGCCGGGCCGGTCGAAATGGAGCTTGGCGGCGATGTGGCGTTTCTTCTCGGCCTGGGCTTCTTCCAGCGTGTCCTGGTCGTGAGCGAAATAAGCGCAGGAATATTGCCGGCCGGCATCCAAGAACAGATCATAGAGATGGCCGGAAAGATCGTAATGATGCGCCACATGCGCGCGCGCCGCCCGTGCCGGATTCCACTGTGCGAACATCCGCAGCGACCGGCGGACCGCGCGCAACCATCCATGGGTGAAGCTGGAACCGCCGGCGCGGGCCAAATTGCCCATCAGGATGTCCATGAGACCGACAATGTCGCCCTGCTCGATGACAAGCCGGCCATCCATATAGAGTTCGCCCAGCTTCAGGTCCGGATCCAGACCGAGAGCAAGAAGCGCGGCGGCATCGGCGATTGCGATCGCGACCGCGGGCTTGCCCTCTCCATAAATCCGGGTTTTTCCGTTGGGGTAGCGCACCGCAAGACGACCGCGTCGGATATATTTGCTGAGCAGGATATCAAGCATGGTCCAATACCCGCCCGGTTGAATGGGCCGTCTGTTAAGTTCGCATGCCTG
>Ga0134128_10001902_pt1 | contig 26316 bp, 17 predicted proteins | sample KB31754_FD_96462 | JGI IMG/M metagenome (GOLD analysis project Ga0134128, IMG submission 96462) | Terrestrial soil microbial communities with excess Nitrogen fertilizer from Kellogg Biological Station, Michigan, USA - KB3-175-4 | ecosystem: Environmental > Terrestrial > Soil > Unclassified ...
CTCGACAACGGCAAGCCGATCCGCGAGACGCGCGATCTCGACATTCCCCTGGCCGCCCGTCACTTCACCTATCACGCCGGCTGGGCGCAGCTCCTCGAGCGGGAGCTCCCCGATCACGAGCCGCTCGGGGTCGTCGGGCAGATCGTTCCATGGAACTTCCCGCTCCTGATGCTCGCGTGGAAGATCGCGCCGGCACTGGCCGCGGGCAACTGCATCGTGCTGAAACCCGCGGAAGACACCAGCCTGACGGCGCTCTTCTTCGCCGGCCTCTGCGCCGATGCGGGAGTCCCGCCGGGCGTGGTCAACATCCTGACCGGGGACGGCAGGGTGGGCGAGCTGATCGTGCAACACCCGGGCATCGCCAAGATCGCGTTCACCGGCTCGACCGAGGTCGGCCGTCTCATCCGGCGCAGCACCGCGGGCTCGGGCAAGTCCCTCACCCTGGAGTTGGGCGGCAAATCGCCCTTCGTCGTGCTCGAGGATGCGGATCTCGACGCCGCCGTCGAGGGCCTGATCGATGCGATCTGGTTCAACCAGGGGCAGGTGTGCTGCGCCGGCTCGCGCCTGATCGTCGAGGAAAGTGTGCTTGCGGCTCTGGTCGGCAAGATCAAGACCCGCCTCACGCACGTGCGCATCGGCGATCCCCTGGACAAGGCGATCGACATGGGCGCGCTCATCTCCCCCGCTCACCGCGAGCGGGTGGAGCGCTTCGTCCGGGAGGCGCAGGCCCAGGGCGCGACGCTCTGGCAGCCGGAAATTCCCCTGCCCAAACAGGGCGCCTTCTATCCGCCGACCCTGCTGACGGACGTCTCCCCGGCCAACATCGTGTGGCGCGAGGAAGTCTTCGGGCCGGTCCTCGCGGCGACCAGCTTTCGCACGCTGCCGGAAGCGGTCGAGCTGGCCAACAATACCCGCTACGGGCTCGCCGCCACGCTGTACACCGAGAGCATCAACCGGGCGCTGGAGCTCGCCGTGAAGCTCAAAGCCGGCGTGGTGTGGATCAACACCACCAACCAGCTGGACGCGGCCTGCGGATTCGGCGGCGTCCGCGAGAGCGGCTTCGGGCGCGAAGGCGGCCTCGAGGGCATGTTGGATTACCTGCGGGAGCGCGACGCCTGGATCGGAGGCGCCGCGCAGGCCTCGACCGCGCAGGTGTCGCCACCTCATTCGCAGAAGCTCCGGGGCCCGCTTGCCCGCTCAGGTGGCCTGCTCGCCGCGACACTGGCCGCGGATGCGACCTCCGAGCCGGCGCCGGCCGAACCGGCGCGCGGGCGCATCGACCGGACCTTCAAGAACTACATCGGCGGCAAGCAGACCCGCCCCGACGGCGGCCTCTCGCGCCCCGTCCAGGATGCCCGCGGACGCCTCGCCGGATGGGTGGCCAACGGCAACCGCAAGGATATCCGCGATGCCGTCGAAGCGGCGTTTCGGGCCGAGAAGTGGCCGGCGGCGACCGCCCATCTGCGCAGCCAGATCCTCTACTACATCGCGGAAAATCTCGCCCTGCGGCGCGAGGAGCTCAATGCCGGCCTGAGGCGGTTTACGGGCCGCACGGCCGCGCAGACCCGGGCCGAAGTCGATGCGGCGATCGCCCGCCTCTTCGCCTACGGCGGATGGGCGGACAAATACGACGGGCTGGTGCACACGCCGCCGGTGAGGAACATCGCGCTCGCCGTGCCGGAGCCGATCGGCGTGATCGGCATCGTCTGTCCGGACGAGGCGCCGCTCCTCGCATTCATTTCCCTGCTCGCGCCGGCGATGGCGATGGGCAATCGCTGTGTGATCATCCCGTCCGAGCGCATGCCGCTGCCTGCGATGGATCTCTGCCAGGTGCTGGAGACCTCGGACGTGCCCGCGGGCGTCGTCAACATCGTGACCGGCGACAGGGACGAGCTGACGGAGACCCTTGCGCAGCACGACCAGGTCGACTGCGTCTGGTACTTCGGAACGAATGACGGCAGCGCGCGAGTGGAGGCTTGGGCCGCCGCCACGGTGAAGCGGACGTGGGTAAGTCAGGGTCGCCGCCGCGATTGGATGTCGGCACGCCACGGCGAGGGCCGCGCGTTCCTGCGGCAGGCCACTCAGATCAAGAACATCTGGCTGCCTTACGGTGACTCGGCATGAGGCGCCTGGGCAGCCTGCATGGGGACGCGAAGAGGGGGCAATAGCGAATCGGCAGCTGCGGCGGGTCGTGTCGCGTTGGCGAATCCGCGGGGCGGCGTACGCTGCGCCCGCTGTGGCGCGGCACGCGCCTGCGTTTTGACCTCGGGCATTGTTGGCGCGCAACGCATCGTGTTTGGCCCGGCTGCGGCTGCCCGTTGCGGCGATTGACAGGACGAAACGGTGGGTCTATCGTTTAACAAAGCGGGTTAAACGTTTTAAAAAGTCAGAAGAGCGGAGCGCCGCCGCGTCATGGGAACGCAATCTTCCGCCACTAGAATTTTGGCGCTCCGGCAACAGCAGCGAGCTGCGGCGATCGGCCAGCACGGCCGGCCGATCGCCCCCCGTCCTTCGGGTGGCCCGGCCGTGTTGTGATCACATGGGGAGAGTCGGTAATGTCCATTGAGATCCGTAAGGTCGTACGACAAATCCTGGCCCCGATGTCAGTTGTCGTTCCGTGCGTGGCGCTGATGGCGGCCATGCCGTTGGTCGCGGCCGCGCAAAGCGCGGATCAGAGCGCCTCCAGCTCCGGCCAGCCAAGCGCCACCCCTAAAAGCACCAACCCGCAAAGCGCCAAGCAGTCAAGCGCCGCACTGCAGACGGTGATCATCAGGGGAGATCGGCCGACGTTGAACGTCATTCCGCTGAAGGCCACCTTCAGTGAGAGCACCATCACGCCTGCGGCGATTCTCAATATCACGCCCAGTCCTGCGACGACCGTGCAAACGCTCCTCAACACCCAGCCATCGATTTACGCCACGACGGGCGCCACCAACGGCATGGAGACTGACATAAAGTTCCGCGCATTCTCCGATGGTGAATTCGGCGAGACGATCGCCGGCGTGCCGCTGAACGACATTTTCAACAGTGGCGTCACCTATCAGGCCGACAACCGCAACAATGCCCTCTTCATCACCCGGGATCTCGACAGCGTTCAGCTCTATCGCGGCGTCAACAATCCCGCGGTAAACACCTATAATTCTCTCGGCGGCACCATCAATTACATACCCCGGCAGCCGACCGAGGCGGCCGGCGGTGACGCCGGAGTCGATTTCGGCAGCTTTGGCACCATCAACTATCACGCCACGGTCAACACGGGTGACTGGCACGGCATCAAGCAGACCGCTTCCTTCGAAAGTGACGACAGCCGCGGCTGGCTGCAGAACACGAGCGACCGCAACCTCAATCTTTATTATGCGGGCAATGCCAAGGTGGGCAGCAACACCGACGCGTTCGCATATCTCGTGTACAACAGAAACCACGGCAACGCCCCGCAGTTCATTCCTCAGGACATCTTCAGCAACCAGTTCAATTTTCAGTGGCCGACCAACCTGTATCAATCGGACAACCTGGACAAGAATTATCTCGGCATTCTCGGTTTCACGACCGAAGTCGGCAACAGCGTCACGATCGAGGATGAGGCCTACGCGGGCGACAACAACTATACTCGGACGTCCTATTCGAATCCGAGCTATGCGGGCCAGTACTTCATAGACGATCAAGGCTCGGGTTATCCGTTCTGGACCAGCTACATGGGTTACGACGGCTTCACGCTGTTCCCTTACGCCGGGACGCAAGCCTACGGTGTTTCCACCGGACCGACCGGTGCCGGCTGCGATCCGACATGCGCATTCGCCGGCACCGATTATCACTTTTATGGGTATGACGGTAAGATCTACGGCGACCGCCTGAAGGTCACCGCGGACCTTCCGAGCAACACGATCACGGCGGGCGGGGACCTCAATTACGGCAAGTTGCACTCACGCGAATATTGGTATGGCGCCGCCGACATGCCGATGGTGGTCGGCTATAACGACGCCTGGGACGAGCACGATACGCGCACGATGTGGTCCATTTACGCTCAGGACGACGTTCATTTCTGGAATGACCGCATCCACATCACGCCGGGAGTGAAATATATCGCGGCCCGAACCACGGACAATGACGCGCTGGGATTCTATTATTCGGCGCCGGGTCCCGACAGCGGCAGCGAGCACTTTGCATCGCCGACCCTGGGCGTCAGCATCGAGCCGATCCGGAATCTCACGGTATACGGGTCCTACGGTAAGAACGTGAAGTTCCCCGACATTACGGCGTTTTACAATGCGGTCGCGGGGCCTAACACCGCGCCTATCGTCGTCAAACCTGAATATGCGTATGACTATGAGCTGGGCGTCCGCGACAAGGTCGGCAGGCTTACCGCCGAGGTCAACGGCTACGAAGAGAACTTCTCGCACATCATTTTCTCGAGCACCACGGGCGCGGGGAATTTCACGCAGTATCAAAACGGCGGTAGCGAGCGCTATCGGGGCGTCGAGATGCAATTGACCGACAACTTCGGGCAGTTCCTGCTGGGCGGCTGGCAAGGCTACATGAATGCCTCCTACAATCAGGCCATCTGCACCTCGGTATCGATGAGCGATCTGACCGGCGAAAGCTGCAATGCCGGCCAGGCGCTGCCCAACGTGCCGAAGGTGCTGGCCAATGTCGGGCTCATCTGGGATTACGCCGGCTGGCATGTGGACGTGGAGGGCCATTATGTCGGCTCACAGGGACTTGCGAGCTACTTCACCGGTTTCCCAATCGCGCCGGGCGAGCTCGAGCCGGGGCAGAGGACTGAAATTCCCAGTTACTTTCTGGTCAATCTGGGGGTCATCAAGGTGATTCCCCTCCAGTGGGGCATGGCAAAGGCCGTGCGCCTGGCGTTCCACGTCGATAATCTGTTCAACAAACGCTATTTCTCCTCCGCGCAGGTCAACGTACGCAATCTGGACATGACGGGTGCCAACCAGGCGGAGGATTTCTACGGGCTGAGCGGCGAGCCCGCCGCGGTGTTCGGCAGCATCGGGGTATATTTCTGAGCCTCGATCCGGTCTTTTGGGCAGGCCCATTTTGGCCGTTGCATGATCTTCAAGGATCTCATCCGCAGGAAGCGTGACGGGCTCGAGCTGGCGCGCGAGGAGATCGAGCTCTTCGTGCGCGGCCTGGCGGATGGGTCGCTGCCGGCGGAGCAGGTGGCCGCGTTGGCCATGGCGGTGTTCTATCGCTCGATGGACTTCGCGGAGACCGGGGCGCTGACGGTCGCGATGGCCGACTCCGGGGTGCGACTGCGCTGGGATGAGCTGCGGGGCCGGGGACCGGTCATCGACAAGCACTCCACCGGCGGCGTCGGCGACAAGGTGAGCTTTCTGCTCGCCCCGATCGCCGCGGCGTGCGGCTGTTTCGTGCCGATGATCTCCGGGCGCGGCCTCGGGCATACCGGGGGCACGCTCGACAAGCTGGATGCGATCCCGGGCTATCGCTCGCTGCCGTCGGTCGAGGAGTTCCGGCGTGTCGTGGGCTCTGCGGGCTGCGCGATCATCGGGCAGACGGACGACCTGGCGCCGGCGGACCGGCGGCTCTATGCCATCCGGGATGTCACCGCGACGGTGGAGTCGATTCCGCTCATTACCGCGTCGATCCTCTCGAAGAAGCTGGCGGCAGGCCTCGAGGGCCTGGTGATGGACATCAAGACGGGCTCCGGTGCCTTCATGCAGACCGTGGAGGAGGCACGGACCCTTGCGCGCAGCATCATCGGCGTGGCGGGCACCACCGGGATGCAAACGCACGCCCTCATCACGGACATGTCGCAGACCCTCGGATGGACCGTGGGCAATGCACTCGAGATCGCTGAAGCGATCGAGTTCCTCAACGGGGGCGCGCGCGAGGAGCGGCTGCAGGAGGTGGTGCTCTCGCTCGCGGCCGAGATGCTGGTCGTGGGAAAGCTGGCGGATGATCACGAGCAGGCGCGCCGGCGCGCGGAGGCCGCGGTGCGCTCTGGAGAAGCGGCTCGCCGGTTCGAGCGCATGGTCGTGGAGCTCGGCGGGCCCGGCGACCTGCTGATGCACTCGGCGCGGTATCTGCCGCGCGCACCCATCGTGGAGCCGGTCTTCCCGCAGGCCGAAGGCTATGTGGCGAAGGTCGATGCCAGGGCGGTCGGCAACGTGCTGGTCGGACTGGGCGGCGGCCGGCGGGTCGCGGGCGAGGCTCTGGATCTGGCCGTCGGCTTGAGCGAGGTTTCCGGGATCGGCATGCGCGTGGGCAAGGGCAGACCCCTGGCGCTGGTGCACGCGCGCTCGCCGCAAGAGGCGCGCCGGGCGGCTGATGCGCTGCGGGAGGCGACGATCCTTTCCGGCGGGCCGGTGTCGCCGCCGCCCATCGTGCATGAGACGTTGGTCGCTCCCTGAGACGGGCCGTGATTCCCGGCCGGCGCGGTGCGATGATGCGGATGACGGCGCTGCTCGCATCCACAAGGCAACATGACGACAACGAACGAAGTGGCGGCGGATCTGTGGAATCGGGACCTCGCCCCGACGCCTCCGGAGCGGCGCACGTGGCGCTGGTATCACTTCGCCGCGCTCTGGCTCGGCATGGTGATGTGCGTGCCGGCCTACACCCTGGCATCCAGCCTGGTCGGCGCGGGCATGTCCGCGGCCCAGGCCATCGTGACCGTGACCCTGGGGAACCTCATCGTTCTCGTCCCGATGCTGCTCATCGGCCATGCCGGAGCGAAGTACGGCATCCCATACGCGGTGTTGGCGCGGTGCTCGTTCGGCACGGTGGGCGCGCGCTTTCCGGCCGTGTTGCGCGCGCTGGTGGCGTGCGGCTGGTACGGCATCCAGACCTGGTTCGGCGGAATGATGATCTACTCGCTGCTCGGCGTGCTCGCCGGTCATCCGCTCGGCGGGCCGACGATCGCCGTGCTCGGCATCACCCCGTGGCAGGCCGTGTGCTTCCTCGCTTTCTGGCTGCTGCAGTTCTATTTCATCGTGCACGGCATCGAGTCGATCCGCCGCCTCGAGACCTATACCGCGCCGATCAAGGTCGTGATCTGCCTCCTGCTGCTCTTCTGGGCAGACCGCAAGGCGGGCGGCTTCGGTCCGATCGTGCACAGCCCCTCGCAGTTCGGCCCCGGAGCCGCGCGCAGCGGCCAGTTCTACGCGGTGTTCTGGCCGTCGCTCACGGCGATGGTCGGCTTCTGGTCCACTCTCGCGCTCAACATTCCGGACTTCACCCGGTTCGCGAGATCGCAGCGGGATCAGGTCATAGGCCAGGCGATCGGGCTCCCGGCCCCGATGGGGTTGCTGGCGGCACTGGCGGTATTCGTCACCTCGGCAACGGTCGTGATCTATGGCAACGCCATCTGGGACCCGGTGACGCTCTCCGGTCGCATGACGGGCGCCGCGGTGCTGGTGGCGCTGCTCGTGCTGCTCGTCGATACCATCAGCGTCAATCTGGCGGCCAATCTCGTCGGGCCGGCGTTCGACTTCTCATCGCTCCACCCGAAGCGCATCAGCTACAAGGTGGGCGGATACATCACCGCGGTCATCGCGGTGGCGATGATGCCGTGGAAGATCCTCTCCAGTACGCACGGCTACATCTTCACCTGGCTCGTCGGCTACTCGGCCCTCCTCGGGTCGGTGGCCGGGATCCTGATCGTCGACTACTACCACGTGCGCCGGACGGTCATCGACGTGGAGGGGCTGTATCGCGAGCAGGGCAGCGGCTACACCTATCGCGGCGGCTGGAATCCGATCGCCATGCTCGCCTTCCTGATCGGCGTGCTGCCCTGTCTGCCGGGATTCCTGCACGCCTCATTGCCGCATGCGTTTGCGCACGTCGGCGGGCTCCTGGACGACCTCTACAGCTACGCCTGGTTCGTCGCGCTGGGGCTTTCCGCCGCCGTGTATGCGCTCGGCATGCGCCTCGCCGGCGGGGGCCGCCTAGCCGCCGGCAAACGGGTTGACCAAATGGTCAAAGTTGTGCATGCTGATTTCGACAGCCGATGACGCCGGGGGCGCGATGAGCGAGCAGCGTGGACCAGATATCCGCCCGGGGCGCCTGGCGGCCGAGGACTACGCCGCGCACTTCGCCGATCACGTGCCGCCGCTCACCGGGCCGCAGGCGGTGTTGGAAGCCAGCCGCTGCCTCTATTGCTTCGATGCGCCCTGCGTGACCGCCTGCCCCACCCGGATCGACGTGCCCGCGTTCATCAAGCGCATCGCCGAGGACAACGTGCGCGGCGCGGCCACGGCGATCCTCCAGGCCAACCCGCTCGGCGGGTTCTGCGCGCGTGACTGTCCCACCGAGGTGCTGTGCGAGGCGGTCTGCGTGCGCAACGTACAACAGGGTCGCCCGGTGGCGATCGCGCGCCTGCAGCGCTTCGCCGTCGACCGCCTGATGGCGAGCACCGACAACAGGATATTCGAGCGGGCGCCGGCGAGCGGCCGGCGCGTGGCGGTGGTGGGCGCGGGTCCCGCGGGACTCGCGTGCGCACACGCGCTGGCGCGCGCCGGACACGAGGTGACGCTCTACGATGCGAAACCGAAGGCCGGCGGCCTCAATGAGTATGGAGTCGCCACCTACAAGACCGCGGGCGGCTACGCTCAGCGCGAGGTCGAGTGGCTCCTCGGTGTCGGCGGAATCAGGCTGCAATGCGGCTGGACACTCGCCAGCCCCGAGCAGCTCGAGAATCTGCGTCGCGGCTACGACGCGGTGTTCCTGGGCCTCGGCCTCGCCGACACGCATGCGCTGGGGGTCCCGGGCGAGAAGCTCGCCGGCGTCGAGGATGCGGTGGAGTTCATCGGCACGCTGCGCCAGGCGGCCGATCCGGGCACCGTGCCCGTGGGCCGGCGGGTGCTCGTCATCGGCGGCGGCATGACCGCGATCGACGCCGCCGTGCAATCGAAGCTCCTGGGCGCGGAAACCGTCGACATCGTCTACCGCCGCGGCCCGCAGCAGATGCGCGCGTCGATACACGAGCAGGATCTCGCCCGCACCCGAGGGGTGAGGATCCTTCACTGGCTGGCGCCCGTGGAGGTCATCGGCGAGGGGGGCAGCGTGCGCGCCGTGCGCTTTGCCCGCCAGCGGCTCGCCGCGGGCCGGCTCGAGGCCGACGGCGAGGAATGTACCCTCGAGGCCGACGGCGAGGAATGTACCCTCGAGGCCGACATGGTGCTCAAGGCCATCGGACAGCGGCTGGGGAATCCATTGCTCAAACAGTGCGGTCTCGCGCTCCGCGACGGCCGGATTGCCGTCGATGAAGCCGGCCGTACCAGCGTCAGTGGGGTGTGGGCCGGGGGCGACTGCATTGCGGAAGGGCAGGATCTGACCGTCGATGCGGTGGCGCACGGTCTGCGCGCCGCGCGCGACATCGATCTTCGACTGCGCGACACCCGGGCGCGCGCCGAGGAATGATCGGGGGACAACGTCATGGCCCGATTGGACATCGAATTCTGCGGCATCAGGAGCCCGAACCCCTTCTGGCTGGCCTCCGCGCCGCCGACCGACAAGGCCTACAACGTCGAGCGCGCCTTCGAGGCGGGATGGGGCGGGGTGGTGTGGAAGACTCTGGCCGAGGCCGGTCCGCCGCTCGTCAACGTGAGCGGGCCGCGCTACGGCGCCCTGCTGGCCGTGGACCGCAGCCTCATCGGCTTCAACAACATCGAGCTCATCACCGACCGCGACCTCGAGGTCAACCTGAAGGAGATCGCGGCGGTCAAGCGCCGCTGGCCCGACCGGGCGGTGATCGTCTCCGTCATGGTGCCGTGTCAGGAGGAATCGTGGCAGGCGATACTGGCGCGCGTCGAGGACACCGGCTGCGACGGCATCGAGCTCAACTTCGGCTGCCCGCACGGCATGAACGAGCGCGGCATGGGCTCTGCGGTGGGGCAGGTGCCCGAGTACATACGGATGGTGACCGCCTGGTGCAAACAGTACACACGGCTACCCGTGATCGTGAAGCTGACGCCGAACATCACGGATATCCGCTTCCCGGCACGTGCCGCCAGGGAAGGGGGCGCCGATGCGGTGTCGCTCATCAACACCATCAACTCCATCATGGGGGTCGACCCGGATACTCTCACGATGACGCCGGCGGTCGGCGGCCTGGGCACGCACGGCGGCTACTGCGGTCCTGCCGTCAAGCCGATCGCGCTCAACATGGTGGCGGAGATCGCCCGCGACCCGCAGACCGCCGGTCTGCCGATCTCCGGTATCGGCGGCATCGGCAGCTGGCGCGATGCGCTCGAGTTCATCGCTCTCGGGGCGGCCTCGGTGCAGGTGTGCACGGCGGCCATGGTGTTCGGCTTCAAGATCGTGCAGGAGATGGTGAGCGGCCTCGACGCCTATCTCGCCGACAAAGGCTTCTCCAGTCTCGCGCAAGTGCGCGGCCGTGCGTTGCCCAGCGTGACCGACTGGAGCTTCCTCGATCTGAACCGCGTGTCCAAGGCGGTGATCGACCAGGAGAAGTGCATCCAGTGCGGCCGCTGCTACATCGCCTGCGAGGACACGGCGCACCAGGCGATCACGTCCACGCGCAATGGCCGCCGTCACTTCGAGGTCAAGGAGGAGGAGTGCGTGGGCTGCAACCTGTGCGTCAATGTCTGTCCGGTGTCGGGCTGCATCACCCTGCGGGATCTCGCTCCCGGCGAGGTCGATCGGCGCACGGGCCGCGCCGTCAGCGCCGAGCGACTCCATTGGACCGCCCATCCGAACAACCCGCTGCGTAAAGGAGCCTGATGGCGGCCAAGCTGCAACGCATCCCCGCCCTTCGATCGCAGAGGAGGTCCGGCGGAGGTAACCGCAACCGCGCGGCGCAGGAGGCGGCCATCATCACAGCGGCGGAGCGCGTCTTCGCGGGAGCCGGCTTCGGCGGCGCGACCATGGCCGCCATCGCCCTGGCGGCAGGTCTGCCCAAGCCCAACCTGCACTATTATTTCGGCAGCAAGAGAGCACTCTATCAGGCCGTCCTGGAGCGAACGCTGCGGGAGTGGCTGGCGCCCGCGGATACCATCGTCGCCGATGCCGATCCGCGAGCGGCGCTCGAGGGCTACATCCGCGAGAAGATGCGGCAGTCCTTCACCCGTCCGTACGCATCGCGCGTCTGGGCCAACGAGCTGCTGCACGGAGCGCCCGAGCTGCGCGGCACTCTGGTGCGAACGCTTCGCCCGCTCGTGCGCCGCAAGGCGGCGGTGATCGACCGGTGGATCGCTCAGGGACGGATGGCGCCGATCGACAGCATGCATCTCTTTTTCACGATCTGGGCCGCGACGCAGACCTATGCCGACTTCGAGGTGCAGATCTGCGCAGTGATGGGGCGTGCGTCGCTCGACGCGGATGCTCAGGAGAGAGCGACGCAGCACGTCGTGTCGCTCGTCCTGCGCGGATGCGGGCTCTCAGAGACTGGCATTGAGCGGAGGTGACCTGCGATGGACGGATTGCTGATTCGAGGCGGGACGGTCGTCAACGCCGACTGCGCGCGGCGCGCTGACGTCCTATGTGCGGATGGGGTGATCGTCAGCGTCGGTGAGAACCTCCAGGTCCCGACGGGTGTGGAGGTGCTGGACGCTGGCGGCCAACTGGTCATGCCGGGGGGTATCGATCCCCACACGCACATGCAGTTGCCCTTCATGGGGACCGTGGCCGCCGACGACTTCTACAGCGGCACGGCCGCAGGGCTCGCGGGCGGCACGACCTGCATCATCGATTTCGTCATTCCCGATCCGCGCGAGCCGCTGCTCGGCGCCTATAAAAAGTGGCGCGGCTGGGCGGAGAAGGCGGCCGCCGACTATGGCTTTCACGTGGCGGTCACATGGTGGTCGGAGCAGGTGCATGCCGACATGAGCACGCTCGTTCAGGAGGAAGGCGTCAACAGCTTCAAGCATTTCATGGCGTACAAGAACGCCATCATGGCGGACGATGAGACGCTGGTGAACAGCTTCCGGCGCGCGCTCGAGTTGGGGGCGATGCCGACGGTGCATGCCGAGAACGGTGAGTTGGTCTTTCAGCTGCAGAAGCAGATCATGGAGCAGGGCATCAGCGGCCCGGAAGGCCACCCCTTGTCGCGGCCGCCCGCGGTGGAGGCCGAGGCCTGTCAGCGCGCGATTGCGATCGCCGATGTGCTGCAGGTGCCGCTCTACGTGGTGCACGTGTCGTGCGCGGAGTCCGCGCAGGCCATCGCCCGTGCCCGCGCGCGCGGCCAGAGAGTCTTCGGCGAAGTGCTGGCCGGCCACCTGGTCGTCGACGAGAGTGTCTACCGCAATCCCGATTTTGCGACGGCGGCGGCGCACGTCATGAGCCCGCCCTTCCGGGAGAAGTCGCACCAGGAAGTGCTCTGGCGGAGCCTCCAGGCCGGGAACCTGCAGACCACGGCAACCGATCACTGCACGTTCTGCGCGTCGCAGAAAGCGGCTGGCCGGGAAGACTTCCGCAAGATCCCCAACGGCTGCGGCGGGATCGAGGAGCGCATGATGGTGATCTGGGACGCGGGAGTGAACACCGGTCGGTTGACGAGCAGCGAGTTCGTCGCGGTGACCTCGGCGAATGCGGCGAAGATCTTCAATCTCTATCCCCGCAAGGGCGTGATCGCGGCCGGCTCCGATGCCGACCTCGTCCTTTGGGAGGCGGAGGGCACGCGCACGATTTCATCGCAGACGCATCGCTCGCGAGTCGACTACAACGTATTCGAGGGGCGGAAGGTGACCGGCGTACCGACCCATACGGTCAGCCGGGGCAAGGTGGTCTGCGCGCGCGGGGATCTACGGGCCGAGCGCGGCGCGGGCCGCTATCTCAAGCGCCCGGCATTCGCTCCGGTGTTCGCGGCGCTCGGCCGCAAGGCGAGGCTGGCGAAACCCGGCGCCGTGATGCGCTGAGAGGAGAGTAGAAGATGGCAATGCTACGCGGCGGCCTCATCCAGATGGCCTTGAAGGCGCCGACCGACCAATCTCCACAGGCGATCCGGCAGGCCATGCTCGAGGCCCACCGCCCGCTCATCGAGCAGGCCGGCGCGCGCGGCGTGCAGGTGCTGTGCTTCCAGGAGGTGTTCACGCAGCCTTACTTCTGCCCCAGCCAGGATGCCAAGTGGTACGCCGCGGCCGAGCCCGTCCCTGGACCCACCACCGAGGAGATGCAGGGCTACGCCGGAAAGCACCGCATGGTGATCGTGGTGCCGGTGTATGAGGCGGATCCCGTGGCAGGGGTGTATTACAACACGGCGGCCGTCATCGACGCCGACGGCAGCTATCTCGGCAAGTACCGCAAGACCCACATACCGCAGGTGGCGGGATTCTGGGAGAAGTTCTTCTTCAAGCCCGGCGCCTCGCAGTGGCCGGTGTTCCGGACCCGCTACTGCAAGCTCGGCGTCTACATCTGCTACGACCGCCACTTCCCGGAAGGCTGGCGCGCGCTGGCGCTGAACGGCGCGGAATACATCGTCAACCCTTCCGCCACGGTCGCGGGTCTGTCGGAGTATCTCTGGAAGCTGGAGCAGCCCGCATCGGCGGCGGCGAACGGCTGCTGGATCGGCGCGATCAACCGCGTCGGCCGGGAGCTGCCGTGGGATATCGGCGAGTTCTACGGCCAGAGCTACTTCGTCAATCCGCGCGGACAGATCGAGGCGATCGCCAGCCGCGAGCGCGACGAGCTGCTGGTGCACGACATGGAGATGGACCTGGTGCAGGAGATCCGCAACAAATGGCAGTTCTTCCGCGACCGCCGCCCGGAAGTCTACGGGCGACTGACGGCGACCGAGTGAGCCGCGTGAGCACATCCATCGCGGGGAGCCTGCATGGCAACCGATCCTGATGCTCTGATCGCCCTGGCCCGCGAGTGCCTCGAGCGCTCCTACGCGCCTTATTCCGGATTCCAGGTGGCGGCCGCCGTCGTCGACGATCGCGGGCGCGTCTTCACGGGCGTCAACGTGGAGAATGTCTCCTATGGACTGAGCATGTGCGCCGAGCGGGCGGCCATCTTCGCCGCGATCGCGGCCGGCGCCCGCCGCATCACGGCTCTGGCAGTCGCCTCCAGCCAGACCGACCTGCTGTCCCCTTGCGGCGCCTGCCGGCAGGTGGTGGCGGAATTCGCGGCGCCGGATGTCCCCGTCTACTGCGAGGCCGCCGGAGAGCCGCACCGCTGGACGGTGGGCGAGCTGCTGCCGAACACGTTTGCCGCACCGCAGCTGCGCAAGAGCTGATCGCGTCATGAGCGAGTCAGCGGGTCCGGAAACACACGCCTTCGAGACTCTCGGGATCGCGCCGGTGCCCGATCGCGAGCGCAAGATGCGGCCGGGCTCGTTGTTCGTGATCTGGGGCCTGGCTTCGGCCTCCGCGACGACGCCCGTGATCGGTCTGGTGTTGAAGGGCGTGGGCCTCACGCATTTCGTCTGGCTCAATGTGCTCGCCCTGCTGGTCGGCCTGGTGCCGTCGATGCTGCTGGCGCACATGGGCCGTCAGGTGCCGATCATCTCCATGGTCATGGCCCGGCGGACCTACGGCATCGGTGGCGCGACGCTGCTCGCGGCGCTCTATACCATCGTCGGCGCCGGCTGGTTCGGCCTCAACACGGATGTAGGCGGGCAGATCCTCGGGGCCATTTTCCCCGGCTATGGCATGGCGTGGTACGTGCTGCTCGGCGTCGTGCAGATTGCGCTCGTGTTTTTCGGCATGGAGGTCCTGCAGAAGTTCTACAACTACACGGCGGTGGTGTTCCTCCTCTGTTATGCGGTACTCGCCTATTATCTCTTCACGCGCTATTCCTTCGCGCTGCCGGCGGCCAAGGGCAGCATCGATTGGGGTAAGGACATCGACCTCATCCTCAGCTTCAGCCTGCTGGCATGGGCCTATATTTTCCCCACCGTGACCCGCTTCTGCGTGCCGCCGGCGCCCACCGAGACCTCCCGGTCCCGCGCGCTCTACATGCTGGCGCCGAGCATCGGTGTCATGGCCGCGGTGCTGGTGATGGGGGCCCTCGGCCTCATCGCGCTGCAGATGACCGGTGACTGGAACATCGCCATGCTCGGCAAGAGCCTGCCGGTGTGGGGAGAGATCTCCGCCATCGGCGTGATCCTCGCGATTGCGCATTGCAACGCGATGAACCTGTATCCGGCCGTCACCAGCTTCCTGGCCGTCATCCATGCGGCGGGCGAGAGACACAACCGCCTGCTGCAGCCCTCGCTGGTGATCGTTCTCGGCATCTTCTCCACCGTGCTCGCGATCGTCGGCATCCTCGGCTTCATCGAGGGATTTCTATCGCTCTTGGGCTCACTGCTCTTTCCGTTCAGCTTCATCCTGGTCGTGGACTGGTTCCATGGCCGTTATTATGCCGAGCCGGTGTCGTTGTTCTACCGCAGAGCCACCCGGCCGGCGCAGTGGCTGGCGTGGCCCGCGCCCTGGGCGATCGCGATGCTGGTGTGCGGCGTCTTTCTCGGGCAGTCCGGGGACCGGCTGCCCGCATGGGTGGAGCATTTCCTGCCCTGGCAGGTGTGCTCGGCGCTCATCGTCACGATCGTGTATTACCTGGGCCTGCGCGTCGCGGAACAGCGCATTCAGTTGCGAAAGGTCGCCTGAGCCTGCTGCCAGTCGGGCACCCGGAACCGGGCGGGGCAATTGTCCTGTGCGATCGGCGCATTCATCAGCGCGCCATCACGCGGGAAGCGCGAGATCGCATCCGTATGCAGCGTAATCCACAGCTGCGTCAGGACCACCTCTCCACGGCCGTTACGCTCGCAACGCAGCTGCAGGGCAGCAGTCTGATCTGTGCCGACCGCATGCACAAACGCATCGTTCACGTCCGTATGCCGGACGACATGGCCTCTGGCCGTCGCGGTCAGATAGCGGCCGAAGGCGCTGTCGACGATCTGCTGGCGCATCAGCAGCTCCGTATCAAAGAACGTCTGCGGATCGAACCCGAAGCACTGGACGTGCTTGTCGTACTCGTGCCGCAACAGGTCGTCCCGCAAGTGCGGCATGACGCGCTGCAGGCGCCACAGTGTCGTCGGGGAAAGTCGCGGCGCGCGGGCACTGTGGTGATAGAAGTCGCACCCGCGTTGCCACCATCGAGGCGCGCTGATTCCCTGATCGATCAGCGAGCGAGGCCGCGAGGCCCAGAGTCCATGCAGGCCGATGAGGACGTCGCGCGGCTGGTCGCGCCGGCAACCGCCGTCGGTGCCGCAGAAGCCGGGCTGCCAGGTCAACGCGAATGTGTAGTGCGCAAAATCGGCGTGCCGGAGGGCTCTCGGCGGGACCGCTCGGGCGCCAGCCGTTGCGAGCAGCCCGAGCATCAGGGCGAGCGATGGAGCAACCCAGGGACGGTGCCGGTACCGCATGCATCGACTTCCTGCAAGTGAGGAGCCAGGGGCCTCATCCTGCATTATCATGCCATGCCGCCTCACCGGGACTCCATTGCGCGGCATTGCAACACCGAGGAGATCATGACAACGGCAGCTCGCATCGCCTCCCTCCTGCTCGCACTGGCTCTGGCTCGCGCGCCGCTCGCACTGGCGGGCGAGCCGATGCACTTCTACGCGCGGCCGGCCAACGGCCTGGCCGTCACGCCGCCAATGGGCTGGAACAGCTGGAACCACTTTGCCTGCAACGTCAGCGCCTCTCTGATCGAGCGGCAGGCGGACGCGATGGTCGCCTCGGGGATGAAGGCTGCCGGTTACCAATATGTCATCATCGACGACTGCTGGCAGGTCGCGCGGGATGCCAACGGCAACATCGTGGCCGATCCCAAGCGCTTCCCGGAGGGAATCGCTGCGGTCGCGGACTACGTGCACGCCAAGGGCCTGAAGTTCGGCATCTACTCGGACGCCGGTGATGAGACCTGTCAGGGGCGACCGGCCGGGCGTGGACACGAGTACCAGGACGCGCTGCAATATGCGCGCTGGGGTGTCGACTACCTGAAGTACGACTGGTGCAACACCGGTGGGCTCGATCCGCGCACCGCTTACGCCACCATGAGCGATGCGCTGCGCGCTTCCGGCCGGCCGATCGTCTTCAGCCTGTGCGACTGGGGGGTGCGCCAGCCCTGGCTCTGGGGCGCCCAGGCTGGCGGGAATTTGTGGCGCACCACCGGGGACATCTGGGACGGGTGGTCGGGCCGGCGGGGCTATTCGCTCGGAGTCCTCGACATTCTCGACTTGCAGGTCGGCCTCGCCGGTTACGCCGGCCCCGGCCACTGGAACGACCCCGACATGCTCGAGATCGGTAACGGCGGGATGAGCGACGCACAGTATCGCGCGCAGCTCAGCCTCTGGGCGATCCTGGCCGCCCCGCTCATTGCCGGCAACGATCTCACGCAGATGACGCCGGCGACCCGAGCGATCCTCACCAACCGGGAAGTCATCGCGGTCGATCAGGACCCGCTCGGCATCGAGGGGCACCGGGCGTACAAGGACGGCGACGCCGAGATTTGGGTGAAGCCGCTCGCCGGAGGGAGTGAGGCCGTGGTGCTGCTCAATCGCGGCAGTCGAGCCCTGCGGGTCGCGCTCGACTGGTCGCAGCTCGGCCTGCCCGGATATCTGCCGCTGCACTTTCGGGATCTGTGGCGGCATGAGAGCCTGCCCGTAGCCACGAAGAGCATGACATTCCAGGTAGCTCCGACTTCCGTGATCATGCTGCGCGAGACGCCGGCGCGAGCGCGATGATCGAAACATCCGAGGCCGATTCGCTCGTATTGCGATATATTGGGGCGGAGCTCGTCCTCAGCCGAGTCCCATGACCGGCAGCATATCGGCAACATCATCGGCCTCCGAGGGTGGCCTCCCGGAGGCCGGCTGCGAAAGTCCGGGCGGCGCCGCCGAGCCCCGGGGAGGGGTCGCACCCGATGGCGGGGGGTAACGGGGGCGGCATCCTGGGCGCGGCGCTGGAGGAGTTTCAGCGCCTCGGCGATTTCACCACCCGCCCGCGTGTGCTGCTCATCGCCGCGATCGCGATCGTCGTCGGTACGGCGGGCACGATCTCGGGATGGATTCTGCTCGACCTCATCCGGCTCTTCACCGGGATCGCCTACTTCGGCCGGCCGACCCTGCAGCACTTGCTCCTTGGAACCTCGCCGCTCGGCGCGGCCGCCATAGCCGTGCCGGTGATCGGCGGGCTCATCGTCGGGCTCATGGCCCGCTACGGCACCGACAAGATCCGCGGCCACGGCATCCCGGAAGCGATCGAGGCCATTCTGCTCGGCCGCAGCCGTCTCGACCTCAAAGTTGCGATCCTGAAGCCCCTGTCCTCGGCGATCAGCATCGGCACGGGCGGGCCGTTCGGCGCGGAGGGACCGATCATCATGACCGGGGGAGCCATCGGCTCCCTCATCGGCCAGGCCTTGCCGATCACGGACATCGAGCGCAAGACCCTGCTCGTCGCCGGCGCTTGCGCCGGCATGACGACCGTGTTCGGCACGCCGATCGCTGCGATGATGCTCGCCGTCGAGCTGCTGCTCTTCGAATGGACCCCGCGCAGCTTCATCCCGGTGGCCGCGGCGACCATCACCGCCGAGGTGGAGCGGAACTGGATCGGTCTGCCGCACCCGCTCTTCCCGTTCCACGGCGGCATGAACGCCTCACTCGTGGGCGTGCTCTGCTGGCTGTTGATTGGCATCTGCGCGGGGTTGCTGTCGACGCTGCTGACCCGGCTCGTGTACGCCTGTGAGGACATGTTCAACAAGCTGCCGATCCACTGGATGTGGTGGCCGGCGATCGGTGGCCTCGTCGTCGGTATCGGCGGCCTGATCGATCCCGATGCTCTCGGCCTGGGATATCACAACATCGCGGCGATGCTGCACGGCGATACGGTGCCTGCGACCGCACTGCTGCTGCTCGCCGTGAAGGCCATCATCTGGGCCGTGGCGCTCGGCTCGGGTACCTCGGGCGGCGTGCTGGCGCCATTGCTCATCATCGGCGGGGGAATGGGAGCGGCTCTCGGGCCGGACCTGCCCACCGCCAGCCCCGGCTTCTGGGCCATGCTCGCCATGGCCGCCATGCTCGGTGGCACCATGCGCTCGCCACTCACCGCGACATTCTTTGCGGCCGAGGTCACCGGCAACAGCAACGTGCTGCTGCCTCTCGTGACCGCTTGCATGGTGTCGCATCTGGTCACCGTGCTGCTGATGAAGCGCTCCATCCTGACGGAGAAGATTTCGCGGCGAGGACATCATCTGCTGCGCGAATACCGGGTCGATCCCTTCGCGCTGGCGACCGTCGGCGAGGTGATGACCGCGGAAGTGCAGACGATATCGGCCGACAGGACCCTGGAGCAGGTCGCCGCCTTCCTGGCGGATCCGACGACGCACCACCCAAGCTTCCCGGTTGTGGAAGCGGACGGCCATGTGTTGGGTATCGTGGATCCACCGGCCGTGCAGTCCTTCCTGAGCGCCGGGAAACACCCGAACATGGTCATACGGGCGCTGCTCGCCGACCGCTCGGCGCCGGTGGCGTATCCGGATGAATATCTCGAGGCGGTGATCCGGCGGATGGTGAGCGCGACCGCGGCTCACGTCGCGGTCATATCCCGGGCCGACTCGAAGCTCGTGGGGTATCTGAGCTGGCGGGACCTGCTGCGCGCCTGGGAGCAGGCGCAGCAGCAGGACGTGAGGCGGACCCTTTTCTACAAAATGGGCGGGCGCACCCGCGCGAGCACGGGACTCGGCGGCGGTCCTCCCGCCTAACCCTGCAGGGTCAAGGGGCTGGAGCGCTCCCGCTCCAACTTGGCGGCGTTGGCGCGTACTCGCAGCAGGTCGCGCCTGGCGAGGAGGCCCGCGAGCTTGCCGGTGGCGCGATCGACGATCGGTACGCGGCCGACATCGGCCGCGGCCATGCGATCGGCGAGATGGCCGACCATCTCGTCGGTGTACCCGACGAAGGCCTCCCCGACGTCCCGCCTGTCCTCCAGCGTCTGACCCTCGGGCCAACCTTCCCGCGACCAGCGCAGTACGTCGGAGCGCGACACCATGCCGATGACGAGTCCGGCATCGTCCACGACGGGGTAGCTCTTGTGGCGCTTGACGCCGTTCTCGTTGTCGTAGAACGCGAGCACATCTTCCGTCGTCATGCTCGCCGGAAGGGTATGGACCGGATGTGTCATGATCTCGCTGACCGGCATCACCTCGAATGGATCGACGGTGTACTCGTAGCTCAAGTGACGGCCGCGGCGCGCGAGCCGCTCCGTCAGGATGGAGCGCTTCATGAGCAACACGGTGACGGCAAACGAGGCGACGCACGCGACGAGCACCGCCGGCATGACGTGCAGGTCGCCGGTGAGCTCAATCGCGAATATCGTGGCCGTCATCGGGCATCGCAGCGTTCCCCCCAGCACCGCCGACATCGCGAGGAGCGCCCAGAAGCCGGCATCACCGAAGGGCAGGACGTGAGCCTCCAGCACGCCGACGGCGCCGCCCATCATCAGAAGCGGTGCCAATGTGCCGCCGGAGGTTCCGGAGGCGAGGGCCACGACCCAGATGACGGCTTTGACGACGAGCAGCGCGATGGCCGCGTGCATCAGCACCGTGCCGTTGATCAGCGCCCCGATGTTGTCATACCCGACACCCAGGGCGGCGGGGTCGATCAGCCCGCCGATTCCGACGACCACGCCGGCGATGGCGGGCCACCACATCCAATGGACCGGCAGCTTCTCGAACAGATCCTCGAACCAGTAGAGGCCGCCGGTGGTGATCACCGATTGCAGCCCGGCGATGATGCCGACACCGGCACAGGCGGCGAGTCCCCACCAGGGCATCGCCGGGATGCCGCTGTGCGGGAAGAGCGGCCAGGGCCCGACCAGCCAGGGTCGCCAGGCCATGGCGACGATGGCCGAGACGACCACGGGCACGAAGCTGCGCGGCTTCCACTCGAAGAGCATGACCTCGATCGCGAGGAGGACCGCCGCCACCGGCGTGCCGAAGATCCCCGTCATGCCGGCCGCCGCACCGGCGACCAGCAGTGTCTTGCGCTCCGCGGAGCTCAGGTGGAAGAACTGGGCGAAAAGCGACCCGAGCGCGCCGCCGGTCATGATGATCGGCCCCTCGGCCCCGAACGGGCCGCCGGTGCCGATGGCGATCGCGGAGGAGAGGGGCTTCAATACCGCCACCTTCGGCTGGATCCGGCTCTGTCCGATCAGGATGGCCTCGAGCGCCTCCGGAATGCCGTGGCCGCGGATCTTGTCCGAGCCGTAGCGGGCCATCAGGCCGACGATGATGCCGCCAATGATGGGGATGAGGATGGAGGACGGCCCCAGCCTGGCGTGGCTGAGATAGGAAGTCGCCGTGGAGAAAGTATGGAAGTAGCAGTAGTTCGTGACCAGCGCGATCAGCTTGAGGAGCACCCAGGCGGCGCCGGCGCCGCAGGTGCCCGTCACGACCGCCATCGCGGACAGCGCGAGCAGGCGCCGATCGGCGGTGAAGTCACGCAGGGTGTCGTGCACCCCGAGGGTGGAAACAGAGCTCTTCATGGTTCTCCAGGCGGGATTGCGGGCCCGGGCCGGGCGCGCACTTTAGATCGCAATGCGATATTATTTTCCACGAGAAACCCGATGTCCGCCACCCCCAAAAGGCGGAGCCCGCGGCCCGCGCCGCCGCATGAGCTCGCCCCGCACGACTACGAAATCCTGGCGGAATTTCGCTATTTGTTGATGCGGTTCGCGGCATTCAGCGAGCAGGCGGCGCATGCGGCGGGCCTGGCGCCCCGCCAGCACCAGGCTTTGCTCGCCATCAAGGGCTACCCGGGCGGCGCGGATGCGACCATCGGTGCGCTGGCGGAGCGGCTGGGCATCCGGCACCACAGCACCGTCGGGCTGGTCGACCGGCTGGCGAGACGGGGGTATCTGCTGCGCCGCGAGGACCCGGGCGACCGGCGGCGCACGCTGCTGTGTCTCACCGCGGCGGGCGAGCGGGCGCTCGCCCGCCTCTCCACGGCGCACCGGCGGGAGCTGCGGCGGGTGGCACCGCTGCTGAAGGGCCTGCTCAGCCGGCTCGATGCGGTGGGGGCGGCGCGTTAGCCTCATGGCCTCGCCCGCAACCGAGGCCCAACCTGATAACGACACGCGGCGCGGGAAAAACCCCCAGCGCAGTTGCCAAAGTTGCCGCGCTGTTGCGCCGCGGGTAGTGTGCGTGGGCCCCATACACCGCCATGCCGAAAACAACCGATACCCGCGCCCAGATCTTCACGAGCCTGTTCGCGGAGAGCCGCGACGCGCTGCACCGGTACATTCAGCGCTTCGTCGGCTCGAGCGAGACGACCAAGGAGATCGTCCAGGAGGCGTTCCTGCGCACTTACCGGCAGGGCGAGTCCGTGCGGACGCTGCGGGCCTTTCTCTTCTCGACCGCGCGCAATCTCGCCGCGAACGAGTACCGCCACCAACGCACGGTCGAGCGGGGTGCACTGGGGGAAATGGCGGCCTCGGGGGTCGAATCGGAATGCGATCCGCTCGAAGCCGAGATCCTGCGCGACGAGCGCAACCGGCTGATCCAGGAAGCCATCAACCGGCTGCCGCTGCAATGCCGCGCCGCTTTCACGCTGCGGGTCTTCCACCAATGCGGCTACAAGGAAATCGCGGACCGCCTGGGCATCTCCGTCAAGACGGTGGAGAAGCACATCGCGCGCGGGCTGAAGGACACACACTCCTATCTGCAGAGACGCTATGAGGCAGCGAGGCCGGGCCGTGGTTGACCTGCGCCACATCCCGGATCGGGAGGAAGCGGAGCGCCAGGCGAGCGATTGGCTCGCGCGCCTCAATGCCGACGATGTGTCCGAAGAGGATCGCCGCCGCTTCGCCGAGTGGCTGCGTGCGAGCCCCGTACACGCCAAGGCGTACGAGGCGCTCTGCGCGACCTGGCAAGAGCTCGAGAAGTCCGGACCGCTGGTTCGCGCGGTGTACTTCGGTCAGGCGATGATCGCCGCTTCCGCGCCGCGCCCGCGACGCCGGCGGTGGGCGGCGGCGGCCGCCATCGCGGCCACTCTCGCCGCCATCGCGCTGGCCGCGGTCTGGGGTCTGCGGCCGCAGGACGATTCCACTTTCCAGGCCGCGGTCGGCGAGCAGACCACGGTGGCGCTCCCCGATGGCTCGACGCTCAAGCTCAATTCCAACAGCCGGGCGCGCGTCGAATACACGCCGGCGGCCCGCGTCGTGCACCTCGACCGCGGCGAAGCCTTCTTCAGCGTCGTCCACAATGCCAACCGGCCCTTCTGGGTACATGCCGGCAGCTCCTGGGTCCGGGACGTCGGCACCGCGTTCAACGTATACCTTGCGCCGAGCGGCGTGGTCGTTACGGTGAGCGAGGGAGCCGTCAAGGTTCTTCACTCCGGGTCCGGCGGGGTGCCGCCCTCCGATGCGGCAGCCATCAGCGCCGCGGCCTCCGTGAGCGCGGGCGAGCAGCTCAAGGTGCATGGCAGCGCCGAGGCGCTGCGGGATCTCGATGCCGCGCAGCTGAGCCATCTGCTGGCCTGGCGCGGGGGGAGCCTCAACTTCGAGGACGAGCCGCTCGGCGAGGTCGCCGACGAGCTGATGCGCTACACTAACTTGAAGATCGAGTTCAGCGATCCTGCGCTGCGCAAGCTGCGCGTGGGGGGTACTTTCCGCACCAGCCCCGAGGGGGCGGAAGCGCTGCTGACGGTGCTGCACGATGGATTCGGCATGACCGTTCGGCGAGACGGTCCTGACCGCGTCTACATTGAAGAGCCGACGAGATAACGCCAGCGCCGTTCATTGGGCCGCATTGGCCTGCGCCTCCGGATTGGCCTTGGCCGCGCCGCACAGGGCGAGCGCCGATCAGGCGAAATTCGATATCGCAGCGCAGCCCCTGCCCGCGGCCCTGAAGATCTTCGCCAGCCAGGCGAGGATGCAACTGCTCTACCCCTACGCCGCGGTGGATCACGCGGTGGCGCATCCGGTGCACGGCGAGCTCGAGAAACACCTGGCGCTCGAGGAGCTGCTGATCGGCACCGGCCTCAAGGCCGTGTACAGCAACTACAGCACGGCGACGATCCGGCCGGCGGCCGCCGATCGGGCAACACCCGCCGGCGAGCCAGGCTCGTCCGGCGAGTCGCGGAAGGCGACGGGCGCCCCCTCCGATGGACGCAAATCGCCCGGGCCGGCCCATTCCGCCGCGGACGGCGCGCCGGCGGGCGACAGCGCGGCCGATGCGGTCTCGAGCTCCCTGCAGGAAGTCATCGTGGTCGGGGAGCAGGAATCGATCTCCAGCGCCCTGCGGCTCAAGAAGAACGCCGGCACGATCGTGGATGCGGTGAGCGCGACCGACATCGGCGCCTTTCCCGACAAGTCGGCGGCGGCCGCGCTCGAGCGGCTCCCGGGCATCACGGTCAATTCCCTGCAGTCGAACGATGACAGCTCGCATCCCTCCGGCGAGCCGACCGGCGTGCTCATTCGGGGGCTGCCGCAGGTCCGCACCGAGTCCGACGGCCGCGATACCTTCTCGGCGGATTCCGGACGCGGACTGAATTTCAACGATATCTCCCCGGAGCTCCTGAAGCGGATCGAGGCGTACAAGAATCAGACCGCCGACATGATCGAGGGCGGCCTGGTGGGAACCGTGAACGTGGTAACGCGGGTGCCGTTCGACCACCGCGGCCCGATTCTCGTTGCCTCCGCGGAGGGCGATTACGACGATCGCTCCACCCGGCTGACGCCGGATTATTCCGTGCTGGGCAGCGATACCTGGTCCACGGCTGCCGGCCGCTTCGGGCTGCTGGCCGATTACGCCCGCTCTCATGTGGTGACGCGCACCGAAAGCGTGATCATGGACAAGATCGACACCTACTGCTCGGCGGGCTACGGGACGGCGGCCCATGCCATCGTCGACTCCAACGGCAGCATCCCGTGCACCTCGAATCCCTTCGGCGGCTCGGGTTGGGCGTTTGCGCCCGACGGCATCCGCTATTCGCAGGTCGATTACGATCGCCACCGGACCGGCCTGACGGGCGCGGCCCAATATGCGAACCCCGCCGACACGGTGCTCGCAACCCTGCAATACACGGATTCGGCCTATCACAACGCCTGGCTCGAGGACGCGAGTCACGCGATCCTCGACGGCAGCTATTACGGCACGCCGGCATTCGATCCGCGCGGCGGCACGCTGCTGGGTCCGGCCGATGGCACGGGCCCGCTGAAATTCGCTCCCAACGGCATGCTGGTGTCGGGAACCCTCACGCAGCCGCACGGGAGCTGGCTCGGGAGCGACTCGCCGAGCCTGCAGCAGGACATCGACACCGGCTCGGCCGTGCCGGGGGTGCCGTTCGTGAACGACTGCGGACCGGGGTTCACCTGCGCGACCGAGCGGGATGGCCTCTATTTCCAGAACGAGACGCGGGACTTCGACCACTCCGAGGGCACGAAGGACCTCTCGGCCAACCTCAGGTGGGACGTCACGCCTCGTTGGCACGCCGACTTTGACGTCCAATACGTCAGGGCCTATGTGAGCAACAACGACATCCTCGTCGCCACCGGCTCCATGGCGAATTACCAGTACAGCCTGGATCCGGACGGCACGCCGCGGATTGCGCTGCTGCCGGGCGCCAACGTCAACTACGCGCCGGGCGGTCTTTCCAACCCTCACAACTACTGGATTCCGTTCATCCAGGGTCACATGGAGGACGACGGCGGCACCGAAACGGCCTATCGCGCTGATCTCACCTACGACCTCGACGAGGGTTCCTGGCTGGGCTCCCTCAGGGCCGGCGTCCGCTTCGCGGATCGCCGGCAGGATGTGCGCTACTCGGCGTTCAACTGGACGCCGATCGCCGCCGGCTGGACCTGCAACGGCCCCGGATTCAATGCCGATGACACCACGCCCGCACCGTATCCGGCGGGATGCGGCGGGGGACAGGCGCAGTTCAACGGCTATGGGGCCGGCATCTGGGGCACGCAGAATTTCAATTCCTTTTACGACGGGACCGTTTATCCGAACGGCAGCCTGGTCTTCATGAACAATGGGACCATCACGGATTACGGCCGGGTCATCCAGGCCACGAGCGGCGCCACGACCCACTCACCCCTCCCGCCCGGCTACGTGCCGATCTGCAACCGCCCGGGCGCCACGGTCGATGGCTGCTTCCTGCCGTCCGAGGTGATGCACGTCGAGGAGCGGACCAAGGCCGCTTACCTCATGCTGAATTTCGGTGGCGACGAGGCGAAGCTCTTTGGGCGCATCAGTGTCGCCGGCAATGCCGGCGCACGCCTCGTGCGGACGGAGGAGATCAGCAGCGGCAGCGTGGAATTTCCGCCTGCCGTCGATGTGACGAGCCTGGCGCCGTGCGGTACCCCGCTGGCTGCCGGGAGCGTCGTCAACCCGAGCTGCTATCTGACTTCGGCCATCATGGCCTTCGCGAACAGCGGC
>Ga0134128_10001903_pt1 | contig 26310 bp, 24 predicted proteins | sample KB31754_FD_96462 | JGI IMG/M metagenome (GOLD analysis project Ga0134128, IMG submission 96462) | Terrestrial soil microbial communities with excess Nitrogen fertilizer from Kellogg Biological Station, Michigan, USA - KB3-175-4 | ecosystem: Environmental > Terrestrial > Soil > Unclassified ...
GGTCAAGCCGCTGCTGCTCGGGACATTGCTCCCGGATTTGATCGACAAGCCCTTGTACTACGGCCTGGCCTGGGCGACCGGGCGAAAGGGCTACGACATCGGCCTGATCTCGGGCACGCGGACGTTCGGGCACACCGTCCTTTTCACGGCGGCGATCGCCGCCTACGCGGCCGCGCGGCGCTCGAAGATCGCCGCCGCCCTCGCCCTGGGCTGCGCCACGCACCTAATCCTCGACTCGGTGAGCGACGTCTTCGTGCGGCGCGCCGATTTCTCCGCGAGCGTCTTCCTGTGGCCCTTCCTGGGCTGGAGATTCCCGGGCTTCACCTACAGCAACATCGGCGAGCACCTGGGCGAGTTTCGCCAGCCGTTCTTCCTGTACGCGGAGCTCATCGGCGCGCTGTGCCTGTTCGCGAACTGGTACGGCTCCCGGCGAAAATCGATATAATCCGGCCATGAACCCCCCCACCGGCGGCCGATCGTTCCAGTCTCGCGGGCTCCTGCTCCTGGCGGCAGTCCTGGCTTGCTGCGCCTGCGCGGGCCCCTCGGCCGAGCTCGTCGACGCCTCGCGCAGCGGCGACGCGGCCCGAGTGAAGGGACTTCTCGACTCGGGCGTCGAGCCGGACGCCCGCAGCGGCGCCGTCATCGTGCCGCCCGTCTACTACAAGCGCGGCGAGACCGCGCTGTGCGCCGCGGCGGCCAACGACCACGCCGACGTCGTGAAGCTCCTGCTCGACAAGGGAGCCGCTTTGGACAAGCGCTGCTCGGGCTGGCACATCGAGCCCGCGTTCAATCCGATCTGGCCCGCCACGATCACCGGCAAAGGCTACACGGCGCTGCTCATCGCGGCGTGGAAGGGCAACACCGCGGCCCTCAAGGCCCTGCTGGAGGGCCGCAAGAGCGAGGCCGCACAGGACCTCGCCGACGAGGACGCGCGCATGGAGTCCTGCGACAGCCCGCCCTGCTACTCGGTCGTCATGGACTTTTTCATCCCTCTGACCCGCCCGCTGGACCTCGCGCTGAAGACGGCGGAGGAGCGCGGCCATGCCGACGCGGTGCGCGTCATCCTCGAGGAGTCCGGCGCCGGCGAGGGCTCGCCGATCCTCGAGGGGGCCGTCAACCCCATCGTCTGGGCGGCGTCGGCCGGCGACGTCGCGCTCGTGCGCTGGCTCGCCGAGCACGGCTGGAACGTGAACACCACCGCGCAGTGCGACTTGGGAACTCCCCTGAGCGCGGCGGCCGGCGCGGGCCGCGCGGAAGTCGTGGATTATCTCTTGAAGAAGGGAGCCAACCCCGAGCTGCCCTGCGACCAAGTGACGCCGCTGCAGCAGGCGCAGAAGATGAACCAGGCCGGGACCGCCCGGCAGATTCAGACTTTCATCGCGCGCCGCTTCGACGACGTCTCCGAGGCCGCGGCTGAGCCCGCGCCCGCGGCGGAGCCCGCGTCCGCGCCGGCAGCCTCCCCGGCGGCTCCCGCGGCCAAGACCGCCAATTGGTGGGAGAAGTAGCTCAGCGCAGGACCGCTTCGAGCGCGTCCTTCATCGGCCGGTACTCCTCGTCGCGCATTCCCGCGCGGCGCTGAGCCTCGAGGAGCTCCAGCGTCGCCCGGGCGTCGGCGGCCGTGAACGGGATGCGCCGCAGCATCCCGGCCCGGGCGAATGAGGGGATCGGCGAGCCGGCGCGAGTCCGCGCGGCGCGCGACGCGGCGTCGGGCGGAACGGGATCCGCGACGAAGCTCGGCGCGTAGGCGGTCTGGCGGAAATAAACGGAGCGGAGATAGCCTCCTTCCCGCAGCCCGATGCGCAGCGCGGGCTCGCCCCCGGCCCGCTTCGAGTCCGCCGCGTCGCCGGACGACTCGGTGAACGTCATGCGGCCCGGGACCGCCAGCAAGTAGCCGCTGCGGATCACCTCCAGCGCCGACGAGAGGCTGGTCCGATGGAGGCCGACCGTCCCCGGCGCGGACATGGGGGCATCGGCGGGGACCTCGCTGATGAGGACGTCGTACACGCGGATCGGGACGTCGAAGCCGAGGACCCGGCGCGTTCCGCGCCGGCGCGAGATCATGACCTCCTGGGGAGGCGAGTCGCCCCAGCCGGAGATCGCCCGGTCGAGCATCGCCTCCGCGGCGGACGGACTGAGCGTGTCGCCCGCCTCGTTCCGGCCGGTCGGGAGCATCTCCACCTGGTCCAAGAGCCCCATGGGCGCTCCGCGAAGCCACGCGGCGGCCGAGCCCAGATCGGGGAATGTCCGCAGTTGACGGTCCCGCGCCGGAGCCGCCTCGATCGCGGGCTCCGCGCGCGGGCGCGCGGCGGGCTCGTAGCGCTTCAAACCGGAGCGCGCGCCCTCGCCGGCGGAAACGCCCCCGGCGGGGACCTCCTCCGCGGCGGGAAGCGTCTGCGCCGCGCGCTCCTCGAAAGCGTCCGCCTCGCGGCGGGCGGCGGCGGCCAGCGAATCGCCGCGCCTCGAGAACTCCGCGTCGACGCGCGCGACGAGCGCGCGGCGCTCGCCGGCGGGCAGCGCCTCCGCCAAGGCGCCTAGGCGCACCAGCGCCTCCGGCTTCATCGCGGCCGCGCGGGCGGGCTCGGCATCGAGCGCCGGCGCCGCCGCCGCCCGGATCGCCTCGCGGATCGCGGACGCCTGCTCCAGGGGCGGCCGGGCCGCCATCGCCGCGGGCGAGAGCGAAGGCTGCAGCGCCATCACCGAGGCGAGGCTCGCGACGACGAGCGGCGAACGGACGTCGAGCCCCAGAGAGGACGCGACCCCGTTTCCGGGAAGGGCGAGGCTCTGCGCGTAGCCCTGCCACGCCGCGGGCGACTCGGCGACGGCCGCGGCCGCCGCGGGCCGGGCGGCGAGGAGAGCCGCGCAAAGCGCCAGAGCCGTTCTCGAAAGACGCGTCACGAGCACAGTGTAGCCCGCGAACGCCCGGGGCGCCAGACCGGCCCAACGGCGCCTAGCTCGGCAGGATCTCCTTTCGGCGTCCCTTCAGCAGCTCGAGCTTGGACAGCTCGCCCGCCATCATCGCGGCCACGATCAGCCCGCCGCCCGCGGCGCGCGACGGGGCGAAACGCTCCCCGCCCAAAGTCCACGCGAACAGCGCCGCGAACACCGGCTCCAGCGAGAAGATCAGGCTGACCTTCACCGGCGGCACCGTCTTCTGCGCCTTCATCTGGATGAAGAAGGCCGACAGCGTGGGAACGACCGCCAGGAACACGATCGTGGACTTCGCGGGCGCGCCGGAGACCGCGAAGGAGCGTCCCGTCGCGAGGACGGCGAGCGCCGCCAGCGCTCCCGTCATCCAGAACTGATGGAAGGCGAGCACCAGCACGTCGGCGTCGGCGCGGACGTACTTGTCGGTCGCGAGCAGGTGCCCCGCGTAGGTCGCGGCCGCGATCAAGGTGATCGCGTCGCCGAAGTTGGCCGAGCGGATCCCGCCGGTCAGAAGCCACAGGCCCGCGAGCGCGAGCAGAGACGCGCCCCACTGCGCCTTCGTCGGGGGCTTGCCAAAGAACATCAGCAGGAAGATCGGGACGAAGATCACGAACAGGCCGGTGATGAAACCCGAGTTCGACGCCGTCGTAAAGCCGAGCCCGATCGTCTGCGAGACGTAGAGCAGGACGAGCAGGACCGCGAGGATCAGGCTCTCCTTCAGATGCTTGAAGCGCGCCGGCCGGGTCAGCGCCCAGGGCGCCAGCAGCAGAGCGGAGAGCAGGAAGCGGTGCGCGACCATGGCGACCGGATCGACGCCCGCGAGGGCGTCCTTGACCATGAAGAAGGTCGCGCCCCAGACCGCGGCGCAGTAGACGAGCCCGAGCTCAGACAAGGACGGGCGCGCGCGGGCTGCGGCGCAGGGGCGCGTTCTTCGCGCAGTAGACGAGGTTCACGAACGTCATCGCGCGCGTCATCGCGCCGATGCGGTTGTCGGCGGCGGTGAGGAAGGACGCGCGGCCGCCGAGCGCGGCCATGTCGACGTTGCCCTGGTAGGACACGTCGACGACCGCCGCGCCGGGCTTGACCCAGTCCGGGTCCAGCTTGAACGACGCGTCGGGGACCGCGGTCACCAGGATGTCCGCCTTGCGCACGCACTCCTCGAGCAGGGCGCGCGGCGTCTTGTGGTAGCACTTGAGCACTGTGGCGCCCAGGTTCTCGAGCATCAGCCCCAGCGGCTTGCCCACGCGCATGGAGTTGTTGATCACGACGACGAAGGCGCCGTCGATCGGGATCTCGGGGTAGTTCAGCAGCGCCTTGACGACCGCCTTGGCCGTCGCCGGCACCACGCACTTGATCCCGCGCGCCTCGTCGAGGAAGCGCTTGTGCTTGATCAGGTAGCCGAGATTGATGGAATGGAGCCCCTCCACGTCCTTGAGCGGCGAGACCTGGTCCATCACGTCCTCGTCGCGCAGCGCGGAGCAGAGCGGGTAGAACAGCATGACGCCGCTGACCGCGCTCGAGCGGTTGAGCGTGCGCACCAGGGCGAGCAGGGCTTCCTCGTCCTCCGCCTCGTGCCCGTCGACCTTGATGCCCAGGCGCGCGGCGTCCTTGAGGATCAGGTCGCGATACTGGAGGGAGGCGGGGTTCTGCTTCGGCCGGAAGAGGATCGTGGCCAGGCGCGGCTTGCGCTTCATCGCCGCGACCTCGCGCGCCGTCCAGTCGAAGTAGCGCGAGGCGATGCCGCGGCAGTCCAGGAGTCGGGCCATAGTGGCGGCGTTATACTATCATACGCGCACTGTATGGCGAAACGCGCCCGGCTCGACCTCCTTCTTGTCGAACGGGGCGTCTTTGAAACCCGCTCCAAGGCCGCGGCCGCCGTGATGGCCGGCCTCGTCCTCGTCGACGGCAAGCCCGCCCTCAAGGCCGGCGAGGCGGTTTCCCATGAAGCGGAACTCAGGCTCAAGTCCGATCCCTGCCCCTACGTCTCGCGCGGGGGCTTGAAGCTGCGCGCGGCGCTGGACGCTTTTCCCATCGAGACGAAAGGGCGCGTCTGTCTCGACGTCGGCGCCTCCACCGGAGGCTTCACCGATTGTCTTCTCCAGTCCGGCGCGGCGAAGGTTTACGCCATCGACGTCGGAACGGCCCAGCTCCACTCGAAGATCAAGGCCGATCCCCGCGTCGTCAGCCGCGAGAATGCGCACGCCAAAACAATGCGTCCTGAGGATTTCTCTCCCCGGCCCGGCTTGGCCGTCATCGACGTCTCTTTTATTTCTCTAGCGCAGGTCTTGCCGTTCGTTCTCCCCTGCCTCGCTCGTCCTTTCGAGCTCGTGGTCTTGGTGAAGCCCCAGTTCGAAGTCGGCCCCAAGCTCGCCCCCCAAGGCGTCGTCCGCGACCCCGCCGTCCGGCTCCAGGCTGTCGACAAAATCCGCGCCGCGGCTATGACCCTCGGCCTGACCGAGCGCGGCCTGATCGAGTCGCCGGCGAAGGGCCCCAAAGGCAACGTCGAATTCCTGCTCTGGCTGTCGCCGGGCGAGAAGCCGGGATTTGCTAAAATAGAGTTATGAAGGTCCTAGTCGCCGACGACGACCGCACGAGCCGCGCGCTCCTGCACGGAGCGCTGCTGAAGCTCGGCTATGAGGTCGTGGACGCGGCCAGCGGCGCGGCCGCCTGGGACCGCATCCTGGACACCGGCGCGCGCATGGTCGTCAGCGACTGGGTCATGCCCAACATCGACGGCCTGGAGCTGTGCCGCCGCGTGCGCGCCCTGCGCGACCGGCCCTACACCTATTTCATCCTGCTCTCCGGCCAGCGCATCGGCGACGAGAACCACGCCAAGGCCATGGACGAGGGCGTCGACGACTTCCTGCTCAAGCCCATCGACGTCGACACCCTGCGCATGCGCCTGCGCGTCGGCGAGCGCATCGTGCGGCTGAACGAGCGCGTGCGCACGCTGGAGGGCATCCTGCCCATGTGCGCCTACTGCCGCCGCATCCGCGACGAGAAGGGCGGCTACTCCAACCTCGAGGAGTTCGTCTCCGACCGCACGTCGGCGCGCTTCTCCCACGGCGTGTGCCCGGAGTGCGCCAAGAAGCACTTCCCGGACCTCTCTAAATGAGGATCCTTCTCGTCCCCGACCCGACGTCGCCCAACGGCGAGGACGCGTTCTGCCGCGAGATCTCCAAGCGCGCCCCGGCGCGCGGCCACGCCTGCGCGATGCGCGCCGCCTCCGCGGGGCCGGTCGAGTCCGACGTGGTCGTCGTCAACAGCCTGCAGGCCGGCGCGCTGCTGGCCGCCAAGGCGGCGGGCGTGCCGACGATCCTGCGTCTCATCGACTCCTACGCCGGCGCCCCGGCCGCCGCGCGCGACGAGGCCAAGGGCTTCGCCCTCGCCGCCGCGCGCGTGCTCGTGCCGAGCGCCTACATGAAGGAGATCGTCGTCTCCTGGGGCGTCGACGCCGCGCGCGTGCGCGTCGTGCCCTACGCCTACGACCAGATCTTCGCCCAGCAGATCGCGCTCGTGACCATGCGCGCGGCGCGGCCGTCCGGCTTCGGCCTCGTCACCGCGGCGCCCGTCGACGAGACGAACCTGCCGGCGCTGGAGACCGTGCTCTCGGCCGTCGCGCGCCTGCGCCTCGACTGCCATCTCGCGGTGTTCGGAGACGGGCCGTCGCTCGGCGCCCTGAAGGCCCGCGCGGAGTCCCTGATGCTCGGCCCCCGCGTGACCTTCCTCGGCGACCTGCCGCACCCGAAGAAGATGGAGTACCTGCGCGCCGCGAAGGCCTACATCGAGCCGACCGGCGGCCAGGGCTTCCCGTCGCTCGCCCTGCACGCCATGTCCGAGGGCTGCCCCGTCATCGGCGCCGCCGCGGGCGCGCTCCCGGAGCTCGTGCGCGAGGGCGAGAACGGCCTGCTGTTCCGCCCCGGCGACGCGGCCTCGCTCGCGGAGCAGGTCGTGACGCTCGCCTCCACCCCGGGCCTGTCTTTGAAGCTCATCGCCGAGGGCGTGCGCACCGTCGAGCGCCACACCTGGGACGCCACCGTCGCGGCCGCGCTCGACGCGGTGGAGAGCGTCGGCGCGGAACTGACTCCGGAGTAAGTTACTGCCTCAGGCGGCGAGCCTCAGCAGCGATTCGTTGATCACGGTCTGATAGCCGATGCCGCGCCGCGAGGCCTCAGCGCGGGCCCATTCCAGAGCCTTCGGGTGCAGCCGGATGTAGATGGCTTTGTACTTGTCCGTCTTCTTGGGAGGACGACCGCGGCGAGGGGGCTTGTGGCCGAACGTATTCTCATACATCTTGCGGAACATCCGTAACTCCGCCGGAGTAACCTTCCGTGCCCTTTCGAAGGGGAACTTATCGCTGTTCTTCATAAAAGGACCTCTCATCACGACCCGCCGGCCGCGCGCTGATCAATCGGATCGACGGTCCCGGCCTGATAGTGAAGGCCACGACGATCAGACGTCCCGCGGCCGTGCTTGAGCGCGTTCGTCCGCGCCTTCGCGTCGTCCCATTCGAAGACAATATTAGTATATACCATAAATAAAGAGGCGTCAAGGACTCCCCACCATCCCTACGACGAGGCCCCCGATTTAGTTCCACTCAGAATGAAATGGTAGAATCGCTCTCATGATCTGCGCCTTGCTCGTCGACCCCGACGACAGCCCCGACTTCCCCGGCAACTCGGCCGAGGTCATGGGCCGCCCGCTCGCGGCCTACCCGCTGATCGCCGCCAAGGGCTCAAGCTACGTCCGCCGCCTCTACGCGCAGACCAACTCGCCCGTCGTCGCCCGCGCCGCCGCCCAGTACGGCGCGATCAACCTCGCGCCGCCGACGGCCCCGGGCGACGCGCGCCTCAGCGACGAGGCCCTGATCGCGCACGGCTGGAAGCAGATCGTCGAGGACCTCAAGGGCGAGAACGACCCGCTCGAGCTCTGCGTGCTCCTGTTCGCCAACACCGGCGCCGTGAGCTCCCAGCTCGTCAGCGAGGGCGTCCAGGCCATGCTCGACGACGCCTCCCTCGACTCGGCCGCGACCGTCTCCAACTACGAGCGCTGGAACCCGCGCCGCGCGCTGCGCGAGACGCCCGACGGCCGCCTCGCGCCGTACGCCGAGTGCGTCCCCGAGGCCGGCACCCCGTGGTTCCCCGACTGGGGCGCCGTCGTCGCGCGCCCGCGCGTGCTCGACGCGCTGAAGGCGGACTCGCCCGCCCTTTCCTACCTCGGCAAGAACGTCCTGCCGCTCAAGCAGCTCGGCGGCGGGCCCGTCGACCGCGCCTGGCAGGTGCCGAAGATGGAGTACTGGCTCAAGAAGCAGGGCCTGCGCGACTCGCCGCGCCCCGAGCCCAAGCTCAAACCCCTGCCGGCGCCCAAGCCCGAGCGGCGCTGATCAGCGCTCTTTCGCGAGCGCCGCGACGCGGTCGTAATTCTTCCGGTCGAAAGCCCAGATCGTCGCGTCGTAGCCCGACGAGCCTGCGCGCTCGCCGCGCGTCTGGAAATCGTGGAGGATTTCCGTAAGCTCTTGGCGCGCCTCCGCGCGCTTCCCGAGGCGCAAGAGAGTCTGCGCGTGAAGGACCCGGTCGTCGAGGAATCCCGGCTCGAACCCGGCCGCGCGGCGGGCGAGCGCCTCCGCGTCGGACCAGCGGCCGCGAGCGGCGGCGATCTGTGCGCGCCGCCAAGGATAGACCGCGTTGAACGGCGCGCGCTCCGCGGCTTTCGTCCAGAGCGCGTCCGCCATGTCCCAATCCCGCGCCGCCGTCGCGCGGTAGGCGAGCTCCTCGAACGGCGCCTCCTCGCGCGGAAAGAGGACGGCGGCCCGTTCCGGGTCGCCCTGGGCGAGAGCGCGCGGGATCCAAGCGACGAGCGCCAGGACGGCCGCGACCGCGGCGAGCGACCGCGGCCAGCGACGCTCCGCCGCCGGCCGCGCGCCCGCGACGGCCAGCGCCGAGAAGAAGAGGAACGCCAGCCCCGGGAGCTGCAGCATGTTGTCGACGGCGAGATGGACGCCCATGGCGACCGCCGCGATCGCCGCCGCCTCGCGCGCCGGCTCCTCGCTCGCCGGCCCGACGAGGAAACAAGACGCCGCGCCGAGGCCGATCAGCCACAGCGCCAGACCCAGCCAGCCCGTCTCCGCCGCCGCCTGCAGAGGCTCCGAGTGAGCGTAGTCGGTGCCGAAGCCCCAGCGCGCCTGTCCGCCGTGCGCCTCCGCGGGATGGAGGCGGAAGGCCGCGCCAAAGCTCCCCGGGCCCGAGCCGAACCACCGGCTCTCGTCGGCGATCGCGGCGGCGCCGGACCAGATGCCGGTGCGCGCTTCTTGATACGTCCCGCCGTGGCGGGTGACATACGCCCGCATGGAGTCGGGGAGCAGACGCGCCTGGAACGCGGCCGCCAGCAGACCCGCCGCGATCAACGCGCCGAACCCCGCCTTCGCGCCCCAGCGCCGGGCGGCCCACACGATCGCGGCCGCGGCCAACCCGATCACCGCCGCGCGCCCGTGCGCAAAGGCCAGGCACACCGAGCCCAGCGCGGCGACTCCCCCTCCCGCGAGCCGGAACTCCCGCCGCGAAGTCCACGGATGCAGAGCCAAAACCGCGCCCGCGGCGACGCCGGCCGACAGCGCGAAGGTCGTGTAGTTGTAGTACGGCGGGAGCAGCCCCGTCATCGTCGCGCGGAAGCCGGCGCCGGCTCCGGTCCACAGCGCGGCGAGCGCGAGGACAGCGGTCAGGGCCAGGACCGTCTTCAACCAAGCCTCTCGTTCGGCTTCGTCCCAGGACGCGGCCAGGGAGAAGAAGGCGAGAGCGGCGGACCAGCGCGCGAGGAACGGCAAGGACGCGAGGGGTTGCAGGCTCAACGCCGCGGAAAGAACGGCCCAGGCCAGCCAAGGCAGCCAGGCCGCCGACGGGCCGAACGCGGGGCGCTCGACCGCGGCAAGGATGAACACGGCCGCCTCGCCGAGACCCGCAACCCGGGGATCGCGCAGCCCGCCGAGCAGGACGGCGGCCGCGAGGAGGCTCAGGCTGCGGCTCATGCGACGCGGGCCGAATCGACGACGTGTGCCGCGAAGGGCATCGCGCAGGTGAAGCCGGGCGAGACGGCGTTGAGGACGTGGAGCGACTTCACGTCGCCCTCGGTCAGGAAATCCATCACCAGCGTCCTCTTCTCGATGTCGATCAGCTGGGCGCGGATCCCCGGTTTCCCCCACCGGCGGTAGCGCTTCGGGTCCACGCCGCGCGCCAAGCGCGACGCCAGCCCGACCATGACGCTCCGGGAGTTCTTCCGGATCTCCGTCATGGCGAGCCGGCGGAAGTCGAAGCCGGCGCCGAGGAAAAGTCCCGCCTGGCGCGCCGCGATCTCGATCAGCTCGGGGAGCGAGAAGCCGGACAGGCCGCCGTAGTTCTCGCGCCAAAGAGCCGGGATGGCGGTCGGACCGATCTTCGCGCGGCCGTCGACCGTCACCGTGAAGTGCACGCCGAGGAACGGATTGCGGATGTCCGGCACCGGATAGATGTGCGCGCGGAAGGATTCCGCGGGCTCGTCCGAGTAGAGGTACAGGCCCTTGAACGGCAGGATGCGGTAGCGCGACGAGAAGCCGAAGTCGCGGGCGATGCGGTCGGCGTACAGGCCCGCCGCGTTGACGACGAAGGCGGCGTCGATCGGGCCGCCCGAGGTCCGGACCGCATTTCCCTCCCGTCCCAAGTAGGCGGTGTTCCAGCGCAAGTCGATCCCCTCGCGCTTGGCGTCTTCCGCCAGCGCGGCCATGCAGGCGGCCGGATCCACGACCGACGTTGAGGGCGAGTGCAGTGCGCGTCCGAGGGTCAGCGCGCGCGGCTCGATCTCGCGCGCCGTCTTCTCGTCGACCTCGACGAGCGGCACGCCGTTGGCGCGGCCGCGGCGCAGCAGCTCGTCGAGCACGGGCAGCTCCTCAGGCGTCGACGCGACGACCAGCTTCCCGCAGGCACGCAAAGGGAGCTTCCGCTCGCGGCAGTACTCGGTCCAGGCGACGTTGCCCGCGCGAGTGAAGCGGGCCTTGAGGCTGTCGGCGGTGTAATAGAAGCCCGCGTGGAGCACGCCGCTGTTGCGTCCGCTGCCATGCCGCGACGGGGCGTCCTCCTTGTCGATCAGCGCCACCGACGCCCCGGGCGACCGCCTCTTGAGCTCGCGGGCGATGGAAAGGCCGACGACCCCTCCGCCGATCACCAGAAAATCGCGGGTCTCCATCGTGTTCGCGCGGCTCGCTCTAACCCTTGCGCTGCTTGAGGTAGAACGTCAACAGGTGAAAGACGGCCAAATGCATGTCCTCGATCACGCCGTATTGATCCGACGGGATCAGCAAGGCGGCGTGGCAAAGTCCCACGAGCTTGCCGCCGTCGAAGCCGAGTAGTCCGACGACCTTCGCGCCCCGGGCGCGAGAAGTCTCGGCCGCCCTGAGGAGATTCTTGGAATTGCCGCTTCCGCTGATGAGGACGACGACGTCCCCCTGGGCGGCCACGCCCTCGAGTTGGCGGGAAAAAACCTCGTCGAAGGACAGATCATTGGCGATCGCGGTCGTCAACGCGGCGTTGTCCGACAAGGAGACGGCCTTCAGCGGCTTGGCGCCGGCGCGCGAGGCCGTCTTAGCTAAGGAGGCGGCAAGCGCCGACGCGCTCGCCGCCGATAGGCCGTTGCCGCAGATCCAAATAAAGCGGTCCTCGTCCTGCGCCGCCTCGATCAACGCCGCCAGGCGCTCCAACGCGTCCAGATCCAACGCCCGCCACTGCTCGAGGGCGCGCTCGCGGTACCACCGGGCGAAGCCCTTCACGTCGAGGCCGCCGGGACCGGTGACGTGGGTCCCGCCGGGTTTTGTGCCGGGAAGCGTCGTCCTCTTGGCCATGCCGCCATTCTACTTAAGAACTGCGGAGGTTCGGTCGCCATCCCTTTGCTATAATTTGGGCATCTTCCGGCGACTTTCCGGATTTCCCTTCATGCTCAACGATAAAGTCGTACTCATCACCGGCGGCACCGGCTCCTTCGGGAAAGCCTTCATCGGCGCCGTCCTCAAGAACTACAAGCCGCGCAAGCTCATCGTCTATAGCCGAGACGAGCTCAAGCAGTTCGAGATGCGCCGCATGTTCGATGAGAAGGCCTATCCGGCCCTGCGGTACTTTATCGGCGACATCCGCGATCGCGAGCGCCTTTACCGCGCCTTCGACGGCGTGGACGTCGTGATCCACGCCGCCGCGCTGAAGCAGGTTCCCGCCGCCGAGTACAACCCGATGGAGGCGATCAAGACCAACGTCTGGGGCGCCTCGAACGTGATCGACGCCGCCATCGACCGCAACGTGAAGCAGGTGGTCGCGCTTTCCACGGACAAGGCCGTCAACCCGGTCAATCTGTACGGCGCGACGAAGCTGTGCTCGGACAAGCTCTTCGTGGCCGCCAACAACTACTCAGGCTCCCATGGAACCCGCTTTTCCGTTGTCCGCTATGGCAACGTCGTCGGCAGCCGCGGCTCCGTGATCCCGTTCTTCCTGGACGCCCGCAAGACCGGGACCCTGCCGATCACGGACAAGCGCATGACGCGCTTCTGGATCACGCTGGACCAGGCGGTCGCTTTCGTGATGCGCTCCCTCGACATGATGGAGGGCGGCGAGATCTTCGTGCCCAAGATCCCCAGCATGAACATCATGGACTTGGCCAAGGCCGTGGCGCCCGACTGCAAGACCCGCATCGTCGGCATCCGCCCCGGCGAGAAGCTGCACGAGGTCATGGTCACCGAGGACGACGCGCGCAACACGCTCGAGTATCCCGATCGGTACGTCATCCTTCCCGCGGCGCACGATTGGAGCCAGGAGTACGGCAAGAAGACCAAGGGCATCAAGCGATGCGCCGAGGGGTTCAGATACAGCAGCGACGGCAATAAAGTCTGGCTCACCGTCGAGCAGCTGCGCACCATGATCAAAGGGTTGGCTCTGCAGGACGCAACGGCCTGCGCCGACTGAGGGCGATCCTCCTTCTCCCATGTTGACCATTAACGGACGCCTGATCGGACCCGGCGAGCCGCCGTACGTCATCGCCGAGATGTCCTGCAATCATCACGGCCGCTACGACGAGGCCGAGGGCATCGTGTCCGCGGCCAAGGAGGCAGGCGCCGACGCGGTCAAGCTGCAGACCTACACCCCGGATACGATGACGCTCGACGCGCCTCAGCCCTGGTTCAGGATCAAAGGCACGATCTGGGACGGACGCGGTCTTTACGAGCTCTATCGCGAGGCGATGACGCCCTGGGAGTGGCACGCCCCTCTCAAGAAGCTCGCGGATTCCCTCGGGATCCATCTCTTCTCGTCGCCGTTCGACGCCACGGCCGTGGATTTCCTGGAAAATCTCGGCGTGCCCGCCTACAAGATCGCCTCCTTCGAGAACGGAGACCTTCCCTTGATCCGCCGGGTGGCGGCGACCGGCAAGCCGATCATTATGTCCACCGGCACGGCGACGCCGGCGGAGGTCGACGAAGCGGTGAACACCCTCCGCGCGGCGAACACGTCGTTCGTCCTGCTGAAATGCGTGAGCGCTTACCCAGCTCCGCCCGAAGAGATGAACCTGAGCGCGATCCCCGCCCTCGCCGCGCGGCATCGCGTCCCCGTCGGCTTGTCGGATCACACTCTGGGCTCCTCCGTCGCTGTCGCCGGAACCGCTTTAGGCGCCTGCGTGATCGAGAAGCACCTGACTCTGTCGCGCGCCGCCGGCGGCCCCGATGCCCCTTTCTCGATGGAGCCAGCCGAGTTCAAGGAAATGGTCGCTTCGATCCGCGTCGCTCAAACGGCGATCGGTGACGGGTCGCTCGAACCGGCACCGAGCGAAGCTCCGAGCCGCGCCTACCGGCGATCGCTCTTCGTCGTGAAAGATATACAGGCCGGCGATGCGCTGACCGCCGAAAACGTCCGAGCGATACGCCCCGGGAACGGCTTGGCACCCCGGGAATACGACGCCGTGCTCGGCCGAAAGGCCAAAGCCGCCGTCAAACGCGGAACGCCTTTGTCTTGGGATCTCCTCGCCAGCGAAGACCCGAAACGATGAGGCGGGTCTTCATCGTGCAGGCGCGGATGACCTCGACGCGTCTCCCGGGGAAGGTCCTGATGGACCTCGATGGGAAGCCTCTTCTGTCCCGACAGCTCGCGCGGCTCAAGGCCTGCCGGACCGCGGATGACATCGTCGTGGCCTGCACGACAAACTCCGCCGACGAGCCGATCGCCGAGCTCTGCGGTCGCGAGGGCGTCCGCGTGTTCCGCGGCAGCGAGAACGACGTGCTCGCGCGTTATGTCGGCGCCGCGCGAGAGGCGAATGCCGACGTCATCGTGCGGGTCACTTCCGATTGCCCGCTGATCTGCCCCGAGATCTGCGATCTCGTCGTCGATCGCCTGCTGTCTTCGGGGTGCGACTACGCATCCAATGCGCTGAAGCGGACCTATCCCCGAGGCTTGGACTGTGAGGCGCTGACGAACGCGGCGCTGGCGAGAGTCGCCGCCGAGGGAACGAGCGCGCCCGCCCGGGAGCACGTCACTTGGCGGATCCACACGGAAGACCGGGCCTCCTACCGCTTGAGCTCGGTCGAGGACACCGACGATCACTCGGGACTGCGTTGGACCGTCGACGAACCGGCCGATCTCGAGGCGATCCGGCTCCTCTGGAAAGGGCTAGGACTGTCGAACAGGATGCTCAGCTATCGCGAGATCCTCGCGTACGCCCTCGCGCATCCCGAGGTCGCCGCCGTCAACTCCGGCGTGGCGCAGAAGAAATCGTAATGAGGATCGGAATCCTCGCCGACGCGGGACGCACCGCCGGCCTAGGACATCTGACGCGCTGCCTCGCGCTGGCGCAGGCCGTGGAGACGATTCACGGCCGGAAGCCGATCTTTCTCGACCTCGACACCGCCTCGAGGCGGTGGGTCGAAGAGCGGGGATTCCCGTGCAGGCGAGGCTGGAGAGGTCCCTGGGATCTCCTCATCGTCGACTCCTATCGCCTCTCGAAAAAGGACTACGCGTCTGCGCGGCGCGGCGCCGATCGGGTCCTGCTCATCCACGACGCGGGGACGCTGCGCTCTCCGGCCGATTGGCTTCTGAACAGCGCCGTCTACGCGAAGGAGGTCCGCTACGGGAAAGCCGACGTCGGCGGGATGCTTCTGGGCCCGATTTTCCAGCCGCTCCGCCGCGAATTCTGGCGTCCGGCTCCCTTGCGGCTGAATCGGCGCGTCCGGAACGTGCTCGTGACCCTCGGAGGAGGTGACATTCAGAGGCCGCTGGCGATCGTGCTCCCGTCCCTCCAGACCGCGCTTCCAGAGGCGCACTTCCACGTCGTCGTCGGCCCGCACGCGCAGACGCCGCCAGGCGCTCCCCGTGAAGGCGTCGACGTGCACCGATCCCCGCGCGACATCCGGCGCATCGCCCGATCGTGCGACATCGCCGTCTCCGCCGGCGGACAGACCTTGTATGAGCTGGCTTCGATGGGAATCCCCGTCGTCGCGCTCGAAATCGCCGGCAATCAGCGCCCGAACATCGCCGGCTTCGTCAGCTCGGGCGCCGCGCTCTCCGCGGGGCGCGTTGAGGCGCCCGGCTTCAAGAAGACATTTCGGAAAAAGCTCAGGATCCTCGCGGACGATCGCGGGCTGCGCGCGGCGCTCGCTCGCGCCGGCCGCAGGATGATCGACGGCCAGGGTGCGCTGCGGACCATCCGCGCGATCTCCTTGAGCGGTAGGGAGGGAAAGACAGCATGCTGAAAGTCGAATTCGCCGACATCGTCGGCTCGAACGAATCGCTCCTCGAGCAAATCCTGCTCTGGCGGAACTCGCCGGGTATCCGCCGCTTCATGTATCAAGACGACGTCATCTCAGCCGAAGCGCACCGGCGGTGGTACGCCGCCCTTGAGAACAACCCCAATAAGAAATACTGGGTCATGAACGTCGACGAGAAGCCCGCGGGGCTGGTCAACCTGGTCAACATCGACTCCAGGAACAAGAACAGCGAGTGGGCGTTCTACATCGGGGAAGCGTGGGCGCAGAAGCTCGGCCTCGGCCGCATCGCCGAATTTCACACGCTCGATTACGCGTTCCTCACCCTCGGGCTCGAAAAGCTCAACTGCGCGGTTCTCGACTTCAATAAGGCCGTCGTCAACATGCACAAGGGATTCGGATTCCGGGAGGAGGGTTTTCTTCGCCATCAGATCCAAAGGCCCGAAGGCCGGTGCGGCGTCCATCTCTTGGGGATCACGCGGCAGGAATGGCTCGAGAACCGCCAAGCCGTCTTCGAAAAGAAGCTGGGACCTCTCGGGGAATATTCCTTCCGCTACGCCGACGGGACTAAGATCCATCCCGTCGGCGCGGTCTAAGCGGTCATTCGAAGCCGCCGGACAGAACGGCGACGTTTTGATACGATTTGATCCGTGAAGCCGCTCTCCTATGGCCGACAGCTGATCGATCGGGCCGACCGGGCCGCCGTGGACAAGGCCCTGCGCTCGCCCTGGCTGACCCAGGGCCCCGCCGTCTCCGCCTTCGAGGAAGCGCTCGCGCGCGTCTGCCGCGTCAAATACGCGGTCGCCTGCTCAAACGGCACCGCCGCTCTTCACCTTGCCTGCATGGCGGCGGGATTGAAGGCCGGCGACGAGGCCATCGTCCCGGCGATCACCTTCGCGGCCACCGCCAACGCCGCTCTCTACTGCGGAGCTGAGCCCGTCATCGTCGACGTGAAGCCGGACACCGTCACGCTCGATCCGGAGGCCTTCGCGCGGGCGATCACGCCGCGGACCAAGGCGGTCCTGCCGGTGCATTTCGCCGGGCTTCCCGCGGACATGGACGAGATCGCGGAGATCGCAAAGTCTCGCGGGCTCGCCGTCATCGAAGACGCGGCCCACGCCCTCGGCGCCGCCTACAAGGGTCATCCCATCGGGGCGTGTTCGCGGTCGGACATGACGATCATGTCCTTTCACCCCGTCAAGCACATCGCGACCGGGGAAGGCGGCGCGGTTCTCACGAACCGGGCCGAGCTGCGCGACCGTCTTCGGCTTCTCCGCTCGCACGGCATCACGCGCGAGCCGGAGCTGCTCGAGAACAAGAACGAGGGCGGCTGGTACTACGAGATGCAGGCCCTCGGCTTCAATTATCGGATCACCGACCTGCAGTGCGCTCTCGGCCTTTCCCAGCTGAAAAAGCTCCCCCGCTTCTTGAAAAGACGGCGCGAGATCGCCCGCGCCTACGAGGAAGCCTTCGCGTCGGAGCCTCGGATCAAACTGCAGTCCGTACCGAAGGATCGCGAGCACGCGCGGCACCTCTTCACCATCCAGGTCCCGGCCGCGCGGCGCCGCGCGCTCTACGACTTCCTGCACCGGCGCGGCGTGCTAGCCAACGTCCACTACATTCCCGTGCATCGCCTGCCGTTCTATCGCCGTCGAGGCTGGGCCGCAAAGACTTTTCCCCACTCCGAGGCCTATTACGACGGGACGCTTTCCCTGCCGATGCACGCCGCGCTGACCGACGCCGACGTCCGGCGCGTGGTCGGGGCCGTGCACGAGGGACTGCGCGCGGGGTGAGCGATCTTTACCTCGCCGCCAGCGGCGCCGGCGCGCCGCCTCCGGAAGGCGCGGTTCCGTTGTGCTTCACCTGGGAGGCTCATGCCCGCTTCACCAGAGAGGGAATAGCGGCTCCCGCCTGGGAGGACATGATCCCCGCGGCGCAGGCCGGACCCTTGATGGCTTGGACGCTCGGGCTTGCCGATTCCTGGCACCAGGACGGCGCCGGTGACGCGACCGACTTCGACGGCTACTCGTTGGCGCGCGTCTTTCGCTGGCTGCTCTGGGTCCAGACGCTGCACCCCGCCTACAAATTCCTGACGGCTCTCTCCGCCGCCTTCGAACTCCACCGTCCTCAGACGATCCACTTCGAGGGCTCCGTTCCCCTTCTCTACCAAGAGGTCCTCGGTCGAAGCTCACGCGCGTTCGGTTTCCGCCCGGTCGAACACGCGTCGGCCGAGCGCGCGGGCGGCAGCCACGTGTGGACGCCCCCGCAAGCGTCCCATTCCCGCCCGAAACTGCTGGCCGGCGCGATTTTCAACTCCGCGGCTTTCGCGGACAAGGGGAAAAGGGAGTGGATTTTCTCGTACTATCATTCCCTCGAGAACTTCGTCGGCGCCGCCCGCCGAGGAGGCTCCGCCGTCACTTTTGCCGACTTCCCCCCGCTCAAACGTCTCCCCGCGCTGCTCGGCAAGGCCTCCGTCCTGCTCGGCCCCGCGCTCACGCCGCGGCCGTCGGCACCGGACGAGGCGCGTCTCGAGTCGCTCATCGCACGCTGGGACCAATTGAGATCGTCCGCGGACTACGACGTCCGCTTTGAGTGGAAAGGCGTCTCTCTGAGGTCCGTCGTCGAACCGGTTCTCGACGAGCTCGTCCGCCGCCAGTTTCGCTCCTGGTCCTGGGCCTGCCGCCAACTGGACGAGCATTGGACGCGGCGCGCGCCGGCGCTCGTCCTGCTACCGTTCCCCGGTCCTCCGTTTCAGCAGGCCCTCCAATTGACGGCGCAGCGGCACGGCACCCCGACGGCGGTCGTGCTGCACGGCCTGCCGTTCAGCTACTCCTTTCCACTCGAGCTGCCGCAAGGGGGGCACTTTCTCGCTTGGGGACCGGAACAGGAACGGCTCTACGAGGGCAATCCGTTCCGGACCGGATGCCGCATCGCCTGCGTCGGGAACCCGAATTTCGATCGGTACGCCGGTCGCCGCGTCGAGCGCACCGGGGCGCTCCGCCGAGTCCTCCTGCTGACGCATCCCGTCGCCCATACGACGCCGCTCTCCTCCGATCTGGATCCGGCGCGTCACATCCGGCGCGCCGCCGAGGTGTTGAAGCGCTTTCCCGGATTGAATCTCACCGTCCGCCTGCACCCCTCGGAATCCATCGAATACTACCGGCGCCTTCTCGCAGATGTCGCCCCGGGCGCCGCGGTCCTCAAAGGCGGACGAGGCGCCGCGCGGCTAGACCGGAACGACGTCGTCATCGGCGCATTCTCCACGGTGCTGCTGGAAGGCATCCTCCTCGGCTTGCCGGTCGCCGCGCTGAATTTCTCTCGCGACGAGTTTCCGCCCCCGTTCGACGGGCGCTGCGGCGTCCCGTTGCTTCGCTCCGCCGCGGAACTTGATGCGTTCCTGAGGAGCTCTCAAGACGATCCCACGGAGTTCCGCCGCTCAACATGTGCGCGCCACGACGAAATCATCGCTCGCTTCGCCGGTCGGGTTGACGGGAAGGCAACCGCTCGAGCGACCGAGTACCTTGAGTCGCTCGCGACGCGATCGGACGCGATCTGAGGAAACGATGAAGCCGCGGATCATGATCTATTCCGACTGCCTCGTCTTCGGCGGCTCCGACGCCGTGGCGGCCTCCATCCTCAACGATGAAGGCGTTCGGCGGTTCGCCGACGCGACCTATTGCTATCGCGACCATCCGCGCTTCGCCGAAGGCGTGGCGAAGAGAGTCGCTTCCGAGGTCGCCCGTTGGCCCGTCCGGCTGCCGGAGCGCCACGATTGGCTGTCCGAGACCACCCCGACTCCCATGCGCATCGTCTACCGCTTGGCGGAGTACGGCGTGTTCCTATATGACGTCGGCCGCCTGACCGCCGCCTTCCGGAGCATCCGCGCGGATCTCGCCCACATCAACAACGGCGGCTATCCTGGCGCCATGGGCTGCCGCGCGGCGGCTTTGGCGGCGAAACTGGCCGGCATGAGACGGGTGGTCTTCGTCGTGCACAACCAAGCGATCCCGCTTTGGATGCCCTGGCAGCTCGGCGATTGGATCATCGATCGGCTGGTGTCGGCCTGCGTGGACGTCTTCGTCACGGCGACCCGGACCTCGCAGGACGCTCTCGTGCGACGGGGTTTCCCTCGATCGAAAATGAGGATCATCCAGGACGGTGTGCCCGCGGCCGGACCGCGCCGGCCCGCCGCGGAGGTCCGCGCGGAGCTCGGCCTTCCCACTTCGGCGCCGGTTTTCGTGATGACCGCCTTTTTCGAGTCACGGAAGGGCCACCGCGAGCTCGTCGAGGCTCTCGCGCGCCTCGGCCCGGACGCTCCCCATGTTCTGCTCGTCGGCGACGGTCCCGAACAGGAAAGGGTCGTCCGTCAAGCGCGCGCGTGCGGCCTCGAAAGACGCGTTCATTTCGCGGGATTTCGCTCTGATTATCTCGACTTGATCGCGGCGTGCGATGTCCTCGTCCTCCCATCCCTCGCTGACGAAGACATGCCGCTGGTCATCCTCGACGCGATGGCCTTGGGCAAGCCGGTGATCTCGTCAAGACTTGCCGGCATCCCCGAGGAGGTCTCCGACGGGGAGACGGGAATCCTTGTCGAGCCCGGCGACGTCGCCGGACTCTCCGCCGCCGTGTCGAGGATGGCCGGCGATTCCGGACTTCGCGAGTCTTTCGGCCGCGCGGGTCTGCGCCGGTTTCGCGAGCTGTTCGAGATCAGCCTGCTGGGGGGCCGCTACCGCGACCTCTACAAGGAAACGCTGAGCACCCGTTAGATTACCCCTCGAGGAGAGCCCCCGGCCGGCGTTGCTCCGGGAACGTCGAGTTTCGTAAAATCGCTCATGGCCTCGTCCAAGATCTCGGCCCCCGCCCGCCGGATTCCGCTCCAACGGCCCTGCACCGGTCGCGCCGAGGCCTCGGCCGCGGCGGCGGCCGTGCTCGCGCAGGATCTGGTCGGCCGCGGAACGACCGGGCTGGAACTGGAAAAGCGGATGGCCCATGACCTCGGGGTGCGCCATCTTCAGTTGACCACCTCAGGGACGCACGCTCTCGAGCTCTCCACGGCGGTGCTCGGCCTGGGCCCCGGGGACGAAGTCATCCTGCCTTCCTTCACTTTTTCTTCAGTGGCCAACTGCGTCCTCCGCCAAGGCGCTAAGCCGGTCTTCGCCGACGTCAAGCTGGACGATCTCAATCTGGACCCTGAAGACGTCGCGAGGCGCGTCACGAAGCGGACACGAGCCGTCATCGCCGTGCACTACGCGGGGGCGTCCTCGGACCTGGCGGCGCTGCAGCGCCTGGCGAAGGACAAAGGGCTTGCGCTCATCGAGGACGCCGCCCACTCCGTCGGGGCCTCTTGGCGCGGCCGCGCGCTGGGCACGATCGGAGACGCCGGCTGCATGAGCTTCCACGCGACGAAGAACATCACCTGCGGCGAAGGCGGCGCCTTCATGACCAACAGCGATGTCTTGGCCCGCCGCGCGGAGTGCTTCCGCGAGAAGGGCACCAACCGCTCGGCGTTCCTGCGCGGCGAGATCAAGAAGTACACGTGGGTGAGCGAGGGCTCGAGCTACGTCCTCTCCGACGTCCTAGCCGCGATCCTCGGCGAGCAGTGGAAGCGGCGCGAGCAGATCAACGCCGAGCGGGGGCGCCTTTACAAGCTCTATATGGAGAAACTCTCGGACCTGGAGCGGTCCGGGTACCTGCGCCTGCCCCGGATCTCGGCGGAAGGCCGCTCGAGCTGGCATCTCTTTCATGTGCTTCTGCCCAACCGCCGTCGGCGCGATCGCTGCCTCGACGGCCTCAAGGCCAAGGGAATCGGCGCCGCGTTCCATTATCAGCCGCTCCACGCCTCGCCTTTCGCGCGCAAGACGCTGGGCTGCCGCGATCGACTCCCCGTTTCCGAGCGCGCCGGCGAGACGCTGATGCGCCTTCCCCTCTTCGCGGGACTTCGGACGGAGGAAGTCGACTACATCTGCGCCGCGCTGCGGGGCATCCTGACCCGGCGCCCTTCATGACGCCGGCGCGCTTCGAGCCGGCCTCCGGCCAGAAGATCCTCGATCTCGGCTGCGGCAACCGCAAGAAGCCGAACGCCGTCGGGATGGACTCCAATCCCAGGACGCAGGCCGACATCGTGCACTCGCTCGAGGACGCCCCGTGGCCGTTAGCTGACTCGTCGTTCGATTTCATCTACGCCGACAACTGCATCGAGCACCTGGACGACGTCATCGGCGCGATGGAGGAGATCCACCGCATCTTGCGCCCGGGAGGCGTCGCGAAGATCATCGTGCCGTATTTCCGCGCGCATTGGGCCTACAACGATCCTACGCATCGGCGGTTTTTCAGCGTGGAGACCTTCTTCCACTTCGATCCGAGCCATCCGTATCGCCAGCTCTATCCGTACTCAAAGGCGGATTTCAAGGTCGAAGCCATCGTCTTCAACGAGACCATCCGCCGCGGGCCTTTCTACGAAGCGCTCGCGCGTCTGGCCAACCGCTGGCCGACCCGCTACGAGCAGCACTTGGGACACCTGTTCCCGCTGGACGAGCTCACGTTCTATCTTCGCGCGCTGAAGTGAGGGCCGGGCGCCCCTCCCACGTCGCGGATGCGGTATAATGTTCACAATATGAACAACGCGATCAGAGGGCCGAAGATAGTCATCTGCACGACGCCGATCCGCCCCGTCCCCACCGACTATCCCCCTTTCGGGTCGATGGCCATCATCCAGGCCTTGCGCGGCGCCGGGTACGACCCGGTGTTCTACGACATCGACGGCCTGAGACCGACGTTCGAGTCGGTCGAGGAATACTTCACACGCGAGCAGCCCGATGTCCTCGGGATCAGCGCCGTCGTGTCCACCGCTTACGCGTATACCAAGCGCCTGGCCCGGATGGTCAAGCGCGTTTCGCCGAAAACTCGCATCATCCTGGGCGGCAATCTCGCCGCGAGCGCCGAAATCCTCCACCGCTTGGCCGGGATCGACTATTGCGTCTCCGGCGAGGGCGAGGTCGTGGCCGTCAACCTGATGAACTACCTCTCCCGGCGCATCGAACGGGCGTTGGGCGGGGACGATTTCGTCGCCCTGCGGGCCATCCCGGGAATCTCTTTCCTCGACGCCGATGGGCGGCTGGTCTTCACCGGCTTCGAGGCGAAGATCCCGGCCGAGGATTTCATAGAACCGGACTACACGATTCTCGAGAAGGAGTCGCGAATCGAGAACTTCATCGTCGACCCTCTCACGCGGCAGGACTTCGCCTGGGACCCGCGCACGTCCCAGCCTCATCGCAAGGGCAAGAAGGTTGCCACGGTGGTCACGACAAAGGGCTGCGTGGCGCGCTGCACCTTCTGCCACCGCTGGGACAAAGGCTACCGGACGCGGCCCGTCGACCACATCGTGCGCCAGATCCAGCACCTGAAGGATCGATACAACGTCGGTTTCATCATGTTCAGCGACGAGAACTTCGGTTCCGACCGCCAGCTGGTCAACGAGCTCATCGAGGCGATCAAACCACTCGATGTGCTCTACATCGTCGGGGGAGTTCGCTGCCGCACCGTCGACCCGGACCTTCTCAAGCGCCTGAAGGACTCGGGTTGCACGGCGGTCTACTACGGCATGGAGTCGGGGAGCACGCGCATCCTCCAGGTCATGGAGAAGAACGCGACGCTCGAGCACAACCGCAACGCCGCGCGCTGGACCGCCGAAGCCGGCCTCTACACCATCTACCAGCTCGTCCTCGGGATGCCGGGCGAGAGCGCGGAGACCATTCGGGAGACGACGGAGTTCTTCAAGGAAGCCACGGCGCTCTTGCCCGAGCCTCCTTTAATGCGGATGAGCATCAATTTCATCCAGGCCCTGCCCGGAACGCCGGTCTACGAGTACGCACGGCACATCGGAGAGATCGGCAAAACGCTCGCCGAGGAGGAGAAGTACCTCGAGCTGATCTCCGACATCAACGCCGCCGACGAGACGAAGTTCATCAACTTCACCGATTGGGACTACCTGACGGTGCAGTCCTGGCGGCGGCGCATGACCATCGATTGCTTCACGCATTACATGCGGGCCAAGGGACTCCCCGGCCCGTCGCTCAAGGACATCTATCGCCACCTGATCCTTCCCCGGATCAGCCCGAAGGAGTACGAGCGTCTGCGGCGCGAGAGCCAGGAGACCTTGGGCTATGAACAGGGCGGCTATTTCAACCTCCAGCGCAGCCTGCACTATGAAATCATCGGGACCTATTTCTACGCGCTGCGGACCCCGCTGATCTGGGCCTGGTTGCTCAAACAGGAGTTCAAGCGCCTCGGGCCGCGGCGTTTCGCATCCCGCCTCGCCGAGACGATCCGCCGCCGTGTGGCCGGGCCGACCCACGACGCCTATGCGGACTACCGCTCTCTGCGCAAGGTCGTCGACGCGATCGTCCCCAAACCCGCGACACCCGACGAGATGGCGATGGCGCCTTTCAGAGCCGGCCGGTGACCTCGACGACCGGCAGCGCGTTGGCGGAAAAGGAGTTCCTGCTAATCCAGGAGCTCTCGCGCCGTCCAGACAGGACCCAGCGCGCCTTGTCCGAAAGCTTGGGGCTGTCGCTGGGCATGACGAATCAGCTGATCAAGCGCCTCTCGCGAAAGGGCCTCATCAAGGTCACCCAGCTGGACTGGAAGCGGACTCGATATCTGCTAACTCTGCGGGGAGCTCTGGAGAAGACCCGCAAGTCCCATGACTACACACTCTATACGATCCGCATCTTCCGGCAACTCCAGGAGAATATCACGTCCGTGTTGTGCCGCGAGTACGAAGGCGGCCGGAGATCCTTCCATCTCGTCGCTCAAGACGAGCTACTCGATCTGGTCTCCGGGACAGTCGCGGGATTGGAACTCGCAGGCGCAGCATTCGCTTATCACCGCTCCTTCGCGGAGGTGCCCTCGTCGGCCGATCTGATCCTGACTGCGACGCATGAACTCCCGCCCCGTGGACTCGCCGTCCGGTGCCTCAATCTCGTGAATTTCGACAACATCAACTTCCGAGCCTGATGCCCCCTTCCCGAGCGAACCCCTCTCCTTCCACCTGGCGCATGACGTGGGACGTCGTGAGCCGCGCACGCCTCATGACCCGTCGGGTGATCGCGCTGTTTTCGGGCTACTTCCTTCTCACACCGCTGAACGCCCTCGTCGACGGCCTCTCGTGGCTCATGCTCGTAAACGTCTTCTCTGCTCGCGCCGGATTCCAGACGTCGGCCGCGAGCGGTTCCGTAGCAAACGTCCTCTGCTGGATGCCGTCGCGCCTGACGTCCAACGAGAACGCCCAGCTCGTGACAGTCAGCGCTCTGTTCCTCATTAAAGCCGCATTGACCGCCGCCATCCTGACGCTGGAGGGGACCGCGCAAGCCATCATGCGCCAAACCCTCCAGGAGCATTGTATTGAGCGCGTCATGCGCGCCCGTTGGGAGCTGTTGCGCCAAGGGAACGTAGGGAGATGGGTGGGCGCGGCCACCACGGAATCTGGATTCTTCGCGAACTATTTCATCATGGGAGCTCGAACGCTGTACGCGTTCATCACGTTCGCCTTCCTGGCCGCGATGGCCTTGCTGGTCGATTTCAAACTCAGCGTGATGATGCTCGCCGCCGCGGTTCCCGCGGGCCTTCTCCTCCGCTTCCTTTATCAGCGGCAGGCCGTCGCATCCACCAGCTTCGGCCAAGCCCGCCAGCGCTTCTCCGCCGATGCGACAGAGCGGCTGACCGGTCTTTTCCAGATCAAGGCCTTCGGAGACCTGGCTCCCCATCTGAAGGCCGCCGTCTCGAGCCAGCGCGACTGCACGCGAACGGAGATCGCCGTCGCCTATCTCTCCGGACTCATCAACGCCTGCAACCCCCTCCTTCTGCCTATCCTGCTCATCGAGTTTTCCGCATGGACCGCATGGCACGGACAGAGCGTCGTCTCGAGGATGTCGCTGCTGGGGAGCGTCGGTATTCTCGGCTACCGGGCGGTGACGCAGCTCAGCACGCTCGTCGGCTCCTTCGGGAGCCTCACCAGCTATGCCGGATGCGTGGCTCCCGTGCGGGAGGTCTGCATGATCCCCGAGGAGCCTCCGCATGAGGCGCTCACCGAAATGATCGTCGGCATCGAGCTCGACTCCGTCAGCTACGCCTTCGACCACCAGCAGGTCATCCGGGAAAAGACTCTTGCGATCTCCGCAGGGCGCATCTTCCTCATCACGGGGGAGTCCGGCGGCGGGAAGACGACGCTGGCCAATCTCATTGCGGGCCTTTACGAGCCAACCGCCGGGTCCGTCCATTACGTCGGCGCGTCGGGACGCCGTTACGACGCCCGCCGATACCGCGCTAGGATCGGCTACGTCACGCAAGACGTCTTTCTGTTTCGCGGCACCGTGCGAAGGAACCTCGACCCCTGGGGGAAGCTCTCCGATGAAGAGCTGTGGCGCTGCCTCGGGCAAGCGGGAGCGGCCGCGTTCGTCAAGGCGAACGGCGGACTCGACGGCGCCGTGTCCGAGGCCGGACGCTCTCTGTCCGGCGGCGAACGTCGCCGGCTCGCGATCGCCGCGACCTTGGCCCAGGGTGCGGACTGCCTCGTTCTCGATGAGGTGACGAACGGGCTCGACGACGCGACGAAGCAGGCCCTGGTCGAGACA
>Ga0134128_10001904_pt1 | contig 26303 bp, 32 predicted proteins | sample KB31754_FD_96462 | JGI IMG/M metagenome (GOLD analysis project Ga0134128, IMG submission 96462) | Terrestrial soil microbial communities with excess Nitrogen fertilizer from Kellogg Biological Station, Michigan, USA - KB3-175-4 | ecosystem: Environmental > Terrestrial > Soil > Unclassified ...
AGAACCGCGCCATCATCGAGGAGAGCCTGGGCGGCGCGCCGCTGAAGGTCGCGTTCTCGGTCGACGTGGGCGGCCTCAACCGCCGCGCGGCCAAGCAGGGCGTGAAGGTCTGGAAGGACGTCCGCCAAAAGGAGCTCATGGAGCACCTCCAGCAGGTCGCGCCCGCGCTCAGCAAGGAGTACGGCTTCCCGGTGTCCTTCATCTTCGTCAACAGCCATCCGGGCGAAGACCCGGATCTTTTCAATAAGCCCGAGATGTCCGAGCAGGACTGGAACGCGTCCCAGGGCCGCGGCGGCAACGGCCGCAAGCACGGCCGCGGCCGCGGGCGCTAGCCGCTCATTTCCGGCGCCGGTCCCAAAGGAACATCGCCACGGAGATGAGCGCGCCGACGACGATCAGCGCGACGTAATGATCGACGGCGTAGGCGGAGGACTTCACGCGTCATGCGCGGGAAAGGCTCTCAGGCGGGCGCGGTCGCGGCGGCGCGTCGAATGAGAGTGCTCGTCGCGCAGCTTTTCCGGCAAAGGCTTCAACACCAGCGACTCGAGGGCTTCCCGCAGTATGGCCGCCGGGCCGTGCCGCGGGTCGCGGGCGCCGGACAGCAAGGTCACGGGGCGGGTCTTGGAGACCTCGGCCAAGGTGCTCAGCGTCTTCAGCGCGGCGGGGGAGGCCTTGAGCTCCTGGCGGAAGCGCGCGCGGAACGGAAGCCAGCGCTTGGGGTCGCCCTGGAGGAACTCCAGCAAAGCCTCGCTGGGGGCCAGCTCCTTCGCCCAGTAATCGAGCGCGGCGCTCTCCTTTCGGATCCCCGTGGGCCACCGCCGGTCCACGAGGACTCGGTAGCCGTCGTCTTCGGCGCGCTTGTCGAAGACGCGCTTGAGCCGGATCATGGGGAAAGCCTACCAAACCGGGTTGCGCGGAGGGCGCGGCCGCGTTATACTGCGCGGATGAAGACCTTGCTGATCGTCGCCGCGCTGGGCGCGGGCCTGTGGTGGTTCATGACCCGCGTGAAGGAGAACGCGGCGGTGAAGGCCGTCGCCGAGAGCCCCCTGCAGTACACGAAGTCCCTGCAGAACGACACCGTCCGCGCGAAGGCGGCCGTCGACGCGGCCAACACGGCCATCGTCCAAGAGAACCAGGAAGCGGGGAAGATCGAGGACGCGGCGAAGTAGGCCCGTCCCCGGAGGACGCCTCTAGAAAATCCCTTCGATCAGCTCGCGCACGACCGCGGCGTTGTTGCGCTCGAGCTCCCGCGAGCCGTGCAGCAGGGTCACGGTCTCGTTCTTGGCGGCGAGCGCCAGCCGGCGCAGGGTCTTCTGGGCGGGCTCGACGGCGAGCTCGTCGCGCAGGCGCAGGCGGAACTCCGGCCACTTCTTGGGGTCCTTCCGGTAGAAGTCCCGCAGGCCGGAGCTCGGGGCGAGCTCCTGGGCCCACTCGTCGAACGCGCCCGGCCCCTGCGGGATGCCGCGCGGCCAGTCCCGGTCCACGAGGACCCGCCAGCCGTCCTCCGCCGCCTTCTTCTCGAACGCCCGCTTGATCCTGAGCATGCCCGTCAAGCTTGCCAAATTGAAAGCGATTTGACTCGACATCGCCCCTCCGGGAGCTACACTGGGGGTATGAGGCACGCGAAGCCGGTCATCGCCATGGTCGACGACGAGGTCGACTACATGACCCTTATCCGCAATTGGCTGGAGGACGACTACGTCTTCTACGCCTTCAAGAGCGGCGAGGAGTTCTTGACCGCCCTGCCCGCGCTGTCGCCCGACCTCGTCATCCTCGACCTCTATCTGCGCGGGGTCGACGGCATCGAGCTGTGCCGGCGCATGCGCGAGCTCAAGAAGTTCAGCGGGGTGCCGGTGCTGTTCCTCACGGGCTCGGAGCGCATCGACGACTACCGGCGCAGCCTGTGCGTGGGGGGCACGACCTATCTCACCAAGCCGGTGGGGCGGACCCGCCTGCTCTCCGCCCTCACGGACCTCCTGCCCCAGCCGGCGCTGCGCGACGAGGGCGGCGGGGACTAGCCGCCGCGGGCGCGCCCGCGGATCAAGACCAGCGAGGCGATGAGCAGCAGGATCGCCAAGGCGGGGATGAACAGGAGCTTGGTCAGGACGTTGGCGTCCTTCTGGCCCGCCGCGGTCGACTTGTATCTCTTGACCTCGTGCTTGGTCTCCGACTCCTGCTGCTCCATGATGCCGCGGAACTTCTCGCCGTACTTCTTGGGGTCGCGGCGGGCCGCCTCGGCATAATCGACGATGTACTCCTGGAAGGGCCTTCCGAGGGAGCGCTTGGCGTCGGCGCGCGCGGCATAAGCGTCGGCGCCGCCGCCGCGGGCGATCGCCTCCTCGGCGGCTTGGAGGTCCTTGGCGGGATCGCGGAGCTCGAGGGGCTTGGTCCCGACGGCGGCCTGCTGGGCGGAGGCGCGCGGCGGCGCGCCCGCCAGCGCGAGCAGCGCCGCGAGGCCCAGCGCCTTTACCACTCGCCGCTCAAGAGGGCGATCGACGCGGCGAAGATCAGCCCGCCGATCACGACGGCTTCCATGATGAGTATGAGGTCGTTCATGGGCCGATCATAGTCGGATTCCCCGCGCGGGACCACTGCGGGGCTGTTCCAGTGTTGCGTCGGAAATCTCGCCGGACTTTTTTAGGCGCTCGCCGGGGCTTGCATTATGTAACTATTACAGTTGCATTACGCTGAGCAGGAGGATTTTATGCGCGCCGAATCGAAGAAGGTCGTGCTGTGCGCGGGTGTGCGCACGCCGGTGGGCCACGTCTCTCGCTCGCTGTCCGCCCTGCGGGCCGAGGACATGCTGCAGCTCGTCGTCGAGTCTCTGATCGCCCGGACGAAGCTGCCCAAGGACGCGGTCGACGGGCTGATGATCGGCTGGGCCGGGATGGGCTTCTCGGCGCCCAACATCGCGCGGGTGACCTTGGTGCGCTGCGGGCTTCCGAAGGAGTCGACGGGGGTGAGCTTCCAGAACAACTGCATCTCCTCCATCGAGGCGATCTCGGCGGCGGCGCGGCTCATCCTCACGGGCGAGGGGGAGCTGTACATCGCGGGCGGCACCGAGAGCATGTCCCAGCTCCCGTACGTGATCGACGGCTCCCGCTCGGAGAAGGCGCTGCGCAGCCTGGACACGCTCAAGGCGAAGTGGGGCGAGCTCTGGGACACGCCGGGGATCCGGGTGGTGGACTCGGTCGAGCAGGGCCTCGAGGACCCGGTCGAACGCATCAACATGGCGGGCACGGCCGAGGTCTGCGCGCAGATGTTCGGCATCTCGCGCGAGGCGCAGGACGCGCACGCGGTGGAGAGCTTCACGCGCACGCTCGCGGCGTGGAACCGGGGCTTCTATGATTCCCATGTCGTGCCGGCCGTTTGGAACGGCAAGACTTTGCTCGAGCGCGACGAGTACGCGTTCCTGCGCGAGGACGTCGTCGCCAAGCCGCGGATGTTCGCGAAGGTGCCTCTGATCTTCGAGAACTCGAAGTACGGGATCAAGGACTTCTACCGCGACCACGGACGCTTCATCGAGGGCAAGACTTACCAGGAAGGCGTCACGAAGGCGACGGTGACCCTCTACAACTCCTGCCCGCCCTCCGACGGAGCGGCGGCGCTGATCGTGGCGAGCGAACAGCGGGCGAAAGAGCTGGGCCTCGAGATACTCGGCGGGCTCAAGGGCTGGGGCTACTATGGAGATTCACCGGCCCACATGGACATCGCGCCGGCGCTGGCGGCGCCGGTCGCGCTCGACATGGCGGGGGCGAAATTCGCGGACCTCGACCACATCGAACTGCACGAGCCGTTCGCGGCCTCGGCGCTGGCGGTGTTCCAGCTGGGCAAGAAGCGGTTCGGGCACGACTGGCAGGGCAAGCTCGAGGCCGGGGCGCTGAACCCGAACGGCAGCTCGCTGGCGATCGGGCATCCTCTGGGCGCGACGGGGGCGCGGGTGATGCTCAACCTGCTTTACGGGATGAAGGAAGACCCGAAGGCTCGCTTGGGGCTCATGGGAGCCTGCGCCGAGGGCGGCATGGGCGGGGCGATGGTGGTCGAGCGGTACACGGCCTAGAAAAGGATTTGATCCTCCGGACCCACACTATATCGACGGAGGATTTATGGAGACGAAAGAGATCCGGACGATGCGGGTGCGGCGGTACAGCCTGATCTCCGCGCGCCCATTCGATCAAGTGGTGACGATGTTCGAGCGGGGGCTGAGCAGGCCGGACCTCGGGGCGTTCACGAGGTCGATGGAGTCGGCGCGCACGGCGGGCGATCTCCTCAAGGTGGTGCAGAACACGCTCGGCAGCTCCTCGTTCATCGAGTTCGTGCGCTTCGACATGGGGGCGGTGCTCAGCAAGGAGGGGCGCACGGTGAAGAGCCTGCGCTTCCTGATCGGCGACCCGCTGATCATGCGGGAGATGGCGAGCCACGTGCCGGACGCGGCCTCCTACGCTCCGGTGACGGTGCTCATCGAGGAGCGCGAGGACGGCACGCACCTCTCCTACGACCTGATGGCCGACTACCTTCTGCCGTACGAGAACGCGGCGGCGTCGAGGGTCGCGCGGGAGCTCGACGAGAAAGTCGAGCGCTTGATGGACAACGCGGCCTAGTCCCTGGGCCCGCGGATGGGCTCGAAGGACACGTCGACGACGGGCCGGGCGCCCTTGGCGTCCGGACCGGTCATGGCGCCGTGGGCGAGGGCGGCGAAGATGGCCACGGCCATGAACTGGCTTTGGACGCCGGCGCCGCTCTTGCGCAGCCAGACGAAAGCGCCGGCCTGGACGATCAGCGCGGCGATCACGGGCCAGCTCAGATCGTCGTGCTCCGCCTTTTCCGGCAGCCAGCCGGTCCACGTCTCGGAATTGACCAGCAGGACGAGACCGACGGCCATCTGGGCGAACAGGAACGTCTGGGCGCCGGTCACGAGGACCTCGACGGGGCCGAGGGTGTGCGCCAATTCCTCGACGCGGTAATCGCCCAAGACGCTGCCGACGCCGGCGGGTATGGCGTCCCAGGCGACGAGGGCCGCGGCCGCGAGCGACCAGATCTGGAGGACGGCGCGAAACGTCAGGAAGCCGCGTCCGCCGCCGGCGATGAAGACGAGCGCGGCGGCGCTCATGGGGACCGCGGCCCAGAGCCAGCGGCTCGGCACGCCGCCGGTCCAATACACAGCCCAGAACGAGATGGTCAGCGAGAGCAGCGTGGCGGGGTTGAGGCGCATGGGGGCGAAGGCGGAGACGTAGATGGCGCTGCCGGCGAGGGCCATGCCGAAGCCGACCACGAAACCGTTCGCGGCGGGGCCGACGCCCGGGCCGACGGGGCCGAAGGCGTTGGAGCAGAGATAGAGGAACCCGAACCAGCCGAGGGAGCCGCCGAGCAGGCCGAGCAAGGGCAGGATCCAGTCCCGGGGGTAGAAGTTGCGGGCGCGCAGGACGAGGGCGAGCTGGACGACGGCGCCGAGGAGGAGCCAGGCGTCGACGAGCACGAGGTCGGGCATCGCAGTCCAGTGTAGCGGGCGAGCGGGCTTACGGCAAGGGCGGGTAGCCCGCGGCCTCGAGGGCGCGGTTCACGGCCGCGAGCGCTTTCGGGCTGTCCGAGTGCGGCGCGGGGGGGACGTCGGGGGCGGCCTTGAGGGCCTCGAGGACTTTGGGGACCTCGTCTCCGAGGACTTGCTCGCACTGGGCGTAGATCCCGCCGTCGTCCTCCTCGAGTTTGTTGTGGACCTTCAGGATGGCGCGCATGGCGGCGCGGATGGCGGGCGTGGGGGTGGGGGTCAGGAGAGCGGTGATGGCGCTGTGGCCGAGGCGGACCTGCTTGGCGAGGGCGAGGGGCGTGCCGCGCAGGCGCTTCACCGCTGGAAGCAGGATGGTCTCCTCCATGGCGATGTGCTTGAGAAGGCCGCGGCGAAAGGCGGCGTAGGCCTTGGGGTCCGAGGCGGAGCGGGACTTGAGGGCGCCGAGCCGGTCGTGATCGGCGCTGAGGAAGGAGGCGATGCCGTTCATTCTCGCAATTGTAACCTTCTCTTATTTATACGATCAAACCCGGAAATTGTTCGCGCTTGAAGTACAATTGTTCCATGGTCCTCTTGCTCGCCGCCCTGCTGGGGGCCGCTCCGGTCCGCGCCCAGGCGCCGGCTTCGCCTCTTTTCGAGATCGTCTCGCGCAAGGTCATCTATCCGGCCTCGTTCGTGCCGGTGACGCCGGCGGCGAAGCTGGTCGCGCCGCTGGCGCTCGTGGTGGAGTCAGGCTCGGGCTGGGAAGCGCCCGGCGTCCTCGAGAAAGAGCTGGGCAAGGCCTCGGCGATCTTCGCGCGGTGCGGGGTGACGCTGGGCGAGACGGAAGTGGTCTCGGCGCGGTGGTCTCAGGAGGGGCTGCGGCTGCTCAACGTCGCCGATCCGTACAAGGCGCCGGCGGAGGCCTCGGTGATGGGCGAGCCGCTGATCCCGTCGCGGCGTCCGGTGGGGTTCTTCTTCGCCAAGGGGTCGATTCCTTCGACGGCCAAGGCGTACAACGCGACCTCGGTGAACGTCTTCAAGCAGCGCTTCCCGGAGGCGGCGGGGATCCTGGACACGTTCTGGATCACGTACGACGAGGGCCACCGGCCGCCCAAGCCGGACACGGCGGAAAGCTACAGCATGATCGCGCACGAGCTGGCGCACATCCTCGGCGACATCGGGCACACGCGCGCGCATCCCAACCTCATGACGGACGACGAGAGCGCGGGGGCGAAGTCGGGGGATCTCGACGACGGGCAGTGCGCGGCGATCCGGAATCTGCGCTGATCGCCGTTACGCCGCGGCGAGCGGCCTGCCTTTCACAGGCTTGAACTCCAGCTCGACCACGCAGCCGAGCGCGCCGGCGAGACGCTGCACCGTTCTCAGGGTCAGGCTGTTCTCCCCCTTCTCGATCCGCGAGACGGCGTTCTGTGCCATTCCCGCCTTGTCCGCGAGCTGCTTTTGCGTGAGATGGCGCTTCTCGCGCAGAGCCTGGAGCTTCTCGGCGATCACAGCGTCGAGATAAAGCTCCTCGAAGGCCTTCGCGAACTCGGGATCCTTGAGGTCGCGCTTCAGCCGCGCGTTGAAGGATTCGGAACCCTTTTTCCCGCTCATACCGTCCTCCATTATTTCTTAGAAGAGAAATGCCTGATGTAGGCCTGCTCGGCCTTTGCGATCTCGCGTTCCGGGATGGCGTCGTCCTTCTTGAGAAAGCCGTGGCTGAGGATTATTTCCTTGCCGTCGAAAAAATAGAGAAAACGGTGTTCGAACGTCGCTATGCCGCAGCGTAATTCACGAATCTTGCCGCGCACGTGATCGGCATGAGGTCTATGAAGATCGGGCCCGACGACGGCCAGGCGGGCGATGATCGCCATGGCTTTGCGGTAGTGATTCTTCGGCATCCAGTCCAGATATTCCGATGCATCGGGAGACAGCGTGACTTGGTACATTCCGGCACCTCTCGACTCCGGCGCTCCGCGCCTCCTTCGCGAATCACATCTTTAGTATATCACAAATAAGTGATTCGTCAAGGGGGCGGATGCTGTTTGGGGCTTATTGTTCGGCGGACAACCCTCGCAATACATACGATTTGCCCCTCGATTTTGTTCCCGGCCGCCTTGACGGTTGCGGGCTCTCGTACTATAATCGAACCGGCGTTCGATAGCGGCTCGCAGCTCCTCCTCCTAGAAAAAATCGGGCGCCTCCGAAGGAGGAGCGCATGAGCACTCGAAAGACCGGGCCCGGCGGGCCTGACGAGCCGCACAACATCCCCGTCCGCTTCTACGCGGTTACGCTGCCGGGGACTCCTGCGAGCGATCGCGCGAAGATCGAGCGGTTGATGAAAGAGCTGCGGGATGCTATCCGGGAAGCTCTGCGGGCTGAGCGCATCCTTCGTCGCGTGAGGGCGGGCCGCCGAAAGTCGCGCCGGCGCCTACGTTAGATCAAGAGCTCCATAGCCCGCCGCCTCGAGCGCGCGCTTCACGGACGCGAGGGCCCGCGGGCTGTCCACGTGCGCGGCCGGGGGAATGTCCGGGGCGTTCTTGAGGGCCTCGAGGACTTTGGGGGCCTCGGCGCCGAGGGCTTGCTCGCATTGCTCGTAGAGGCCGCCGGGCTGCTCCTCGAGGCGGTTGTGCTCCTCGAGGATGGCGCGCACGGCGGCGAGGACGGCGGGCGTGGGCGAGGGGATCATGAGGGCGGTGAGCGCGCCGTGGTCGAGGCGGATCTTCGCGGCGAGCGCGAGGGGGGCGCCGGTCAGGCGCTTCACGGCGGGGAGGAGGATCATTTCTTCCATGCCGACGTGCTTGAGGAGGCCGCGGCGGAAGGACTCGTAGGCTTGGGGGTGCGAGGCGGATTGGGAGAGGAGGGTGTCGAGGCGGTCGTGGTCGGTGGAGAGGAAGGACGCGAGCATGAGGTTAGATCACTCGGAACCCGACTTCCTTAAGGAATGAGAACGTCGGATCGTAGAACTCAGGCAATCTCGTCGGATCATCCGATACACCTTCCGGAATCACAATCACCATTCCTTGGCGCGCTCTCGTTAGGAGAACCCGATAGGCGTTTTTCAGATAAGTCTGTCGATCGACATTCAGAATTTTGTTCCACTTGCTCCCAACAAAGGACTTGTGCTCCCAGCCCCTTTGAGTAAATCTAAAATCCGCATCCCACGTGACACAGGCCCAGTCGAGCTCCAAGCCTTGAACATCGAATTCAGTGGCGACGTCCTCTAGATAATAGGATGACCGGGTATCCTCCTTCCCATCGAGAAACCAATGAATGGGATCCGAAGTCGCTCGGACGTCAATCGCGTGAGGTTTGAGCCGATATGCTTGGGATGAGGCGAGAATCCCATAGCGCTCTGACCCGCGCGCTCGTTCTCTCAGCCACCGCTTTGCCTTGAAGAGATCTCGCGTGATCGCAATTGGATACTTGGAACTGACCTGGGCTAATGTTTGACGCGCCTCGTCAACCTCAAGGTCGAGTACTTGCTTAACCAACTTCGAGACATTTTCAGCCCTGAAAGAGCGCATCGAAACCGCGAGGTGAAGCTCGTCTTTGTAGGCAACATTCTTCCGAGCCTTTAATGACTCGAGAGCTTTGCCGGCGCTGTATTCGCTATCAAAAAGATGAGAGGAGATATGGATGTCCCAATCTTTGTACGAGCGGTTCAGAGATTCGATCCATTCGGTTATTCCGGATTCACCCACATTAATTTCTTGGCCTCCGCCAACAAGGCACACGATGACAGCCCAATCTGTATGCCGATCAAGACAGGAGATAAGAAATTCCGGCTCGGATTGATTGAAATTCGCCTTTCCTTTTTTCCGACGCATGAAATTGGACGTTTGCTGCAAATCCCAAGCGCGTTGAGCCTCATCGAACAGGGCGACGTGTTCCACGGGCGGGCGCGAACCATCGGCAAGGCAGTCATCCCTGAAATTGTGGACATTTTGGATGAAAGTCTTAACTGCACTCATGGCTACGCCCTTCGTGATCTTCTTGCCCCGGGCTCTTTCATTTCTAACCCTATCTCGGGTTAGGGCCTCACGCAATATTGCTACGAGCGGGCCATTTCCGGAAAGAAAGACGCTGTAGAGGTCATTCTTCTTGTCGAAATGCTTGGTTGCGATGTTAAGACCGACGAGAGTTTTCCCTGCGCCCGGAACACCAGTCAAGAAGCAGATGGATTTCCGGGAACGCTTCTTTGAATCGGAAATGATTCTTGAGATGGCGTCAGACGTCTGAGTGAGATTGATTGCCCCCGCGTCACTGCGCGAAATATCAGTCACCGAGTGGCCCGCATAAAGCGCCATAGCAGCCTCGATAATCGTCGGCGTAGGACAATATCGGCCCATATCCCATTGGCTGCGATCAATATGGGCGCCGTCGGCGAATGTTAGGACATCATTGATAACGGTGCTCAGGGACTCGACATTCGTCCTAATGGGGAGCAGCAGCTTGTCATTCTGCGGGGTGGCGACAATGGTTTGATGGTGCGGCGGAGCCTTTGTCGAAATGAGGATTGGAGCGATGAATTGATTATGGCTTGCATCGTGGAAGTTCTTTAGATCGAGGGCATAATCCCAAACCTGATCGATGGCATATGCCGGATACTCATCTTCACCAACCTTGAATTCGAGAATAAAGATGACCGGACCGATTAAAAGAAGGACATCGATTCGACGACCCATGCGCGGGATCGAATACTCGAAATAGATCGAGCCTTGGTGTGGGGCGAGAATCCGCTTGAGGATTCGAATCTGCTCAAGCCAAGCGTCCTTCTGGGTCGGCTCATCTGCAGAGCCGCTACTCAGTGCCAATCGTCCGATTATTTCATTCTCACCGGTCCTGACAAACGAGTCGATGGGGTCTGAGTAATATTCGCGACGCATTGCATCACTTTACAATAAGCTCTTCGCGATTAGGATAAATCAAAGGCCCCGGCGGGTACGCTGCCGGGGCCTTCTGTTTCCGTCCGTCTCAGTCTTAGTAGCGGTAATTCTCCGGCTTAAACGGCCCCTCCGTCGAGATCCCCAAGTACTGAGCCTGCTTCGCCGTGAGCTTCGTCAGCTTCGCCCCGAGCTTCCCCAGGTGCAGCGCCGCGACCTTCTCATCGAGGTGCTTCGGCAGGATATAAACCTTCTTCTCGTACTTGCCCTTCCCGCGGTTCTGCCAGAGCTCCAACTGCGCCATCGTCTGGTTCGTGAACGAGCACGACATGACGAAGGACGGATGCCCCGTCGCGCAGCCCAGGTTCACCAGCCGCCCCTCGGCCAAAACCGTGATCACCTTGCCGTTCGGCCAGACGAACTGGTCCACCTGCGGCTTGATCTCCGTCTTCTTGAGCTTCTTGTCGGAGGTGAGGGAAGCGATGTCGATCTCCAGGTCGAAGTGCCCGATGTTGCAGACGATCGCCTGAGACTTCATCGCGTCCAAGTGCTTGCGGAGAATGACGTCGCTGCAGCCCGTGGCCGTGACGAAGATGTCGCCGATCGAGGCCGCCTCGTCCATCGTGACCACCTGATAGCCTTCCATGCACGCCTGGAGAGCGTTGATCGGGTCGATCTCCGTGATGAGGACGCGAGCGCCCTGCCCGCGCAGCGACTGCGCGCAACCCTTGCCCACGTCGCCGTAGCCCGCCACCACCGCGATCTTGCCCGCGACCATCACGTCGGTGGCCCGCTTGATCCCGTCCAGCAGCGACTCGCGGCAGCCGTAGAGGTTGTCGAACTTGGACTTCGTGCAGGAGTCGTTGATGTTGATCGCCGGCGTCAGCAGCGTCCCGTTCTTCACCCGCTCATAGAGCCGGTGAACCCCCGTCGTCGTCTCTTCGGAAAGGCCCACGATGTCCTTGGCGAGCTGCGGGTACTTGTCGAAGACCATGTTGGTGAGGTCCCCGCCGTCGTCCAGGATCATGTTGAGGTACTTGCCGTCCGGGAACTTGAGCGTCTGCTCGATGCACCAGTCGAACTCCTGCGCGTTCATCCCCTTCCAGGCGAACACCGCCGCCTTGCCCGCCTTCGCGATCGCGGCCGCCGCGTGGTCCTGCGTCGAGAAGATGTTGCACGAGGACCAGCGCACCTCGGCGCCCAGCTCCAGCAGCGTCTCGATCAAGACCGCGGTCTGAATGGTCATGTGCAGGCAGCCCGCGATGCGCGCGCCCTTGAGAGGAAGCTTGCCCTTGTATTCCGCGCGCAGAGCCATCAAGCCGGGCATCTCGCTCTCGGCGATGGTGATCTCCTTGCGGCCCCAGTCGGCGAGGCTGATGTCCTTGACCTTATAATCGGTTTTCATGGCGGTGGCGGTGGGCATTGGTTCTCCAGCCCGAGGGCCTTCGCGGCCCCAGGGGAATGACGAACATTATACAAAATCGGCCGGGGCGGCCCGACGAGCGCTCGGGAACAAAATCGGGGGTCAAATCGTATGAATGTTGGGCCCTTCGGCCCTGGCGCAGAGAAGTTTTGGGGGAGTACAATGTCCGACGAGATGAAGCGGGAAATCGATAAGTTGAAAAGGGACGTGGGCGCCGTGCGTAAGTCAACGCGTAACATCGCCGTCAATGTTTCGCGGCTCGTCGGTGAAATGCACGATCTGAATGTGAGCCTGCGGCAAGATATGTCGAAAGGTTTCGAAAGGGTGTTGGGCCGAATCGACAGTTTTGCCGGTGAAGTGGATAGCTCGCGCCGGCAACGTTCTCTGCAGGACAAGGATATCAGCTCCATCCATGCGCAGCTTGTCGATCACGAGGTCCGCTTGGCTCGAATCGAGCGTCCGGAGAGGAAATCATGACTCGCGCTGAATTGAGAGAGCGGATCGATTCCCTAAAGCCGAGCCGGATCGCGGCCGATTTGTATGCGGACCCCTTGATGCGAAGCATGGCAAGGGTTCGTGAGCGCGCCGCGGCCGGCTATAAGAAGGCTTTGCTCGCGCTTTATGCCGATCGTGGTTTGACGGATGTGCAGAGAACCAAAGGATATTGCAAGGCCTTGGAAATCGAGGCGAAAATGCTGAAAAAGCTTGAGCCTCTCGAGAAGCGCTTCCAGGAAGAAGTTTACATCCCTCTGATGGTGGAGACGGGCGTCTTGAAGGGCGCTGCGGCCAAGAGTTCGAAGCGCCGCTCGAAATAGGCATAATCTTCGCGATGCACGCCTTCCTCCACGACGAGTACTACGGCAACCCCATGTCCGCCTACCTGCTGGCGGGCGCCACGTTCGCCGCCATCGTCTGGGTGTTCCTGATCCTGCGCCGCCTGGCCAACCGCGTCCGCCCCACCCTCGCCTCGGACCTCATCGACCAGGTCCGCGCCCACGAGCTCGTCATCGTCGCCCTGGACTTCGCCGTGCGCTCGCTGGACCTGCCGACCCGCTTCGAGCACGCCCTTCACGTCGTCACCTTGCTCGTCATCGCCTGGCGTCTCGTCGGCCTGCTGACGACCATCGCCAAGTACTCGATCGAGAAGACCATCCTGTCGGATCCCGCGGACCGCGCCAACTACGCCACCGCCCAGACCGCCACGCTCGCGGTGAAGGGCCTGATCTGGGTCGCGACCATTCTCTTCGTCCTGAGCAACCTCGGCTTCAACGTGTCGTCGGTGCTCACCGGCCTCGGCATCGGCGGCGTGGCCGTCGCCCTGGCCGCCCAGGCCGTGCTCGGCGACCTGTTCGCCGCCGTCGCGATCTACGTGGACAAGCCCTTCATCGTCGGCGACCAGATCCAGGTCGGCGATTTCATGGGCACCGTCGAGCACATCGGCATGAAGACCACCCGCGTGCGCAACCTCGGCGGCGAGCTGCTGGTCTATCCCAACTCCCAGCTCACAACCCAGCGCATCCAGAACTTCCAGAGGATGTCGGAGCGCCGCGTCGTGATCAGCTTCTCGGTGCCCATCGCCACCCCGCCTGAGACCCTGCGCAAAATCCCCAGCCAGGTCGCCGCCATCGTCAACAAGACCCCGGACCTCCGCTTCGGGCGCGCCCATCTCGCGGCGTACGAGGACACCGGACACCTCCAGTTCGAGGTCGTGTTCTTCGTCCTGACCTCGGACTACCTGGTGTACATGGACGCCAAGCAGGCCATCCTCGTGGGCCTCATCGAGACCTTGGCCGCCGACGGCATCATCCTCGCCCAGCCCACGACCGTCATGATCCAGAAGCCGGCGACGACGTGAGCCAGCCGAAGTTCTACGACGATCCCGAGCTGTACGACCTGATCCACGCCGACGGGACCGGCGACGAGGTCTGGCTCTTGGACAAGATCGCGGCCGAGCACGGCAACGGCGGGAAAAAGGCCCTCGAGCCCGCGTGCGGGACGGGGCGATACCTTCCCGGGCTGCTGCGCCGCGGGTGGACGGTGACGGGCTACGACATCTCGCCGAAGATGGTGAGCTTCGCGAGGAAGCGCCTGGCGCGATGGGGAAAGAAGGCGGCCATCGTGAAGGGCGACATGGTGAGCTTCAAGACGAAAGAGAAGTTCGATTTCGCCTTCAACCTGCTCTCGACTTTCCGGCATCTCATGACGGAGAGAGAGGCTCTCGCGCACCTGCGGAACACTTACGAGGCGCTCAGCCCCGGCGGCGTTTTCGTATTAGGACTCGATCTCGCCGCCTATGGCGAGGATTTGCCGGACGAAGAAGTGTGGACGGCTCGGCGAAAGGGTGAGACTTTCAAGCACGTCATGATGACATTACCGCCCGAATCCAAGAAACGGCGGGAGAGGATCGTCAACTTCGTGACGTATCCGACGGCCAAGGGCGAGAAGGTGCTCGAGTCCGCGTATGACTTGAGGAGCTACGATTCCGAGGAGCTCGCGAGCCTCATCCTCAAGACGAAGTTCTCGCTTCCCACCTGCTACACCTACGGCGGTCAGCCCGCGTCCTTGTGCGGGACCGAGCGGGCGCTCTGGCTCGTGCTCAAGAGAAAATAGACGTCGACTTTTGCGCGAATCGGCTGATTATTCCGGAGGATTTTCCGGCGCAAGTCGACGCTTAGCGGTCAGCGGCGGCGGAACGGCGGGCCAACTCGGCGAGCACACGCCGGGAGAACTCCTTGTAGGCCGCGCGGCCCTTCTTCGAGCGTAAAGTCTTGAGGTCCTGAGCCACGACTCCCGCGAGCTTGACCGCGCGGGCGTTCTTCTTGCGGCTGAGGCTTTCGTACTCCTCTTCCAGCTGATCGACGATGTCCGCGAAGCTGGACTCCCCGAGGAACGGCGAGCCGGGCACCGCCATCTGCAGCAGCTCGATGAAGGCCGCCGGGCTTTTCGCGAGCGCCTCTTCCGCCTGGCGCGCGAAGGTGTTCGGCGGCGTCTTGAGGCCGAGCTCGTTCATCAGCGCGAGGTCGAGCAGGTGCGCCTCGAGCTCCAGCTCGAGCGCGTTGGAGGGCAGGCCCTGCGCGTGCTGGGCGACATGCATGAGCTCGTGCGCGATCACGCCCGTCAGATCGGCCTCGCGGCCGGGCGAGAACAGCTTGCGGTCCAGGCGCAGGCGGCCTTCGAGGTAGTCGTACTCGCCCCAGTTGCGGCCAAGGTCGAGCACGTCGACCGGCAGCGAGGCGCCGTCGAGAGCCTGCTCGGCCGCGGCGAAGGCCTTGCGGCCGGAGCGCGTGCTCCGCGCCAGGCGCACCGCGGCCTCGAGCGCGACGGCGTGCTTTTGGTCGGAGAGGGCGAGCCACGGGGCGGCCGGCGCGGCCTTTCCGGAGGAGAGTCCCGCTGATTCGGGCGCGAGGCCGGACGTCGGCGGCCCGAACACCGTGTCGTACGAAGAGACCGTCCCGAAGCCGTCCCAGAAGATGTCGAGCGAGCGCGCCGGGAAATCGTCGTTGGCGGACGGAACGGCGGCTTTGCCCGCGGAGGAAAGCGCCTCGCGCGCCGGGATCGAAGGGCCCTCGGCCGGAGCGGCGGCGACGACGGGCGCGGCGGCGAAAGACAGGGCGGGCGCGAGAGGAGAAGCGATCAGCGCGGGAGCCGCGGCCACGGACAGGCTGGGCGCGAGAGAGGCGGCGGACAGGGAAGGGGCGGCGAGGGCGACCGCGGGCGCGGCCGAAAGCCGCGGGACGAACGGTTCGACCCGCAGCTGGCCGAATGCCGACCCGCCGAGCAGCAGGATCGGGGTCAGGCCTTTAGTTATTTTAGTTATTCGCCCCACGAGACGAGTCTATCAAGGCCGACGCGGCTCGATATGGGACCTTGGGGACGCGAAACGAGAGTCAAAAGGCCCGACGTAACTCGCTCCGGAGCGAGTTAAGGAATGAGAACGAACGAGTCGGCCATGACCAGCTCGCCGCCGGCCGGGTCGCGCAGGCGCTTGAGCTGGTCGGGTATGGGCACGACTTCGCCGTCCAGAGGATAAGGCAGGACGACCGTCGCGGGGCCCGCGCCGCGGCGGGCGGCGCTCTCCGGGATGCCGGCGCGCCACAGCATGTGGCCTTGTCCGGCGATCACGATCACGCGCGACGACGCCGCGAGCTCGGCGACCTTGGCGCCCATGGCCTCGTTCCAGACGGCCTGCGCCTGGATCATGCGCGCCATGGCCTCGGGCGGCAGTCCGTGGCCCGACAGGGAGTCTTTCACGAAGTCGCGGTACCGGACGTCGGCGCTTTCCTCGATGGACGACGGCAAGGTCGCGCGCTGCTGCGGCGTGAGTCCCGCGAGACCCTGCTTGGCGACGATCTTGACCAGACCGATGGGGGCGTTGAGGCCGACGATGCGGAGGTTCTTGGCGCGGGCGGCGTCGAATATCGGTTTATAGATGGAGTAGTCAAAGCCCCAGGTCTTCTTCCACCAATCCGAGAACTCGGCCTCCGATAACTGTCCGGCACGGAAATCGTCGAGGAAACTCTGTTGATCTTGAGAAACCATCTCCAGGCCAACGACGACGGAGGAATCATGTTCGGCGACGGCGGCGAGGACCTTGGCCTGGACGGCGTGATGGGACGGCTCGTCATGCTTCTCTCCGACCGCGATCACGCGCGAGGCCATGAGACCGCCCGCGAACTTGTCCCAATCCACCGTCGCGCCCGACGGCGACGCCACGACCACCACGGCCGCGGGAGTCGCGCTCGGAGCGGGCGCGGCCTTGGGCGCCCGCACGGGGGCGGGCATCCAGCCGGCGATGCCGGCGGCGACGGCGAGGGCCTGGAGGTCCATGGCCGGATGATAACTAAATTAACTAAAGGCCTGACCCCAGAACGGCTAAAAGCGTTTAAAGTCGACGACGAACATGGTCTCGTTGAGGACGAGGTTCATCATGTTGCCGGAGACCTCGCCGAAGGCCTCGGTGCGGTCCTTCACGGCGGCGAGCCATTGCTTGTACGTCTTGTCGGGCCAGGCCAGGATCTCGACCTTCTCGGGGCGGTCGAACTGCGAGTCGAGCGTGCGGCGCAGGAGCTCGGCCTCGCGCTCGGTCTCCTTGAGGACGACCAGGCGCGCGCGCGGCATGCGGCGGGTGACCTTGGTGAACTTGTTCATCGTCACCGAGCCCACCTCGACCCACAGCGTCGCCTCGCCGCCGGGACCGACCGCGATCAGGTCCGGCAGGAACTCGAAGTTGTTGAGGGCCGGGGTCTTCGTGCTCGCGTCGAGGATGGGTTCATAATTCCAGAAGAGAATGTAGGCCGCGAGGCGATGCGCGACGTGATCGTCGGCTTCGTTGGGGCCCATCGAGAGAAATATCTTTCGCTCGCCGGAGTTGATGTTGAGATCCGCGCGTATGTTCATGGATGCCGATGGCGAATCGAACAGCCCGGGAGCCAGCGTCCTTCTCCCTTCAAATACTTCTCCTTCTTCCACACAGGAAGTCGTGTTTTGATCTCATCGATCACCCAGCGGCAGGCGGCGAACGCCTCGGCGCGGTGCATGGAGCCCGCGGCCACGGCGACGCTCGCCTCGCCGGCTTTCAGGGAGCCGACGCGGTGAACGGCTTCGACCCGCGCGGGCCACTTTTTCTCGGCTTGGGCGAGAATGCGCGCCAACTCACGCTCGGCCAGGGGGATGAAGCAATCGTACTCGATGCCTTTGACCCGCCTTCCCGCATGCACCGAGCGCACGACTCCCACGAAAGTGGAGAGCCCGCCGTGCTTGGGCGAGGAGACGGCCGCGGCCAAGGCCGCGACATCGAGCCGCGAGCGCGTCACCCGCCGCATACGGGAGGGAGCGCGGCCAAGCGGCCGCCGTCGGGGACGAGGTCGGCGGCGGCGAGCACGTCGTCGCCGGTCGCCAGGACGCAGCCGTCGAGAAGATTCCCGCGGCGGCCCAGCGCCGTCTTGAGGGCGGCGAGCGCCTGGCGCGCCGTCGCTCGCGGGGGGAGCTCGACTTTCACGCGATCGCCGAGGCCCGAGCCGCGCAGGCGGCCGTACAGCTCGATCGTGCGCGTCACGCCAGATTCTCCGCCAAAGGATAGGTCTCGATCTCGCTGCCTATAAACATCTTTGTGCCCGTCTCCGGCAGCACGGCCCAACAATCGGCTCCCAAAAGGGAATGGATTTGGAACGAGGATTGTCCGGGGAGGATCTCGATCTTCCCATCGGGAGTATGCCGCGCTTTGAAAAAACACCGGAGTCCTTCGGGCTTGTCCACGTCGGCCGACAAGGTCGAACGGAACGGCTTCTCGTGCGGCCGGCCGAGGAGCTCGCGGAGGCAAGGCTCCACGAAGAAGCGCAGGCCGACGACGGTGGAGACGGGGTTTCCCGGAAGACCGAAGAAGAGAGGGCCGTCGTCGAAACGCGCGAAGAGGCCCGGCTTCCCGGGGCGGATGGCGGTCTTGTGGAAGAGGATCTCGGCGTTCATCGCCTTTAATGTCTCCGGGATGAAGTCAGCCGTCCCCATCGAGACGGCGCCGGTCGTGAGCACGACGTCGTAGTGTTTCGAGGAAAGAATCCTCTCGAGGCGAGCGCGGAACTCGGACGGATCGTCGGCGACCACGCCGAACGAGTCGAACTCGGCGCCGAGCAGAGGGATGGCGGACGATAGATATGTGGTGCTCGCATCCCGTATCTGCCCGGGCTTGAGCTGCTGGTCCGGGGAGACCAGCTCCTTGCCCGTCGCGATCAGCGCCATGCGAGGCTTGCGGCGGACGGGGACGGCCGCCGCTCCGACGGCGGCGAGCGCCAGCAGGTGCCGCGCGCCCAGGCGCGTGCCCGCGGGACAGACCTCCGCGCCGGCGGGGAAATCCTTTCCCGCGCCGCGGACGTAGTCGCCGGACTCGGCGGCTTCCAGGATCTCGACGGAGCCGTCGCGCTCGCGCGTCTTCTCGACCGGGACCACCGCGTCGCAGCCGGCGGGCATCGGCGCGCCGGTCATGATGCGCCAGGCGCCCCCGGTCTCCACCGCGCAGCGCGGCGCGTCGCCCGCCATGATGGCGCCGAGCACCGGCAGGCGCGCGGGGACGGCGGCGGCTTTCTCCGCGGCCAGCGCGAAGCCGTCCATGGCCGAGTTGTCGAAAGGCGGGATCGGCTCGCGGCCGTTGAGCGCGGCGGCAGTGACGCGGCCGAGGGCCGCGGAGAGGGGGACGTCCTCCGTCTCCAGGGAGCGCGCGCGGGCGGCGCCGCGAATCAGCGCGAGCGCGTCGGCGTGGAGGAGCATCTCAATGGTCGCCGCCGCGGGCGATGTGGACCGCGTGGGGCAGGAGGTCGCGGAGCACGGCCAGCCCGTCGCGGACGCCGCCGGGGCTGCCCGGGAGGGCGACGACGACGCACTCGCCGAGCTGTCCGGCGAGCGAGCGGGAGAGAGGCGCGGTGACGGGGCCGCTCGAGCGAAGCGTCTCGCCGAAGCCCGGGATCAGCCGCGAGCAAACCGACGACACGGCCTCCGGCGTCACGTCGCGCGGGGAAAGACCGGTGCCTCCGGTCAGGACGACGACTCGGGACTTCGCCGCCGCCCGGCGGATCGCCGAGGCGATGCGGAACGTTTCGTCGGGTACGACCAAGGGCTTCGCGACTTGGAATCCCATTTCCCGAAGTCCGTCCGCCAAGAGAGGACCGGATTTGTCGACGGCGATGTTTTTGCTCACGCGGTCGCTCACCGTAATAACACTCCCTACTCCCAGTCGTTCTCCCTTTGCAAGCTTTAAGCTCTTTCCCAAGCGCGCCGTCTTGGCCTTCGGGTGAATCCAATAGCCCTTCTTCCCGCCGCTCTTGAACTCCAAGCGCACGCCCGAGATCTCCAAGACGGGATCGACCGGCTTCACCAAGTCGTAGACGCACAGAAGAGCGACCGAGGCCCCGGTCAGCGCCTCCATCTCGACCCCTGTTTTGGCGGTGGTATGAGCCTCGCAGCGAACGTGGACTCCGGGAAGAGCGGAATCGAGCGTGAACTCGACCGTGACCACGTCGAGAGGAAGCGGATGGCAAAGAGGAAGCAATTGAGGGGTGATTTTAGCGGCCATCACCCCCGCGAGCTCCGCCGCGGCGAGCGCGTCGCCCTTGGGGAGCTCGCCGGCCTTGAGCAGGGCGAAGGCGCGGCGGCTCATCGACAGGGAGCCGATCGCCGCGGCCTTGCGCGCGGTCTCGCGCTTCGCTCCGACGTCGGCCATGCGCGCGCGAGGCATCAGCCGCCGATCGCGGCGAAGTGCCGCGTGTCCCCGATCTTCCCGTCGGGCAGATAGTGCGAGACGTCCTTGCGCCCGAGAAGAGTCTTCACGAGCTCCTGCAGCTCGAGCTTCTGCTCGTCGCGCTGCAGCAGCGGCCTCAGCGACTGCTCGCCCTCGGCGAAGAGGCACATCCGCAGGCGTCCCCGGCTCGTCACGCGCAATCGATTGCACGTCGCGCAAAAATCCTTCGCGTACGGCGCGATGACGCCGACCGAGCCCGAATGACCTTCTTTCTGGAATCGCCGCGCCGGCCCGTCGGCCTCCGCGCGCGGCGCCTCCGTCCAGCCGTTCTCGTTGAGCCACGCGACGAGCGACTCGGCCTTCAGATGCCGTTCCGTGAAGAAGTCCATGTTGTCGGCCGTGGGCATGAGCTCGATGAACCGCACGCCGATGGGCTTCTCGCGCGCGAGCTCGACGAACTGGGCGAACTCCTGATCGTTCAGCCCTTTCATGAGGACCGCGTTGATCTTCACGTCCATGCCCAACTCGTGCGACCGCGCGATCCCGGCGAGGATCTGGGGGAGATGATCGTGGCCCGTGATCTCGCGAAAGCGCTGCGTTTGGAGACTATCGACGCTGACGTTCACGGCTGCGACGCCGGCCTTCGCGAGGCCGTCGGCCAGGTCGAGCAGGCGCGCGCCGTTCGTGGACAGGGCGATGCGCCGCACGCCGGCGGCGGCCTTGACCGCGGCGACGATGTCGATCAAGTCGCGGCGCAGGGTGGGCTCGCCTCCGGTCAGGCGGACCTTCCAGAAGCCCATGTCCGCGAAGGCGGCCGTCAGGCGGCGGATCTCGTCGACCGAGAGCGGCGGCTCGGGCTCTTCTTTTTTATAGCCGCCGGGCAGGCAGTAGCGGCAGCGGTAATCGCAGGCGTCCTCGACGGAGAGCCGGAGGTAATGGAATTGACGGCCGAAGGAGTCGGCGAGGGTCACGGCTCCATTCTACCAGGTTTATTGGAAGAGCTTCTTGCCGAGAAGGTGGCCGCCCGCGGCCCCCGCTCCGATGCCGATCACGCCGCCGGCCACCGCGCCCAGCGGGCCGGCGACGAGGAAGCCGATGACCGCCCCGAGGAGGCCGCCCAGCAGGCCGCCGAGGATCGTCGGCGCGTGCTGGACCCAGGACGTCGGGGCGGGCTTGCTGCTGCGCAGCTTCATGAGGTCGTCCATGTCGCTGCCGGTCTTGGCGGGAGACGGGACCTCGGGGATCGAGCCGACGAGGCCGGCTTCGCCGCCGGGAGCGGCGGGAGAGAGCGTGGGGCGCGCGGTGCCCGACGCGGGGGGCACGACGACGGCGTCGCCGCTGGCCGGAGCCTTGGCGGGCGAGCCGCCGTCGAACACCGGGGCGCCGTGGTTCGCGGCGTCGCGGGCCTGGTCGAGCGCGCCGCCCGAGGGCTTGGTCGTCGCGACGGAGCCGTCGGTCCCCGTCGCGGGCGTGACGGCCGGCTGGGTCGCGGGGGAGGGTTTGGGCGCGGGCTTGGAAGCGGGCTTGACCGCGGGCTTCTTGGCCGCCGGTGCGTCGGCGACCTCGGCGGGCGCGGGGGCTGGAGCGGGCGCCGGCCGCGCGGCGGCCGCGCGAGCGTCCTGGTCCGCCTTGATGATCGCGGCGAACTGGGCGGCCGAGGCCGGCATGTCGCGTTTGGCCGTCTGCGCCATCGGCGTCTGGAGATAGGTCGTCAGGTCGGTCTTGTAGTGATCCATGATGCCCTGCACGACCTTCTTGGTGTACCAGGTCAGCTCGCCGTACTTCGCCAGGGCGTCGTTGACCTTTTTCAGGTAGTCGATGAGGGAGTTGCGGTCGTCCTCCTTCATGGTCGGGATGCGGCGCATCATGTACGCCCTCTGCTGGGGCGTCATCAGCTGGGTGAAGGAGGAGTACTTGCCGTCGAGGTTGGGATAGCCCAGCTTGCTGTCGACCTCGGCGTACTGCACGATCTTGCCGCGCCAGAGGCCGAGGAAAGGGGTCAGGTTCTTGGGGTCTTTGAGCGCCAGCGGCGCCTCGGCGTCGAACTCGGCGGAGAGCTCCGGGCGGGTGAGGACGGCGGAGAGGAAGGCCTTCTCGTCGTCGCGCAGATACGGCTCGATCTTGGCGACCAGGGCCGGGTCGGCGGCGCGCGCGGGCGCCGCGGCCGCCAGCACCGCGGGAACGAGGAGCGCCGCCGCCAAGGTCAGCTTCCGCATCTGCGAGAGTATAGCCGGGGACCCCGCCGCCCTAAAGGGACAGAGGGCCTAGAAGGGGTCGGCCAATCGGCCCCTCCGTGCCGGACTTTAAAGGTTCACGCGGCCGCGCTTGGCCGCGAGGGAGGATTTGTTATGATCGCGCCGATGAGGGCGCGATTCGCGACGGTTCCGGCGGCGATCTTGGCCTTGGCGCTGGCGGCCGGCTGCGGCACGGCGCCGGCGCGCCGGGCCCCGCCCCCGCCGCCGTCGCCGCTGGCCAAGGCGCTGATCCGCACGGCGCGGGGCTGGCTGCCCGAGGAGGACCCCAAGCGCGTCCCGCCGCTGGACTGCTCGGACTTCGTCGGGAGGGTGTTCCGCGCGCACGGCGTCACTTTGCCGCGCACCTCCTACGAGATGTCGCGGCGCGGGACCCTCGTGCCCTCGTCGCGGGACCTGCGCATGGGGGACCTGCTGTTCTTCTCCGGCTCCAAGGGCGGCAAGCGCGTGGGGCACGTCGCGATCTACGACAACAACGGCATCTTCATCCACCAGGCGAACCCCGGAGAGGGCGTCCGCCTCGAGAGCCTTTACAGCGACTATTGGCGCGCGCACTACCTGAAGGCGCGGCGCGTCATCGACTAAGGAGAGTTTTCATGGCGAGAACGGCGGAAGGGTACAAGAAGACGACGCGCATCGTGCACGGAGCGGCCCGCACCGGCCGCTGGGACTACTCGCACCACGTGGTGCCGCCGCTGACGGCGTCCACGACGTTCCGGCTGGAGTCGGTCAAGCGCGGCGCGCGCGGCTTCATGGAGTTCGGCGGCTACGCGCCGGAGGCCGCGGCGGAGCCGGTCTACATCTACGACCGCTTGGACGAGCCGACGCGCGGCCTGCTGGAAAGCCAGCTCGCGCAGATGGAGGGCGCGGACTTCGCCCTGGCCTTCGCCTCGGGCATGGCGGCGGTGTCGGCGGCGATGGGGGCGGTGCTTGAGAGCGGGGACGAGGTGGCGGCGCATACCCTTTTATACGGATGCACTCATTCTCTCCTGACCAATTGGTACCCCAAGCTGGGGATCAAAGTTCGACGCGTGGACTTCACGGATCCGGACGCGGTGGCCAGAGCGATCACGAAGAAGACGCGCGTTCTGTACTTCGAATCGCCCGTCAATCCCACGCTCGACTTGGTCGACTTGAGGAGCATCTCCGAGATAGCCAGGAATGCGTCGAAGGGACGGAAACGAAATGTTATTACGGTGATCGACAACACGTTCTGCACGCCTTTCGCCCAGCGTCCGATGGAGCACGGAATCGACCTCGTCGTGCATTCATTGACCAAAAATATAGGCGGCTTCGGCACGGAGATCGGAGGAGCGGTGTGCGGCGCGAAGGACCTGTATCCGGCGGTGATGGGCTACCGCAAGGACTTCGGCGGCGTGCTCTCCCCGAAGGCGGCGTGGAACATCCTGGTTTACGGCGTGCCGACGATCCCTCTGCGCATCAAGCGCCAGCAGTACACGGCCCTGCAGGTCGCGCAGTTCCTGTCCCAGCATCCGCTGGTCGAGGAGGTGCGCTACCCGGGCCTCGACTCCTTCCCGCAGCGCGCGCTCGCCTTGCGGCAGATGCGCGACTTCGACGGCGGGTTCGCGCCGGGCAACATGATCTTCTTCAAGCTCCGCGAGAGCAAGGTCTCGGGGGCGAAGTTCGTGGATCACCTCGCCAAGCACGCCTACTGCGTGACGCTCGCCGTGAGCCTGGGCCACACCAAGACCTTGATCGAGATGCCGTCGGCGATGACGCACTCGGCCTACGCGGGGGCGGGCCCCATGAAGGAGCACGGCGGCATCCGGCTGTCGATCGGGCTCGAGAGCCCGGTGGACATCGTGAGGGATCTCGAGGCCTCGCTCAAGGCCGTGGCGAAGGGAGGCAAGCGATGAGCCTCCGGAAACCGGTCTATTACGGCGGGTATCTCGAGCTGGACAAGCTGCTCGACGCGCAACGGCCGTTGTCCGGGAACGGAAAGCGGGCGGCTCACGACGAGATGTTATTTATCATCACGCATCAAGCCTACGAGCTGTGGTTCAAGCAGATCCTCCATGAATTGGACTCGGTGCTGGAGGACTTCTCCGGCAAGACCGTGCCGGAAAGCGCGGTGGGGCGCGCGGTGGCGCGGCTGTCGCGCGTGGTCGAGATCCAGAAGCTGCTCGTGGACCAACTGCGGGTGCTCGAGACCATGACGCCGCTCGACTTCCTCGACTTTCGGGACGCGCTGACGCCGGCCTCCGGCTTTCAAAGCTTCCAGTTCCGTTTGATCGAGCGGAAGCTGGGCTTGATCGACGCGCGCCGCGCGCCGTTCGAGAAGTCGCCGTACTTCGCGCGCCTGGCGCCGGCGCACCGGCGGCTGGTGCTGGCGGCGGGCAAGGCCGACTCGCTGTTCGCGCTGGTGGAGCGCTGGCTCGAGCGCACGCCGTTCACGCGCCTGGGAGGCTTCGACTTCTGGCGCGAGTACCGCAAGGCCGTGGGGGCGATGCTCGACCGCGACGAGCGGACGATCCGCTCCAACCCGGCGCTGGCGCCGGCGGACCGGGAGCGCGAGCTCAAGGCGCTGCAGGACACGCGCGCGAGCTTCGACTCCCTGCTCGACCCGGTCCGGCACGCCCAGCTCGTAAGCGAGGGCGCCTGGCGGCTCTCCTACAAGGCGACGTTGTCCGCCTTGCTCATCGAGCTGTACCGCGACCGGCCGATACTTCACGAGCCCTTCCGTTTCTTGGAAAAGCTCGTCGAGGTCGACGAGCAGTTCGCGCTGTGGCGCACGCGGCACGCGCTGATGGTGCACCGGATGATCGGGACGAAGATCGGCACCGGCGGCTCGTCGGGGCACCAGTATCTGATGAAGGCGGCGGCCTCGCACCGGGTGTTCGGGGACTTGTTCAACCTCTCGACGTTCCTGATCCCGCGCTCCTCGCTCCCGAAGCTGCCCAAGGCGGTGGCCGCGGAGCTGGGCTTCGCGCGCGAGGCCGCTTGAGCTGCAAGTCTCATTACTCCCGATTCCTGAAGGGGCTGGGCGAACGGCTGCACTTCTGCGCTCATAGCCATCATCCGTGGCCGGACTGCACGCGGGAAGCTCAGATCAAGGCGTGGGACGACGCCGCCGAGCGGGCCGACGAGAAGTGGGAGATCGTGATCGGGGAGCAGGTGCCTCACGCCCAGAAAGCGATCGCGGCGGTCCTGCGCCTGCCCGACGAGAAGAACATCGCGTTCGCGCCGAATACTCATGAATTCGCGTGCCGGATTCTCTCCTGCCTCCCGGAAAAGCCCAAGGTTCTAACCACGGACTCGGAGTTCCATTCGTTTTCGCGCCAGATGGCGCGTTTGCAGGAAGAAGGAGCGGAGATCGAACGGATTGCAGTTGAACCGTTTGAGACTTTCCCGCGGCGGTTCGCCGAACGAGCGGAAAAGAACGGTTGGGATCTCGTCTTTTTGAGCCACACATTCTTTAATTCGGGCTTTCGACTCTCCGAAGGCGAGCTGATGCGCGTCGCTGCGGGATTGAGCGACCGAACTTTATTCGTGATCGACGGTTATCACACTTTCATGGCCGCCCCCATCGATCTATCGCAGCTCGGCAAGCGCGCGTTCTATTTGGCCGGCGGCTACAAGTACGCTCAAGCCGGGGAAGGCGTCTGCTTCATGGCCGTGCCGCCCGGCTGCGCCCTGCGCCCGAAGAACACCGGCTGGTTCGCGGACTTCGCCGGTCTCGAGCGCGCGATCGAGCCGCCGGTGAACTACGGCGACGGAGGGTGGCGGTTCTGGGGCTCGACTTTCGATCCCGCGGGCCTGTACCGCTGGAACGCGGTCTCGGCGTGGCGCAAGTCGCTGAACCTGACCGTCGAGGTGTCGGACGCGCACGTGCGCGCGCTCCAGCGCAAGTTCCTCGAGCGTCTCGTCGAGAAGCCGCGCGGCCCGTTCGCGATCCCGGCGCTCGTTTCCGAGGACCTCACGCGTCTCGGGCACTTCCTGACCTTCCGCCTGCCGCACGCGCCGGCGGTGTCCAAGCGGCTGGCGGCCGAGCTCGGCGTGCTGACCGACG
>Ga0134128_10001905_pt1 | contig 26300 bp, 25 predicted proteins | sample KB31754_FD_96462 | JGI IMG/M metagenome (GOLD analysis project Ga0134128, IMG submission 96462) | Terrestrial soil microbial communities with excess Nitrogen fertilizer from Kellogg Biological Station, Michigan, USA - KB3-175-4 | ecosystem: Environmental > Terrestrial > Soil > Unclassified ...
AGCCGCGACAACCCGAAGGCGGACTGGTACGTGTGGGCCAACGCCAACGAGGACGGCACGCCGCCGAACAACTGGCTGTCGATCTTCGGCGGCAGCGCGTGGCAGTGGGAGCCGCGGCGCGGCCAGTACTACCTGCACAACTTCCTCGCCGCGCAGCCCGACCTCGATTTCCACAACCCGGCCGTGCGCGCGGCGGTGCTGGACAACCTGCGTTTCTGGCTCGACCGCGGCGTGGACGGCTTCCGCCTCGACTCGATCAACTTCTGCTTCCACGACGCGCAGCTGCGCGACAACCCGGCCAAGCCGAAAGCCGAGCGCACCGGGCGTGGCTACAGCGCCGACAACCCCTACGCGTTCCAGTACCACTACTACAACAACACGCGGCCGGAGAACCTCGCCTTCCTGCGGGAACTGCGGGCATTGATGGACCGCTACCCGGGCAGCGCCACGCTGGGCGAGATCTCCTCGGAGGATTCGCTAGCCACCATGGCCGAATACACCAGCGGCCGTCGCCTGCACATGGGCTACAGCTTCGAGCTGCTCACCGACGACTTCAGCGCCGCCTACATCCGCGACACCGTGCGTGCGCAGGAGGCGAAGATGACCGAAGGCTGGCCATGCTGGGCGATCTCCAACCACGACGTGGAACGCGTGCTGAGCCGCTGGGGTAACGGCCACGGTTCGGCTGCGATGGCGAACCAGCTCACCGCGCTGGTCTGCTCGCTGCGCGGCTCGGTCTGCGTGTACCAGGGCGAGGAGCTGGGCCTCACCGAGGCGGAGCTTCCCTACGAGGCGCTGCGCGATCCCTACGGCATCGCGTTCTGGCCCGAGTTCAAGGGTCGCGACGGCTGCCGCACGCCGATGCCGTGGGATGATGGCGAACACGCCGGCTTCAGCAGCGCCACGCCGTGGTTGCCGGTGCCGCCCGAGCACCGCGTGCTGGACGTGGCGCGCCAGCAGGCCGATCCGGCCTCGGCGCTCAACGGCTATCGCCGCTTCATGCACTGGCGCCGCGACCAGCCCGCGTTGTGCCACGGCACGATCCGTTTCCTCGACACGCCCGAGCCGGCGCTGGCCTTCGTGCGCGAGCTGGGCGGCGAGCGCGTGCTGGCCGTGTTCAACCTCTCCGCCGCGCCGGTGGAGTTCGCGTTGCCACTGCCGGGAACGCTGCAACTTCTGGATGGCCACGGCCTGCTGGCCGGTACGCTGCACGGCGAGCGCCTGCAGCTGCCCGCCAACGGCAGCCTGTTCGCACGGATCGGCTGACGCCGCACCTGCGCTGCTGCCAACAGCTGGCAGCAGTGTCGGGCGGCGGGATGGGCTTTGCGCACGGGCGCAGGCATCATGGCGGCCCGCCCCCTCCGGTCATCGCCCGTGCCCGCGCACACCTCCCGTGCTTCCGTGCTGTTCGCGGTCGGCATGCTGCTGGTCAGCATGGCCTCGTACCAGCTTGGCGCCGCGCTGGCCAAGCAGCTGTTCCCCATGGTCGGCGCGCAGGGCGCCACCGCGTGCCGGCTGGGCCTGGGCGCCGCGATCCTGCTGCTGGTGCGGCGGCCGTGGCGTTCGTGGCAGCGCGGTCGCGACCTGCGTGCGCTGTGGGGCTACGGCCTGTCGATCGGCGCGATGAACCTGGTGTTCTACCTGTCGCTGCGCACGATCCCGCTGGGCATCGCGGTGGCGCTGGAATTCACCGGCCCGCTGGCGCTGGCGCTGTTCGGCTCGCGCCGCCTGCTGGATTTCGTCTGGATCGCGCTGGTGGTGGCGGGCCTGCTCCTGCTGCTGCCGCTGCGCGGGCAGGCGCATGCGCTCGATCCGGTCGGCGTGCTGTACGCGCTGGCCGCGGGCGTGGGCTGGGCCTGCTACATCGTGCTGGGCCAACGCGCGGGCAGCGCGCATGGCGGCGATGCGGTGACCTGGGGCACCTCGATCGCGGCGCTGCTGGCGATCCCGGTCGGCGTGGTGCATGCCGGCGGCGCGCTGTTCAATCCGGCATTGCTGCCGTTCGCGCTGGGCGTGGCCGTGCTCAGTTCCGCCCTGCCGTACTCGCTGGAGATGGTGGCGCTGACGCGCCTGCCGACGCGCAGCTTCGGCACCTTGCTGAGCCTGGAGCCGGCCTTCGCCGCGCTGGCTGGCGTGGCCTTGCTCGGCGAGCACTTGAGCCTGCTGCAGTGGCTGGCGATCGCGGCGATCATCGTGGCGGCGGCGGGCACGGCGCTCAGCGTGCGCAGGCCGGTGGCGGAGCCGCTGGTGAATTGAGGGGTGGCATGCGCCGCGGCCCGCAATCCTCTCCCTCTCACGCTTGCGGGAGAGGGGCTGGGGAGAGGGAAGCAAGGCGTAGCGGCCCTCTCCCCAATGGGGAGAGGGGGAGCAGCGCTTCAGCGCCGCCGCGACCCTCGCAAACTGCCGACCGAGAAGCTCGCCATCTCGCCACCGCCGGGAAGGCGCCGCGATTGCCCCGGCGGTGGACCCCACGCGTGCGCGGTCACCACCTCCCAGGTGGCGGGAATGCGTCCGTTCGCGCGCATCGCCTCGTAGGCGGCGAGCATGGCGCGGTAGTGCGACTTGCCGGTGAGGTGGCGCTCGCGCGCGGCGTCGGCGTGGGTGGCGCCCAGGCCGCGCAGTTCCTCCAGCAGCTTGCGCGGTTCGCTGTAAGTGAGCGTGTAGCGTTCCACGTCCAGCACCGGGTCGCGCAGACCCGCGTTGAGCATCGCGTCGCCGACGTCGTGCATGTCGAGGAAGCGGCTGACATGGGAATGGCCGTCCACCGCGGCCCAGGCCGCGCGCAGCTCCTTCAGCGTGTCGGGGCCGAAGGTGGTGAACGCAAGCAGACCACCGGGTCTCAGCACGCGCGCGCATTCGCCGAACAGTGCGGCGAGGTCGTCGATCCACTGGAAGCACAGGTTGGAGTGCAGCACGTCCACGCTGTGGTCGGGGAAGGGCAGCGCGGTGGCTTCGGCGCAGACGCGGCGGAACGGTTTCAGCCAGCCGCTGTGCGCCTTGGCCGCGCGCAGCATCGGCAGCGCGAGGTCGACCGCGACCACTTCGGCCTTGGCGTAGCGCTGCTTCAGCAGCGCGGTGCCGCGGCCGGTGCCGGCGCCCACGTCGAGCACACGCTCGGGGAGCAGGCCTTTGCGATCCGGGGATTCGTCGTAGAAGGTGAGCCGGTCAAGCAGCTGGCCTTGCACTTCGCGCTGCAGCGCGTCGTGCTTCTCGTAGCTGCGTGCGGCGCGCCCGAAGTTGCGACGCACCTGGGAGCGGTCGAGGTGAAACTCATTCATCGAAGCTGTCCAGCAAGGGCTGCAGCGCCTGCGCGACTTCGTCGGCGTGGGCGAAGAATGGTGCGTGGCCGGCGTGGTCGATCTGCGCATAGCGGCCGTGCGCCTGCTGTGCCGACCACTCCATCGCCTGCGGATGCACCAGCCGGTCGCGGCGGCCGGCGATCCACATGCTCGGTGGCCGCAGCGAGGGCAGCTGCGCGCGCAGGTCGCGGGTTTCGAGGATGCGGATGCCTTCCTGCAGCACGCGCAGGTCGGGTTCGCCGCGGGCGAAGGCGATCTCGCGCAGGTGGCGCAGCGCGGCGCGCTGGTCGGCGCTGCCCATCGCCTCCAGCGACAGGAAGCGGTCGATGGTGGCGTGGTAGTCGGTTTCCAGATCCAGCGCGAGCTGGTGCACCAGCGTCGCGTCGCTGCCCCAGGGCCAGCTGTCGTCGCGCACGAATTTCGGCGTGGCGCACAGCATGGCGAGGCCACGCACCTGCTGCGTCTGTTCCAGCGCCGCGGTGAGCGCGATCAGCCCGCCCAGCGACCAGCCCAGCCACAGCGCCGGCGGCGTGGCTTGCGCGATGGCCGCGGCGCAGGCGGAAGGCTCCAGCGGCAGGCCGCAGTCGCGCGAGCGGCCGTGGCCGGGCAGGTCCACCACGTGCATCGTGCAGCGGTCGGCCAGCGCCTCCACCAGCGGCGCCAGCACGCCGCCGTGCATCGCCCAGCCGTGCAGCAATACCAGCGGGACGGGGCCGTGCCCGAGTTGTTCGATATGAAGCGTCATCCGTTCACTCCTTCTCCCCTCTGGGGAGAAGGTTGGGATGAGGGGTGGGTGCTCGCGGGAGAATTGATCGAAGCGTGCCCCGGCGCGGTTTCATCGCGAGCGTGACCCCTCACCTCAATCCTCTCCCCGGAGGGGAGAGGAGGCGAAGGCAGGAGCTGTTTGTCTATGGCCCCGCGCCCGTCGAACACGAAGCAGTCGCCCTGCCAGTGCGCGCCGTCGGTGAGTTCGAGGTACTTGAGTATTCCGCCTTCGAGCTGGCGCACGCGCTCGATGCCGAGTTCCTGCATGTGCAGCGCGGCCTTCTCGCAGCGGATGCCGCCGGTGCAGTACGACACCACGGTCTTGCCCGCGTAGCGCGCGCGGTCGGCGGCCACGGCGGCGGGGAAGGCGGTGAAGCGGGCGAGGCGGTAGTCCACCGCGTGGGCGAACTTGCCCATGTCGCACTCGTAGTCGTTGCGCGTGTCCAGCATCAGCAGCTCGCGGCCCTCGTCGTCGTGGCCCTGGTCCAGCCAGCGCTTCAGCGTGGGCGCGTCCACCGCCGGCGCGCGACCGCCTTCGGGGCGGATCGCCGGCTGGTGCATGGTGATGATCTCCTTCTTCAGCCGCACGCGCAGGCGGCCGAAGGGCGCCTCGCCGGAAGGCGATTCCTTCGCCTCCAGCCCGGCGAAACGTGCGTCCGCGCGCAGCCACGCCATGAACGCATCCGTCGCCTCGCGCGGACCGGCGAGGAACAGGTTGATGCCCTCGGGCGCCAGCAGCACGGTGCCCTTCAGCGCCAGCGCAGCGGCGCGTTCGAGCACGCGCTCGCGCAGCGCAGGCAAGTCGTCCAGCGCGACGAAGCGGTAGGCGGCCAGATTGACGATGTTCATGGGGGGAAAAGGCGAAAAACAGCGGAGCATTATACGTGGCGCCCCGGAAGCGGCTCTTGCGGCAGGTCAGCCAGCGCGTCGAGCAGGCGATCCACGTGTTCCTCCGCGTGCGCGGCGGAGAGCGTGATGCGCAGCCGCGCCCGGCCCTGCGGCACCGTGGGCGGGCGGATCGCAGTGACCAGCAGGCCGCGCCGTTCCAGCCGCTGCGCGGCATCCAGCGCAGCCTGCGCATCACCCAGCAGCAGGGGCTGGATCGCGCTGGACGTATCCATCAGCGGCAGGCCGAGCTGCGCCGCGCCGGCGCGGAAGCGGGCGATCAGCGCCTGCAGTTTCCCGCGGCGCCAGTCGTCGCGGCGCGCGAGTTCCACCGCGGCGCAGGCCGCGGCGGCCAGCGCCGGCGGCATCGCGGTGGTGTAGACGTAGGGCCGCGCGAACTGCAGCAGGCCGTCGATCAGCGCGGCGGAGCCCGCCACGAAGGCGCCGCTGCAACCCAGTGCCTTGCCAAGCGTGGCCATCAGCACCGGCACGTCGCGTTGCGACAAGCCAGCGGCACGCACGCTGCCTGCACCATCCGCGCCCAGCACGCCCAGGCCGTGCGCATCGTCCACCATCAACGTGGCGTGTTCGCGCGCGCACAGCGCGGCGAGTCCGGCGAGCGGTGCCACGTCGCCGTCCATGCTGAACACGCCGTCGGTGGCAAGCAGGGCGGCGGCATCCGGGCGGCTGCGCAACTGGCGCGCGGCGGCTTCGATGTCCGCATGCGGATAGCGCCTCAGCTCGGCGCCGGCCAGTTGCGCGCCGTCCAGCAGGCAGGCGTGGTTGAGCTTGTCCTGCACGCACAGAGCCTGCCGCGGACGTGATCCGGGGTCGCCGCGCGCCAGCAGTGCCTGCATCGTGCCGAGGTTGGCCATGTAGCCGGTGGAAAACAGCAGCGCGCGTTCGCGGCCCGTCCACTCGGCCAGCGTTTCTTCGAGCTGTGCGTGTTCGCGGCGATGGCCGCAGATCAGGTGCGCCGAGCCGCTGCCCACGCCTTCGTCTTCGGCGGCGCGCTTCAACGCGGCGATCAGCTGCGGGTGTTGGGCGAGCCCGAGGTAGTCGTTGCTGCAGAAGCCGAGCAGTCGGCGACCATCCGTTTCCAGCCACGGGCCTTCGGTGTGTTCGATGACGCGCAGGCGCCGCCGCAGGCCGGCGTGCTCGCGTTCGGCCGTCTGGACGGCCAGGCGGTGCAGAAGGTCGGGGCGCACTCCCTCTCCCCCGACAGCTTTGCCGTCGGGGGAGAGGGTTGGGGGGAGGGGGTGCTTGGGCATGTGGTTTCAAGAATGGGGAAAGAAATAGCAGGAGCAACAGCACCCCTCACCCCAACCCTCTCCTCCAGGCTCCGCTTGGGGAGAGGGGGTTTTTCAGGCGGCGGCGCTGCAGCCGCAGTGCGAACCGCAACCCGCGTTCGCGTCGACGCGATCGGAAAGGTCCGCGTGCACGGTGCCAGCTTCCGCGACCACTTCCATCGCGTGCAGGTCCAGCCGCCGGAACAGCGCGCGATCGTGCTCGGTATCGGGGTTGCCGGTGGTGAGCAGCTTCTCGCCGTAGAAGATCGAGCCGGCGCCGGCGTAAAAGCACAGCGCCTGCACCGCGTCGTCCATCTGCTGGCGGCCGGCGGAGAGGCGCACCACGGACAGCGGCATCAGGATGCGCGCCACCGCGATGGTGCGCACGAATTCGAACGGGTCGAGCTTTTCCGCGTTGCCCAGCGGCGTGCCCGGCACCGGCACCAGCTGGTTGATCGGCACCGAGTGCGGGTGCTCGGGCAGGTTGGCCAGCGCCTGCAGCAGGCCGGCGCGCTGCGCGCGCGTCTCGCCCATGCCGACGATGCCGCCGCAGCAGGTCTTCAGGCCGGCGTCGCGCACCTGTTCCAGCGTCTGCAGGCGATCCTGGTATTCGCGGGTGTGGATGATCTCGCCGTAGAACTCCGGCGCCGTGTCGATGTTGTGGTTGTAGTAGTCCAGCCCGGCGTCCTTGAGCTGCTGCGCGTGGCCGTCGCCGAGCAGGCCCAGGGTGGCGCAGGTTTCCAGGCCGAGGTCCTTCACCGCGCGCACGATCTCCGCCACCTTGGGGATGTCGCGATCCTTCGGCCCGCGCCACGCCGCGCCCATGCAGAAACGGCTGGCGCCGGCAGCCTTGGCGGCCTTCGCGCGCGCCAGCACGTCGTCGACCTCCATCAGCTTCTGCGCCGGCACGCCGGTGTCGTAGCGCGCCGCCTGCGGGCAGTAGGCGCAGTCCTCGGGGCAGCCGCCGGTCTTGATCGAGAGCAGGGTGGACACCTGCACCGCGTTCGGATCGTGATGCGCGCGATGCACGGTGTGCGCGCGATGCAGCAGCTCGTTGAACGGCAACGCGAACAACGCGGCGACCTCGTCGCGGCTCCAGTCGTGGCGGATAACGGCTTCGGGCATGGGGAGGCTCCGTGGTCGAGGGCCTGCTGGTGGTCCCCAGGCAGGCTTCAAACTGCGAAGTTTGGTGGGCATGTTTATGCTCGTCAACCTGGTTATCCGGCGGTACGGTTGACGAATGGTGTCGCTCCAGCCGCCGGCCAGGGCTGCGCCCATATGGCGCGGCCCTGGCCGCCGGCGCTTATTTCCCGGCAGCCCGGGTCGCCTTCACCTGGTCGGCGGTGATCGGCTTGCCCTGGTTGCCCCACGAGCTGCGCTCGTGGTTGGCGATGTCGGCGATGTCGGCATCGTTCAATGTCGCCGCGAACGGCGGCATCGGGCTGGCGTAGGTGGTGCCGTTGATCGCCTCGCCATGCAGGCCGCGCAGGATCGTGCTGAGCTGCTTGGCCGGGTCGGCGTCCAGTACCGCCGCATTGCCCTTGAGCGGCGGGAAGGCGCCGGGCAGGCCTTCGCCGGTAGCCTGGTGGCAGGCGGCGCAGTTGGCGGCGTACAGCTCGGCGCCACGGGCCGCATTGAACGCGTATGGACCGGTGGCGGCGGGCGGCGGCGGGGCGGCGTTCGCATCCTCGGGCGCCTTGGTGACCGGCGGCGTGGCCGCCGGTTCGCCCGCGGGCGACAGGATCTGCAGCACGCCCTGCGCACCCAGTTGCATGTGCGCCATCGAATGATCCACGAACGGGTACTTGCCCGGCTCGTCGAGTTTCAGGTCGAACACCGCGCCCTCGCCCGGCCCTACCGACCAGGTGGAGACGCCGTCGATCGCCTGCGCCGGGTTGCCGCCCGGATAGACCTTGTCGAAGATCGCGCCGATCACGTGGAACGCGCTCCACAGGCTGGGGCCGGCATTGACCACGTACAGGCGCACCAGGTCGCCGGGTTTGGCGGTGAGCGGATGGTCGCGGTACTGGAACGCGGCGCCGTTGAACACCACCTCGTCCGGGCGTATCGCCTGCATTTTGTCGTAGTTCGCGGCCATCAGCTTGCCGGACAGCTGCGAGGTGTACCACTCGCCCTGCACCAGCACGTAGCTCTCCGCGGCGGGCGGCAGCGGCGTGGTCGGGTCGACGATGATCGCGCCGTACATGCCGTTGGCGATGTGCAGCAGCACCGGCGGCGTGCCGCAGTGGTACAGGAACGCGCCCGGTACCTTCGCCACGAACGAGAACCTGATCGACTCGCCCGGCATCAGCTCGACGTAATGCAGGCTGGGCGGAGTGATCGCGCTGTGGAAGTCGATCGAATGCTGCATCGTGCCGCGGTTCGTGAAGGTGACGTTCACCGTCTGCCCCTGGCGCACGTGGATCACCGGGCCGGGCACGGTCTTGCCGAACGTCCACGCCTGGTATTGCACGCCGCTGGCGATCTCCACCGTGTCGTTGCTGGAGACGATGTCCACGTCCGCGCTGTCGCCGGCAGGCACCGGCGGCAGGCTGGCGTCGCGCGCCTTGTCGATCGGCTGGGTCGAAGCCAGCGACAGCGGCGTCACCGCGGCGGCGGCGGCCACCGGCGAAGGCGATTTCACGTGCAGCGCGCTGTGCAGGCCGGCCAACAGCAGCGCCACCAGCACCAGCACGCCGGCCAGCGCCGGACCCTGCACGCGCCACGACAGGTGCTTCACCTCGTCCGGCCGGATGCCCGTGTTCCACTCGGAGAATTTCCGCCAGCCCGGCCAGCGGCTCTCGATCAGGTAGTCCAGGCTGTACGGGCTGGGGCCGGAGCGCTGGTTGACGACGATCAGCGCGGCGAAGATCAGCACGTAGCTGATCGCCGCGCCGATGTTGTTCGCGCCCACCGAGTAGGGGCCGCCGAAGCCCTCGGCCGTGCTCCAGATCAGCAGGCTGAACAGGATGCCGGCGACGTAGGTGAGCTTGCGCGCGAAACCCAGCAGCAGCGCCAGCGCCAGCGCAGTCTCGGCGATGCGCGTGGCCCATACGAAGAAGCCCGCGTGCGGCGTGACCAGGCCGATCCACAGCTGGAACCACCAGGCCGACCATGCCGGCTGCCCGGTGGCGGCGTTGTGCAGGTAGCCCACGTAGTGGCTGGCGAAGTCGGCCGTCCACGTCAGCGCGGCGCTCACGGCCCAGATGATGCCGAAGGCCACGCGCAGTGCGGTGCCGGCGATGGCCGGCCAGGTCGAGGGGGTGGATTGGTCGTCTTCGGGCGCGGTCATGCGGAACCTCCTGGAACGGATGAGCGGTTGCGAACGAGTGCGGAGTCGATGCGTCTGCCGTCGACAGAGCCGAGTGTACGGCCGTGGCGTCGGCGCGGAGTGACGTGCGTCAAGCGCGTTGCCGCTACCATCGGCCGCGGGAACGGGAGGGCGCATGGACAAGGCAAGCCTGCTGCAACCCTGGCACGTGCTGTCGCGCTGGTTGCTGCCGCTGCGCTGCCTGCTGTGCGGTGCGCCGGGCGCCGACGGTGTGGATCTGTGCGCGGCCTGCGTCGCCGAGCTGCCGCGCAACCGCAGCTGCTGCGCGCGCTGCGCCCTGCCGCTGCCCGTATCCGCCGCGCTGTGCGGCGAGTGCCAGCGCCATGCGCCGCCGTGGGACGCGGCGTGGGCGCCGTTCCGCTACGGCTGGCCGCTGGACCGGCTGGAGTCGCGCTTCAAGTTCGGCCGCGACCTCGCCGCCGGACGCGCGCTGGCCACGCTGTGGCAGCGCGAGTCCATGCCGCTGTCGAAACCCGCGCTGCTGCTGCCGGTGCCGCTGCATCGCGCGCGGCTGCGCCAGCGCGGCTACAACCAGGCGCTGGAACTGGCCCGTCCAATGGCGCGCGGCTTCGGCCTGCCGTTGCGCCACGACGTGTTGCAGCGCCTGAAAGCCACCGACGCGCAGACCGAGCTGGATGCCGCCACGCGCCGCCGCAACGTGCGTGGAGCCTTCGCCGTGCACGCGGGCGTCGCGCTGCCCGCGCATGTGGCGATCCTCGACGACGTGATGACCACCGGCGCCACTCTGGCCGAATGCGCCCGTGTGCTGAAGCGTGCCGGCGTGGCGCGCGTGGATGTGTGGGCGCTGGCGCGGGCGCCGTCGCCGCGCGGTTGACGGCGGGCGTGGAGACGTCGCCGTGGCCTGGCGCGGCCGGAAGCCGCCGACGCCTGCTCCCGGGTCCGGGCCGTGATGCGGATGGGCCGTGCGGCCCGCGAAATGCCCCGCATCGACGGTGTCTGCCACGGAAGGCGGCCGATGCCGTTGCGGCAGCCGCGTTTCCGCGGTCGCCTTGACTTCGAGTTTTTGCACAGGTACCTTTTTGAAAAAAGGTAGTACGTGAGATGGATGCAGGCAAGTCCGGCGCGTTGCGCAAGGGGCTGTTGGAGTTCGTGGTGCTGGCCGTCGTTTCGTCGGGAAGGGCCTATGCCGCCGACATCCTGCAGCGCCTGGGCGATACCGAGTTCGCCACCAGCGAGGGCACCCTGTATCCGCTGCTGAGCCGGATGCGGCGCGAACGCTTGCTGGATTACGAGTGGCAGGAATCCGCAAGCGGCCCGCCGCGGAAGTATTACCGGCTCACGCCGAACGGCCGCAGGCAATTGGCCGCGTTCCGGACGTACTGGAAGTCCTTGACGCGTCTCATCGACGAACTGGGTACACCACCATGCAAACCGTGATCCATGTCGTCCTGAGCGGCCACGCGACGGCGTTCCAACTGGACGAGGATGGCTACGTATCCTTGCGCCGCTACTTCGAGCGCGCGCGTGCGGGGCTGGCGCGCGATCCCGATCGCGAGGAAATACTCCGCGACCTCGAGCAATCGATCGGCGAAAAGCTCGCGGTGTTGCCGCATGCCGGCGGGCGGGTCATCGCCGGCCACGAAGTCGATTCGGTGCTGGGGCAAGTCGGCACGGTCGATCCCGGCAGCGACAACGGCCAGGCCCGCCACCCGCCGCCGATGCGGCCCTGGCGGTTTTGCCGCATCGAGCAAGACAAGTGGATCGGCGGCGTTTGCACGGGACTGGCGGCACGTTCGGGCGTCCGCGTCGACTGGGTGCGGACCATCTTCATCCTGGCGACGGTTTTCACCGGCGGCATGATGGCGCTGGTCTACCTCGCCCTGGTGTTCGCGCTGCCGGTGTTCCGGACGCGCGACGATTACGAGGACATGTGCCGTCTGTCGCCGTAGGCGATGCGAGACCGGACAGGGTGGCACGGGTGGCGCGGCCAGGGTGGATCAGCCAGTGACGAGGACTCGCCTTGCGCTCGCGGCGTGTCGGCAGTGATGGAATGAGGAGGTTTGCCATGTCGGTAGCAAGGCGGATTCGCGGATCGGCGCGCGTGGCGTCGCTGGTTTTTTTCCTGCTCGCGCCCGCACTGGCGCTGGCCGCGTCGCCCACGCCAACCGAGATAGCGCAGGCGAAAGCCGTCTTCGCGGATGCGCAAGGCGTCTCCACCAGGGACGACGGCCGCCTGTGGGGCATCCCGCTCTACGGCCGGATGCTGCTGGTGATCCCCGCGACGCGGGCCGTCATCGCCAACCAGCCGGATCCGCGGCACCTGCTGCGGCCCGAGGACGGGATCTATGTCGGCACGCTGCCCGAGGACGTGGTGCTTTCCGACGCGCCCACGGAATGGGAAGGTGTGAGCTGGACACAGCTGCGGTTGCCGGCGCTGCCCGGGGACGCGATGACGCGTTCGATCACCCTGGCGCACGAGATGTTCCATCGCATCCAGCCGCAGCTGCATCTCGCGGCGAACGCCACGGCCAATCCGCAGCTCGATACGGAACAGGGACGGCTGTGGCTGCGGCTGGAGTGGCGCGCACTCGCCGCGGCGCTGATCGAATCGGGCGATGCGCAGGCCCGGGCCATCCGCGATGCGCTGGCCTTCCGCAGCCATCGCCACGTGCTGTTTCCCGGTTCGGCGGCAACGGAAGCCGCCATGGAGATCGTGGAGGGCACCGCCCAATACACCGGCATCGCGGCGGCGGAACCGGATGCCGCGGCGGCGCGCTGGCACGTGGCGGCCGATCTCCTCCATCCCGACACCGCGAGTTCCTTCTCGCGCATTTCCGCCTTCATGTCGGGGCCGGCCTACGGCCTGCTGCTGGACGAACGCATGCCCGGCTGGCGCAAGAGGCTCGACGAACGTTCCGACCTTGGCGCGATGCTGGCGTCGACCCTGCACGGCGATGCGAAAGAGTCGGCCGAGTCGCGCGCCGCGGCTTACGGTGCAAGCGGGTTGCGCGTGGTGCTGGCGAACCGCGCCGCCCGCGAAAAAGCCATGCAGGCGCACTACCGCAGCACCCTCGTTGAAGGGCCGACGCTTGCGCTGACGGCGCTGGGGCGCTTCAGTTTCAATCCCAGCACCGCGGTGGCGCTGGGCGCGGACGGCATCGTCTACCGCACGTTCCACGCCATCGCGCGCTGGGGCACGCTGGACGTGCAGGAGGGCGGCGTGCTGGTGGCGCCGGACTTCAGCCGCGCCGCACTGCCTGTCCCGGTGGCGATCAAGGGTTCGCATCTCGAAGGCAAGGGCTGGACCCTCGACCTGGCGCCGGGCTGGTCCGTCGCGCCGGGAGCGAAGCCGGGAAGCTACGTGGTGACGCAGCACCCGCGCTGACCGCCGGTGCCGGTCCGGCGCCTGCCCAGCACACCGCTGGCGCCACCCTGGCCGGATGCGCCTGCGTGCCGAAGCGCGCCGGCGTGCAGCGCGTGGATGTTCGGGTGCGGGCGCCTATGCCGCGCGGTTGACGCTGGACGAGGCACGCGGCGTATGATTGACGCGGGCCGGTACAGCCCGCCGCCTGCGCCCTCCGGGCACGGTGAATGTACCGAGTGATTCCTTTCGAACCCTTCGTCCGACGGCGAGCGGATCGGCAACGCAGGCACCGATGCATCCACTTCGTTCGCCGCGAAACGGAGGATTCAACATGCGCAACTATCTCGACGCCAAACTCATGGCGAAGCAGCTGCGTCAGCGGCTGGCAGAGAAATCGATCGAACTTGGTCACGGCGAATGCCTGGAACTGGTTGCGAGCCAGTTTGGTTATGCCGACTGGAACATGCTGGCCGCACGCATCACGTTGACGAAGCAACGCGACGCCGATGGCGAGAGCGGCATCCGGTTCAAGGCAGCTACGCCGATCTTGCGCATTTTCTCGCGCGACAAGGCTCGCGAGTTTTACCTGGACTACCTCGGTTTCCACCTGGACTGGGCCGATGCGCCGCTCACGGCGGATGCCGGTCCAGCGCCGCTGTATACGCAGATCTCGCGAAACAAGCTGGTGATCCACCTGTCCGAGCACCACGGCGATGGCAATCCCGGCACCGCCTGCTGGATCACCATGAAGGGCATCGACGCGTTCCACGCCGAACTTGCCGCGAAGGCGTATCCCAACATGCGTCCGGGGATCGAGCCGATGCCACCGCGGTTACGCGTGATGGAGGTGATCGATCCGTTCGGCAACCGCCTGCGCTTTGGCGAATTCACCAGTCGGCCGATCAGGGAGGACGGCAGCCTGGCCTGATGCATCCGCGCGGGTGCCACAGGTGAGGCACTCGCGCCGCTCAGCGCACCGCCAGCGCCAGAACGATCCCGATCCACACCGCCAGTCCCCACCAGTTGTTGTGGCGGAACGCGGCGAAGCAAGCGTCACGGTTGCGGCCGCGGATCAGCCACAGCTGGTAGGCGAACAGGCCGGCGGCCACCAGCAGCGCCAGCCAGTACGGCCAGCCAAGATGCGCGCGCTGGCCCACGAACACCATCGCCAGCAGCAGCGTCGCCATCAGCACGCCGAGGATCGGCAGGTCGGCGTCGCCGAACAGGATCGCGGTGGACTTCGCGCCGGCCTTGAGGTCGTCGTCGCGGTCCACCATCGCGTACTCGGTGTCGTACACCACCGACCACAGGATATTGGCGATGAACAGCAGCCAGCCCAGCGGCGGCACCGTGCCCGCCACCGCGGCGAACGCCATCGGTATCGACCAGCCGAATGCCGCGCCCAGCACCACCTGGGGCAGCGAGGTCCAGCGCTTGGTGAATGGATAGATCGCGGCCAGCGCGGCACCGGCGAACGAGAGCTTGATCGTCAGCGCGTTGGTGAACAGCACCAGCACGAAGGCGAAGGCCAGCAGCGCGCCGAACACGATCAGCGCTTCGCGCGGCGTCACCCGTCCGCTGGCGATCGGACGGCCCGCGGTGCGCGCCACCTTCGGGTCCAGCTTGCGGTCGGCGTAGTCGTTGATCGCGCAGCCCGCCGCGCGCATCGCGAACACGCCGAGCGTGAAGATCGCCAGGGGCTTGAACGGCGGCCAGTCGCCCGCCGCCAGCCACAGCGCCCACCAGGTCGGCCACAGCAGCAGCAGCGCGCCGATCGGGCGATCCATGCGGGTGAGCACGAGGTAGTCGCGGGCCTTTCCGCGCCAGCGCGGCGGCAGCCGGCCCAGCAGCCAGTCCAGCACGCTGCTCGCGCGCGCCGAGCTGTCCGCGGGGCGCACGGTGGCCACCGGTGGCGCCTTCGCGAGGCGTGGCGACGTCGAGGGAGCGGGTTTGCGCCGCTGGCGCTTGCGCGGTGGGGAAGCCATCGGGGAAGTTTAGCGTGGTCAATGCCTGGCCATGCCGTGACGGTCTGCGCGAAACCTTGCAGCGGACGGCGTGCATGAGAAGATCATGGCACGGCACCCGGTGGTGCCCCGGAGGCATGCGACTCCGGTATTCGACCCTTGTCCCGCGAAGGCAAACCATGTTGGCGACAATTTCCCAGACCGTCGTGGTGCTGGTCGCCTTGCTCCACGGATATTTCCTGGTGCTGGAAATGTTCCTCTGGGACAAGCCGGCCGGAAGAAGGGCGTTTGGCCTGTCGAAAGAGCAGGCGGCGGCCACGAAGGTGCTGGCGGGAAACCAGGGCTTGTACAACGGCTTCATCGCCGCCGGACTGCTGTGGGGTGTGGTCCGTGGCGCGGCAGGCCACGAATTCGAAGTCTTCTTCCTGTTGTGCGTCGTTGCTGCAGGCGTCTATGGCGCCGCGACGGCGAGCCGCAGGATCCTCTATGTGCAGGCGCTTCCCGGCCTGCTGGGCCTGCTGCTGGTGCTTCTTTCGCACTGAGCGCCGCAGCATGTAACGCGAGGTTCCGCACATGGCTACCGACCAGGATTTCATCGCTTACGTGACCGAGCAAATCGCGCTGGGCGACCGGCTCACCCACAAGAAGATGTTCGGCGAGTACGCGCTGTACGTGGATGGCAAGGTGGTCGCCTTCGCCTGCGACAACAGCGTGTTCGTCAAGTCCTCCGCGGCGGCGGCGACGCTCGCGCCGGGACTGCCCCTGCGCCCGCCCTATCCGGGCGCCAAGGACTATCCGGTGGCCGACGAACTGCTGGACGACGCGGACGCGATTCGCCGCCTGTTCGTCGAGACGGCGGCGCTCATGCCGCTGCCGAAACCCCGGAAACCTGCGGCTGCGGGCAAGCGCGCCAGGTAGTCGCCGCGTCGTTGGCAACCGCCCGGCCGCTTGCCATACCATGACGCGGTTCGTCGCGGCGTCATCTGCTTCATCGTTCCGGAAGGAGCCGACGTGGAGGACGAGGGGAAACTTCGGTACATCGCGTTCGACGCGGTCGAGATCGACCTCGACGGCCGGCGCGTGAGCGTGGGCGGCCGCGACGTCGCGCTGGAGCCCAAGGCGTTCGATGTACTTGCGTTGCTGGTGCAGGCGCCGGGCAAGGCGTTCCCGCGCGACGAGTTGCTCGACGCGGTCTGGGGCCATCGCCACGTCACGCCCGGCGTGCTCAATCGCGTCGTCACCTTGGTGCGCCATGCGCTGGGCGAGAACGCGGGCAGCACGCACTACATCCGCACCTTGCATGGCGTCGGTTACCGCTTCGATGGCGACGTGCACCGCAGCGCGCAGCGCGCAGCGCCGCCGGAAAGCCTAGCCGCGGCCAATGGTGTCGCGTCGGCAACACCGTCGACGGCGGCATCGAAGCCGGACGATGCGCCGGTGGCGCCGCCATCCACAGCCGTCGCCGGGGAGCGGACGAAGGATGCATCGACTGCCGTCGCGCCTGCCGTACCCGTGAAGCCTCGCCGCCGGTCGATGTGGCCCGGGCTTGGGGTGCTTGCGGCGGCCCTGGTCGTCGTCGCCTGCGCAGCCTTGCTCTGGCGGCGGACGAATCCCGTGAAACCGGCGGTCGCGCCGCCGCCGACCCTGGTGGTGCTGCCGCTGCGCGTGATCGGCGACGACAAGGGCGAGGCGGTCTTCGCCGACGGTTTGAGCGAGGAGCTGACCACGGAACTCGCGCGCGTCGACGGCCTGCGCCTGATCGCCAGCGTTTCGGCCGCGCGTGCGCGCGAGCAGGGGCTGGACGCGGCGCAGCTGGCCGAGCGCCTGCACGTCACCCATGCGATCGAGGGCAGCCTGCGCGAATCCGGCGATGCGTTGCACATCGACCTGCGCCTGATCGAAACGCCGTCGGGGCGCACGGTGTGGGCACAGAGTTACGATCGCCAGGCGCAGGATGTATTCGGCGTGCAGCAGCAGATCGCGCAGGCCGTGGCGTCGGCGCTGGCGTTGCACCTGCCGCTGGATCGCGCGGCGGTCAAGCCGCCCGACCCCGCGGTGTTCCGCGAATATCTCCGGCTGCTCCATGTTTTCCTCGCGCGTCCCCTCGACGCGGACTACGCGAAGGCCGAGGTCGACCTGGATGCGCTGGCCGCGCGCGCGCCCGATTTCGCGCCGGTGCACGGGCTGCTCGCGCTCAACCTCGCCACCCACTTCGAGCCCGGGCACGAACAACAGGCTTTGCCGGAGGCCACCCGGGCGCTCCGGCTCGATCCCGGCGACGTCTACGCGCAGGCCGCGCTGGGCGAGCTGGCCTGCCAGCGCAACGAGTGGAACGACTGCATGAAGCAGTTGCGCGCGACGCTGGCGCACAACCCCGCCAATCCGGTCATCAACATGATTGTGGGCATGCGCCTGGCGCGGCTCGGCTATGGCGAGCAGGCGCTGCGCCAGTTCCAGCTCGAATACGCGATGGATCCGCTGGGCTACTGGGCGGTCGCCAACCTCGGCACCCAGCTCGACACGCTGGGCCGCCACGCGGAGGCGCGGCACTATCTCGATGCGTTGCCGGGCCTGGACGGCCAGCCCAACCCCATGACCGCCGCGATGCGCTGGCGCAACGCCGTGTGGCGCCACGACCTTGCCGGCGCGCGCGACATCGCCGTGCACATGCCCGACGGCTATGCGTGGAAGCCGCTCTACGTCGCCTTCAGCGCGGCGCTGGCCGATCCTGCCCGCTGGCCGCGGGCCCTGGCGAAGCTGCGGGCGGCGCAGGCGGCCAGTGACGAGCCGCTCGTGCTGCAACTGCAGGTGCCGCAACCCGACCAAACGATGGCGTTGCGCATTTTCGAAACGCCCCCGATGTTCGGAGGCAAGCTGCTTTGGGTGCGCGAGTACGCCGCGATCCGGCAAGGCCCGGCGTTCTCCGCCTTCCTGCGCCGCACGAACACGCTGGCCTACTGGAACGCGAACGGCTGGCCACCGCAGTGCAAGCCCGACGGCGAGGGCGCGCGCTGCGAGTGATCGCGCTGTGTTTCGTCCCGGCCTCCGCTGCGGGCAGGGAGGTCGGGCGGATTCGTTGCGCCCGGGAGGCTGACAGAGCTTGCGGATCAGTCGTTGGGGTGACCGATTCGCGACCGCCATCCATGCCATCCATGGCCGGCCTTCCGTGGCCGGGTCGAGAGTCTGGAGAATTCGCAGACTCCCGCAATCCGAGCGGTGCCTAGGACAAGGGCTGCAGCGCGCAGGTCACCTTGGTGTTCCAGTCGGCAAACGTGCCTTTGGGGTTGTCCTGCCACGCCCACACGTGCAGGTAGTAGGCCTGCGGCAGGCCGAAGCGGTTCGGCACCTGCAGCAGGTTCATCAGGTTGCCGGCCACCTCGGGCGGCGGGCCGTCCAGGTGGCGCGCGGCCCAGTCGGCGGCGACTTCGATGAACTCCACGCCCACCAGGCGCATCGAGCCATCCGCCATCGGCTCGTAGATCAGCGCTTCCGGCGCACTCGGATCGAGCACACCGTCCGCGATGCGCGACGGGTTCACCAGATGGACGCCCATGGCGCCGGTATCCGGCCCGCTCACGCACGGCGTGGCGACCACCCAGCCGGTTTCCTTGTGCAGCGCCACATTGATGTCCTTGTACTTCGCGGTCGCGATGCGGATTTCCTGCACCAGCGGCGACCTGAGGTTGGCGCCCATGCCCTGCTGCATGTCCATGGACGACGGATCGTCCGCTGGCGCCCCAAGGGCGTATGCAGGTGCCAGCGCCAGCATGGACATGGCGATGAAGAGTGCGTGACGTGACATGGTCCCCTCCGATCAGCTCGACGACGATGGAATGCCTGGCGGCAGGCCCTGCCGCCCGTCCAGCCTGCCCCCGGTGCCGCCCGGAAGCTTGAGGACGGGCTTGAGCCATCGCGAGGGAATCGCGTGGAAAGCTTGGGGAAACGGTGCGGGGCTGCGTTTTCCGGCCTGCGGAGCCACTGTCGTCCGGCACCATCACACGGGAGCATGCGCATGTCCGATTTCACCAAGGTGCGATTCGTGCTCGCCGTGCCGGATCTGGCCCGGTCCACGGACTACTACACGTCGGTGCTCGGGCTGGGCATCGAGTTCACGGCACCAGGCTGGAGCTTCCTGTCGCGGGGCAGTTTCCGCGTGATGCTGGGCGAGTGCGTGGACGCCATGCCGCCCGCTGGGCTCGGCGATCATTCGTGGTACGGCTACGTCACGGTTTCGGATGCCGCGGCGCTGTACGCGGAGTACCGGGCGGCAGGCGCCGAGTTCATCCAGCCGCTGGCCGACAAGCCCTGGGGCATGCGCGAGTTCGGCATCCGCGCGATCGACGGCCACCGCATCATGTTCGGGCAGGAGCTGTCGCCCTGAGTGGTGCCGGGGCACTCATCCCGGCGCCGTTCTACGATGCGCTTTCTTCATAGCAACGACAGGTGCCGCCGCCATGCTGCAATACGCGTTCAAGGTGCTGGTCTCGGCCATCGTCGTGGTGGCCGTCTCCGAACTGGGGAAGCGCAGCTCGCTGTGGGGCGCGCTGCTCGCGTCGCTGCCGCTGACTTCCCTGCTGGCGTTCGTCTGGCTATGGCGCGACACCGGCAACGTGGCGGCGATCGCCTCGCTCTCGCACGGCATCTTCTGGCTGGTGCTCGCGTCGCTGCCGCTGTTCCTGATCCTGCCGGCCTTGCTCAGGCACGGAATGGCGTTCTGGCCGGCGCTGGGCCTGGCCTGCCTCGCCACCGTCGGCGCGTATTTCGCGCTGGTGTGGTCGCTGGGGCGGCTTGGCGTGCGCATCTGATTTCCGTACGACCGGAGGAGAACCGACATGCCCAAGGCGATCGATCACATAGCCCTGGTGGTGCGCGATCCCGCGCGCAGCGCCAGGTTGTTTGCGCAGGTGTTCGACGATGCGCGCGTGGAATTCGGCCAGGGCGACCACGACACCCTGGTCCGGCTGGGCGGCACCTGCCTGGTGCTGGTGCGTGGCACGCCACCGGCCACGCGCAACGGCGACCACATCGCTTTCACGGTGGACAAGGCCGAGTTCGTAGCCTGCGCGGAGCGGTTGCGTGCGGCAGGCATCGCCCGCCTGATGGCGCGCGGCGACAGTGCGCTGTACTTCGACGACTACGACAACCACGTGTTCGAGCTGGACGTGGCTGAAGGTGGTTGATGCCAGGCTATGGGTCCGGGCTTCGAATAGCCGCTGCTAATGTCCTTCGATTTCGCTGCGCTACGCTCAGGACGAGCGGTGGGGGCATTGCATTTGTGGGCGGACTTTGTGGGGCGGCCGATAGTGGCGCTGAAGAGTCGACACCATGCCTGCCTGTGTGGGCATGGCGTCGAAAGCCGGGGCGCTGCTGCGGTCAGGCGGTTCTTGGTCGGTGCGTGCCATGCTCAGCCACCCGAAGGTGGAAGCAGGAGTCGAAACAGGCGAAACAGGGACACAGTGCGCTTTCTTGGAGTATTGGCGATCTGCCCCCTGCCTGTTCGCCATCGATTGCGCTGGCTCGCTGCCCAGCATTGGCGCATGCACTTCGTTGGCCATCGAAAGAATTGCCGAACTTATGCGGCACACGGCACAATCGGTCAGGGAAAACTAGCCACTGAGGCTCGACTGGGGGAATCAACATGGATCAGGAAAATCCGTACCGCGCGTCGGACGTCGCGTTGGCAGACGCGACGAAGCCGAACGGGCATGGCTGTGTTTTCCGCTCGCCGCAGGTATTAAGCCGCGTCACGGCCGGCTTGCTGATAGCCGGTATCATTCTAACTGTGCTGACCGTCGTCGCCATGGTGATGCTGCGGCAGGCGCTGCAACATGCGATCAACCATGATCTTGCGCAGGCCGAACTTGCTGCCACCCTGCAAAGCCGCGGCACATGGCAGGTGCGGGTGGCCTCGCTAGCAGTACTCGTGTTGATCGCCACCTATGTCGCTGCCGGCATGTGGATTTACCGTATTGGTTGCAATGTGCGCTCGCTCGGTGCCAAAGGTATCGACGACAGTCCGGGCTGGGCGGTAGGCTGGTATTTCGTTCCATTCATGAACCTCGTACGACCATTCCGCGCCATGAACCAGATCTGGCTGGCCAGCGCGGATCCTGTACGCTGGGCATCCATGTCGACACCGCCCCTGTTGCGCTTCTGGTGGGCCTTCTGGCTCATCGCCAACGTCTACGGGAGCGTTGTCGCGCGTCTCCCGGTCAACCAGAATGACCCTGCGGGGCTGGTGCAGGTGCAGTCGGTGACGATAGGCAGCGAAGTCGTCGACCTTGTGGCGAAAATCATTTTCCTGGTAGTCGTGTTGCGACTGACGCGAAGCCAGCTCGATCAGCACGGTCGCATGCGGTCAGCATCCCAGCTCCGGTTAGAGCCGAATTTTCCGCCGCTGCCGTCCTGAGCGCTGATCATTGCGACCAGAGATGGCACCCTATCTCTGCCGATTTTCGTAACCGTAAGCCGGGAACGATGGCGCCCGCTGTCAGGCCGTGGCTTCGTCGGCGTGCGTCACACCCAGCCGCCCCAGGTCGCGCACCGCACCGTTCGCCGCGTTTGACGCCAGCGCCGCGTAGGCCTGCAGCGCGACCGAAACCGGACGCGTGCGGTTCTGCGGTTTCCATGCATTGCGGCCGCGCGCCTGCATCGCGGCGCGGCGGGCGGCGAGGGTTTCTTCCGGCAGGTCGAGGCGGATGCTGCGGTTTGGGATGTCGATGGCGATGGGGTCGCCGTCCTCGACCAGCGCGATCAGGCCGCCCTCGGCGGCTTCCGGCGAGACGTGGCCGATCGACAGGCCGGAGGTGCCGCCGGAGAAGCGGCCGTCGGTGATCAGCGCGCAGGCCTTGCCCAGGCCCTTCGACTTGAGATAGCTGGTGGGGTAGAGCATTTCCTGCATGCCGGGGCCGCCGCGCGGGCCTTCGTAGCGGATTACCACCACGTCGCCCGCCTTCACCTTGTTGCCGAGGATGCCGCTCACCGCGGCTTCCTGGCTTTCGTAGACCCTGGCGGTGCCGTTGAAGCGCAGGATGGATTCGTCCACGCCCGCGGTCTTCACGATGCAGCCTTCCGGCGCGAGGTTGCCGAACAGCACGGCGAGGCCGCCGTCGTGGCTGAAGGGTGTCTTCGCCGAGCGGATCACGCCGCGCTCGCGGTCGGTGTCCAGCGTTTCCCAGCGCGCGGACTGGCTGAAGGCGGTCTGCGTGGGCACGTTGCCGGGAGCGGCGCGGTAGAACGTGTGCACCGCGTCGTCGCTGCTCTGCGTGACGTCCCACTGCGCCAGCGCCTCGGCCAGCGTGGGCGCGTGCACGGTGGGACGGGTGGTGTCGATCAGGCCGGCGCGGTCCAGCTCGCCCAGGATCGCCATGATGCCGCCGGCGCGGTGCACGTCTTCCATGTGCACGTCGCTTTTCGCGGGCGCCACCTTGCACAGGCAGGGCACGCGGCGCGAGAGGCGGTCGATGTCGGCCATCGTGAAGTCCACGCCGCCTTCGCGCGCCGCGGCGAGCAGGTGCAGCACGGTGTTGGTGGAACCGCCCATCGCGATGTCCAGGCTCATCGCGTTCTCGAACGCGGCGCGGTTCGCGATGCCGCGCGGCAGCGCGCTGGCGTCGTCGTGTTCGTACCAGCGGCGCGCGAGCTCGACGACGACATGGCCGGCGCGGCGGAACAGCCGCTCGCGGTCGGCATGCGTGGCCAGCACCGAGCCGTTGCCGGGCAGCGCCAGCCCCAGCGCCTCGGTGAGGCAGTTCATCGAGTTCGCGGTGAACATGCCCGAGCAGGAGCCGCAGGTGGGGCAGGCGGAGCGCTCCACCGACGCCACCTCGGCGTCGCTGTAGCTGTCGTCGGCGGCCACCACCATGGCGTCGATCAGGTCGAACTTGCGCGGCACGCCCTTCATCAGCGCCTTGCCCGATTCCATCGGGCCGCCGGAAACGAACACGGCCGGGATGTTCAGCCGCATCGCGGCCATCAGCATGCCGGGGGTGATCTTGTCGCAGTTGGAGATGCACACCAGCGCATCGGCGCAGTGCGCGTTCGCCATGTACTCCACGCTGTCGGCGATCAGCTCGCGCGAGGGCAGCGAATACAGCATGCCGCCGTGGCCCATGGCGATGCCGTCGTCCACCGCGATGGTGTTGAACTCCTTGGCCACGCCACCGGCGGCTTCGATCTCGCGCGCGACCAGCTGGCCGAGGTCCTTCAGGTGGACGTGGCCGGGCACGAACTGGGTGAAGCTGTTCGCCACCGCGATGATCGGCTTGCCGAAGTCGCCGTCCTTCATGCCGGTGGCGCGCCACAGGCTGCGGGCACCGGCCATGTTGCGGCCGTGGGTGCTGGTGCGGGAACGGTAGGCAGGCATGGATTTCGTACTCCGGGGATCGGTGTGTCGGTGTGGGTGCGTGGTTTCAGCTGCGCAGCAGCAAGCGGTAGGCGGCGTTGCCGCTCTCGTCGCAATGCGGGTAGCCCAGCGTTTCGAGGAAGCGGCGCAGCGCGGCCTGTTCGTCGGCCGGTGCCTGGATGCCGACCAGGATGCGGCCCTGGTCGGCGCCGTGGTTGCGGTAATGGAACAGGCTGATGTTCCAGTCCGGGTGCAGGCGCGCGAGGAAATCGGGCAACGCGCCCGGGCGCTCGGGGAAGTCGAAGCGGTACAGGCGCTCGTCCTGCGCCAGTGGCGAGCGCCCGCCCACCATGTGGCGCAGGTGCAGCTTGGCCAGTTCGTCGTCGCTGATGTCGAGCACGGCGAAGCCCTGCACGCGGAACACGGCGGCCAGCGCCGCGCGCTCGTCGCGGCTGGCGGTCTGCACGCCCACGAAGATGTGCGCCTGGCGCGCGTCGCCGATGCGGTAGTTGAACTCGGTGATGCTGCGCCGACCCAAGGCGCCGCAGAAGCGGCGGAAGCTGCCGCGTTCCTCGGGGATCGTCACCGCGAACAGCGCCTCGCGCTGCTCGCCGGCTTCGGCGCGCTCGGCCACGAAGCGCAGCCGCTCGAAGTTCATGTTGGCGCCGGAGACGATCGCGGCCAGCGTCGCGCCTTGCAGCTTGTGGGCGGCGGCGTACTGCTTCAGCCCGGCCAGCGCCAGTGCGCCGGAAGGTTCGGGCACGCTGCGGGTTTCCTGGTAGACGTCGCGCATCCCGGCGCAGATCGCGTCGCCGTCCACGCGCAGCATCGCATCCACGTGGCGGCGGCACAGCGCGAAGGTGAGCGCGCCCACCTGCTTCACCGCGGTGCCGTCGGCGAACAGGCCCACCTCGGGCAGGGTCACGCGCGTGCCTTCTTCCAGCGAGCGCGCCATCGCGTCGGAATCGGCGGCCTGCACGCCGATCACCCTGGTCTGCGGCGACAGCGCCTTGATGTAGCTGGCCACGCCGGCGAGCAGGCCGCCGCCGCCCACCGGTACGAACACTGCGTCGGGCGCGGGACACTGGCGCAGCAGTTCCATGCCCACGGTGGCCTGGCCGGCGATCACGTCGAGGTCGTCGAAGGGGTGCACGAACACCAGGCCGCGTTCGGCCTGCAGGCGCGTGGCGGCGGCCTGGGCGTCGCTGTAGGAGTCGCCGGCTAGCAGCACGTCCACACAGTCGCCGCCGAAGCGGCGCACCGCGTCCACCTTCACCTGCGGCGCGGTTACCGGCATCACGATCACCGCGCGGATCCCGAGCTTGGCCGCCGCCAGCGCCACGCCCTGCGCGTGGTTGCCGGCCGAGGCGGCGATCACGCCATTCGCCCGTCCGGCAGCGTCCAGCGCGGCCATCTTGTTGTAGGCGCCGCGCAGCTTGAACGAGAACACCGGCTGCAGGTCCTCGCGCTTCAGCAGCACGCGATTGCCGAGGCGCGCGGACAGCAGTTCGGCGGGTTCCAGCGGCGTCTCGCGCGCCACCTCGTACACGCGCGCGGCCAGCGTGCGGCGCAGCAGATCCAGGTCGGACGGCGCGTCGTCTACGGCCGCATGCGTGGCGAGCCGTGCGTTCATGCCGGCGTGGCGGCGACCAGCCGGCTGCCGTCGCGGCTGCCCAGCAGCGACAGGCTGCTCGCGTCCAGCACGTCCACCAGCTTGCGCAGCTGGCGCAGGATCTGTTCCAGCGTACCCTCGTCGCCGTGCATCACCAGGGTGAGCTGCGACATCGCCGGGTCGTGGGTGGCCGCCACGGTGAGCGCGTCGATGTTGACGTGGCGCGCGGCGAACAGCCCGGCCACGCGCACCAGCGCGCCGGACTCGTTCTGCAGCAGGATGGACAGGGTGTGTTTCATGGCAAGGCTCCACATGGCATACCGCAAACCTTCAAGGGTGGAATCCCTCTCCCTTTGGGAGAGGGTGCCGGCAGGCGGGTGAGGGTGCGGGCGGAGCGTGGCGCTTCGCTTCGGCCGTACCCTCATCCGGCCCTTTGGGCCACCTTCCCCCGGAGGGGGAAGGAATAAAGCTCAGAACATCGACGTAGCCGGCGCCACGCCTGCCTCGGCCGGCGCCGCGCCGCGCGAAGCGATGAAATCCCCGGTGATCATCTGCGCATAGGTCGCACCCGGCCCCACCATCGGGTACACGCCGGCGTCAGGATCGATCGCGACTTCGAGGAAGGCCGGGCCGTCCCAGGCGAGGAAGTCGGCGATGGTGGACTCCAGCTGCGCCTTGTCGTCGAGCCGGCGTGCCCAGGCGAAGCCGTCGGCCTGCGCGGCCAGCACGAAGTCCTTCTTGTGCAGGCTCTTGTCGGAGGCGGCGAAGCGCCGGCCGAAGTACAGCTTCTGCCATTGCCGCACCATGCCGTCGCCGCTGTTGTTGAGCACGACGACCTTCACCGGCAGGCCGTAGGTGGTGACGGTTTCCAGTTCGCCGAGATTCATGCGGATGCTGGCGTCGCCGTCGATGTCGATCACCAGCGCGTCGGGTCGCGCGAGCTGCGCGCCGACCGCCGCGGGCAGGCCGAAGCCCATCGTGCCCATCGAGCCGGAGGTGAGCCATTGCCGCGGCGCGCGGAAGTCGAAGTACTGCGCCGCCCACATCTGGTGCTGGCCCACGCCGGTGCTGACGACGGCACGGCCCCTGGTGCGGCGGTTGATCGCCTCGATCACCGCCTGCGGCTGGATCAGCGGGCTTGCGCGGTCGTAATCCATCGCGTGGTTGCGCTTGAGCTGCGCGACGTGGGCGTGCCAGTCGTCCAGCCGCGGCTGCAGGCCGCGCGTGCGGCCGTATGCGGTCAGGCGCTCCAGCGCGGGACCCAGCAGGCCCACATGGTGCCAGTCCACCGGCTTCACCTTGCCGATCTCGGCGGGGTCGATGTCGACCTGCGCGATGAACTTCGCGCGCGGCGCGAACTTGCCGGGCACGCCGGCCACGCGGTCGTCGAAGCGCGCGCCCAGCGCGAACACGAAGTCGCAGTCCTCCACCGCGTAGTTCGCGTAGGCGGTGCCGTGCATGCCCAGCATGTGCAGCGCCAGCGGCT
>Ga0134128_10001907_pt1 | contig 26285 bp, 24 predicted proteins | sample KB31754_FD_96462 | JGI IMG/M metagenome (GOLD analysis project Ga0134128, IMG submission 96462) | Terrestrial soil microbial communities with excess Nitrogen fertilizer from Kellogg Biological Station, Michigan, USA - KB3-175-4 | ecosystem: Environmental > Terrestrial > Soil > Unclassified ...
GGCCGCCGCCCGGTGGACATCAAGGTGGAACAGATCGCCAGCTACGTCACCGGCAAGCGCGTCCTGGTCACGGGTGCAGGCGGCTCCATCGGCTCCGAGCTCTGCCGCCAGCTGCACGGTTTCGACCCGGCCGAGCTGATCATGCTGGACCGCGACGAAACGGGCCTGCAACACACGCAGTTTTCCATCCTGGGCCACGGCCTCCTCAATGACGACACCACCGTGCTGGCAGACATCCGCGACGCCGAGACGCTCATGGGCATATTTGCCAGGCGCCGCCCAGAGGTGGTGTTCCACGCTGCTGCGCTCAAGCACGCCCCACTGCTGCAGATGTACCCCAAGGAAGGCTGGCAGACCAACGTGCTGGGCTCCCTCAATGTGCTGGCCGCAGCCCGCAGCGTGGGCGTGGAGACCTTCGTCAATGTCTCCACCGACAAGGCGGCGAGCCCCACCACGGCCCTGGGGCACTCCAAGCGCGCCGCGGAAAAGATCACGTCCTGGATGGCGGCGGAAACGGGCAAGCGCTACGTTTCCGTCCGTTTTGGCAATGTCATCGGCAGCCGCGGCTCCATGCTCCCGCTGTTCACCGACCAGATCAACAATGGCGGCCCCGTCACCGTCACCCACCCTGACGTCACCCGCTTCTTCATGACCATCCCCGAGGCATGCCAGCTGGTCATCCAGGCCGGCGCCATCGGCCACGGCGGCGACGTGCTGATCCTGGACATGGGCGATCCCGTGCGCATCATGGACGTGGCCGAGCGCATGATCGCCATGTCGGGCAAAAAGGTTGAGATCAAGATCACCGGCCTTCGTCCCTCCGAGAAGCTCCACGAACAGCTCACGGGCGACGACGAAATCAAGGACCCGGACGGCCACCCGAAGATTTCGCACACGCACGCACGCCCCCTGGACCCCGCCGAGCTGAGCCTGGAACTGTGGCTGCAGCGCTGCCTCGACGAGTCCGGCCCGGAGCTGCCCAGCATTGACGAGTCCGACGGCGACATAGCGGCGGAAGCGCGATGATGCCAGGCGCTGCGCTCACGGTTGGCGCCGTGGCGCTGGTGCTGGCACTGGTCCTGCCCCTGGCGGCCCGGCCCCTCCTGGTCCGTGCAGGCGTCCTTGACGTACCCAACGCCAGGTCCTCCCACCAGACGCCCACCATCCGCGGCATGGGAATTACGACGGCGGTGGCCCTGTCCGCAGGCCTGCTCACCGCGATCTTCCTGCCACAGGGCCGTGTGGCCGCCGGCCAGGCGCAGGCAACGCTGGTGGTGGTGCTGCTGGTCGCCGTGGCTGCCGCCGCCATTGGCTGGGTGGAGGACATCAGGGGCCTGCCCATTGCACTCAGGGCCGGCTTGCAGCTGGCCGTGGGTGCCGCGGCCACGGCCGCCGTGGCCGTCATCGACCCGGGCGCCCAGCAGATGTGGTGGATCCCGGCCGGCGCCATTGCGGTGGCGGCCTATATCAACGTTTCCAACTTCATGGACGGCATCAACGGCATTTCAGGCATGCACGGACTGCTGGTTGGTGGCTTCTATGCATACGGCGGCGTGGTTACCGGCCATGACTGGCTGGTTTTTGCCGGCGTGGCGATTGCGGCCGCCTTTGCCGGCTTCCTGCCGTGGAACCTGGGGCGGCGGAAGGTATTCATGGGCGACGTCGGCAGCTACCTGCTGGGGGCTTCGATCTCGGTCACGGCCATGGCGGCCTTTCTGGCCAAAGTCCCCGTGGAATACATATTCTCGCCGGTGCTCATCTACCTCGTGGACACCTTTGTGACCTTCCTGCGGCGCCTGCTGGCGGGGGAGCGGTGGTACGCATCGCACCGCCAGCACGTCTATCAGCGGCTGAACATTGTGGGGCTGGGCCACCTGCAGGCCACGGCCGTGGTCAGCACGGCCACCGTGGTGGTCAGTGTCCTTGGCATCATTGCCGCGCAGGGAAACAGCGCCGTGCAGATCAGTGCCACCGCGCTCTGCCTTGCCGTGGTGCTGCTGTACCTGCGCACGCCCACCCTGTTCCAGCGGTACTTCCGCCACAAGGCAGCCCATGCGCCGGGCACCGGCGGGCCCGGCGGGGCAGCGGGGGAGTAGCGTTCCGTGGATGGTTCCTGTCGGCGTGCAGTTCTATCTCATGTAGAATTGTCCTTGGCGGTTCTCGCCGTGGCGCTCCCGTGGCTTTCAAACCGAATGCGCCCCTCATGATGGAGATTCTATTGAAGGACAAAGGTGCCTTGAACGGTGCTGCACAGGAGCCGTTTCCGGCCTCCGGCCCTTCAGCGACCCCCTGGCTGAACATTCTCAAGAAATGCCTGCTGATAGCCTCCGCAGCGACGGCCGCACTGGCCGTTGCGGCACTGGTGGTCAGCGGCTGGGCGGGAGTGGGCAGTGTGGCCTTTGGCTCCGCCGTGGTGGTCGCATTCTTCGGGCTCAGCCTGCTGGTTGGCCACATTTACGGTCGAAAAAACCCGTCGGGGGCCATCGGCGTCTTCATGGTGACCTACCTGGTCAAGGTGGTGGGCTTCGCCGTCATACTCTTCACCCTGGGCACCCCCACCTGGCTGAACGGTCCATGGTTCGCTGCGGCCGGCGTCGTGGTGGTTGTGTTGTGGCAGGCCACCGAGGTGGTCACCTTCAGCAGGCAGCGCCTGCTGCTCTACAACGACCCTGCTGAACCGCAGGCTCCGACAGGCTCCGACGGGGACACCAAATGAGCGCCGGCCCGGGTCCGGAAGATCGGTATTCGGCCGCTTCAGGCAACCCCAAAAATGCCAACAACAACGGCGGCTACAATTCCGGGATGATCGTCTTTAGCTACATTATTGGCGGAATTGTTGTCTGGAGTTTGATAGGGTGGGTTCTGGATATTTTGCTCAGAACGCATTGGATTGTTCTGGCCGGGGCATTCACAGGACTCGCCGGCGGTTTCTACCTGTCCTTTGCCCGCCGCTTTGGACCGACCGGGTCGAAGAAAGCGGATGGGAACACCAAACGCAGCCGGCGGCAAAGGGACTGAGCATCAGTGATATCACATTTTTTCAATAACGTTGGGGGCTTCGGGGCAATGTGCTCCCCGGTCCCCGAAATCCAGCCCAATTATGGACTCTGCAGAGAGGAAACGCGTTGATCGCGCTTATGCTCCCCGCCCAAGATGGTGGAAGCTTTACCCCGCCCAGCGTCGAAACCCACTTGACCCCGTTCTTCACGATCGGTGGGTTTGAATTCACCAAGCAGATGGCGCTGGTGCTGCTCTCCGTCGTGATCATCGCCTGGTTTTTTGTGGCGGCAGCCCGCAAGGGCCAGCTGGTTCCCGGCAGGCTGCAATTCGTGGGCGAGATGGCTTATGGCTTTGTGCGCAACTCCGTTGGCAAGGACGTCATCGGTGCCAAGGACTACAAAAAGTACGTACCGCTGCTGTTCTCGCTGTTCTTCTTCATCCTGCTGAACAACCTTTACGGCACCATCCCGTTCATCCAGCTCCCCAGCTTCTCCCACGTCTCGGGCGCCTACGTTCTTGCGCTGCTGGTGTATGTGGTCTGGATCGGCGTTGGCGTGAAGGTCAACGGCATCCGCTACTTCAAGCTGGCCGTGGTCCCCTCCGGTGTTCCGTGGTACATCTTGCCGCTGGTGGTGCCGATCGAAATCATCTCGAACTTCGTGGTTCGCCCCATGACGCACAGCCTGCGTCTGTTCGCGACCATGCTGGCCGGGCACCTGATTGTCCTGATTGCCGGTTCGGGCATTGAATTCCTGATCGCACAGGAAAGCTGGCTGCTGAAGGGCACGTCCATCCTGATCCTGGCCGGAGCCACGGCCATGTACATGCTTGAGGCCCTGATCATGGTCCTCCAGGCCTATGTCTTTGTCCTGCTGACAGCAATTTACATTGAAGGTGCTGTCCACGCGGACAGCCACTAAACACACCAAAAGAATTCCCCGCGGGGGATAACTTGAACCAAACAACCTGCCTTCGGGCATCTTGAAAGGAAACACAATGACGGGAAATATCAACGGCTCGCTGAACCTCATCGGTTACGGTCTGTCTGCGATTGGTGGTGCCATTGGCGTGGGCCTGGTCTTCGCCGCCTACATCAACGGCGTTGCACGCCAGCCGGAAGCACAGCGCGTGCTCCAGCCCCTCGCCTTCCTGGGCCTGGCGCTGACCGAAGCACTCGCCATCCTCGGCCTCGTGTTTGCGTTCGTTCTCAAGTAAAGAGAATAACGAACCTTCAACATACGAGTAGAAAAGGACGGGTGAAATATGAATAACCTCATGGTTTTAGCCTCCGCCAATGCGGCGGATGCTGCGCCCAGCCCGCTGGCTGTCAGCTGGTCTGAAGTACTGGTTGTGGCCGTCGGCTTCGCCATTCTCATGTTCATCGTGGTCAAGTTCGTTGTCCCGATGTTTGAGAAGACCTACGCCGACCGCACTGAAGCCATTGAAGGCGGCATTGCGAAGGCTGAGAAGGCCCAGGCCGAGGCCTCGGCCGCACTCGGCGAGTACAAGCAGCAGCTGGTTGAAGCACGTACGGAAGCAAACCGCATCCGTGAGGAAGCCCGCGCCGAAGGTGCCCAGATCCTGGCAGACCTGAAGGAGAAGGCCGCTTCCGAGTCTGCGCGCATCACGGAACAGGCGCAGACGGCCATCGCCGCCGAACGCCAGGCCGCTGTTGTCTCGCTCCGTTCCGAGGTCGGTTCGCTGGCCACCACGCTGGCAGGGCGCATTGTGGGCGAGTCGCTGGACGATGACGCCCGCGCCAGCCGTGTCGTGGACCGTTTCCTGGCTGAGCTGGACAAGCAGAGCGAAGGTGCAGCGAAGTAATGGCAGGTGTATCGAGCGAATCGCTGACCACAGCATTGGGCCAGTTGGAAGCCTCGCTTCCCACGGCGTCGCTGTCGTTGGCTCAGGAGCTTTTTTCCATCCTTGCGGTTCTGGACAGCTCGGCCGGCTTGCGCCGCTCGCTCACTGACCCGTCCCGCACGGGCGCTGAAAAGTCCGCACTGGTTTCCTCACTGGTCAAGGGCAAGGTTTCTGCGGAAGCAGAAGCGATAGTTGGCCGTTTGGCTGCAGCGCGCTGGAGCGATGCACGTGACCTTGGCGATGCACTCGAGACCGTGGCCGCAACAGTGGTCATTGCCGTTGCAGAAAATCGGAACACGTCTGCAAGTTCCGGCAACTCCGTTTCCGGCATTGACGGCCTGGCATCCTTGGAGAGCGAACTGTTCTCCTTTTCCCAGGCCGTCGATTCCAGCCACGAGGTGCAGCGCGCCTTGGTGGAGCCGCAGGCAAGCGAGTCCGCCAAGATGGACCTGGCAATCAAACTGGTTCCTGGAGCAAGCGGGGAAGCCCAGGCCTTGATCCGCCAGGCTGTTGTCAATCCGCGCGGACTCAAGACAGTCAAGCTCATCGAGCGTTTTGCCAACTTGGCAGCGGCACGCCAGCAGCGCTGGATTGCCGAAGTCACGGTAAGCCGCCCGATGCAGGACGGACAGCTTGCCCGCCTGCAGCGAGGGCTCAACTCCCTTTATGGGCGTGAACTGAACATCAACGTCCGCGTTGACCCCGCCCTCATCGGCGGAGTCCGCGTCCGGGTGGGTGACGAGGTCGTGGATGCCTCGGTCATGGCCCGGCTGGGCGAATTGCGCCGCCAGCTGGCTGGATAGCCACAAAGCATTATCAGTAAGAAACCAAACCGCCCGCCCACACAGGTCGGGAATGGTGCGAAAGCTAGGTCATCGTGCAATAGGCGGTGATCGCGAAATAGGAGAGCAGGGACTGCAGATGGCCGAATTGACCATCAACGCCGACGACGTCCGTAGTGCGTTGAATGACTTCGCGGCGTCCTACGAACCGGGCAACGCCGAACGCGTCGAGGTTGGCCGGGTTACCACAGCCGGCGATGGCATTGCCCGTGTGGAGGGACTTCCCTCCGTCATGGCCAATGAGCTGCTTCGCTTCGAAGACGGCACCCTGGGCCTGGCCCAGAACCTTGACGTCCGAGAGATCGGTGTCATCATCCTTGGTGACTTCACCGGCATTGAAGAAGGCCAGGAAGTTCACCGCACCGGTGAAATCCTGTCCGTCCCCGTGGGCGACGCCTTCCTGGGCCGCGTGGTGGACCCGCTGGGTGCCCCCATCGACGACCTGGGCGACATTGTTGCCGAGACCACCCGTGCCCTGGAACTTCAGGCGCCCGGCGTGACGGAGCGCAAGAGCGTCCACGAGCCCATGCAGACTGGCCTGAAGGCCATCGACGCCATGATCCCGATCGGCCGCGGCCAGCGCCAGCTGATCATTGGCGACCGCCAGACGGGCAAGACCGCACTGGCTGTTGACACGATCATCAACCAGAAGGCCAACTGGGCCTCCAAGGACGAGACCAAGCAGGTCCGCTGCGTCTACGTCGCTATCGGCCAGAAGGCGTCCACCATCGCCGCCGTCCGCCAGACCCTGGAAGACCACGGCGCGCTGGAGTACACCACCATCGTGGCGTCCCCGGCCTCCGACCCCGCAGGCTTCAAGTACCTGGCACCGTACGCAGGTTCCGCCATCGGCCAGCACTGGATGTACCAGGGCAAGCACGTCCTGGTGGTCTTCGATGACCTGTCCAAGCAGGCCGAGGCCTACCGTGCAGTGTCCCTGCTCCTGCGCCGCCCGCCGGGCCGCGAGGCATACCCGGGCGACGTGTTCTACCTGCACTCCCGCCTCCTGGAGCGTTGTGCCAAGCTCTCCGATGAGCTCGGTGCCGGTTCGATGACCGGCCTGCCGATCATCGAAACGAAGGCAAACGACGTTTCCGCCTACATTCCGACGAACGTGATCTCCATTACCGATGGCCAGATCTTCCTCCAGTCGGACCTCTTCAACGCCAACCAGCGCCCCGCTGTCGACGTCGGCGTTTCCGTCTCCCGCGTCGGCGGTGCCGCACAGGTGAAGTCGATGAAGAAGGTTTCCGGTACGTTGAAGCTGGAGTTGGCCCAGTACCGCGACATGCAGGCGTTTGCCATGTTTGCCTCGGACCTGGACGCCGCCTCCAAGCAGCAGCTGACCCGCGGTGCCCGCCTCATGGAACTCCTCAAGCAGGGCCAGTACGCACCGTTCCCGGTGGAAGACCAGGTTGTCTCCATCTGGGCCGGCACCAACGGCTACCTTGATGATGTCCCGGTCCAGGACGTCTCGCGCTTTGAGAAGGAATTCCTGGAGCACCTGCGCCACGGAACGTCCATCCTGACCACTCTCGCCCAGACCAACGTCATGGCCGATGAAACCGTTGATGCGCTCAAGACCGCCATCACGGGCTTCAAGGCAGGCTTCTTCGGTGTCGGGGGCAGCAAGCTGGTGGATGCCGGGCACGAAGAGCATGACGCCCTGGCCGGCTCTGACGTCGACCAAGAGAAGATCGTCAAGCAGAAGCGCTGACCTGCGTCGGTTGGTCCTGTCGGGCACGTCCCGGCAGGACCGGCCACCGTCGAATTTAGGAAAGGAAAAGTATGGGAGCCCAGATCCGGGTCTACCGCCAGAAGATCGCATCGACCACCTCGATGCGCAAAATCTTCAAGGCGATGGAACTGATCGCCACCTCGCGCATCGGTAAGGCGCGCACCCGTGTGGCGGCATCCTTGCCCTACTCGAACGCCATTACCCGTGCCGTTTCTGCTGTGGCATCGCAGAGTGTCATCGACCACCCGTTGGTGACAACACCGGAGCAGGTCCGCCGGGCCGCCGTGGTCATAGTTGCCTCCGACCGAGGCCTTGCGGGTTCCTATTCCGCCAGTGTCCTCAAGCAGGCCGAACAGCTTGTCGAGCTTCTGGGCTCGGAAGGCAAGGAGGTTTCCTACTTCCTTGTCGGCCGCAAGGCACAGGCGTACTTCGACTTCCGAGACCGCAGCTATGCGCGAGTCTGGACCGGTGGCACGGATGCCCCCGAGTTTGGCACCGCCAAGGACATTGCCAAGGCAGTCCTTGAAGCATTCGCCACGGAATACGAAAAGGGCGGCGTGGATGAAATCCACATCGTGTCCACGCGCTTCCAGTCGATGGTCGTGCAGGTTCCGCAGGTTGTCCGCCTTCTGCCGCTTGAAGTGGTGGAGGAGCAGGCAACAAGTGAGTCTGACCTTCTTCCGTTGTACGAATTCGAGCCCGAGCCGGCGCGGGTGTTGGACACGCTGCTGCCGCGGTACATCGAATCCCGCATCTTCAACGCGCTCCTCCAGGCTGCCGCAAGTGAACTTGCGGCACGCCAGCGGGCCATGAAGTCCGCAGGCGACAACGCTTCGGACTTGATCAAGAAGTACACGCGACTGCGTAATACGGCCCGCCAGGCCGAAATCACCCAGGAACTGTCCGAAATTGTGGCAGGTGCAGACGCGCTGAGCGCGTCCTAGCCCACGCCACATTCCGGTGCCGGCCCCCCGCCGGCACGGTTTCTGATCCCCGTTAGACTTATCACCACGCCATCTACTGATTGAAGTGAGAGAGATGACTGCCACTACTACAGAGCAGGTAGCCGCCAAGGCTGGCGCCGTTGGACGCATTGCCCGCGTCATTGGCCCCGTCGTTGACGTCGAATTCCCCGCGGGATCCATCCCCGGCATCTACAACGCACTCGAAGCCGAGCTCACGCTCGCCGGCGAGACGCGCACCATCACGTTCGAGACCGCGTTGCACCTCGGTGACAACCTGGTTCGCGCCATCTCCCTGCAGGCCACTGACGGACTTGTCCGCGGCACGTCTGTCACGGACACCGGCGCCCCGATCTCGGTCCCCGTTGGCGACGGCGTCAAGGGCCACATCTTCAACGTCCTGGGCAAGCCCCTGGACATTGCGGAGTCGGAACTGACCACCACCGAACGCTGGCCCATCCACCGCAAGGCCCCCGCCTTTGCCACCCTCGAGGGCTCCACGCAGATGCTCGAGACCGGCATCAAGGTCATCGACCTCCTCACCCCGTACATCCAGGGTGGAAAGATCGGCCTGTTCGGCGGCGCCGGCGTTGGCAAGACCGTGCTGATCCAGGAAATGATCACCCGTGTTGCCCGCAACTTCGGTGGCACCTCGGTGTTCGCCGGCGTTGGCGAGCGCACCCGTGAGGGCAACGACCTCTGGGTTGAAATGGAAGAGGCCGGTGTTCTCAAGGACACCGCCCTGGTATTCGGCCAGATGGATGAGCCGCCGGGAACGCGCCTTCGCGTGGCGCTTTCCGCGCTGACCATGGCGGAATACTTCCGCGATGTGCAGAACCAGGACGTGCTGCTCTTCATCGACAACATCTTCCGCTTCACGCAGGCCGGTTCGGAAGTTTCCACGCTGCTGGGCCGCATGCCCTCCGCCGTGGGCTACCAGCCCAACCTTGCCGACGAAATGGGCCTCCTGCAGGAGCGCATCACCTCGACCAAGGGCCACTCAATCACGTCCATGCAGGCCATTTATGTCCCTGCTGACGACTACACCGACCCGGCCCCGGCAACCACGTTCGCCCACCTGGACGCCACCACCGAGCTCTCCCGTGAGATTGCTTCACGTGGCCTGTACCCGGCCGTTGATCCGCTGACGTCCACCTCGCGCATCCTTGACCCGCAGTACATCGGCCAGGCGCACTACGACACCGCAGTGCGCGTGAAGCAGATCCTGCAGAAGAACAAGGAACTCCAGGACATCATCGCCATCCTTGGCGTGGACGAGCTCTCCGAAGAGGACAAGATCGTGGTGGCCCGTGCCCGCCGCATCCAGCAGTTCCTCTCGCAGAACACCTACACCGCCAAGCAGTTCACCGGCGTCGAGGGTTCCACGGTTTCCATCAAGGACACCATCGAAGGCTTCACGGCGATCTGCGACGGCGACGTCGACCACATCGCCGAGCAGGCGTTCTTCAACGTTGGTGACATGACCGACGTCGAACGCCAGTGGGCCAAGATCCAGGAATCGACCAAGTAACCATGGCGGAACTGGAAGTTGAAATCGTAGCGGCGGACCACCACGTGTGGGCCGGTGCGGCGAAGATGGTCAAGGCGCGCACCTCCGACGGCGAGATCGGCATCCTCCCGGGACACTCGCCCCTGTTGGCGATCCTGGCCGAGGGCGAACTGGCCATTGAGCCCGTCAACGGCAGCCGCATGGCAGTCACCGTGGACGGCGGCTTCTTCTCGGTTGACAAGGACCGGGTGGTCATCGTTGCCGACAATGCGCAGTTGCAAGACGGCGCAGCGTCAAACGCAGGGACCCGCTAGCTAGCAATTGATGAACGAACCCGGCACCCCGTTCATCGTCCTGGCAGCCTTATTCCTGCTGGTCGTCATTGCACTGTGCCTGCTCGGGGTGCGCCGCTTTCAACTGCGGCGTGCCCTGGGCACAGTGGATGCCTCCATTTGCTCGGCGTCACACCGCTGGCAGATGGGGGTTTGCCGTTATCAGGAGTCGGAGCTTGAATGGTTCCGGCTTCTTTCGTTAAGCCCCCTCCCGCACCTTCGGATGACGCGCAGCTCCATTGTCCTGGTAGGTCGCCGACAGCCCACCGAGGCGGAAGTCACCAAGGTGCCGCCCGATGTGGTGATTGTGACCTTGGAATACCACGGCGAGCAGGTGCTGCTCGCCATGAAGTTTGGCGCCTACGCGGGGCTGTCCTCCTGGCTGGAAGCCGGGCCCGTGGTGGGGATTGGGACATGGCGCTAGCGGCCTGCGCATAACATTCTTTCAGTCTCCTCTCAGCGGCCATGGATAAAATTGCGTTGTTGCCCGTCGAAGACTGCGGGATTTGTTGATAAGGGCAAGTGATGACGTGTTGAAGTGGATTTACGCGCAGAGCCTTGCGACCGGCGTCATTCCCGCAGTTGCCTTGGGGCTGGGTGTACTTGCCCTCGCATTTCTGCTGATCCGCCGTTCACGGCACTGGTGGCTGTTTTGCGCCATCACGGGCGTGTTGAGCGCGGCTGCAGCCACGGCCCTGGGCTGGGCGGTCATTAATGCCTGGTACTGGTGGCCTGAGGACCTGCCGGCCACTGTCATCATCTGTGTGGGCTTCGCACTGTGGGGCCTGGTCCTGGGCATGGCAACGGCTGTGCTTGGCCTGCGCCGAATGTTCCGGGGGAGCGCCCCGATGCAACATGGCCAGTCCGACGGCGACGCGCCGCGTGTGTCCACGACGTCTGTACGGCGCCGTCTGGCCGCCGTGGCGGCGACGCTGGCCATTGTGTTCGGCAGCGCCGTGCAGGTCAACGCGTACTTTGGCCAGTTTCCAACCGTGGGAAGCCTTGTCCATGGCTCGCCTGCGTTGGCCACGGGCATTCCGCACTTCCTGCAAAAGAAGGACATTGTTCGGTACCGCACGGAAGCAGCCGCGGAGTCCTGGGTTCCGCCCAAGGCCATGTTGGTCGCGGGACAGTTCCGTTCGGTGGCCATTCCCGGCAAGGCGTCCGGATTTCATGCCCGCAATGCAATTGTCTATCTCCCGCCTGCCTACTTTACGAAGAACGCGCCCGTCCTTCCCGTGGTGGTGCTGGTCGCCGGTCAGCCGGGATCGCCGGCGGACTGGCTGCAGGCCGGACACATGGGCCAGGTCCTCGACGGGTATGCACAGGCCCACAGGGGGCTGGCGCCCGTGGTGGTCATGCCCGACCCCAATGGGGCGCAGGAAGCCAACACGATGTGCATGAATTCGGCGCTCGGCAAGGTGGACACCTACATGTCGGTGGACGTGCCCAATTGGATCACGTCCACGCTGAACGTTGACACCAACCACAAGCATTGGGCCATTGCAGGCTTTTCCTATGGCGGCACCTGTGCCATGCAGATGGTGACGCGCCACCCCTTCGTGTACCCCACCTTTGCCGCCATTTCTTCCGAGTTGGAGCCAGCCTTGACGGCGAACAGGGCCGTAACTGTTGAGCGAGCCTTCCACGGCAACACGGCAGCCTTCAACGCGGTGGTTCCGATGACCTTGTTGTCCGAGCGCAGCTACCCCGAAATTCACGGCTGGCTGGCCACCGGTGCCCAGGACGCCCGCTACACCAATTACGCCGTCGCGCTGGAAAGGGCGGGTGCCAGGTCTGAGATGAAGCTGGAACGCACCACCTTCCCCGGCGGGCACTCGTGGATCATGGTGACCGAGGCCATGCCGGCCGCATTGGCCTATCTGGGCACCCAGTTAGGCCTGCAGTGATCGCAGCGTTGGCGGGCTGGGTCCGGCGCACCCCCTTCGCGCTGGCGATGCTTGCAGGTTCAATTCTGGTGCTGGTGGCGTCAGAGACCGCGTGGCGCCACCAGATGGCAGCGGAAATCGCCTGGACCGGCTACCAGGCCGGTGACGTGTGGCACGGGGACTGGTGGACCGTCGCCACCACGGCGTTCCTTGCCGTGCACCCCGTTGCCCTGCTGTTGTCCGCCGTCATACTGGTCGGCGTGCTGGGCCTGGCCGAAATCACGCTGGGGACCTGGCGTACAGTGGTCATCTTCTGGGCAACCCAACTGGCCGCCGTGGTGCTCTTTACCCTGGTGGTGGAGGTGGGCGCGGCGCTCGACCTTGAATGGCTCGCGGACATGCGCCCGGCGACCCTCCTGGGACCCTACGCCGCCAGCGTGGGCGCCCTGATGGCAGCCAGCCGGATGATCAGCCTGTTGTGGCGGCGGCGGGTCAGGGCGGTGACCCTTGGGGCCGCGCTCATGCTGCTCCTCTATGTGGGCCACGCCCAGAACCTGTTCATGCTGCTGGGTGCCCTGGTGGGCCTGGTGATTGGCATGGCCGTGCTTCCCGCAAGGCACCCGATGCCGGTGGCACGCTCCACCAGCCGCGAGGTCCGCACCAACCTTGCCATCGTGGTGGCGGTCTTCGCCCTGGGCCCGCTTTTTTCAGCCCTGGCACACGTCCCTGTGGGGCCGCTGTCCAAGCTGCAGAACATCATTGTCAATCCGGTGCCTTCGGCCCTGCAGCTTGAAGGCAGCTGCAGCAGTGCCATCAAGGCCTGCGGCGACATCATGCACAGTGCCGGGATCCTCGGACCCGGAGGGCACCTCCTGGCACTGGTGCCCATGCTGTTGCTGCTGGCGTGTGCGGAAGGCCTGCGCCGCGGAAACCGGATGGCGCTGTGGGTGGCCGTTTACCTACATCTGGTCATTGGCGTCATGAGCGCCATCTACCTTCAGCTTTTTGCCGGCTTCGGCATGCCGCTGCTTCGCGGGCGCCGGGTGCTGAGCATCTCCTCCACCCTGTGGGAAGTGCTGCCCGTGGTGCTGGTGCCGTTCCTGATCGCGGCGCTGCTGCTCATTTTCCGGCGGCACTTCCACATCGACCCCAGCCCGGTCCTGCGCCGCCGGACATTTGTGGTGATGCCGCTGCTGCTGGGCGGCTTCGTGGTGCTGTACGCCGCCGTGTGGTTCGTGGAGGGCAACGCATCCGGCCCCTATGGCTTCGTGGGGCTTCTGGCCGGGCTGCCGCGCATCCTGCTGCCGTATCCGTTCCCGTTCGGCTATGGGGCGTCCGTGTACCCCCACGGCCTGTTTTCAACGTTGCTGTTCAGCATGGGCGGCGCCGTGTTTTGGCTGGTGAGCGTGCTCAGTGTGTTTGGCCTGTTCCTGAGCCGCCGGGCCCGCGGCGCCGTCTCGGCGGATAGGGCAGCGGCCGCGGAGCTGGTGCGCCGCGGCGGGGACTCGCTGTCCTGGATGTCGCAGTGGCGTGGCAACAACTACTGGTTCAACGCCCGGGGAACGGCGGCCATCGCCTACCAGGCCCATGCAGGCGTGGCTGTCACCGTGGGCGGGCCGTTTGGGGACCCCGGCGAGTTTGACGCCGCCGCCGTGGAGTTCCTGGACTACTGTGCGGCACAGTCGCTGGTGCCGTGCTTTTACTCCGTCACGGACGGCCAGTGGGATGTGCTCCAGGCTCGCGGCTTCAGGCGGGCACAGGTTGCCTCGGAAACGTTGCTGGACGTTGACACCATGGAATTCAAGGGCAAGGAATGGCAAAACGTTCGCACGGCACTGAACAAGGCCGCCAAGCTGGGCATTACCACCCTCTGGAGCCGGTACTCCGCCCTGACCACCGGTCAGCGGACCCAGATCCATGAAATTTCCGAGGAATGGGTCTCGGAAAAGCCGCTGCCGGAAATGGGCTTCACGCTCGGTGGCGTGGAGGAACTCAAGGACGACGCCGTCCAGCTCTGCCTGGCTGTGGACGGTGATGGCCGCATTCACGGGATCACCAGCTGGCTCCCGGTTTACGAAGGCGGCGTGGAGAAGGGGTGGACCCTGGACTTCATGAGGCGCAACACTGATGCGTTCAACGGCGTCATGGAATTCCTGATTGCCCAGGCCGTGCTGCACTTCAAGGGCCAGGTGCCCACCATTTCCCTGTCAGGCACGCCGCTGTCCACCGAACCCGCACCGGAACACGCCGAAGTTTCGGAGCAGGTGGTGCAGGGCGGGGAAACGGGCCCTGCCGGTTCCGCCGATTCACGGCATTCCCCCGCCGCGGTTGCGCAGCACCCCCTGGCCGCACTGGAGGGCACCTCGATGGCGCGCATCCTGGCCCTCGTCGGCCGCACCCTGGAACCCGTATACGGCTTTGCGTCGCTGGCGAACTTCAAGAAGCGCTTCCAGCCCAGGCACCGGACCCTCTACATGGTGTACCAGGACCCGCTTTCCCTGCCGTCCATTGGCCGTGCGGTGGGGGAAGCCTACATGCCCAACGTCTCCGTCAGGCAGCTGGCCAGGCTGCTGCGAAAGACCTAAGGCGCCCCCCAGGCAGTGACGCCACGACAACGGCACAAAGAAGACCCCCGGCATCGCTGCCGGGGGTCTTCTTTGTGCCGGAAGAGGGGAATCTAGAGCGTGGTCACGCCAGTGGCCTGGGGGCCCTTGGTTCCTTCGCCAATTTCAAATTCCACCCGGGCGTTTTCGTCGAGGGACTTGAAACCGTTGCCCTGGATTTCCGAGTAGTGGACGAACACATCACCGTCGTCATTGTCCGGGGTGATGAAGCCGAAGCCCTTTTCAGCATTGAACCACTTGACGGTTCCCTGTGCCATTGTTTCTCCTCAATCAACGTGCTGCTTTGCAAGAACAGCACTCAGCATGGCATGCATCACAAAGGAGGTCAACGAGGCACCGGCCGTTTCGCAATAATTAAGGGCACAGCTGCCTGCTAATTGAGCCAGGTGCCCGCCCGTAGCACGCGCTTGAGCCCCAATTCGGAGTCCACCACCAGGGCGTCGGCCCGCAGCCCGCGGCGCAGGGCACCCACCTCGTCGGTGAGCCCCAGCACGGCGGCTGGAACGGCGCTGGCCGAGAGGACGGCGTCGTGCAGCTTCACCCCGGCCTGCACGGTGCGGCGCACCACGTCCAGCAAGGTGGCGGTGCCCCCGGCAATGGAGCCCGTGGCGTCCAGCGTGGCCACGCCCTTCGTGACGGTCACGGGGGATGGCCCCAGCATGTACTGGCCGTCGGCCAGGCCTGCCGCGGCCATGGAGTCAGTGACCAGCAGGATGTTGCCGGCACCCACCAGTGAAAACACCATTTTGACTGTCTCCGGGTCCAGGTGGGTGTTGTCCGCGACGAGTTCGACGGCGGCCTGCCCGGCTGCCGCGGCCCGGAGGCAGGCAGCGACGGGGCCGGGGGAGCGGTGGTGCAGGGGGGGCATGCCGTTGAACAGGTGGGTGACGGTGGGGCGGCCCGAGGTGCCGTCGAAGCCTGTGGAGTCCAGGCCCTCGCGGGCCTGTTCCAGGGAGTCCCAGGCCGTGCGGGTGTCGCACGCGGTGTGGCCCACGGAAGGGGTGATGCCGTGAGAGGTGAGCAGATCCACCAGTTCATCGGCGCCCGGCAGTTCCGGCGCATACGTCATGGTGGCGATGTGGCCCTGCCCCGCCTCGATCAGCCGTGCCGCCAGTTCCACGTCGGGGTCAAGCAGGAAGGCCGGGTTTTGGGCCCCGCAGCGGGCATGGGAAAGGAACGGTCCCTCCAGGTGGATGCCGGCCAGCAGTCCTTCGCCAGTCAGTTTGGCGTGGACGCCGATGCCGGCCAACAGGTCCTCCGGGGACGCCGTCACCATGCTGGCCAACAGGGTGGTCGTGCCGGCACGGTGCAGGAAGTCAATGGCCTTGCGGGCGGAGGATTCGTCGCCACTGGGGAAGTCCCCGCCGTTGCCGCCATGGTTGTGGACATCCACCAGCCCGGGGAGAACATGGTGGCCCGCCGGCAGGGAAATCACGTTGGCGGCATCAACGTCCTCGAACCCCGGTTCGTCAAAGTGGTCGGCGCGGCCGGCATACACGATTCTGTCCCCGGAGACGGCCAACAGCCCGTCCTGGACGATGCCGCGGTCCGCCGCGATGGATCCGTGGATGAGTTTCTTGGCGGGAGCCGGAGCAGCCGCGTCGTGGGGGGAAGTCATGCCCTTTAGTCTAGCGAGGACGGCGAGGCAGCCGCCTAGAACAGTCGCGAGGCGCTGTCATCGACTCCGCGCATTGCGTCATAGTCGAGGGTCCTGCACTCAATCCCCCGGTCCTCGGCAAGCACCCGCGCCTGGGGCTTGATCTGCTGGGCGGCGAAGACGCCCCGCACGGGAGCGAGCAGGGGGTCGCGGTTGAGGAGTTCCAGGTAGCGCGTCAGCTGCTCGACCCCGTCGATGTCCCCGCGGCGCTTGAGCTCAATGGCCACGGTGGCGCCCTTGGCATCGCGGGCCAGGATGTCCACAGGGCCAATGGCCGTGAAGTACTCGCGCCGGATCAGCGTATAGCCGGTGCCCAGCAATTCGATTTGGGCTGCCAGCAGGCGCTGCAGGTCCGCTTCCACTCCATCCTTGATAAGCCCGGGGTCCGTGCCCAGATCATGCGTGGACTCATGGATGTGCTCATAGATGTTGATGATGAGCTTGTCGTCCTGCTTGGTGGACTGGACCACCCACTGTTCCAGCACGCCCTCTTCCAGCTCGCTGTCGGCGGCCGCCACGGTACGCAGGGTGGCCGGGGGGCTCATCCAGTTCAGCGGCTTGTAGGAGCCGCCGTCGGAATGGACCAGCACGGAACCGTCGGCCTTGACCAACAGGAGCCGGACGGCCAGGGGAAGATGGGCTTTGAGGCGGCCGACATAGTCGACGGAGCACTTGGCAATGACTAAACGCACGCCTTCCACAATAGCCGGTGCGGCGGGCCGCCCCGATTTGGCCCCGGGCCCGGCACCTGCGGCACAATGGTTGCATGCCCCGTTCAAACCATCCGCGCCGCCGAACGCCAGCCAACGGCGGAAGGACGGGTGGGAAGGCGGCTGGCGGGCCCGGGGCAGCGGGCGAAGAAGGCCTGGACCTGGACCGCGCCCGCCTGGGCATTCCGCAGCGCGAATCGGCTCCGGACGGGGAATGGGCCGTGCGCACCATTACCGCCCGCAACGCCCAAAAGGTGTACACCTGCCCGGGCTGCCACCGCCCGGTGCAGCCCGGCACGCCCCACCTGGTGGTCTGGCGGGAGGATGACATGTTTGGCGCCGAGGCAGGGCTGCGGGACCGCCGGCACTGGCACAGCAATTGCTGGCGCGGGCGCAGCTACTGGTACAGATAGGCTGGACACCATGGTTTTTGACCCAGCCCTGCTAGATTTTGCCGACTCCGGTGCACCCGTGCCCGTCCGCGCGGCCACCATTCTCCCGGCCGTGCGGGAAAACATTGAGTTTACGACGGCGGACGGCCTCACCCTGCTCGGTGAGCTGGCACTGCCGGCCGACGGCGACATCCGCGGGACGCTGATCACACTGCACCCCCTGCCCACCCACGGCGGATTCATGGACTCCCATGTGTTCAAGAAGGCTTCGTACCGGCTGCCTGCGCTCGCCGGGATTGCCGTGCTGCGCTTCAACACGCGCGGCACGTCCTCCCCCCGCGGGACGAGTGACGGCGCCTTCAGCGATGGCGTGGGCGAGCGGGCCGACGTGGCCGCCGCCGTGCAGTTTGCGGTGGACCGCGGGCTGCCGCACCGATGGCTGGTGGGCTGGTCCTTTGGCACGGAGCTGGCCCTGAAATATGGTGCACTGGACCCGGTGGGCGGGCAGGTGGAGGGTGCCGTGCTGCTTTCGCCGCCGCTGCACCGCGCCGGCGACGCGGACCTTGCGGTGTGGGCCGCTGCCGGGAAGCCGCTGGCCGTGCTGGTGCCGGAGCTGGACGACTACCTGCGACCGGATGCCGCACGCGAGCGCTTCATGGCAGTTCCCCAGGCGCGCCTGGTGCCTGTGGAGGGCGCCCGGCACCTGTGGGTGGGGGAGAAGTATGCTGCCCGGGCCCTCAATGAGATTGCGTCAACGGTGCTGGGGCGGCCGGTGGAACTGCCCACGGAATGGAACGGCCCCGTGGCGGCGCCCCCGGCCTGACACCCGCAGGAGGTGCTAGTGCTTGTCCTGGCGCAGGATGAACACTTCCTTGACCAGCAGCATGACGGCGGCCGCCGTCGGAATGGCAATGAGGGCCCCTAACACGCCCAGGAGGCTGCCTCCGGCGATGACCGAGATGACGGCCACGGCCCCCGGCACGGCCACGGCCTTTTCCATGATCCGCGGGGAGATGAAGTACGCCTCAAACTGCAGGTAGGCAAAGTAGCAGATGGCGTAGATGACGGCCACCTGCCAACCGCCCGTCAGGGTGACGGCAATGACCACGACGGCGGCAATCATGCCGCCCACCAGCGGAATGAACGCCAGCAGGGCCACCACAAACGCCAGCAGGACGCTGAACGGCACGTGCAGGATGCTCATGACAATGAACGCGAACGTGGCATTGAGCACGGCCACGCAGACCTGGCCGATCACGTAGTTGCCCACGCCCCGGGTGATCTCCTCGCTCAGTTCCTCCACGCGGGCCCGCCTGGAGCGCGGTGCCAGGCGGTAGCCCCACTTCTTCATGGAGGGCAGCGACGCCAGGAAGTACAGGCTCAGCACCAGCACGATCAAGGTGCCGAAGAGGCCGTTGGCGATGGAGGTGCCCACGCCCACCACGCCGCCGAAGATGCCTCCCACGGCCTGGGCGTTCTGGAAGAACTTGGCGACCTGCTGGTTGATGGTGTCGATGACGTGGTACTGGACGTCAAGTGTGCGGAACAGGTCCGAGTTCAGGAAGTCGGTGATCCACCCCGGGGCCTTGTTCACCAATTGGGTGGTCTGCTCCACGATGGTGGGAATGAGGGTGGCGAAGAATATTGCCACCAGGCCCAGCAGCGCCGCCAGCACCAGCACGATGCCCAGCGGCCGCGGCACCCGGCGGTTTTCCAGCCAGCGCACCACGGGGTCAAGGCCCAGGGCAATGAACATGGCCGTGACAATCCACAGCAGGAGCTGGGTGGTGTTGGCCATGATGTAGTTGAGGAACAAGGCAATGCCCACGCCCACGGTGCCCATGAAACCAAAGTAGATGGGGTGCCGGAACATGCCTGCCGCGCTTGCCGCCCCCACAGCCGCTTCCTGGGCGCCGGCTTCCCCAAGCGCCGGCGGCTCCGATTCGGAAGGCAGGTCAAAGCGGACGCGCGGCTGGGCGCCTGGGAGCGGCTGGGTGAATTTCCTGACCACCCACGAGCGGACGCCCCCCGCTGCCTGGTGCGCGGCGGCCGCTTCGCCGGGGGCGCCGTCACCGTGTGGCTTGCCGGCCTTGTCGGCCTTGTCGCTGCCCGCGGCAGCCGTCACGGGTTCCCCGCCAGTTGCGTCGGGCCGGGGCACCTGGGCCGAGGGGCCGGCGTCGTTATTCCCCGCTGCTGCGGGATCGGTGGCGTCTGGTGTTGGGGAGGGGCTCACGGAGGGCTGCCTTTGTGTCCGGGGGCGGGAGCGGGGCGTGGCCCCACCGGTAACTGGTGACTTGACATTATCAGCGCGGGCCGCGCTGGCAGCCCATTTGCCGCAGAAATATGCGGCGCGCGGCCTGGTTCCCGGGGCGGCCGGCCATATCGCTGAGAGTGAGATTGGCCTCGTGAAACCCCCTCTTAGATAACGGTTCGGTTACCCTTGAACAAACGATCAAAGTAGTTTTCCGCCGATGTTAGGTATGTACTTGCGTTCAAAGATTGCACTTGTCCTGGCCATTTTGGGCCTGGTCGTCCTCGGATTGGGGATTGGCCAGCGCACCATATGGCTCCCGCCAGCCACCGTCACGGCCGGCGTGGAAGGGACTGTGGCGCCCGCCCCACTGACCGTTATCGGGCCGGATGTGCTCGCAGCCAAGGGCGGCCAGTTCACCCTGACCATCAAGTCCGCCGGCCCCATCCAGGTGGCCGTGGGGCAGCAGCGCGACGTCATGGGCTGGGTGGGAGATGCCGCCTACACCAACGTCACCGGCGTCAACGGCGATTTTTCCGCACTGACCACGGAAAGCAAGCAGGGCGCGCAAAAGGTTCCCAACCCCGCAGGCTCCGACATGTGGGTCAGCGAGGACAAGGCCAGCGGCGAGCTGACATACACCTGGCAGGCGCCGGGCCATGGCACCTGGGCGCTGCTGGTCTCCTCCGACGGGACCGCACCGGCGCCCACCAACATCACCATGACCACCGCCAACGACACCAGCACTCCCTGGGCTGTCCCGCTGATGATCCTTGGCTCGATCATGCTGGCCCTGGCCGCGCTGCTCTTTTGGATGTCTCCCCGGAAGCCGCGCAGCGCCGCCGTTGCGGCCGTGCCCGGACGGCGGGCAGCCGGCCGAGCGCCGACTGATCCGGCGACGGGCGCCGTCGAGGTGGAGAAGCTTGTGGCCGCCCGGCAGCAGGCGGCCAAGGCTGCGGCTGCGGCTGGAGCCGGGGCGAAGACGATTGCTGAGATCAACCGCGCCAACCCTCGTCCGGTGGAGGGTGCCGGCGGTACCCCTGACGACGGGGCTGCAGCCCCGGGGGAAGGACCCGCCGTCCCTGACGCCACAGCGGCGCTGCCAAAGACAGTATTTGAGCCCCTTGCCGCGAAGGATGCCGACGGCGGCGCGGCCGGCGATTCGACCGGCGATGCGACAGTCGCATCGGCCGCCGATGCCACCGGCAAAGAGGCAGGCAAGAAGGCCGGCAAGGGTCGCGACGAGAACGACGACAATTTCGGCGGCGGTACAGGGAAGAACGGCGGCGCCAGGGGCAAGAACGGCAACGCCACGGGCACGTCTGGCGGCGCGGCTGATGGCGGCAAGTCCGGCGGCAAGAGCGGGTTCACCGCCCTTCGTTCCGCCCAGGCCCGGTGGGGCGCTGCCTTGGCCGCCGTCCTGGTGGCCGGCAGCATCGGCCCCGCCGTGGCAGCGGACCAGACCACCCCCGCACCCACCGGTGCGGCGACGGCCTCCACCAGCCCCACGGCGTCGGGATCTCCGACAACCAGCACTGCCGCAACCCCGGGCCTTCCCGTGCTCCTGGACAGCCAGGTGCAGCGGATTGCCGCTGATGTTGCCACCGTGGTGTCCTCCGGGGACAACGCCAAGAACGCCAAGGAGCTGGTCTCCAGGGTTGCCGGCACCGCGCTGCAGGTCCGCGAGGCCAACTACAAGATCCGCTCCAAGGTGTCCAGCCAGGCAGCCCTTGACGCCGTCAGTTCCACCAAGCTCCTTGCCAAAGTGGTCTCCACTGCGGATTCGTGGCCCCGTTCGGCCATGCTCGTCACCCAGGGCGACACCAACAAACTGCCGCAGCTGCTGACCCTGGTGCAGGCAAGCGCCCGGGAGCAGTACAAGCTGGTCCAGGCAACACCTCTCCTGCCAGGGCAGACGTTCCCCGAAGTCGACAAGGAAGGCGCCGCCCCGGTTCCCACGGCCGATGCCGCAGGCCTGCTGATGAGCCCCAAGGACGCCATTGCCGCCCTCACAGACCGGCTCACCAAGACGAACAGCAAGTGGAAGGCGTCCTTCAAGGACAGCGTGTACATCTCGTCCGTGGACTCCTACCAAAAGAAGGCCCTGGCCGACGCCAAGGATTCCACCGTGGTGTTCACCCACACGCCCGACGCCAAGGCGACCATCGCCTTCCGAACGGCCGACGGCGGCGCCATGGTGGTGGTGTCCTCAACCTTCGGAATTGACTACACCACCAAGTCCGACGCCACGAACAACCTCACCGACAAATCCGTCATAGCATTGGCTGGGGGCAGCGAGTCCAAGAAGGGCTTTGTGGTCAGCTACGCCGAGCCCGTGGTCATGTACATCCCGCCGGCCGGGGCAGGCACCCAGATCGACATCTTCTCGGCCAACAACTTCCTGGTCAGCGCCAAGATCAAGTAACGCCGGGCCTTATCGGCGGCAATTTTCGTCCGCGGCGCGAGGCAACGCGCCGCGGCCACCGCACAAGTTGGAGTGAATCAATGAGCAACCCCAGTTCCACGCCCGCCAATCCCCTGCCGGGGATCAACCTGCGCGGCGCCGTCGACCTTTCCGCCCTGAAAAACCGGGCCACGGCACCTGCACCCGGCCCGGGATCGCCCTACGCCGTCGACGTCAACGAACAAAGCTTCCAGGAATTCGTGGGGCTGTCCCAGACTGTGCCCGTGGTGGTCCTGCTGGGATCGGCGCGCTCCAACCAGTCAGCCATGCTGGCAGGCGTGCTGGAAAAGCTCATGAATGACTTTGGCGGCAGCCTTGCCCTGGGGCGGGTCGACACGGACACCAGCCCCGGCATTGCCCAGGCGTTTGGCGTGGCGGCGGTGCCCACCACGGTTGCCCTCATCAAGGGCCAGCCCGTCCCCTTGTTTGAGGGGGACATGCCGGAGGACCAGATCAAGTCGTTCCTGGATGAACTGCTCAAGGTGGCGGCCAGCAACGGCGTCACCGGCAATCTCGGCGGCGCACCGGATGCGCAGGCTGCGGAGGAGCCGCCCCTTCCGCCGCTGCACCAGGCGGCCCATGACGCCATCGAATCGGGGGACTTTGCTGCGGCGCAGGCAGCCTACGAGAAGGCCCTGGCGGAGAAACCGAACGACGCCGACGCCAAGGTTGGGCTGGCACAGGTGCACCTCATGCGCCGCGCGGCAGACATTGACGTGGCTGCCGCCGAGGTGCTGAGGGCACGGGCCGCGGGCGACGCCGACGACGTCGAGGCGCAGCTTGCCGTGGCGGACCTGGACGTGACGGGCGGGCACGTTGAAGATGCCTTTGCCCGCATTGTCTCCGTCATTTCCCTGCACTTTGGCCCCGAGCGCGACACGGCGCGCGTGCGGCTCCTGGAGCTTTACGAGGTGGTCGGCGTGGCGGACCCCCGCGTGAGTGCCTCCCGCCAGGCGTTGGCGCGCGCGCTGTTCTAGGCGGCGAAACGGGCACCAGCCATGCCCGGGCCGGTCGGCCCAAGTCATCCTTTCGGATGGTGAGTTTGCCGCGGGCCGCTTGTTAGTCTGGCGTCATGACTGACTTTTCGGCACATGCCCCCACCGTGCCGGCTGCCCCGCGGCCGCCGGCCGCCCTGGCCATCCGCGGTCTTGCGAAGGCGTTTGGCTCCAAGGTTGCGGTGAACGGGATCAACCTGGATGTGCCGGCCGGCTCATTTTACGGGCTGGTCGGCCCCAACGGCGCCGGCAAGACCACATCCCTCTCCATGGCCACGGGATTGTTGCGCCCGGACGCGGGACAGGTGTGGGTGCACGGCGTCGACGTCTGGGCCCACCAGCTCGAAGCCAAGCGGCTCACGGGGCTGCTGCCTGACGGTGTGCGCCTCTTTGACAGGCTTTCCGGCGAACAGCTGGTGACCTATGCAGGCCTGTTGCGTGGCATGGACAGGGACACCGTGGCCCATCGCGTCCATGACCTGTTGGCGGCGCTGGACCTGGCCCAGGATGCCGGGACCCTGGTGGTGGACTATTCGGCAGGCATGACCAAGAAGATCGCCTTGGCGGCTGCCCTGATACACGCACCCCGGCTCCTGGTGCTCGATGAGCCCTTCGAATCCGTGGACCCCGTCTCCGCGGCCAATATCCGCGACATTCTGCACGACTACGTGGCCTCCGGCGGAACCGTCATCGTCTCCAGCCACGTCATGGACCTGGTGCAGCGCATGTGCGACCACGTGGCAGTCATCGCCGCCGGCACCGTCCTGGCAGCAGGCACGGTGGACCAGGTGCGCGGGGAGCTGAGCCTGGAGGACAGGTTCGTGGAACTCGTCGGCGGGCGGAACCAGACGGCGGGGCTGCAATGGTTGCGCACCTCCTTAGGCTAAAAATAGCGCTGCTGCGCAACTCGCTCCGGCGCAGCACCATGCAGTCGGTGGGCCTGGCCATTGGTGCCCTTTACGGGCTGGGCATCCTGGGCACGGCGCTGGCGGGCCTGGCGGTGCTGGGCACGCAGGACCCGGAAGTCGTGGGCATGGTCCTAGTGCTGGCGGGGTCAGCGCTGTTCCTGGGCTGGCTCATTGTTCCCGTGGTGGCCTCCGGGCTGGACATGACACTGGACCCTGCCCGGTTCAGCACCTATTCCATCCCCATGCGCCAGCTCCTTGCCGGCCTGGCGCTGTCCGGCTTCATTGGCATCCCGGGAGCCATCACGCTCCTGGCCTCAATGGGAACCGCGGCAGCCTGGTGGCAACACCCGGGCGCCGCGGCAGTGGCACTCTTCTGTGGCGCCGTGGCGGCCCTGACGTGCGTGGTGGCCTCGCGGGCCATTACGGCGGCCAGCGCCAGCCTGGCTTCCTCCCGCAAGTTCAAGGACTTGAGCGGCGTGGTGCTGTTGGTCCCGCTGGTCCTCCTCGGACCGATCACCACCAGCCTTACGGCGGGTGTCCAGGGAGTCCGGGACTACCTGCCGGATTTGGCCCACACCCTTTCCTGGACTCCACTTGGCGCGATCTGGGCCGTACCCTCCGCCGTGGCAGCAGGCCAGTGGGCCGCAGCGGGCGGGAAGCTCGCCATTGCACTGGCGGCCCTGGCTGTCCTGACCTGGATCTGGAAGGCCTGCCTGGCCAAGGCGCTGGTCACCCCGCCCCATGCAGGAAACCTACGCCGCAGTGCCGGCAACTTGGGATTCTTCCGCTTGTTCCCTGCCAGCCCGGCCGGAGCCGTCGCCGCCCGCAGCCTGACGTACTGGTTCCGGGACCCGCGCTACAGTGCCGGTCTCATCATCGCCCCGCTGCTGCCGCTGGTGTTTGCTTTTGCCAGCTCACAAGCGGCCGGAGGAGGCTCCACTGGCGTCGTCCTGGGGCTTGGCGGGGCGCTTGCGGCGTTCCTGGTGGTGTGGAGCATCTCCTCCGACATCTCCTATGACAACACAGCCTTCGCACTGCATCTGGGCGCCGGTGTCCCGGGGGCGGCGGACCGGACCGGCCGTGCGGCCGCAGCGGGCATCCTGGCACTGGCGCTGGGCATCCTCTATGCGCTGGCAGGGGCGGTGGTTTCCGGTTCGTGGGCGCTGCTTCCGGCCACGCTGGGACTGACCATCGGCGCCGTCGGAAGCGGGCTGGGGCTGGCGAGTGTCTTTTCAGCCCGCTTCACGATGAATGCCCCGCTGCCCGGCGACAGCCCCCTCAAGTCGAAGCCGGGCAACAACTTTTCCGCCATGGTGGTCCAGTTTTCCGGATTTGCCGGCGTGGGCGTGCTGGTGGTGCCGGAGCTGGTGCTGGCCACCATTGCCCTGGCCGGCAACCGGCCGGCACTGGGGTGGATATCGCTGGCCACCGGAGCAGTCCTCGGCGCCGTGTTCCTGGCGGCCGGCCTCCGCATTGGCGCCCGCCTTTATGACCGCCGTGCGCCCGAGCTGTTGCTGGCGGTTTCGGCGGACCGCTGACAATCGCTAAGGTTGAGAAGGCGCGCCGCTTTCACCGGCGGCCCGGCCCTGGCCGCCGCCCCTCACGTGCAATCCCGAAAGGAACGTGTTTCATGGAGGTCATCATCCTCCCCAGCAGCAAGGAAATCGGCGCTCTCGCCGCAGACGCCATCGAGGAACTGGTTCGCACCAAGCCGGTCGCCGTCCTGGGCCTGGCAACAGGCTCTTCCCCCTTGCCCATCTATGACGAGCTGGCCCGCCGCCACGACCAGGATGGCCTGAGTTTCACCCAAGCACACGGCTTTGCCCTGGACGAATACGTGGGACTTCCCGTGGGACACCCCGAGTCCTACCGGGAAGTCATTCGCCGTGAATTCACCAACCGCGTGGATGTGGCCCCCGACAATGTCCACGGGCCCGACGGCTCAGCCGCCGACATCCAGGCTGCCTGCCTGGGTTATGAGGAGGCCATCAAGGCTGCGGGGGGTGTGGACCTGCAGATCCTTGGGGTGGGCACCAACGGCCACATCGGCTTCAATGAGCCCGGCTCCTCGCTGGCCTCGAGGACACGCATCAAGACGCTGGCGGACCAGACGCGCCAGGACAATGCACGGTTCTTCGACACCATTGA